>JAABUK010003058.1_pt1 | contig 28789 bp, 24 predicted proteins | sample 5559141 | NCBI WGS metagenome assembly JAABUK01 (sample SAMN10711869, study PRJNA513367) | rock metagenome | isolation source: Antarctica rocks | place: Antarctica: Victoria Land, Pudding Butte nord | collected 2016-01-03
CACACCAGATGATAGAGAAGCACGGACACATTATGGCTCTTGTGGATGTAGCGGCTCATCCCAACAGTCATAACCCAACGCGTTCTTCACGCAGCAAGCTGCGGGGAATGTACCCGAAGAGATTCAAACCCCTTCCGCCACGCCCCAGCCCAGGCAAGCGTCCCACGCAAGCGTCCTGATACCGCTGGCCATCGTGCTTCTGCTGGCGACGGGAGGCATCCACGCCTGGGACGCCCGTGATGCCTTCCACGATATGCCATACAAGGGTGTGCTCTTTGGCCTTAATGCGCTGGGAGAGCTGGCAGCCAGCGTGGGCATTCTGCGCCGTGCCGCCTGGGGCTGGATGCTGGGCGCTCTTGTCTCGGGCGGCGCTCTGGCGGCCTACATCGCCTCGCGCACTGTTGGGCTGCCAGGACTTCCCGCCGAGCCGGACGCCTGGCTCGAACCTCTGGGCGTGGCCTCGCTGCTGTCCGAAGCGGGCTTCCTGCTCGTGGCGTGGCTGCACCACAACGCCGAGAAGAACGGCAACCGCAATCGCTGACTATGCCTCAAACGTCGCACGTCGAGCATCATTTCACGTCGAGCGAGACGGTGCGCGACATCGTGATCGGCATGGCCGATGGGCTGACCGTGCCGTTCGCGCTGGCTGCGGGGCTTTCGGGCGCCATCGCTTCGAGCAAGATCGTGGTCACGGCGGGCCTGGCCGAAGTTGCGCCGGGCTCCATCGCGATGGAGCCCGGCGGCTACCTCGCCGCGCGCGGCGATGCTGAACACTACGCAAGTGAGCGGCGCGAAGAGCGCGAGGTCACCGAAGTACCCGAGATCGAAGCCGAGGAAGTGCGCGAGATATTCGAGGGCTACGGCCTGAGCGCGGAGCAGAGCGCCTTGGTGGTGGACGCGATGCGCCAGGACGAGCGCAAGTGGGTGGACTTCATGATGCGCTTCGAGTTGGGCCTGGAAGAGCCCGATCCCAAACGCGCCCTGCGATCGGCCTTCACCATCGCCGGGGCTTACATCGTGGGCGGCCTGATCCCGCTCGCGCCGTATATTCTGCTGGCCGACGCGGGCGCGGCCCTGCGCCTCTCGGTCGGAGTGACGCTGCTCGCGCTGGCAATCTTCGGCGCGGTCAAGGGCTACTTCACCGGAGCCGCGCCGGGCAAGAGCGCGCTGCAAACCACGCTGGTGGGCGGGCGGGCGGCAGCGGCGGCTTTCACCATTGCGCGCTGGATTAGCGGAACTCACAGCTTATTCTCAAGCTCCACGGGTTGGACGAGCGGAGAATGACTTCTGGAAGCGACGCACAAGCTGTTCGCACCGCGCTCGCTTCTGGAGGTACCCTGATGAAGACTCGCACCAAGCGACTCGCTGCACTGGCCACAGCGCCACTCGTCCTGCCCGTGCTGGCCGCCGCCGCCAGCAGCATCCTGCCCGCTCAGGCCGCACCCCAGGCGCAGCCCACCAAGAAGAACAAGGGCCAGGCCGCACCCACCGCCACACCTAAAGGCGACGGCGACGGCGAGACCAACGACGGCCCCGACGACGGTGAAACGCCTGACGACACACCCGTGCTTCCGGCCCGCATCACGCCGCAGGCCGCCCGCGCCGCTGCCCTGCGCGTGCATCCCGGCACGGTAACTGAGGTCGTCCTGGAACCCGAGAACGGACGCGCGGTTTACAGCGTGCACATCACCGCCCGCAACGGGCAGATGCTTGACGTGAAGGTCGACGGCATCACGGGCCGCGTGCTACGCACTGAATCTGACGCCCCCGATGCTGGCACAGACCTGCCGGATGCCTCGATTACGCCCGCTGCAGCACGCGCCATCGCTTTGCACGCGCACCCCGGCACGGTGACCAACCTCGTGCTGGAAAACGACAACGGGCACGCGGTCTACAGCGTGCATATCACCGCTCGCAATGGGCAAAAGCTCGATGTTAAAGTCGATGGCAACACGGGCCGTGTCCTGGCCACCGAGCCCGACGACGGCGAAACCACCGACGGCCCCAGCGCGACGCCCACTCCTCCGGTTCGCATCACGGCTTCGGCAGCACGCGCCATCGCTTTGCACGCGCACCCCGGCACGGTGACCAACGTCGTGCTGGAAAACGACAACGGGCGCGCGGTCTACAGCGTGCGCATCACGGCGAGCAACAGCCAGAAGCTCGATGTCAAGGTGGACAGCATCACCGCCCGCATCCTGAGCACCGAGCCCGACGACGGCGAGACCAACGACGGCAACGGCAACGATGGCGAGACCCCCGACTGAGCTTCAACCGGGCTGAGCTTCAACCGGGCTGAACTTCAACCGGGGCCAGGCGGTGCTCAGGCTTTCCCAACCTGAGCACCGCCTGAGAGAGCCGCAAGTACTTCCAAGCACTGGCAAGTACTTGCGGCTCTGTGCGTTTGTGCCGCGAAATCTTGGCGTGTCGCGCGGAAGAGAAGAGGCAAAGCCGCCATAAAAGCAACATCGCCACGCGGATTCTCAACCTATTCTCAGGCAGCGCCCGGCGCCTCTTGCGAGACTGCGCCCGTCTTGTGCCAGGAGCCTCCCATGCCCTCATCCTCTCGCCATGCAATGCTGCCCCTTCTGCTCGCCGCCAGTGCTTGCGGCGTATTGCCCGCGCACGCCGCGCCGAGCGTGCTCTTTGACGCGCCCACAAGTCCTTGGAGGCGCTCGCCTGCCCGCGCTTCGGGCTCGGACGCCGGGGTGGAAGCGCCGCGCCAGCCTCGCTTCGTGGATGCGACGGGCGGCTTAGGTTCGGCTTCCGTCTCGGGCTCGGTCAGGGGTGCCTACAACAGCACGGACAACGGCTTCTTCGACCGCGAGGCGCGTTTCGCTTCGGGCGCGGGCAACGTGCTCTTCCTGGCGGCAGGCGTGCTGGCGCCTCTGGCTGAGGATGGCGCGCAGGGCCGGCAGCACACCTATCGCGCGGCGGATTCCGTGCTCACCAGCACCTTGATTACCGAGGCCCTCAAGCGCATCGTGCGCGAGAAGCGTCCCGATGGCTCTGCACGAACCTCCTTCCCTTCGGGCCACGCCACGGCGGCCTTCGCGGTGGCCACGATGCAGGCGAACTACCACCCCAAGCAGGCGTTGCTCTGGTATGGAGGCGCGACCATCATCGCGGCCTCGCGCGTGCAACTCAACCAGCATTATGTGCACGATGTCATCGCCGGAGCCGCCGTGGGCTACTGCACCTCGCGTCTCGAACTGCGCTCCAGGCACGGCTTGCTGCTACGCCCGTTCATCTCCGACCGCGAGCCTGCAGGCGCTCACGCGGATCGTGGCGGAGTCGGGTTGAGCATCGGCGGAACCTTTCGAACTGCCTCCGCCGACGGCCCGCAGCCTACAAGTACTTGCAGGCCAGACCAGAGAGCATGAGAGCACTTCTCGCCGCCGTTCCCTTCGTCTGCCTTACGGCCTTTATCTCGGCCACAGCCCGCGCCCAATCCGCCGCGCCCGCTGCCGCTTCATCGGGCGCGGCTGCAACTTCGCCCTCGCCAGGGGCAGTTCCAGCAGCAGCTCCTTCCACGCCCGCTTCGGGATCAACGGCAGCGGCGGGCAGCGCCACCACTTCGGGCAGCGCCGGGGCGAGCTCGGCTGCGGGAGCTGCAGCTTCAACGGGAGCTGCAGCCTCGCCACAAGTACTTGCGGGGCCGCTGGCCTTGAACGACGCGCTCGATGTGGCCCGTCGCGGCAGCTTCTCGGTCGGCAGCGCGCAGGCTCGCATCCAGGCGGCGCAGGCCCGGCTGCGCGCAGCGGGCGCTTTCCCTGGCACAACACTCAGCGTGGCGCGGGCTTTTGGCAGCACCAACACCGGAGGCTTCGACGAGGACATCATCCTGAGCCAGGTCATCGAGTTCGGCAAGAGCGGCTCGCGTGTGCGCGGCGCGCGGGCCGAGATCGAGGCGGCTCAGTTCGACCGCGCGGGCGTGGGCACCGACCTCGACTTCGCCATCCGCGCGGCTTACTTCGACGCCCTGCGCGCCGATGTCGAGCGCGGCCTCGCTTCCAACACGCTGCTGACCGCGCAGACCTTCCTGAACGCGGCCCAGCTTCAGTTCACAGCGGGCGATGTGCCGCGCGCCAACGTGGTGCGCTCCAATATCGAGCTGTCGCGCGCTCAGGCCGCTCTGGTGGCCGCCGAAAGCGAGCGGTCAGTGCGCCTGGCCGTCCTGAAGAGCCTGCTCGCGATGCCGGATGAGGCGCCGCTCGACCTGGCCGACAAGCTTTCGTTCACGCCCGCGACCTACGATCTGGAAGCTCTGCAAGTACTTGCCGGGCAGACGCGCGCCGATTTGCAGTCCGCCCGCGCCACGCTGCAGGCCAAGCAAGCGGGCGTGCAGGCAGCTCGCGCTCTGCGTCGTCCCGATGCCTTCGTTGAAGCGCGCCGAGCGGCCATCGCGCCGTATCGGGGCCTGGACAATGGCACATCGCTGCGCGTGGGCGTGGTGATTCCACTCTTCGACTTCGGGCGCGCTCGTGCCGGCGTGGGTGAAGCCCAGGCGGGCGCGACCGAGCAGCAGGCCATCCTTGACCAGGCCACGCGCGCGGCCCGGCTGGACGTGGCGACGACCTACGCGCGCTTCGTGGCCGCTCAGAAGGCGGTCCAGTCGTTCGACGCGGGAAGATTAACTCAAGCGCGCGAGCTGCTGGACATGGCGCAGACGGGCTACGAGCGAGGCGCCAACTCCTACCTTGAACTGCTGGATGCACAGACGGTGTATCGCAGCGAGCAGGCCGACTACGCCCGCGCCCTGGCCTCGTGGAACACCGCTCTCGCTGACCTGGAGCGCGCTGTGGGAGGCAAGCTGCCATGATCCAGAATCCAAAGCCTGAAATTCCAGCAGCTTCAACCGCGCCCGTCGCAGCGCCCGCACCGCCCGCAGCGGTGCCGTCCGCCACACCGCTTACCGCGCCCGTCCGCAAGAACCGCCGAGCCTGGATCGTGGCGGGCGTGCTGTCGCTTGCCGCGCTGGGGCTCTTCGTGCGCTCGCGCCGCGCGGCTGCGCCCGCCGACCCTGGCGCGAGCGAATCCGCTTCAGCATCGGACGCTTCTGCCGAGGCGCCCGCTGAACCGATCTCGGTCGAGGTGGCTTCAGTGGCGCTCAAGCCCGTCGAAACCATCGTGTCGGCCAAAGGAACTCTCGTGGCGGCTCAGGGAGCCAGCGCGCGCGTCGCGGTCGTGGCGCCGGGGCGTCTGACACAAGTACTTGTGCGCGAAGGCGACCGAGTTTCCGTCGGCCAACTGCTGGCCCTGGTGGACAATCGAACGGCCCAGGCGGGACAGCGCAGCGCGCAGGCCGCGCTGTCGGCATCGCTGGCCGATGTGAGGCAGGCCGAGATCGCCACGCGAGCCACCCGGAGCGACCAGTCCAACGCCTTGAGGCAAGCCCAGATCGCGCTGCAGACGGCCATTACCGCGCGCGCGGGCGCGGTGCGGCAAGCCGAAATCGCGCAGCGCTCGGCTCAGAGCGACTTGCGAAAAGCCCAGGTCGGAGCGCGTGCGCCCGACATCTCCAACGCGCTGCAGCAGGCTCAGCTTGGGCTCAAGGCGGCTCGACTCGACCGCGACGCGAGCGTGAGGGCCGCGCGCAACGCCGTGCGAGCGGCCCAGACCGAGCTGGACAAGCTGCGGGCCGGAGCGCGCCCACAGGAAATCGCACAGGCTCAGGCTGTGGTGGCTCAGGCCCAGGCCACGCGCGACCGGGCCGCGACCGAAGTCGAGCGCGTGCAATTTCTCTTCGGCAAGGGCATCCGCGCCCGCCGCGAGCTGGACGACGCCAAGACCGCGCTCGCCGTGGCCGAATCGGGCCTGAAGAGCGCGCAGGACGCCCTGAGCCTGCTGCGGGCCGGAGCGCGCCCGCAGGAAATCCAGGTCGCCGAACTGGCGGTTTCGGGCGCGGGCGGCACCCTGGAAGCGGCGCAGCAGAGCGGCGAGGCCAAGGTGCTCCAGGCGCAGTCGGCTGTGGATTTGGCGCGCGGCAACGTCGGCCAAGCTTCGCAGCAACGGCCCGAGGACGTGCGCGCAGCTACCTTGAAAGTCTCCTCAGCGCGCGATGCCGTGCGCCAGGCGCAGCAGAACGGCGACGCCCAAGTACTTGGGGCGCGGGCAGCTCTGCAGGCGGCCTCGCAGGGCGGCTTGCAGGTCGCGGCCAAGGCTGAGGACGCGCGCGCCAAGCAAGCCTTAGCCGGAAGCAAGGAAGCCGATTTGTCGGCGGCTCAGGTCGCGGCTTCGTCGAGCGAGATTCGCGCGCCGATTGAAGGCGTGGTCGCCCGTCGCGTCCTCAACCCCGGCGACATGGCCGATCCCGCCACTCCCATCGTCGAGATCAACAACCCGGACGCGCTCAACCTGCTGGCCAACCTTTCCGGCGAGAGCGCCTCGCAAGTGCGCGCGGGCATGGCGGCCCGCGTCACGACTTCGGATGCGCCCGCTCGCGTTCTGGTGGGCCGCGTGGCCAGCGTCGGGCAGATCGACCCTCAGACCAACCTGCTCGCGGTGCGCGTGGCCGTTCCCAACGCGGGCGGCGCGCTCAGAGTCGGAGCTTTTGCCAACGCCGACATCATCTTGCAGCTTAAGCCTCTGGCCGTCGTGGTGCCTCAGTCCGCCATCCTGTCGCGCGAGGGCAAGAGCGTCGTGCTCACCGTGGGAGCCGATGGCAAGGCGCACCAGAAGGAAGTCACAACTGGAATTGAGCGCGGCGGGCTGGTCGAGATCGTGCGCGGCCTCAAGGCAGGCGAGCGCGTGATTCGAGCCGGAGGCTATCAGCTCGATGACGGCGCGCCGGTCAAGGTCGGAGGCGCGGCGCCGGCTTCGGAGCAGGCAGCTTCCGCTGAGGCATCGACATGAGGCTGGCTCGCCTGGTCTGGCACCACCGCAAGGCCGTGCTGACGCTGGTTCTCATCCTGTGCCTGCTGGGCGGCTACTTCGCGACGAACCTGCCTGTCGCCATCTTCCCTCAGCTTACGGTGCCTCGCATCGTGATCGCGGGCGAGGCGGGCGACATTCCCATCGAAAGCACTGTCACGCAGGTGACGCGCCCTCTGGAAGCGGCGGTTTCGACCGTGCCCGGCGTGACGCGCGTGGCCTCAACCACGAGCCGGGGCAGCAACGGGCTGGACGTAACCTTCGCCTCGGGCACCGATATGCAGCTCGCCCTGCAGCGAGTGCAGGGCAAAATCTCCGAAATTCGAGCCTCGCTTCCGGCTCAGGCCAACGTCACCGCAGCGATCATTAACCCTTCGATCTTCCCGATCATGGGCTACGCGATCTCCTCGGGCAACCACAACCTGTCCGAACTGCGCCGCCTGGCGATCTACACCTTGCGCCCGCGCCTGGCCCGCTTGCCTGGCGTGGCTCAAATTCGCGTGACAGGCGGCGACGTGCCGGAGTTCCTGGTCGCGGTTCGGCCTGCTGCCCTGGCCGCGCGCGGGCTGTCGCTGCAGGACGTGCAGGACGCCATCGCCAAAGCCAACAGCATCGCTTCGGTCGGGCAGTTCGAGCAATCGTATCAGCGTTACGAAATCTTCGTTTCGGGCCTGCTGCGCGACGAGCGGGATTTACTCAACGTCACCGTGGCCACCAAGTCACAGACGCCGGTGCTGCTCTCGGACATCGCTACGGTCACGCGCACGACGAGGCTGCCCGACATCTTAGCCACCGGCAACGGCAAGCCTGCCGTGATCCTCAACGTCATCAAGCAGCCTGAAGCCAACACGGTACAGGTCGCCGATGAAGTGCACCGGGCCTTAGCCGAGCTGAAGCGCACGCTGCCGCGTGGTGTTGTGACTTCGCTGTTCTACGACCAGTCGCAGATCGTGCAGGAGTCCGAGGCCAGCGTGGTCGAGTCCATCGCTATCGGCGGCGCGCTCGCCCTGATCGTGCTGATGCTGTTCCTGGGCAACCTGCGCGCAGCCGCCATCGTGCTCTTGCTGCTGCCGCTGTCCCTGCTCATCACCTTCAGCTTGATGAAGGCGCTGGGCCAGACGCTCAACATCATGACGCTGGGCGCGCTCGCAGTTGCGCTGGGTTTGGTGATCGACGATGGCATTGTCGTGGTCGAGAATATGTTCCACGAGCTGGAGCAGGGTCGCTCGCGCTCGGCGGCCATCGCTGCGGGCTTGCAGGCCATTACGCCGGCGATGGTGGGCTCGTCGCTGACCACGATGATGGCGTTCTTGCCGTTGACCTTCCTGGGCGGCGTGACGGGCCAGTTCTTCGCGCCGCTCGCGCTGGTGATGATCGCCACGCTCTTCGTCTCGCTGGTCCTGGCCCTGCTCCTGACGCCTCTCTTAGCCGATTATCTGCTGCCGGCCAAAGCCGAGCACGCGAGCGGCGCCCCAAGTACTTGGCAGCGCGCCTTCGCCTTCTTTCCCAGCCTGTTCGACCGCCTGGCGATTCGCTACCGCCGCGCCTTCGAGTGGTGCCTGCGCCGTCCCGCCGTGGTCTTGCTGGCTCTGGTGCCCATCGTGCTGGGCTCCTACAGCCTGTTCAACAGCTTGCAGACCGGCTTCTTCCCCGAGTTCGACGAGGGCGCCTTCGTCATCGACTACCTGATGCCGCCCGGCACCTCGCTCAAGGAAACAGACAGCGTTTGCAGCCAGGTGGAAGGCTTGCTCGCCAAGACGCCCGAAGTCGCGGCCTGGTCGCGCCTGACGGGAACGCGCTCAGGCTCGGGGCTGGAGCTGGTGGAGCAAAATCAGGGCGACATCCTGGTGCGCCTCAAAGACACGCGCTCGCGCCCTTCGGACGAGGTGATGGCCGATTTGCGTGGGCAGATCGAGAAGAGCCAGCCCAAGATGCAGGTCGATTTGATCCAGATTCTGCAGGACGGCATCGGCGACATCGCGGGCTCGCCATCGCCCATCGAGGTCAAGATCTTCGGTGAGGACACTGAGACGCTCACCAAGCTGGCGCATCAGGCCGGGGAGATCGTGTCCAAGACGCCGGGCGTCGTGGACGAGAGCGATGGCGTGACCGAGAGCGGCCCCGAGATGGTCGTCAGCGTGGACGGCCAGAAGGCTTCTCGCTACGGCCTGACGACCGAAGCGGTCACTTCATCTGCGGAAGCGGCTCTGCGCGGCACGGTTGCGACCACGGTTCAGCAGGGCGAGGAGGGCATCGCGGTGCGCGTTCAGGGCGCTCGCTTGACCTCGCAGCTTGACCCGCAGACTTTGCCCGATGTGCCCATCGCGGCTCCCGCGCTGGCCACTGCTTCCTCAGCCTCGGCCTTGCCTAACGGCGGCACGATTCCGCTGCGCTCAGTGGCGACCCTCTCGCTGCACGCGGGCTCGCCCCAGATCACGCGCCAGGATCAACAGCAGATGGTCGCGGTGACGGCTCGGCTCGAAGGGCGCGACCTGGGCAGCGGCGTGCGCGACGTGCAGGCACGCCTGGGCAAGTACTTAAAGCTGCCTGCGGGTTACCACATCGAATACGGCGGGCTGTACGCCAGCCAGCAGGAATCGTTCGGCCAGCTCGCCACGGTTCTGCTGCTCGCCTTCCTGCTCGTCACCACGCTGCTGGTGATTCAGTTCCGTTCGTTTCGGCAGTCGCTGGCGCTCTTCATCGCCGCGATTCTATCGCTCTTTGGCGTCCTGCTGGGCCTGTTCGTGACCAAGACGCCGCTCAATATTTCGAGCTTCACCGGAGCGATTATGATCGTCGGGGTGGTGACTGAGAATGGCATCGTGCTCTTCGACTTCTTCAACCAACTGCGCGAGAAGCAGCCCGAGCGCCCGATCATCGAGCTGATGGCCGAGGCCGGGCAGATGCGCCTGCGCCCGATTCTCATGACCACGCTGGGCGCTATCTTAGCTCTGTTCCCGCTGGCTCTTGGGCTGGGCGCGGGAGCCGCGATGCAGAAGCCGCTTGCCGTCGCCGTCATCGGCGGCCTGTCGGTTTCGACGCTGTTCACGCTCATTGTCGCGCCGGTTTTGTATGTGGCTGCGGAGGGGTTCAAGGGCCGCGCGGCTAATCGCATGGCCGAAGCCGAAGCCGACTTCGCCGCTATCGAGCGAGAACTGGCGCATCAACCGTAAAGCTTGCTGCAAGTACTTGGGTGCCTTCTGAAGATTCTCAGGTGTTTCTCAAGCTCTGCCTTGGCTGGCGGCCTTCACTGGAAGCGTTTGGAAGCGCGACCTCGAAGCACACTCAGCGGGGCGCGATGGAGGCAAAGCGATGAAGACACAAACAAACACGATCCGCCTTGTGGCGGGCGCAGCGGTCCTACTGGCTGCGTTGGGAGCCGGCCTGCCGATGGCGCAGGCCAAGTCACACGGCAAGGGGCACGCCCAGATGCACGCCCGAATCAGCGCGGCTCAGGCCAACGCGATTGTGCTGAAGCGGTATCCGGGCAAGCTGGCCGGCAAGACCACGCTGGAGAACGAGGAAGGCAGCTGGCAATACGGCGTGATGGTGCGCTCGGGCCGCACGCTGCGCGAGGTCATGGTGGACGCCAACAGCGGCAAGATCGCCAATGTGGAAGTCACCACAGGCGCCAAGGAACGCGTCGAGAAGCGTGAGGACGAAGCCAAGGCCCGCGATCAGAAGAGCAAGCGGTAAGCGGAACCGGCAGCGATGGCGCGCGGCTGATGGAGCAACACTCCGCGGTCGCGCGCTGGTGTTGCTCTGGAGGATCAAACCGCGACCATTCACCTCAAGCGTTGCCTGTTGAGCGTCCCCTGTTTCGTAGCCGCCATGAGCGCACCTGCGTTGGCGCAGGGCGAACGCGCGTCGGCTCCGGCGCAGCTTTCAGTACAGCCGCCCCGCGTCGGCATCGTGCTCAGCCACAGCGTCGCGCTGGCTGCTGCGGGAGTTGACTCCGACGGCAACACACGTGGCGACCGGGCCGGGCACGCGCTCTCCGTCTCGCTGTCGCCGCTGGCTCTGGCCGGAGGCGCGTTTCTGCTGCTGGACAATCATCGTCACGGCGGCGAATCGCTCGGCGCGCTGGAAGGCGGCGCCGCGACTGGCCTTGCCACCGTGATCCTCAAGCGGGGCATCAACGAGACGCGGCCCAACGGAGGCGGGGGGCTCCTTTCCCTCGGGCCACGCCTCGCTGGCCTTCTCGATGGCGACCGCTCTGACCACGTATCATCCCAGATACAAGTGGCTCGCCTACGGCACGGCCACCGCGATTGCCGCCGCCCAGGGAGTGCCTACCAGGGAGTGCCTAAAGGAGAAGAGTTAGACTTTGAGTTGATGAAACTCGTGTGTCCGCGGTGCCAGAGCGAGCACCGTCAAATCAAGGCCGGCCTCAACCGCAGCCGGAGCCAGCGCTACCAGTGCCTGGGGTGCCGCAAGCTGTACACGCCCCATCGCAAGAGCCAGGGTCATGCAGGAGAGGTACGCCAGCAGGCGGTGCGCTACACGCTGGAGGGGCTCTCGCAGCGCAAGGTGGCGCGCCTGCTGGGAGTATCCCCGCAGAGCGTGGCCAACTGGCTCGCCCTGGCCAGTGCCACCCTGCAGGCTCAGCACGGCTCCGAAGTGCCCTCTGCGGTGGCTGTGCCTGGGGATGAGGTGGTGGAGATGGACGAACTCTACACCTTCTGCGGCGCTAAAAGAGGCAAAAAACAAGTGCCACGTCCCGCACCTGCTTTACATCACGACCTTCGTGACATCACGACCTTCGTGAGCCGCAAGACCCGCTGCATCGTGGCGTGGGATGTGATGGATCAACGCACCTACGACACCGTGCAACCGCTGCTGGATCAAGCCCTGGAGCGGCTGCCCCAGGCCAAGCAGTTCTACGAAGTAGCCCAGAGTGCCCCGCTGCTTGCGGCGGGGATGAATAGGCTGGAGGAGGGAACAGACTCGATGTCTGTTTCCTCCTGGGAAGTTCTGGAAGTGGGAGGTGACTCAATGCCACCGAGCACTTCTGGCCGTGGTCGTTAATGCCCCACCGCTTGCGGTGGGGTTCTTTACTTTGGCTTGTTGCGAGTAGGTTGTTTGTATTTTGAAAAATTGTTGTTTGGGACTTTTGGCGCTGGCGATGAACGGCCAAGCCACGGATGCGAACACCAGTAAAGCCAAGCCGCCAATCAACCACATCCAAACCTTCCGCTTCTTCATGTTTTAAGTATTACACGCAGTCAAGCCGCGCGCCCAAAGTACTTTGAACAGAGCCGAAACGTATCAGCCGCCGAAAACCAAAACCTGCACCAGAGCCGAAAAGCCGCGCTACCAGAAAACCAAAAGCCGCAAATGAGAAGAAACGCCGCGCGACCAAAAGCCCAAAAAGCCGCGCCGGAACCGGCAGCTTTGAGCCACAGAAGCGCCGACGCGAGTACTCACAAAGAACACAGCAAAGTATCAGCGACCGGAGTACTCCAGACACGCGACAATTCAGATGGACGCCGTAGCACAACGACTAAGCTCACCCGCCGCCGAAAGCGGAGTGAGGAACGAACGGAGCTGTAGGCGGTCGGTTGCAGCGCCTTGTTCTGCCGCTTGTTGGTGATGGTCGCTCCTTCACCATACATCAGTAATATCCCGCCCATACTTGAAATGAAACCAATAGGAAAAGCGCACATTTGGAAGAGCTTTCGGGAACCCTCCTGTCCGTAACTGTAACTAACCCAAGTACGCCGGACATTCGTCCTTAAAGTTCGACTTATGCAAGAGGTCTACTGAAGTGAGAGATTGGCAAGGTTGTAAGGGATCGGTCATCTTGCCCGATGGCATAATGGGCGAGATGACCAATCCCTTACAAGGTATAGTGCGTAACGGATTAATCGCTACACCGATTTCGGAGCGCGAGAGACGGACTGAAAACTCGCCTGCCGCTCACGTTCTGGGACGAATAGCTCATACGTGTAGCGATTGATCCGTTACGCACTGTACAAAGGCTATTTACATCAGGAATCGCTTTAAAGCCGCTTGAAGTACCGCAGAGGCACCCCAATACCGCAGAAGCATTTACGGCGCGCCAGCGGCTTTCTTCAAGCGATTGAATTACGAGCACGATGCCATGGGCAACCGCTTGAGCCAGAATGAGAGCGGCCAGATCACGCGCTTAGCCTACGGCGGCGCCAACCAACTGCAGCAAGTACTTGCGCCTGATGAGAGCGTCACTACCTTCTCCTACGATGCCAACGGCAACTTGGTAAGCCAAGACAAAGACGCTGAAGTTACCATCTACCGCTGGGATGGTGAGAACCGGTTGCTGCAAGTACTTGCACCCGACGGCACGAGCCAGACCTTCGGCTACCGCGCCGATGGGCTACGCCACTCCAAGCAGGTTGGGAGCGAGTCCACGACGCGATTCGTATGGGACGAGCGGAACGTGCTGCAGGAGCGTGACGGCAACGGTACTATGCAGGTTCACTTCACGGACTTGCCGGGCGCGTGGGGTGGCTTGAGCTCGATGCGTCGGGATGGCCAAAGCCACTTCTACCTGTTCGATCCACAGGCCAACACACGGTTGCTATTGGATGAAGCCCAAGGCGTGAGCGATGCCTATACCTACAAAGCATTTGGTGAGGAAGTGGCAGCAAGCGGCACGACTTCCAATCCTTACAGCTTCGGCGGGCAGGTCGGCTACTACCGAGACGAAGCGCACCGGCTATGTGTGCGAGCGCGTCACTTTGACACGGCAACCGGACGCTGGATCAGCCGTGATCCTACTGGATTTGAAGGCGAAGATTGGAACTTGTATCGGTATGCTGGTAATAATCCACTGCTCTGGTTAGATCCGTCCGGATTGGCACCGAGATGTGGGCCTCCATCAAACCAACCCCGGCCCGAACCCATACCAACCCCTCCGCCGACTCCAGCCCCACCACCTAGGCCACCGGCTCCGGGATGCTCTAGATCCATATGTAGAAATGCTGCCTTTGCAGCGAGAGCCGCTACCTTTGTAGCATGCCTTGTGCGCTGCCGAAATGTCCCCACTACTCCTATACGCATCCCACGAATTCCTTTTCCTATATCGGGGCGGGTGATATGTCTAGGTATCTGTCAAGGAGTAGCTAGCGCAGCGCTCGCTGCAGCACTTATTGCCTGCGCCAGATGTCCACGACCTTGATGTATAAAGGTAAAATAGTAGCGTAGTGGGGGTGGGCTGCATGAACTCGGAAACTCAAGATCCAACTTCGGGGGGTGAGGGTGAGGAGAAGAGCAGGCTTCAAAAGATCGTGGAATTTTGCCTCACTTATGACTTCCTGGGTCTCTTTGCGCTGTTAGGTGGGCTCGCGCTGCTAAGCGCGACAGTCGTAGGATACATCGCTGACCTCGTCAGAAAGCAGAAACGGTGAGCGAAGCCGCACATCTGAGCAAGGGCCGCCAGCGAAAGCTGGTGGTCAGGGCCCAGGGCATGGGCGCCGCCTACGTCCTGGGCCAGCTCACCGATCAGGTGGCCGCCGATGGCTCGCTGCCTCCAATTCCTCCACTGCCTGCTTCGCTGCACGAGACCTTTCCCGCCTCGCGGCGCATCCTGGGCGTCATCCTGGGCGCTCCAACATCCAAGGTCTGTCTGCTGCGCGGCCAACTCGCCATCAGTGGCGGGCAGCACTTCCCATCACGTGGGCGGCCATACCCCGACATCATCCCCGTGCTGCACTACAAGTGGCACGCGAAGGTTCTTGATCGCCTGCGCCGCCCGGAAGAGCATCACCAACAGGAGCTCGCCCACACGCCTGAATCCAAGCGGGCGCTGGACTACCTAACCTCGAACAGCCGGTTCGATATGCAGGATGCCAACCTCCTTTCCTGAATCGCAGGCGCATCGAGCGGCCTCAAGTACTTGAGGCTGTTCCTGCCGGACACCAGGCGCATCTCGCTCTTCGGAAAATTTTAGACGGATATTAGACGGTTTTTAGACGCTTGCTTGTGCCTGCTCTCGGCACGCCACAAAATCTGCGGTGGCTTTCAATGAAGCGCGTGATTTCAGTCATCACGCAAAAACCAACAGGAGTTGAGTAGCAAAATGCAAATCAAAGAGCGCGCCACTACGAACGACGAGCGCAACGAGCGCAACGGAAGCACAGCTCACGAGCACATCGGCCCCATCCACGAGCACGGCGAGATGTTCGACCTGGAAGTCCTGGTGCCCGTCCACCCTGAGGGGCGGTGGCTGGAGAGGCTGGAAGCGTTCCGGCGCTTTGGCCTGCTCAACATCGGCCAGGCGCGGGTGCGCGTCGTCCTGCTGGCCGGCACCTTCGCGCTCAGCACCCAGGGCTGGGACGGCATCGAGCAGGTGGTCGTGCTCAACAGCGAGAGCAACCACCCGGCACGCAAGATTTATGCGGCCTACTATGCCATGACCCTGGGCCACATCCGGGGCGCGCGCTGGTTTCTGCGCGTGGACGACGACTCCACAACGGACGTGGGCGGGCTGCTCGCTCACCTGGATAGAAGCTGCAGCTGGCGCGAGCCTCATCATCTGGCCGGGCACCTCTGCTCGGACGTGCACCCAGTCTACGAAGGGATGCTGCGCGAAGTGGGAGCAGAGCGCCTGCTCCGCGAGGACGGCCAGGCTCTGGCGGGCCACGAGTGGGAAGCCAGCGTGACTTCACAGGCCGCGATGCTGCGCGCCCTGTCCTATCCCCAGGCGCGCGAGCTGCTGTGCCGGGTCTGCGATTACGAGGGCGGCTTCGGCGACCAGTGCTTGGCCCTGTGCTGCCGCCTGGCAGGCTTCTTCCCGGCCTCCGTGCCGTTCCTCTCGCCCTTCGACCGTCTCGACCAACTCTCGCTCTGGGGCGGCAGCCTGTTCCACATCCACTACCTGCGCCCCGACAACGTGCGGCTCTGGGCGGGCTTCATGGACAGGCTGTATCAGTACGACATCCAGTGCCGCGACGCATTTTATTCGATGAACTCAGGGAGGATTCTATGAGCACGGATCGCCTGACGGTTCAGATGGTGGTCGCCTTTATTGGATTGTTTGGCCTGATCACCATCAGCGGCGTGATTCTGCTGGCCTACGAAGGCCGCAGCATCCCCGATCCGCTTTCCGCTTTGGGCGGGGCCGCTGTGGGCGCCCTGGGCAGCCTGCTGGCGCGCACCTCCACCGTAGACCGCGGCGAGGACAAAAGCAGCATGGCAAAGGAAGACGAGGCCAAGCCGCCCGTCGGCTGAGAGCATCGACTCAAGTACTTGCAGAGCGGGCAGAGCCACAATTAGCACCAAGAGGAGGTTTAGACGGATGGGAAGCAAACGCTTAGCATCAGATGAAGGCAGGCGCCGCGAGATTTTCGGCGATTTCGGCCACAAGGAGATCGGGAGCGGGCGAGTCCAGATCGACGCTGATTGGGTACGGGCCAACATCGTCTCGTGCCGCCTGGCGAGGGCCAACGGCGAGGGAGACGACGTGGTGACGTGCTGCCACCGCGAGGTGAAGGAGCCTCTGGAGGCGGCCTTTGCCCAGGTCGCCCATCTCGGCCTGTGGCGCCTGATCCACTCCTTCGACGGGCTGTGGGTGCCACGCCACAAAGCTTGGGATCCACGGCTCGCCCTCTCCTCGCACTCGTGGGGCGTAGCCTTCGACCTCAACGCGTCCATCAACCCCTACGGCAGTGGCGCCAGCATTGAGAATCATGTGCTCAACGCTGTCTTCCATCACTATGGCTTCACCTGGAGCGGCGACTGGTTGGGCGCGCCCAACGCCGTGCCCAATGGTATGCACTGGGAGGTGGCTGATCTGACTGCGGCCAATTACGCTAACGCGCCCTCAACTGTGCCCCGGCTCATCATCGCCCTGCGCCACGGGCCAAGCTTTTCCTACCACACCGTGCCAGGCGCCCAGATGGCACGCGAAACCTTTTGGTTAGAAGCCACATCCTTGCGCTCCCTGCTGGGCCTGCCTCCGCTCAACACGAACGGGCAAAGCTCAAGCAAGGCCCTGAGCAAGCGGGCCTCGCTCCATAATGCGCTCAACAGAGCCGAGCTGAAGCTGCTCAAGTACAGCGACCGTTTGGATGACGCCCGTGATCCCCGCTACTATGCCTTCGTGGAGCCTCTGATTTCTCGCCAGTGAGCCAAACCAGCCACACCTCTTTATTTATACGTCTGACTCTTGAGGTCAATTATGAACCCTGCTTTAGCAAACGCCTTGATTGATGCCGTCACAGACGATGCTTTGGACGCCAACAACCCCAACTATCCGAACGATCCTGGCGTGCAGCGCAAGCATATGTGCTCCCGCTTCTCCCGCTGCGGCACGCGCAAGCTCTACGGCCAGAAATATCAGGGCTTGTTCGGCGGCACGGCCATAGAAACCGGCGAGAACCTGCGAGATGCCGGCTTCACGGCTGCCGACGCTCCGCAAGCAGGCGACTACCTGGTCAAGCTGGCCGGCTCAGGCGGCGCGGGCCACATCGGGGTCTATGTGGGCCATGTGCCTGGGCTTGGTGATGACCTGGTGGCTGAGAACAGCAGCACCGCCATCGGGCGCGTGAGCGGAGCCAAGGGCTACCGCACGCTCGACCAGTTCGGCCACTACGACCTGCTGGGCCGCCTGCCCACCGCCGCTGTGCCCGAGCAGACGCTGCGCCTGTTCCTCAACGACCGCGCCATCGCCATCATGCCCATCAAAGAAGGCCGCGCCTACTGCAAAGCTCTCTCGTGGGCGCAGGCTCTGGGCTTCGAGCTGGGCTGGGACGACGAGCAGGCGCTGGTCACGCTGGACGGCCAGCTCATGCCCAGCGCAACCTCACTCTTCACACGCGAGGGGCGGGCCTTCGTCTGGATCGGCGACCTGGTTCGCTTCTCCGGCCTGCAGTCCAGCTTCGACAGCGCGGCGGCTAAGGTGACGGTGACGCGCCTGGCCTCAAGTACTTGAGGCTCTTGGAGGAGTATCCCGATGTCTCACCTGATTGAATCCTTCCGCGAGCGCATGGCGCGCTGGCTGGCCGACTTCGACACGCGACTGATGGAAGTCGGCTTGGCCGGCAGCGCCATCATCAACGGCGTGCAGGCAGCAGCGCGCGACCACGACAACTCGCCGCTGGCGCCCTTCCTCAACTCGGCCCTGCTGTCTCTTTCGCACCGCCCGTTGCTCTGGAACGTGATCCTGATCGGCACCGGGCTGGCTCAGATGGCGGCACTGGCCTGGGGTACCTCACGCGGTCTGATGCGCCCTCGCATCGCCATGGCGTTCGTCTCGATGGCGCTGTGGTGGCTGGTCGTGGCGGCTATCGCTACCGGTCACCAGCCACCTCTAATTTCGGTTCGCTATGTGTGGGCTGCCTCACTTTCCTTCTTCATCTACGTTGTGCTCTCGGTTCAGAACAGGGCCGCGCGACGCTTCCGCGGAGGCCATGCCGCAGTCCCTCAAGGAGCAGCAGATGCCACAACTTGACGGGGAGAAATTCAGCAGCCTGCTTGGAATCGCCGGTGGCATGACCGGCATCGGCGCCCTCATCAAGCACTTCTTCGCCTCGGCTGGAGACCGCATGGAAGACCGGCGCAAGGACAAGGACGAGCTAAGAGCCGAGTTCACGCGCCAGATCCAGGCGCTGAGCCAGGAGATCGCGGGCTTGAAGCGCCAGGTCGAGGATCTGACGCGGCGCCTGGAGTGGGAGCAGCGGGGACGTATGTTCGCCGAGAGCCTCATCAGCCGCCTGGGCTGGGAGTTCGACGACTTGCTGCGCACCGCCAAGATCGTGGTGCGCGACAACCGCGAGAGCCGATGCGCTCCATCCTCGATCCTGGACGAGATCGACTCGCGCCTCGATTCCCAGGCCATCATCACCCAGATGCAGCAGGCGGTGCGTGAAGCCGCCCCTCAAGCTGCCCCCCAAGCTGCCCCCCAAGCTGCCCCCCAAGCCGGCTCTACAGCAGACGGGCAGGAGCCGAAGCAAGAGCCGCAGCAGGAGCCGAAGACGGCGTGATGCAAAACAACTGCATCCCAGCATTCCCGATCCCAGCACTTCCCGCACGAAGAGCCTCCAGGAGTTTGTCCCGGAGGCTCTTCGGTGCTGCCTGCAGAACTGAATCCAAAGAGCCGGATCTAAAGAGCTGAATTCCAAGAGCCGAATCCTAAAGCGGTTTTCAACTGGATTGATAGCTGAGGCCGCCACTCGTCCACTCGTCATTCTTCAGGTCGCTTCCGCTCCCTTCAGAATGACGAGTGGCGGCTATCACTTCGAGTGAAAAGCGCTTTAAAGCTGGAGCCGAGGAGGTCACCCCAGTCGCAGGCCTGGTCTCTCATCAGCGATGAATATGCGGCAAGATTATAGGACGCTGAAATAAGCAACGAGAATGGTGCTTCTCAGAATCTATTTCTCGATTTATACTGCCAGACATGATCGAGCCTCTGACAGCCTCGGCTACCTCCGCTCCTCCACAGAGCGGCGATGATTCTTCGTCTTATGTAGAAGAAGGAAGGAAGGCCGAAGGCGCAAGTTCTTTGGCTCTGGTGGATAAGGTCACCGTGGGGGAGGTCGTAGCAGGAGAGTTGGTGCTTGCGCCTCAATCTCTGCTGCCGGAGGAGAACCCGGTGGCGGTGTACCTGGCCTCTCTGTCTCCCGGCTCGCGCCGGGCGATGCGCGGGGCACTGGAGACGATGGCTCGCCTGCTCAGCGGCGGGCGCATGGACGCGCTGTCACTCGATTGGGGCGAGCTGCGTTACGGTCACACCGCGGCGGTGCGGGCGGCTCTGGATGAGAAGTACGCACCCGCCATGGCGAACAAGTGCCTGGCGGCTCTGCGCGGTGTGCTCAAGGCCGCGTGGCGCCTGGGGCAAATACCAACGGACGACTACCAGAGGGCCGCTGACATCCCCAGCGTCAGGGGCGAGTCGCTGCCCAGGGGCCGGGCTCTGTCGCGAGGCGAGCTGCACGCCCTCTTCGCGGTCTGCGCCGAGGACAACCGAATCAAGGGAGCACGCGACGCGGCGTTGCTGGCTGTGCTGTATGGCGGAGGGCTCAGGAGAAGCGAGGCAGTGGCGCTGGACGTGGAGGACTACGAGCCCGAGGGCGGCGTGCTCACGGTGAGGAGCGGCAAGGGGCGCAAGCCGCGCGTCGTATACCTCACCCACGGCGGTAAGGGCGCGCTCGAAGAGTGGCTGGCCTGGAGGGGTGGCGAGCGGAGCGGGCTGGGAGGAGGGGAAGGCGGGCCGCTGTTGGCTCCCTTGTTCCTGCCGGTGCTCAAGTCGGGGCGGCTGATTCAACGGCGCCTGAGCGACCAGGCGGTGCGCAAGGTGCTGCGCGAGCGCACGCTGCAAGCCGGGGTCAAGGTAGCGGCCCCGCATGACATGAGGCGTAGCTTTATCTCGCACCTGCTCGAAGCCGGAGCCGACATCTCGACCGTGCAGAAGCTGGCCGGGCACGCCAACGTCTCCACCACTACACGCTATGATCGCAGAGGTGAAGCCGCCAAGCAGAAGGCCGCCGAGTTGCTGCACGTGCCGTGGGAGAAGGCGAGAAGCAGGTGAGGTGGGAACGGGTTTGAAGCAACTGCGGGTTTGAAGCAGAGGTTGAAGGACATTGAATAGAAGCTTCAGCGGCTCCCTTATATAAGGATAGGAGAAGGGGTAAATGGGATGGTTTTGGGACTTCCCAGCAGTCTGTTGAGGGGTTGCCGCTAGCCACTCGATCCAGGTGATGCTGGGCTTGGCGACAAAGAATAAAGAATCCCCGCTGCAAGCGGCGGGGTATTTGAATAGAGTGTAACTTTTTGCCCTTGGTATGATGTCAAGAGGATGCAAGAGCGCTGCGCGCTGTGAGAACCAGGAGCGCTCCGCGCTCTCAGGGGCAAGGAGCGCACAGCGCTCTCAAAAATACGCAGCAAGCTGCGGGGTATGTACCCACCATCGGAATAAAAGACCCGACCTGGTAGAACGTCCCACTATTAAAGACGTAGCCGATCAGTGCTAACCATGCCGTCAGCACAATAACGACGCTACAAACCTGGGAGGGATACACGCCGCGCCACTTTCGGGTGTCGAGCAACAGCAGGGCACCACCAAGCAGGAGGAAGTTCAACGCGGTGTTGGGCGCCATGCGGTTAGGCAATGTGCCATGCGTTCCGCCAGTTGCGTTTCCAAAAGCAGTGGGGTCCAGCTTGCTGGAGAACAACCATTGATCGACGCGCGCATCCGGCCCGCCCAGCAGTGCGCACAACTTGAGCAGGCCAACGGTAGCGACGATGCTCGCGCACCCTTGCGCCAGCCGACGCCAGGGCAACCGGCTCTCGCTGCGTTGCAGGAGCCACAACGCGAAGCCCGCGAGCATGAAAGCAACCGCGGTGGTGGGATTCATCGCAACCAGTCCCGGCAGGCCGCGCTTCAACTGCTCAATGCCGAGGGCCCAGCCCAGCAGCACGATGATGCCGACGATAATGACGGTGACGGCTGTGAACTTGGGCATGAGTTGGATGCGAGTCATGATCCGTTTTTCCTCATGCCCCTATCTCCCATGCCTGAGGCACATATTGGACTTCCCCCGGTAATGTGGACATTCAGTTAAGCAAGGTCAGCTCGTAGTCGTGCGGGCTGAGGTAGCCCAGAGCTGAGTGTCGTCTCCTGCGGTTGTAGAAGACCTCGATGTAGTGGAACACGCTGGCTTTGGCCTGTTCTCGGGTCTGGTACTTCTCCCGATGCACCAGTTCCTTCTTGAGCGTGGCAAAGAAGCTCTCCACAGGCGCATTATCCCAACAGTTTCCTCTACGACTCATGCTGCACAGGATGCCCTGTTCGTGCAGCCTCTCCTGGTAGGCATGAGCCGCGTACTGACTGCCGCGGTCGCTGTGGAAGAGCAAGCCTGAATCGGCATCGTCTGGGCATCGCTGCCCCAGAGCCATCTCCAGCGCCTGATGCACTACGGTTTGCTCCAGGGTGTGACTCATGCCCCAGCCAATGACCCGCCGGCTCTTGAGATCCAGAATCACCGCCAAGTACAGCCAGCCTCCAGCCGTCGGGATGTAGGTGATGTCTCCGGCCCAGGCTCGATTCAAACCTGCCAAGGCTTCGACTTGATACTGCCGATCCAGGACGTTGGGCGCTGTGGGGAAAGCATGGCTGGAATCGGTCGTGGCCACGAAGCGGCGGGGCTTGCGGGCACTGAGTTGCTGTTGCTGCATCAAGCGCGCCACCCGCTTCTGAGAGCAGTGCATACCTTGAACCTGGAGCTCGTTGTGGATGCGAGGGCTGCCGTAACGGCCAAAGCTGTCCTGGTAGATGGCACGAATCTGCTCGCCCAACTCCCCATCCTGCTGTTCCCGGCGACTCTGAGGTCTCTGGCTCCAGGCATAGTAGCCACTGCGCGTGATACCCAGAACCCGGCACATCTCCGTCACCTGGAACTGGTTCTTGTGCTCCTGGATGAACTGGTATCTTACGGGAGCGGCTGCGAGAAGATACCCACGGCTTTTTTCAGAATCTCCCGCTCGCGCCGCAATACTTCGTTCTCACGGCGGAGTTGAGCCAGTTCATCCTCCTGGGCGTGGCCCTGACCTGGAAACGCCTGCTCGCCCTGCTGGGTCAGTTCCTTCTTCTTAGGCTGAGCAGGTTCTCTCGCAGCCCCAGGTCGCGGGCTGCCTGAGCCAGGCTCACGCCCTGATCGGTGACCAAACGCACCGCCTGGTGCTTGAACTCCCGCGTGTACTGCTTCCGTGATGCTGACATCGTGAACCCCTCCGGTTAGTGTCTCTTCTTCTCGTGTCCACTATATCGGGGGAAGTCCAAACTATGGCAGGAGGCGCTGGTAAGTCCTTTCTTCCGAGCCGCTTCTTGGGACGTTCGAGTAGGATGTGGTCTGGAAGTGGAAGGTGGCTGTGAGGGACTGATCATCCAAGGTGCCTTCAATTCGGCAAGATGAAATTGGAATGTTCTTCCCCAGCGGGGGCTTGTAGCCGATGAACTCACTGTAGTTGTAAAGCTCATCCAAATCCGCGCTCCAAGAGCCAGGTGAAGAGGTCACGTGACCTAACAGGAAACCGTTGCCCTCCGCGCGGTAGAAAATCTCTTGGAAAAAGTCCCTCTGATAGTGGGGTTTGTGGAACGACCAGCAGTCGAAATGGTAGACCTTACCGGAATCTAAAACAAACAGAAGACTTCGCCCAGAAGTTTTGCTCACAGCTTCGTAGAAGTCCCTCCAGTAGACCCTGCAATTCTTAGTCAGGATCAGGAAGACCTGCTTCTCATCTTTCACGCACGTTGCTGAACAGAAGCAAGACTCGCCTCCTGAATTCCGCTGTCCACCCGACAATACATGGATGTGCCGTTTATGTATGCGGCCTTCTACGCGCTCGGCGTTGATGATGTCGTCCACCTCAAAGCGGTTGAAGTGATGAGACAACTTACCTTCTACTTCCCATCCCTTGTAGGAAGAGCGAGATGCTTGCTTGAGATGGAATGTGGCGACCTTCCTGCCGTTCTCATAGGTGAGCGAACCCAACTCCTCGCTGTCATGCGCAACTTGGACAATGAAGTCCTCCAGAGAACTGGACTCGCTGACCTTCACGACCTGCGAGTGTGGCAACAGAACCAGGATCTCGTTCTTGTAATGAACCTCGGGCCAATCGTGCGTGGGCGCGAACGTGTTCTGGAATGGGATTAAGATCGTCTTCATCATCGCAAGTCATTGGAAACCGAGCTTCTTCCAGAGTTACCTCATCAAGTGTCTCGTTTCCGGCTCCAACCAGAGACCACAAGTGAGCAAACTCTGGCGGTGGGCATAGATGGAATTGAGAGTCTGCATTATACAGTCCACGTTCTCATGCAGCACATACAGCGGCACGGTGCAGCTCCCGTGCCGCTGTGGGCATCCACAGGACGCAAGTGCTCACTGTGCTTCACAGCTAATCGCGGCAGAGGCTGATGCGTACAGTCCTACGGACTGCGAAGACCGATGTGTACGGATTTAAGATAGGGATCGGCTATACCTGGGTTCGCGAAATGACCTGCGGATTTTGGTACTGGTCGATTCTGGGTATCGACCTTGAAAAGCTCATTGCCGAAATCCAAGTGGCCATCTTCAATGCCGCGCCGTTGGACAGATTTGCTGGCGTAGGCGTACCCGCGGTAGTTGGCTGTCCCCTCGAGATCGATCGGATCTCCCTGAGGCTTGAGACGCACCATGCCCCCATCCTCGTGCGTCCAGAACCGCTGCCGTGCTGTGGTCAGCTGCCCGTTGAGGGTGACAAAACCTTCGTCCCTTTCGGTGAAACCGCGCCCCAGTAGTATCTGCTCAAGCTCCTGTTCTGAATACAGCGAGGGATCAAGATCCCGAACGGATTGTCCTATCTGCCCATCCAAAAAGTGATTGGCTGCCACCTTGGCTTCTAAGGGTGCAACGGCAGCTTCAGCAGCCCCTACAACGTACTTTACCTCTCCTGCCGTTACTTCAGCGGACTCTGAAAAGAGAGCAAGTGTCTCTTTGCCGGCTGCAGCTTCAGCTCCCGCGAACCCGTTCATCAGCCAGCCTTCAACGAAGGCTTCACGCGCTGCAGGATTTACTATAGCCGCGGCAACTTGCAGAACTACGAGCATCTGGCTTGTCTGAACGAAGATGGCTGGAACAGGCGCAGCACCCATCGCCACCATGTTCGCTTGAATCCACAGGCTCTGCAGACTTTCGACAAGCGTCTCCCTACCTGATGGATCAACTCCATTGACAGAGTCATCCCCCGCGTAGAGATAGCGATGCAGCGAGACAGGATCGCTATTGCTCCCCATGACGGGATCATGGCTCAAGAACCTGCCAGTGCCCGGATCGTAGTATCTGGCTCGGAGGAAGTACTTCCCTGATGCATCGAGCATCTGCCCGGTGTAGCGGAAGGGATTGACGGTGGTGCCCGAGCCGCCCGCGAGCGGATTGCCCCAGGCGTCGTAGAAGTAGCTATCGGTGACGGTTCCCTGGCCGTCGGAGAGCTGCCGGACGGACTCCTGGCCGTCGGTGAGGAAGTAGGAGAGGCGGAACTGCCCGTCCGCGCCCTTTCGCCACATGGCCAGGGGAGCCCGCCCGCCGCCCCACACGTAGCGCGCCTGCAGCACCGAGGCCCCGCTGTCGTTGGTGTCGGGAGCCCGCTCTTCCAAGACGCTGGCGTAGCCGGTGTTCTCGTCCAGCAAGTACTTGGTGGTCTTCTGCTCGGGCTTGCCCTGGTGCAGCGTGACCGAGACGCGGTTGCCCGAGGCGTCGGTTTCGTAGCCCGTTCCTCCGGTGGTCGTGCCCTGGGTTCCGGTTCCCAGCAGGCGCCCGTCGAAGCCCCAGCCGTTCTCCTGCGGGGCGCTGGTGCCGTAGCCCTGGGTGAGCTCGGCTCCGTTCTGGTCGTAGCTCCAGGACTGGGTGCCGGTGGCGCCTCCGTTGTTGGTGGTCTGCCCGGTGAGCCAGTCGTTGGCGTTGAAGGTGGCCGCGATGCTGCTGGAGGAGCTGAAGGTGCCCGGAGCCGCTGCGGTGGCGAACTGGTAGGTGGAGGCGGTGCGGTTGCCGACGTTGTCCAGGCCCCAGTCGCCGCGGTAGCTCACGCCGCGCCCATCCGTTCCGAGCTCCCCGGTGAGGCGGCCCGCGTCGTCGTAGCCGTAGCTCACGCCGCGCGTGGTGACGGGCAGCGCGCCGGGCGTGGCTGCGGTGTTGTTGGCCATGCCCTCGTTGAGGCCCGTGCGCTTGCCGTCGTCGCGCACCGTGTAGTGGAACCGAGAAAGCTCGATGGGCGCGCGCGCCGTGGTGCTGCCGCCCGCCGTCGCCCGCTCGTGCAACAAGTCGGTCAGGCGGTTCAGCTCGTCGTGAGGCTCAAAGTACTTGGGGCCGCTGCGGTGGCGCTCTTGAGGGTGCTGCCGAGGCGGTTGCCCACCCCGTCGTAGCTCCACACACTCTCGTAAGCCACGCCCTTGCCGTCGCTGCCCGACTCGCCCGTGAGAAGTTTCTTTACGTGGTGTTCAGATTGTCAAAGTACAGGTTAGGACATGGATTGGCATAACCGAGCCGAGTTTAAATGCCAATCAATTCTTCCCATTCTACCTTGGGGACTTCTAGCTCCCATCCGTGCAACTGAACTGCTATACACGCTAAACGACGCATCACCTTCCAAATGTCATGAGTCTCAAGTGTCGAATTAACCCACGTAATATGCGGAGAAAGGGCTTGGCCATTTTCGTTGTAAGTGTCCCATTGAAAAATAATGAGATCACACAAGGCAAACAATTCATCGCATATTGACTCATCAATCTCCTCAAACCCCTCGAAACCTGCGTTAAACGCACAGAGACGAGAATGTTCTCTTAGATTAAATGTAAGTACTTCCACTGGCTTATCTGACTCAAACTCGCCACCATCCGAGTCAAAAGAATGTTTTGGCATAGTTCTAGGCAGGTAGGCCAACTGCTGGCTGCATGGTAGAGCAAAGAACTGTGTGAGGTTCTTGAATCCGCCCTTCAGGTAGATTTGGAGTGGGATTGCCATTTTACTGTCCCAACCCCAGAACATGGTAATGAAAGATGCCATCGTTCCAAGCTGCGATCTCTCTAGGTTGGCGCATAGCTCCTCCACTGGATGGAATCACATCCCCCGTCGGGTTTTGGCCATGACCGTGATTGGGGTTAAGCAAACCAAAATCCACCCTGAACAATTGGTTTGCCTGACTCGTGCGTATTCCCATGCCCACAATACGAGTGCCTCCCTTTCCTCCAAAAACCAACTCGATAGGAATACCATCGATTTTGACTGGAGTTTGCAACGTATAAGTAGCGGGAGTGGAAACAGGATTGGGCATATAAATCTGGAATGCTTGGATTTTGTTGCCCTTCATGTAAGATTTGGCCAGCCCTGTTGACCACGGCCCAATTCCATGAGCAATTACTTCGGGAAGGTTCTCCTCGAGGCTATCGAGTACGTCGCGCCCTGTAATATTAAGGGCTACGCCTTCGTAATCTTTGAATGCCGAGGGAAAGCTTTTCAAGCTTTCCAACAAGGCATCTATGCTTGCAGGGTCACGAAAAACCTTGAAAATATCTTGAGCTCTCTGGATCGCACTAAAGAAGGAATCCACCTTCTCGTAAATATTTATGACTTTCGTTGTGTAATTTGCAGCAGTTATGAGTTGACTGCTTATCGTCGTTTGGACTTCCGCTAGCGTCTCTCTCCCGCTGGGATCAGCAGCATTCACCGCATCGGCACCCGCATAGAGATATCGATGCAGCGAGATGGGATCACTTTCGCTTCCCATGACCGGATCGTGCGACAAGAAGCGTCCTGTTGCGGGATCGTAGTAGCGTGCGCGTAGGAAGTACTTGCCGCTGGCATCAAGCATCTGCCCCGTATAGCGGAAGGGATTGGCGGTCGTGCCTGAGCCGCCCGCGAGCGGGTTGCCCCAGGCGTCGTAGAAGTAGGAGTCGGTGACGGTTCCCTGGCCGTCGGAGAGCTGGCGGACGCTCTCCTGCCCGTCGGCGAGGAAGTAGAACATCCTCCACTGCCCGTCTGTGCCCTTGCGCCACATCGCCAAAGGCGCCAGCCCGCCGCCCCACACGTAGCGCGCCTGCAAGGTGCTGGCGGCGCTGTCGTTGGTGTCAGGCGCCCGCTCCTCAAGTACTTGGGCGTAGCTTGTGTTCTCGTCCAGCAAGTACTTGGTGGTCTTCTGCTCGGGCTGTCCCTGGTGCAGCGTGACGCTCAGGCGGTTGCCCGAGGCGTCGGTCTCGTAGCCCGTCCCTCCGGTGGCCGCGCCCTGGGTTCCCGTGCCCAGCAGCCGCCCGTCGAAGCCCCAGCCGTTCTGCTGGGGAGCCGCCGTGCCGTAGCCGTGGGTGAGCTCGGCTCCGTTGGCGTCGTAGCTCCAGGACTGGGTGCCGGTGGCCCCTCCGTTGTTGGTGGTGGTCTGCCCGGTGAGCCAGTCGTTGGCGTTGAAGGTCGCGCCGATGGTGCTGGAGGAGCTCAGCGTGCCGGGATCCCCGGCGGTGGCGAACTGGTAGGTGGAGGCGGTGCGGTTGCCCACGTTGTCCAGGCCCCAGTCACTGCGGTAGCTCACGCCGCGCCCGTCCGTCCCGATCTCCCCGGTGAGGCGGCCCGCGTTGTCATAGCCGTAGCTCACGCCGCGCGTGGTGACGGGCAGCGCGCCCGGCGTGGCCGCGGTGTTGTTGGTGACGCTCTCGTTGAGCCCGGTGCGCTTGCCGTCGTCTCGCACCGTGTAGTGGAAGCGCGACAGCTCCTCGGGAGCCCCTGCGGTCGTGCTACCGCCCACCGTGGCGCGCTCGTGCACCAGATCGGTCAAGCGGTTGAGCTCGTCGAAGGCGTAGCGGGTGCGCACCCCGTTGCCGCGCACCAGGCCCGACAGGTTGCCGACAGGATCGTAGCCATAGCTGGCCAGCAGGCTGGGCGAGGTGGCGCCCGCGGCCTGGTCGGAGACGTGCCACAGGCGGCCCTGCGCGTCGTAGTCGTACAGGCTCGTGCCCTGCGTGGTGCTCACGCTCCGCTTCTGCCCGCCGTCGTCGTAGGAGTAGCTCACCACCTCATCGGCTGAGGTGCCGCCCCGATTGAGGGTGACGCTTTGGAGCCAGCCGCGCTGGGGGCTGGAGCGGTAGGTGGTGGTGACGGAGCCCCTCATGGCCACGCGGGTGTTCTCGTCCGGGTAGCTCCAGGCCAGGGCCTGCTCTCCGGCGCCGCGCAGCCGGGCGTCGGGCGCCTTGAGCACCATGCGGCCCCGCAGGTCGTAGCTGTAGGTCGTGACGTAGCCGCGGAAGTCGGTGCTGCTTTCGAGCTGGCCGCCGTCGTTGTAGGTGCTGCTCTCGACCTGGCCGCCGGGCAGCGAGCGCCACACCTGCCGTCCACGCTCGTCGTAGCCGAAGCGCGTGGTGTGGCGGTTGGCGTCCTGCTGCCAGATCTTGCGCCCCAGGTCGTCGTAGCCAAAGCTCGTCACC
>JAABUK010003060.1_pt1 | contig 28762 bp, 37 predicted proteins | sample 5559141 | NCBI WGS metagenome assembly JAABUK01 (sample SAMN10711869, study PRJNA513367) | rock metagenome | isolation source: Antarctica rocks | place: Antarctica: Victoria Land, Pudding Butte nord | collected 2016-01-03
CATCTCAGTTGAAGAATGAAAAGGATGCAGATGGCTTTGATACCGTTTCGCTCAACGGATCAGAGCATTCGGAAGCGACTCTTGAGAAAAGGGAAAGTAATGCAGAGGTGGAGGATGGAACGGATCAAGCACAAATACTTTCGACAGGTGAAGAACACCACGTCGCTGTGGATGGCGCTGCAGGAGTGGCTGGCGAGGATGAATTTCACTCCGTCCCACCATCGCCAGCGAAAGAGCGTTCGCAGGGTATACCAGGAGCGTTTTAGAAGAGTTGTTGTCTGTTGGTTGTCGTAGGGATAGGCTGATCCAGGCCTCATGATGACGCCGTGTGGATGTACAACGGGCATGGGCTACGAACCATGAGTGAAGATGGCGTTTACAAAGGAAGCGTGAAGAGTATAGTGGACGTTCATCTGGGTTTCGTTGGCTTTCAGCACCTCCTCTGCTCCTATCCAGTCTCGCATCTGGCCGCAGCTGTCTTTCTTCCTGCCGCCTCACTTGGGGCTGCCATATCGCAAGTTGTCGCAATGGCGCTGACGGCCCCTTCCATCTCGGTTGACGCCAGGGGCCCAGCAGAACGTCTTGTATCTCAACTTTTCTCTCTTTCTTCTCCTCTTCACTTCTTCCACATCACCATTCGCTCTATCCCCTTTCTGGACACCCTTATGGACCCATTGATACGATTGCATTCTTCATTACTCGTGCCACCATGATGCATCCTTTGCACCTCGGCCCTGCTGTTTTGCTCGGCTTGTCGAGCCTGAGCTGCGCCTTTGCTCTACCCACCCAAGAGCAGAGCAACCCCAGCGGGACCGGATCCCAAGTATCTACCTCAAGCTCGAATGGCTCGGAGATTGTCAACGCCGTCGAGAACGTTACACTGGCTGGCGTCCCGAAGCTCACTCCAGACAATACATGTGGCAATGCTGGACATGGAAAGAGCAAAGGTTATACCTGTGATCGCAGGCGCATCGGTGGTGGAGCTTGTTGTTCACCATATGTAAGTCCCCCTTTCTCCGTTGGGCTATGGACTCGTTGCTGACACCCATGTTTTACAGGGCAGTTGCGGTTTGAACTCCTTTTCCCGTGTTCGTGCCTTTGCTCACTTTCGACAGGAAGCGGCCCTCTTCACTGCGGCAAAGGCTGCCAGGCAGGCTTTGGGTAAGCCCCTCCGGTCTTTACACCAGTCAATGTCCTCAAATCACTGACTTGGTGTACAGCAAATGCGACGGTGTGGCTGTACCGAAGCCATCGAATACTCGGCCTACTTCTTCATTGGTTACCTCGTCTTCGACTCCGCCATCCAAATTTGCCGCTTTTTTGAATGCTGTTCCTAGTCCGTCTGCTTTTGCTCAACCAAAGCCAAAAGACCACAATTGCGGACCAGCTTTTGGCAACAAGAAGTGTCCCAACAACCTTTGCTGCTCAGATTCTGGCTACTGCGTCAGTGCATCTTTCCCGACCTTCAAGCAAAGTCCTGATATCTGCAGGGAAACTCCACCGAGTACTGCAGGGTCCCACAGAACTGCCAGAAGGATTTTGGTCGATGTGACAGTGACATTATCCCACTTGGCGGGAACACTTCCACGGATGCACGACCCCTTGTCGGTGGCGTCTCATATGACCAGCGGATCGAGCATTGCCTCAAAGAACGTACCATTGCTCTGACCTTCGATGATGGCCCAAGCGAGCATACAAGTGACCTTCTCCACCTCCTTGCAACCTACAACGCCAAAGCTACCTTTTTCATCGGAGGCAACAACAATGGCAAGGGCGAGATTGACACGACCAAAGAATGGTTTGACCTTATCAGACGCATGGTGGCCGAAGGTCATCAAGTGGGATCACATACTTTCGACCACGTCCGACTTTCCAAGATCCCGAGCGAGCTCCGGAAGATTGAATTGCTGAAGAACGAACGTGCGATTGCGAACATAATCGGTAAATAACATACACCGCACTTCCATTTGTTCAACTGTGCAGTGCTGACAGCGCTTCAGGCAAGTATCCAACTTACCTTCGAGCGCCCTACAGCGATTGCACCACCGAGTCTGGCTGTCATGCTGACATGGAAGCTCTTGGCTATCACGTCGTCCTTTACGACCTGACCACGGAGGACTACCTGCATCCTGGTCGTGACCAGATTCAGATATCAAAAGATCTCGTCAAGGACGCATTTGCAAAGGCACCAGAGAACGGGAACTTGCTTGCTCTTCAGCACGACATCATTCCACAATCGAGTGGCAACCTCACTGAGTTCACTCTACAGCTAGTCAGGGACAAAGGTTGGAAAGGTATGTCGAACCTATCCTCTACCGGAAGCAAGCTCTTTCCTCTGTGCGTTGGTAGAGCAACACAGCAATGAATGCATCTGCTTACTTCATCGCTTACGCCCCGACATCGCTTGACGTTTCAGACTTTGCTGAAATTTGCTGACCATTTTTCGCAGCTGTCACTGTTGGCACATGCATGAACGACCCACTCGGCAATTGGTATCGTGAGCCATCATGGATCTCGCCTGGCACAGCCCCAATGAATGCGTGTGTTGTATCTCGTGGCAGATTCTGTGGCACCATTCCAACTTTCACGGATAAGACTTCTTGTTTCACCAGTGCTGGCGAGTGCATGAAGCAAGTTCAGGTGTGTCCCACCACTGAGGGATCTGACATCCCAGGCTGTACCAAGTTCGCAAATATTTGCCGATTGGAAGTCACCTTCTGTGTGGCGTGTGGTGGTGAAGGCTCAAGACCTTGCGAGAGCGAGTACAAAATCGAGTAAGATGGAACCATGGACAGGGATCGTAAAAGCACAAGGGTTGTTTAAGACTAGTCTGTCTTTACTATATATTCAATATTAGGCGGCTCGCTTAGACACTCGACGCTCAAAACAGAAATAGACGTTGAAGTCATTAGCACGATTGTTCACCTTATGCTGCTCAGAGCACGAGAAGTTCTTTTGGACTTTCTCCTTCCAAGTCAGTTCCACCAACCAATCGGAGTTGGGGGCGATGCTTGTCTCCGACCGCGCTGGCCCGCCTCTGCCTCTCGCATTCTGACTTACACAAAGCTGACCTGTGCTCCGTCTTCACAGATCCTGTATCTGGGGGCTATCTAAACAACACTGTCATCGCATTCTGTACGACTCCATACACATCGGCATTTTCCACTGTGTGGCCTGCCGGGCAGCCCCGGGGGCAGTGCCGTCAACCATCATGGCACTTCGCCAATCCTGTCGTTCTTCGAGTCTGCTTCGAGCTGTAGCCACAGTAGCATTTGCATGGTCGCGGACATGTGCAGCTCATGAGCACCATGCAGACGACATTCCCGAGGGTGAAGCAGTCTCACCAGAACCACTCGTAAGTTCATTAGATCGACTTCGTTCAGGGACACCTTGCTGATGATGAGTCGCTGGACAGGACTCGATATTATGGACGCACATACTCCTCCAGATACTTGCCTTTGGCCTTATCTTCCCGACTGGGATGGTTCTTGGGGTATGCTTTACGCGGCGCTCCCATGTCTTCTGCATGGCCGGCTGACATCAGCTCGCAATTAGATCGTTAGATCACGATGGCACGTTCCTGTCCAGATTCTTGGCACAACTATCGCCATTGTCGGCTGGTTTCTCGGGCACGCTCACAAGGGTCGCCAATTTGCTCCAAACATCCACGCATCCTTCGCAAGCTCACTCATGCTCATGCTGATTGTTCAGGTCACCATTGGGGTCTACCTAAGACTTCACATCACCAAAGGATTCCATTCGAGAATACGAAGATACGTTGTCAACGTGCATGGGGCAATTGGAAAGCTGATGCCGGTCGTTTCATGGGTACAAATGCTCTTTGGAGGAATCACAGCACTTGGCTTCTGCAGGGACGATCACCTTGGGCAGTGTTTGGCCCACTTCATCATGGGGTCAGCTTTCATTGGGTACGGCATGGTTATGACGATTCTGCTGCTGGTGGGCCAGATTTGGCTTCGACGATCTGGCAAAAGTCAAGAGTTCTTCGACTCGATTTTAATCGCCGCGTGGGGAATGGTTAATACATTTACGGAGCACCGATGGGGCCGACCATGGTCCAAGAATGATATCCAACACACCAGCATGGGTGTCATTTGGTGGTGTGCTGGATTGGTTGGCATCTGGCTGAGCAGGTCAAGAGGGGGAAGGCCAAAACGGAACCTGGTTCCTGGTGTTGTGATCCTGCTCACGGGCTGGGGAATGAGTGCACATCCTCAATCGCTCATGCTGAGTACGAAGGTTCATACAGCATTCGGCTATACCCTCATGGCAGCTGGTGCAACAAGAATGATTGAGATTGCCTTCGTCCTTAAAGACAGCAGAGGTTTGGTCGGAGAGCCTAACAGCTTTCAGCACCTTCCGCCTTTCGTAGGTGCACCCAAAGACGAATATCTACTCGATACGCTGACCGAGTGATAGCTTCTTTTTGCTTCTGGCTTTCTCTTCATCGGCGCCACCGAAGAGCAGATGAAACTACTTTCTGACGCGCACGTCACGCATGTCTCCTACACCCTCATCTTATACTCCTTCGCCTTCCTCCTATACCTCTTCGTCAATATCCTGCTATACATCTATGCTGTGCATGCATGGCCAGATTCGAACTCGAATGGTCGCCGAGAAAGCCGCATGCTGTCGAGATCTATGTCGAGATCAGCAAGTGCCGCGGGAGGTCTTCGAAGACCTGGGATGTTGAAGCGATACTCGAGTACAGAAAACGCTGCTGGTGGTATGAACGGAGGGCTCTCTAATGGCAAAGTCAGGATGCCAAGACACAGGCAAACTGACAGTCAGCAAATTCGAGATGCTGAGACTTTCGAGCTTGAGGGTCTGATTAGTGAAGTCGATGATGACGAACGTACCATAAGCCCCAAGGACACAGATAGGGATGTGGAAAGAGCTTAAGGTATGTTCAAGGTTCGTGAGGCCAGCGTCGGATGCTTACTAGCGTGCTGGAGCTTTTGGATTCATGCACATAGGTTAAGTCTTACAATGTGTATATGAAATCTTTGATTACAAGGTCGCGTGTTGATGCTTGATGCGATGGTCCGTCTCCTGTGGACGCACTGCACGCTGAAGAGAGATCGTGGTGAGAGATCTCTCCCTCTGACTCCCCTAGGTCTTCATCCTACTTAGTTATGTGGACACTCCACTTTTCATGGCGGCTCAGGGTTCTCCAGGCACTTTCTTGCTTTGGTGAAATGGGTTGAGCATCTTTCTTTCGTCTCATTGTCTGCTTTGCCTTTTTATGGCAGGAGGACCTTGCTCTTCGCCCCGGCTCTGCAAGCAATACATAATCCCTCAAAGAAGTGTCTCACACGGCGCACTGTATCCTGTCATCTACTTGTACTCTTGTACCCCTATACATCATTCATTGGGTTAACTTCGTCCACATCATCTATTTTGGAAGCTTAGTGGGTATTTCAACATCCATCGAATCATTCTCGACATATATCACCAGCACGCCCTCCACACCACAATGAGTGAGCAATCTAAGCAGCAGATGCTCATGTTCAAACATACCGCCTTCTGGAGTGCGAAATCGGAGTGCATCAACGAGCCCTGACTGGTTACCGATGTCAATCATCGTGCCTACTATAAGATCATGCACCGCGAATTGCAACTCATATTTTATGGCCAAGATGAATGAATTTATGGCCTAAGAAGGCTAGGAAGATTGGTAAGTTGCTACAACAGACTTTGATAAACGTCTCGATTTCTAGTTGGGATGCCGTGTCCTGAGTATTGATAAACAGGGGTTGGGCTTTCAATTTGGGACATCATCAGTCTGCTTGTGAGATATACCACTACGACGTCAAATATCTCACTGCGATCTCCGGTCTGGCGTCCCTAAATACAGTCCGGAGGAAAGAGTATCATCCGACAGAGGACCTATGCTGAGATGCAGGATCGATGCAAGAGATGCAATTAGGATCTGACACAGCCGAGAAAGGGTCCATCCTATGGACCTTCTGAGACCGAGGGCAGCAAGCGTTTGGTCGCCAGTCATGAGAGGGCGCACCATGCTGATAATGGAGCATGCTCGTCTTTGCAACCTCCAGTATACAAGAAGAGTGGCGTATAGCATTGACAGTCAAGACTGCTTCGTTGCTATGTGGGTGCAGCGGCATGGGGATGTCAAGCCCACCTTTCAGACCTTCTACTTTCGCACTTGTTCGTTTCCCAATTGCAATCTACACTTCAAGACCCTGAGCGATAGCAGCGGCGGTCTTCTATCGTGAGGACTAAATCGAGCCGTTCTGTCTTTTCTACCTTGTCTGTTCATGCAAACCTTGAGGACCTCTATGTACCACCACATGTCAAGGAAAGTGCTTCAATGTCGGATGTCTTGCGAGGACCTTTGACACGTCACCCTCGCTCTCTGTTCCTACGTTGGAGTATCCTGGCAAGCTTCCGCTCATTTGAGTATATACCCTTTCCACCATGGATAAATGCTTCCATCTTTGCGTGCTCTGATGCTCCAGAAAACATATCTATTTATTAATGCTCCATCTTTGCCCACCTGCTTCCTTCACTTTGACTTCATCTCCCTGATATACGGCTTTCTGTTTCTTTGGAGGATACTGTATTGGTTAAACCAGAGCACCTCTGTGACTACAGTATCACCATGGTCGAACAACGTATTCTCGTATTCAAGAAAGCACAAAAGGCCTTCCGCGGTCGCAAATGGAGGTGTATCAATGAACCACGCCTGTCCACCAATACCAACGTCAGCAAGACACTCTAAAGGCCGCGCGAAACGTCCTAACCAAAGCTCATCAAGGCGCCGACCACTTTGCTGCACAAAAAAAATAAGTACGGCAACTGGTGAGTGTCCTCTCTTGTCGTGCCTTTTCCGGCAAACCACACTTCAAAGTCGAGTCCTGACACGTAAATTCTAGGCAGTTGATATCAATCCACACGGACCACCATACCGGGTGCAGGCTCAACCAAAGCGACAGCGGCTACAAGTGCGGTGCCCTCCGAGGTTATCGAGCGGGCGAGGAAACCAACACTACAGCCAGGGTGCTCTTGCGCAGGAAAACTTACCTCGTAATAACGAAGTCCCAGGAAGTCAAGGAGGACAAGCAAAATGCCGCCGCATGTCAATGCCAATACTTCTACCAGTAATGCTACAACAACAACAACAACAGCAGCAGCAACAGCCGCGGCATCCGGGCCGCCTACCAACCCCAACTCTGCACCACGAACTGGAGTCCCGTGCGCCATGCCACCGCCTCCGTCCGCGCTTCCGTCTCCGCCCCTCGCCTCCACGACTCCGAGGAACTCGCCCCGGCATTCTTGAAGAAGGATCCCGCTCGTCGGTTCCGCATCCAGGAAGCCTTCTCTGTGATTCAAATCTATCCTTGGAATAAATGATCCTCACCATCCCCGTCCGACCCACCAGTCCCGCCAGCCATACCATCAGCAACCGAAGAAGAAGAAGAAGAAGAAGAAGAAGAAGAAGAAGAAGAAGAAGAAGAAGAAGAAGAAGAAGAAGAAGAAGAAGAAGACGACGACGAAGACGACGATGCCCCCACCCACCCGTACATCGAGAGACTGGACGTGGCGAATTGCCATGTCGTTCTGGTTTTGATGTTTGATCGCTTGAGCGATCCGGTTTCTTTGGATACCCATGACGCCAGTCTCCTGGGTTAAGTAGTCATGGTCAGACGGAACGAATGGTGAGAGTGAGAGAGGGGGAGGGAGAGGGAGAGGGAGGGAGAGGGAGAGGGAGAGGGAGGAAAACGGTGAAGGAGGAGAGCGGGCGACCTGAGTTGAGTAGAGTAGAGAGAGACAATTGAGTTAATAGGAGAGTTTTCGACGTTGCGATTCCCGCTCCCCCCCCCCTTGATGAGGTTACGTATGGAATGCTATTTGAGCGGATCCAGTCCATAACGGTGCTTTCCTGTAAGTTAGGTCAAGTGTTTCCTGCAAGGGGGATTGACGTTGTGTTATCCTGTCATGGACTCGCGGTCAATCTCACACACGTCTACCAAGTTCAAAAATCTTCAGAAGCAGCTTAGCCAGGATACCGAGAAAGATAACTCCTACTCGTAGTCCTGGTCCCTTTCTCAACGAATGCTGCAAATCCATACCGGAGACTATGTATGTACGACCATGCTGCTCGTATTGGATAGTAGCAAGCCAAAGCCAATCATCCAAAGCAGCCAACCCTCAGTCCAGTGACCGGACAGACCGTGCTACCGTGCCACCGTGGCATCCAACAACCCAAAAAACTATGCAAAGGACGACTGCTCGGTGTCTGTCTTCCAAAAAGCATACCTCAATCCAATCCCATCCAACACAGTCCACCCGTCAATAAAAGTACCTCATCACACCTCTCAGTCAGGCAAGTCAAACAAAAGCCGGACTCACACTCTCATTCCCCTCTGTCCGTTCCCGCTCACCATCTCCTTTCCCACCACCAGCGTCAGCATTCCCATTCCCATCCCCCCTCCTCCGACTCCTCAAAAAATTGCTAACCATCCTCTTACTACTGATCTGCATCCCCACTCCCTTGCCATTGCCATTCCCAACGTTGTCTTTCTGATGCCCCCTGCTCCTCTTCAGATTTTCAGCCCAACGCGAACCCAAGCCCGAACCTGACGCCGTAATTCTCGGTAACGCCGTCTCCCCGTCCCTATGATATTCATTCTCGTCCCGGAGATAGCAGTGAGAAGAGAGGGACGCTCTACTCCCGCCCATGCCGCTTGCAGCACCAGCGCCGGCACTGTATCCGTGATCGTCAAAAGGGCGGGTCAATCTCGACGTCGTCCTAGGACCGTCATGGTGGTGGACTTCATCTGCTTCGTCTCCATCTCCAGACGTTTCAGTAATTCTGCCATATTGACTTCGGATCGTCATTGAGCTCTGGGGCCTGCCCAGTCGTTTACCCCCCGGCTTCTGATTGTGATTTTGATGCTGTAACCGCCCGGGAGTACTGACAGGTTCCTCACCGCCCCTGAACGACATCTGAGAATATTTCGTCCTCAGGGGATGCGAGCCCCCGGTCCCGGTACAAGAAATCCTCGTATTCTCATCACTGACACCGTGACCCACCGCCGCCAAGCTCGCTCTCTTCAAATCCGCCGCAGCCGAGTTAGCCAACCTCGTCACAACAGAAGATCTCCTTGGCTCCGGGGTATTGTTCCTTGGCACCTCCTTCAGCTCTAGCAATGGGAAGCGCTCGTTTATGATGGATGATCTGCGCTGATGCGTGAGCGTCTCATTGCCTTTTGTGGTGCGGGCAGAAGAAGGTCGACGACCATGTCCGGCAGAAGAGCTGGGTCTGCCACCACCAACAGCTGTGTCGTCGCCGTCGATCTGGGCTCCTTCCCGATAGTGGGCATTGCTGGATCTGGAGTTCCTTCGGTCAAGGCTTGTCATTTGATGGTTCATCCAGGACTTCCACTGCATACTGGCGTTTGATTCGGTTTTGTGGAGTTGTGCAACAGACTGAGTTGGGCGTGGATAGCGATTCACCCGGGCTGGAGCGATAGTTGCCATGCCGGCTGGCTCGTCGCCCAATTCTGGGTCTGACCGATTCATGCCGGCTAGTGGTAGCTGGCCACTCGTGGTGCGAGAGTACTGGCTCTCTGAGCTGGTCTCGAAACCATTGTCGGCTTGACTTGGCCAGTTTATGATTACGCTGCCACTTTCCGCTTCAGAACTGGTCTGGCGTTCGCGGCGGGCAGCTAAAGCCAGCTTGAAAGGGCTTGGTGTATGTGGCTTGGTCTCGCTGGAGAAAGGGAAGAACGAAGACTGTGCTTCCGGGACTGCGACGCGAGACTTCCGCTTTTCGGCGGTCTCATTCTCCAAGGCAATTTGTTGGGGAGTCTTGTTTCGAGCCTCATGCCATGATGGCGCATGCAGGCTGGATTGATGATGCTGCTCATCTGGAGCGAATGTATGGATGGACTCCTCACTGGCGACTTGGCGAATAGTGGGCGCTGTCTGAAAGCTCTGGGCACTGGAAGGGTATATTTGTTTGGTATCCTGCCGAGATCCTACTTTCGGAGTCTTCGCTCGGTCTTGCGCTTCTTGCTCCTGATCAATTCTTTTCATAAGTGCAGAGTAGACCCGTTGACTATCGATCGGAGTTGTGGCCTGCCCATTGCCCGGACGAGCGCTAAGCGGCAGGTGAGTAGCAGAGACCTCATCCATGTGTCGCCCGATTGAAGAAGAGGGCTGATGGGGTCCTCCATGTTCTTGTATGATTGATAGACGCTTCCTCTCGAGAGGGGTGATTCGGCCTGGCAGAGAATTGTTGATGGTAGAGTTGGTCCAGCTGGTCACTCGAGATCTGCCGTTTGAACGCAGGCTTTCACTGCTATGCATCGACCTGAGACTTCTTGACATGGCTTCTAGGTCTTCCACTGGCTCTTCATTTTGTGAACACGGCACGTAGAAACTGCCGCGTGAGGTAGCATGTGGATGAGGTATCATATATTCTTCGTGACTTAAATTAGAGTCAGTGCCATCCAAGTAGTCTCTGAAGTGAGCACGACTTGCATCCATTTGCTGTGCAGGAAGATTGCTGTCTCTGCTTGAGGACCTTCGTAGAACACGCCTTACCTTGTCTCTGAGTGACGCTGAGAATGATCTGAATTTGGACTCTTGTTTCGTCTGTTGCTCTTCAGACCTGACGCCATCGCCATACTCGGTCGTTCTATCTGAGCGGACAGTCTTGCGGAAAGCTTTCTGCTGTCGAAGTTTGGGTGCGGACAAGAACGACGACTTTTTCTGCAATCTTTGCTGCTCAACATCCTGCATGAATTGTTCTCTAGCCCTTTCAACAGCTGCATCGTTGTGATCCGAAATGCTGTGTGAGCGCTTGAATGTCTTCGAAAGATTTCCCGAGCTCAATTTCAGGAAAGACATGGAGCGCTTCAAGCCGAGTCGTAGTCGGTCATGGTCGCCGAGAGAGCTTTTGACGTTTCGCAAAGTTCGAGGCGTGCCAGGACTCTGGGAGGCCAGGTCTGTGGCGCTAGGACCATGTTTTCGAGGCGTCAGCATCGATTTTGTCTTTCGCAGTCTTCTATAGGATGAAGGCGTAGACCCGTAGCCATCTGCAACGCCAAATTCGTTAAGAGGAAGTCCGTTTCCACCCTTTGACAGCTGTGAATACGAGTTACTCCCTGGTATGTATACTGATGATGCAGCTGGAGTAGTCTTTGACTGTAATGTAGATGGCTGTTGACGTGTTTCGGCGACGTCGCAGAAACGAATGTTTTGGGATCGAGGTGTTGCTCCAGTGCCCGTCCTGCTCGCGTTACTGTGCTTCCTGGACAACTCTGCTGATCGTCTCATCTCGGCTGAAGCTCGCTCGTTGGCTCTATCCATTGCAATATGAGCTGCAGTCATAGCATGCCGACGAGCTGTTTCTGGATCAATAGTGTCCTTAACGAGAGGCTCGTTCCGTCGCCGGTTTACTGATGCAGATGACTTTGTTCGTCTCAGGCGGCTGCTAGCATCGCTTGCACCTCGAGATAGCATGTTCTCAATGCTAACCAAAATTGCCCATTCGGGCGGAGAAGATATGCTGAGAAGGCTTAGATGTAGGGGCTAATAGGACAGAGATTGCGCAGAGATTCAAAACATGTATCAATGCCAAAAGGAAAGCGCTGAAAACACGAGAGCTCCTGCCAATTGCCTGACAGAACGAAAAGAGATAGAAAAGTGACCGACATAATTCCAATGTGAGATGGACGGGAAGTCTCACACAAGACGAAGCCAAAGGTATGCTTTTGCATCAAAATCTCCCTCTTGGAAGGCGGTTTTTGCTACTCTCCTGACAACTGACGAGACTACCAGCGTACAGGGAAGCGGATCATGGCTGAGGCTCGTCGTACGTTCCATTGCCATATCTGTGTGTCTGTACGTTGTTGGTACGACTTACCCGGCAGTTTATCATCACGCTGAGGCAGAAAGGTTGCGATGATGAAGTCAGTGCGTGATTGGAAACAAGAGATTGCAGTCGATCGAATGAAACAAGGAGTTCTGGCGACGCAAAGCACGATTCAAAAGCCCATATTAGCAGCCATCATTGCGAACTTATTGAAAATGTGTCAACAATCAAGGTTGATGGAGAGGAGAAGTGGAAGTCTTCGCGAACACGACGAGACGAGACACGTCAAACCACGTGTCTTCGCTTTGTTTCCCAACATGATCTCATAGCCATCTTATGGTTTCATGACATGATGATTTTATCCTAGACGAGCATTCGACAGAATTTGCAGCATACAAATCAAGAAAGCTGGTAGAGCTGGACATCCAATTTATCCAGTACTCGCACAACAACTCCTGGAGGTACCCTTCAGACTCAGACGTCTCTTCATCTCTGCCGTGTTGTGTAACTGAACGACTGGAGCGAACTCACGACTGTCATTCAGCCCTAGAGCCCACTTTCTCTAACAGCCTTCACGTTCTCGAAACATTTCATCCTTGCCTCCGTCACTTCTTCTTCTCATCCCGCCCTCTCTTGCCATAATAATCATCAATCTTCTTCCCGCGATCCGCCTCCGTAGCCTTCCCTTCCAGTCTATCTAGTGCTTCCTCAATATATCCAATGTGTCCTCGGAGGGTCCCTTCTAGCTCATCCATCCGCGCCTCGTGCTCTTCCAGATTGTACACGTGATGATCGCGAAGGTTGTAGTGCGCAAAGCCCGTAACGCCTAGGTTGAGGGTAGTGAGGCCCAGAATGGCACGAAGGAGATTCTGTGAGGACATGGTTGATGAGGCGCTGGAGTGGAATCTTGGGGCGTCCCGAGGTCGTGGAGATAGGGCAACAGGGGTTCAAGGTTCTTGCTTAGAGACGACAAAGTGGACATTCAATGGCCGAGCTCAATTTTTGGTGTTTGATAGAACCCTGCGAAGTCAGAGTCCACTGGCTGGAAAGGAAGGCAACCTTCAGTGGTCAGCGCACTGAAATGTGAGAAGACATCTTGGGCTGCAAGTCCAGCGGTGTAAGCCCGAAGTGATGACATCGACGAGTGTTCCATTTGCAACCTGAAGCTCTTGCAGCCTCGATATGTTTACGCTCATCTTATCTGGCAGCTTCTGCTTTGAGGCTCTTCTTTTCGAATATTGCCAGACGATGACAGTAAATGTCGCGTCTCGAATCGCGCATTACAGGGAAATCGAAGCCAATGAATGTGGAATGTGAGGCTCTGCATCCGGACTTCTACCCCCTCACAAATCTTGTGCCGAGGTCTGGAGATAAATTTCGGTACATAAGTCGGAATGAGCTATGTCATAGAATATGTACAGGGAGACTGAAAGCTACTTGCGCTGTATCACTCACATATCGCGATAGCAGTTCGACTCGTTTCTGCGCAGTGAATTGAAAGCCTGATTGGGATACTTAGTTCAACGTTGTACAGGCCCACCATAGGAATCGCTGTACTAAGGATGGACGGTCCAAACAACGGTGTCGTTCTGTACCACTACAGCTTCTCACCCTTTGCGCGACGGGTCACCTGGTATTTGGCTCTGCGTGGTATCGACTATGCACAATGTGTAAGCTTTTTCGAGGCGCAGAATACTTCTCCGATGACATTGACCTCCAGATCCAACCACCCATTATGCCTCGACCAGACTTCGAAGCGATTGGAGTTAAATACCGACGAATCCCTATCTTGGCCATTGGTCGTGATGTGTATTGCGACACCAGACTCATCCTAGACAAGCTCGAACAACTGTTTCCTGGTAGCACCCTGGGCGCATCCCAGCCCGACCAGAGGGCGGTGCAGAAGTTGCTGGAGACATGGACCATTGATGGGGGCGTCTTTGCACGAGCATCCCAGCTAATCCCGACAAGCATGCCGCTTTTGAACGACCCGAAGTTTACAAAAGACCGGGAGGACTTCAGTGGAAGAAGCTGGGACAAGAAACAAATAGAGGCAATGAGGCCAGAATCCATAGCCCACATACGAGAAGCTTTCTCGTTTCTTGAAAGGACACTGCTTGCAGATGATCGAGAATGGATACTCAAGACCAAAAAGCCATCACTGGCTGACATTGAAGGTGAGGCACACCTACATGGCTACCCTGCTTATGCTGACCTGGTGGCCGCCTAGCGATCTGGGTATTCGATTGGTTGAATGGTCTCAAAAACGCACTTCCAAGGGATCAGATCTCGGATAAGCAGTATCCCAAGGTTTTTGCCTGGATCGCAAGGTTCAATGGAGCCATCAAAGCAGCCAAGGCTGCAGCGCCCAAACCGACCACGTTGAAGGGTGACGAAGCCGCGAAGCGAATTTCAGGTGCTAATTACGCAGAAGCAGAGGCCAAGGTGGATGAGCAGGATCCAATGAATCTTGCACAGGGAGAAGATGTCGAAGTCTGGCCGATAGACACCGGGTTCCGACATCGTGATCGAGGACAGTTGGTGGGTATCAACGAGGAAGAGATCGTACTTCAGCTGCACTCGAAGACACAGGATCAAGATCTTCGCCTTCATTTTCCGAGGACAAACTTCAGAGTTAGTGCCGTGGAAGCAGGCGGGTCGAAGCTGTAATGACTAGACACAATCGACGCGATGGAGCGACTCAAGTGGAACAAATTTGGTACCGCAACATCGTGCTAGGGCAATCCCTCCAAAGGCGGCATGATTCTGGCAAGGCGGTGGCGCCCCCACGGCAGACTTTGTAGAGCAGAGCTTCAAGAAGTAAGCATGTTGCGCAATAGTCACGATCCTAGGGGAGTGTTCTGCGAGACCCTCGGAGTAGGAAAATCATCTTGACCGAAAGAATACATGCCACGTAAGGGGCAAAGATTTCGCTCCGCAGCGTATGAGGGATTTTGCGTGGCGGCCAAACGCGCAATAGACCATGAGGTTCCATGGCGCTTTCTTTTCACCTACCTTCTCCAGAGGCTATCGCGGATCTTTTCACGACTTAGAGTCAGCAAAAGCAGTCCGCTGCATGCGTCGGGAGCGAGTTCTCGTCCACAGAGGGGAAAGTGATGTAGGATGCTGAGCGTGGCCACAAATTGCCAGAGCCAGACGGTGCCCAGCCAGCGGAGAACGAGGCCGTTTGCAAACGTTTCGATCCAATACCGCACCATGCCGCTTGGTACGAAGTGGTTGGATGGAGCGAGTTGGGCAGCAACGCACAGCTGGAGCCGCTCATAGCAAATTATTCCAGCTGATTCGTGGGGGATCCTGCGGCGCTCACCTGCCCATGCCGAGCGAATACTCCTCGATGCCCACCCAAGGCCGACACGTTGTCCATTCTATTGTCACTCCGGTATTCCTCAGCATCTCTCCTACTCCTCCTCCTTCTCTCCTCTCCCAGTCGAAATCATATCTTGAATTCAGAAGAAACTGAGCGAGCTTGTCGGTGGCAATCCTTTCTGGCCAGACCCGCGACCCTTGACTGAATTTGCTGTCTAGCGGCAGCCTTCGCCAAACCCAGATCTGGCCACCGCACGAACAAGCGTTGAATTGCTCATCCCACCTCCTCACTACTCACAGCCTTCCTGCTCGATTCCACACTGCACAACCACCAGAACGTCTACCACACGGGGACTGTGCAATCTTTGGCCTGTTTATTGCTGGACATCCGGATCCCAAGGCGTATCTCACCATCGGCAGTGTGAAAAGTCCCTACCCCCGACCTCAGAACGTCTGCCTGGCGTGCGTGAGATCAAGACAGCCTAGTCTCAATTTGATCCCTTTTCCTTTTTGCTACTTCTCTCATTGCATCTCGGCCGTGTTACCATATTTCAGGCTACTCCCAAGTTGGACTTAACCTCGGATACGTAATGTCAGGCCGTCACCAAGCTCGCTACGATGAGCAGACTCGTCGCTCTGGAGAGCCTCGCGAACTTCGGACCGCCCGTGATCCAAGGGAAGCCCGAGACCCTAGAGACACCAGAGAACCAAGAGAAGCTCGTGAGGCTAGGGAGATCATCTCTCCGAGAGAGGGGCGAGATATCGTCTCGCCCAGAGAGGGAAGGGACGTCATCTCTCCGAGAGAAGGGCGAGATATCATCTCGCCCAGAGAGGGAAGGGACGTCATATCTCCACGGGATGTCATATCTCCACGGGATGGACGGGAAACCAGGGAGTCCAGAATAGACCCAAGAGCTGAAACGCGAATGGACCCCTCTAGGATTGATGCCAGAATGGAGCCACGGGCTGATCCTAGAGACCCCAGAGTTGACCCAAGAGCTGACCCAAGGCTTTTACCCAGAGGTGATCCTCGCGGAGACCCCCGAGCAGATCCACGTGGAGACCCACGAGGAGATGTTCGAATCGATCCACGAGAAATAAGAGATCCAAGGGACATTCGGGAACAACTACGAAGCGAGCCATTGATTGACCCAAGAGACGCCCGTTTTGCAGTACCTCGTGACCCTCGTGATCCTCGCGACCCTCGTGATCCTCGCGACCCTCGCGACGTTCGTGACCCTCGAGATGCTTACCAAAGAGAGGAAATGGACATCGATCCACCCACTTCCGGACGCCTGACCTCATACTTTCTTCCTGGAGATGGAATCAGCCGCGAGGTGATTCAAGCTGACATCTGCCGATATCTTGGTGCCGACGCCACTTGTCTACCTGCCCGCAATCGCGAGGTTAGTTGGTCCAGGATCTCCTTGTGCTATCGAGATCGCATGCTCACCTGAAAGAAGGGCGTGCCAGGCTATATGATCAGGGCATACCGCATGCTTACTACTGTGGGTTCTCTGCATCCAGTATCTTAAGTTACACTAACAAGTCTTGCTTGCAGAAAATGATAGAGGATCTTATGGCAGATTCCAAACGATGGGATGAAGAGCTCCGTCACAGTCGAAACCGGGGGGTCAGACCAGGTAGATATGAAGAGCATGACACGGCTTTGCAGAAGATTTCTAATGTTTTTACAGCATATGAAGATACGGAGATCCATGAACGTCGACAAATCACTGGTCCAAGCCAGAACCCAGCTGGGTACCCAGGGTCTCAGACTCAAATCAGGGAAAGAGATGACTATGACATGGATGATTATGGCCGCCCAGCTCTGCCTTCCCAAAGGCCTCTATTCCAGAGCAATATGCCCCAGGACTATCCGCAGAGTTTCCCGGTAACGAGCGGTGCTTTTCAGAATCCCTCTATGACAGCACCACCAGAATATGTTCTCGCCAGAGGCCAAGCCCCAGGTTATGGTCAAGTACCGAGATCCGAATATGAAATGTACGCGGCCGCCACTGCTGGACGGGGTGCCACTCTCCAGTCGCCCAACCAAGGACAATTTGCTCCTCAGCAAGGATTGCAAGGCGCAGCTCCCTATCAGGATCCCCGGACTGGCCAGATGATTTATCCACCTGCCTCCGCAGGACGTGGCTTCGACCAAACTTCTCGCCACGCCAGCTCTGCTGATGGTCGTCGCCGATGAATGTGACTCCCTGCCATTGGAAAGACCTTCCAACCAGACACTATTTCCCCTCCCTCATGACATTTTGTCACCTGGCATAGGTTTGCAGCAATCAGAGCGTTGTCTGGCATTTCTGACCCCGACATGTCCTGGATCATTTGTCTTGCCATGGAGGAGGAAGCTTGCGCGCCAGCGTTTTCCAGCTTTGCCAATTTTTCGAGGCTTTTCATTTGACCACGACTTTCCTCGTGGCGACCTCCTTCCGGCAATGCGTTTGATGGATGCTGTGCTTGCGCTGACACCAACGCTTACGGTCTATTTTGAATCCTGAATTTCATCTGCTGGAGATCATGATGGAGCCAATCTGTCTTCAACCTGCCGTTAAGCTAACAGGTACACCCCTAGCGCCAACGACACATTTAACCTGCACAAGCTTACGTCGAACCTTTCCTCCTCACTCAGGATATTGTTACTGGACCTGGATTCCAATGGTCGGTTTTGGCGAATGATTTGGATGATTTGTTCTTGGTTCGCCTTTGACAGAACCGCGAGCCACTTCTGGTGGGACAGATCTTGTAATTGTTTCTCTTGTTGCCCTTGTATATAGAGCACCGGGGGCTTTCATTCTTCCACGAACCATGGGCTATATGTGACCACTGGCAAGAGCTTCAAGACCTTCCAACAACACTCGCATGAACATTTCCCTGGCTTGCCGGTGACCAATACTTGAAAATCTTGTCGTTGCTAACCACTTTGAGGAAGTACAAATCCGGAGCACCTTTTTCATCAGAATAATCTCCTGATACCTCTTTCTGAGACCGGAATCCATCCTGAACCTTCGCTGGAACGCCATCTGGCCAAGGTGGACTCCCGACACAACCCTTCCCTGTTTGATAGATTTTCGTCCTTTCCTTTCACCCTTACTACTCCGAGGTGATGCCCTTCGATCTCTCGATTACTTATTGCACTTGTGAAAAGACAACCCAGCAGGCGTTGCGGCTGTGAAGATCAACTCACAGTGAACCTCTGCCGACTTCATCGCAGGACCTTCCATCGGGCTGGCGCATCCCTTTTTGAATGCACAGCGAGGACCCTTTCTATGTCATCAGCCCCCATGTTCCATCTCTCCCGTCATGGGCTTCACCATATCCTCCAGATCGTGCTTCATCTGGATGGGCTATGCTGCCTTTCCACCAGATTGCTGTGGTTGCAGAAGTTCATCCGAGTGAAGGCTCCGAAAGCTCTGTTGAACCGATTCTACTAGTCGTCGAAGTCCGACGCCGTCTTCAGATGGAGGCTGCTGAGGCTTCTGGCCGTCTCTCGTGAGGGGTGAGGCGCTTGATGTCGCTTCTCTGCTAGGTGGTTCAAAGGGGGCAAGACATGCTCTTCCGGTATTGTTGCTGCAGGAAGGAGCTTGCACAAACACTTCCCTGGGACCTCTTGGATCCTATGTGGCCGTGAAGCAAAGCAGCATCTGCAGGAGCAAGCTACTCGTCTCCAGTCTAGTCCAAGCTACTGGTGCCGGCGTGCTCCAGATTGGAGTATCAGGGATCTCAACAGAAGAACGTGAAGGCGGGAAGCGGCTTCAGCAGTATCCGTCGCTTGAAGGGGTCCATTGCGCCTTGCATTGGTCTTCTAATCTCACCTCTCCTCAACGTGAACCCTTCAGGACGCTAGGCTATGCTCAACTCGTGCAAAGTGTTCAGAGTTCTGTCGAGACAGTGTTCCCGGTCTGGGCACCGCTTTGACAAGCCGCGCTGCGTGACTGCCTTGCAGCGTTCTGTTCTGCCTGATCGACGCGCACCTTGCTGATCACTTGACATCACAAGCGCTACTGCGGCCACAATAGATAACTTGCAGTATTCTATTGCGCTACACAGCGGGCGTCCTCCTCCTACATACCACACATACATCTACGATTGAAAGACCTTTCAGTTCGTCCCAAAACTCTCTCACGTGCCGCCGCACGTTCCCTTCACGTCACCCCGATGGAGCCCTCCCGAGCTTCAGAGTTTCCTCACTATCATGACGGCGATGTTTCAATCATCGTAGCACCGCACAAGACTTACGAGCTCCATTCAGGCGTCCTGCGCCGTCACTCCCACTACTTTGAAGGGGCGCTGGGTGAGGAGGGGGCCGCCTCTCTGTCGAATAAGGCGAAAAAAGATGGCGTTGCCACACGATATCGACTGCAGCTTGTGAAGACACAGTTTGGTGCCATAGGCCATTTCCAGCGCTTAGTAAGTTCAGGACGTCCTCCCGGCAGAGAATTTCCCTCATTTGCCTTCACAGCACGTCGACAGCTTTGGTCGCTCACACACAGGTGCCTTCTCACTGGCAGGGATCGAGAATGGACGCGTTCCTGATGAGCGACTCCAATACTGGGACTGGCTTTTCGGGACTTTCTATGGGAAAGCGCCCGCGTTTGATGATGACAATCTTGCCACTGTCCTCAGTGGTTGCATGGGTCTTGTTGATGTTGCCGAAAGCGTTCAAGCTGTGGACAGTGTTCGCGAGATTGTTGACTTAGCGCTTCTCCGTCAGGGCTCAGTGCTCTGGAACTCTGTTGCATCCAACCCCACAGCATGGGCTGAGCTCGGCCGTCGTGTACATTCACCCACTATCTTCAAAGAAGGCATCATTCACATTGTTGGTAAATGGAATGATATGGCTGATGGCACCAAGAAAGATTTGCATCACGACGTTCGCACCGTCTGCGAGCAAAAGTACCAGGAGCTTGAAATGGCCAAAGAGGCGATCGAATTGCGAATCCTCGGCCACTATCCAGCCTTCCTATGTCGCGACGCAGCTACCAAGCCCGGCAGAGCAACGTACTCAAATGACATCTACATGTGGATGGCAATCTGCTTCTATCGTCAATGGTTCGCTCAGGCCATCTCCGATGGCCGAAATCGGGTCAACCGAGATGGAGGTCACGAGTTCTACCATCAGATTGGACAAGGTGGACAAGCTTATCTCAATCATGAGACATTCCTCAACTTTCACAAATACTTCCCGATGTCGAGCAAGGCATGCAATGTCCTAGAAGCCAACATGGGCATCCTGAAGGAAGAAGTCAAACACTTCGTCCACGACATCCTTCGGAACAACGTCAATGTTGACAATGTTAGCTACCCCCCACTTCGATGGCTCACCTGTGTCAAGGTTACCAAGGAAGACTTCCCCTGGTACATGGAAGAGCCTGAGACTCCCTATCTTACCAATCCATTTACAATGCCGAGACAGTCACCAGACCACGATGAGGACGATATTGCGATATGTGGGGGACGTGGCGATTTCTAAGTGACGACGGAGAGAGCAGTGGCATGAAATGGAGATGAGGGGGAAGGGATGAGAAATCAACACCCACCAGCAGTGCTATGTGGTGAAGAGGCCTGCAGCTCGTGAGCTAATTGCAAGAAGCCAGTATGTCATGTTGCTATCCGTGTCATGTCAAACGATACCAAGGACAGGAGCCACAAGAAGAGCACAATGGGGTCTAGAAACCGGCACCTAGACGGAAAGGGATGTCTGCTACACTCCGACCATACTATCCCGCGTTCAGCGAATTTGCTTTGATTGACGATGTTGCTCATACCATAGCATAGCCAGGGCATGTACTCGCTGAATCAATCATAGAAGCCTGTACCATTGAAGCACCCTCCCGACTCATAGCACCTTTGCTGCTGAATCAACAATGTCTTAATAACGCGAGTCATTTCCTATCTGTACAGGCCATCTCAGAAGCAGTGACAACGAAGCCTGACCTCGAAACCCAGCCAATATCCTCTCGTTATGCCTGCCACAAGCGTTGTTTCTTCTTAATCATCAAACCCCTCAGGTATCTTCCTCGGCCCTTTAGGAACTTAAAGCCCAAAAGCAAAGTCGTCAGCGTACATTGAATAGTCCAAGACACGCACGACACCCAACTCCCTGCCCTGACACCCAGCCTCGTTGACCATGAAGCATACAAAATAGACCGAACTCACCAGGGTATGTCAGAGGAATCTTCGGTGGATCCTCATCCCCAACCGCCCTCCTCATCGGCGGAATAACGAACAGCGACACAGGCCCTAGCGAGCCGAGGAGGATCGAGTAGAATATGGCTGGCTTCTCGTGCGAGGCCCATCGCAGGTACCGGATTGGGGAGGACCAGAAGGTTTTTGGGACGGCGCCGGACATTGTAGGGCTTGGCGAGGATGTGGTGACCACTTTGGGAAGGATATCGGATTCTCTTTTGGTTTGCGCAGGATCAGACTGCGTCCCATACGCTCAGTGAGAACGTGGTGTCCAAGGCGGTGTTGGCGGATTGGAGTGAGGTGCACGCACAGGCTTGTGGGGAGCTTGAGCTCCCATTCGGTCCTCCGCAAATCTTGGCGTTGAGACAACTCTCCTGAGCTTCTCGTAGGTGTTCGGCTTTCAGTCAAGGTTCATTGCCACAATGCGGAGCCTTCTGTCCTTCCTCATTCTTGTCCTGCTGGGGACCGTGCAGGCAATCAGCAGTGTTGGAGACAGATTACTGGTTGTGCTTGAAGATGAATCGGAGAAGGCGTCCTTCTCACAATTTTGGGCAGATCTCGAAGGTGCGCCATGAGGATGGACCAAAACCCTACCTTGGTCGCTGACAGGAAGTTCAACAGGTCGAGGTTTCAAGATAACATTCGAATCGCCAAAAAACGACAAGCTTTCCTTGTTTACACTCGGCGAGCGAACCTACGACCACCTCATTCTAACACCTCCAAAATCAAAAGGTGAGGCATCCCATCGCTTGAGTAGAGGTCACTAACATGGTATACAGGCTATGGTCCTACCTTAACGCCCAAGATCCTTCTCGATTTCACCAATGGAGGCGGCAACATCCTTCTCGCCCTCTCTGCAGCCTTTCCTACACCCTCTGCCATTAGTTCACTCCTCCTCGAGCTTGACATCCATCTGTCTCCAGACAGAACGTCCGTTGTCGTTGACCACTTCAATTACGATGCCTCCTCCGCGGCTGAGAAGCACGATGTACTCCTCGTTCCACGACCCAAACCTCTGAGGCCCGATGTAAAGGACTATTTCGGTGGGGACGGAATCCTTGCCCTACCTAGGGCTGTTGGACAAACTTTGGGAAACGACAGCCCACTTCTTGCGCCCATTTTGACTGCCCCAGAAACGGCGTACAGCTACAATCCGAAGGAAGAGGGAGAAAGCATTGAAGACTCTTTTGCGACTGGAGGGCAATTGGCCTTGATCACCGCAATGCAAGCTCGGAATTCTGCTCGATTCACTGTCCTTGGATCTCTCGACATGCTAGAGGACAAGTGGCTCGGGGCCAGTGTCAAGAGTGTCGACGGAAAGTCGAAAAAGACAGTCAACAGGGAGTTTGCGAAACAGCTGTCTGCATGGACTTTTAAGGAGATCGGCGTGCTCAAGGTAGGTAACATTGAGCATTACGAAATCGCGGTGTCGTCACCCAAAGGGGAAAATGCGTCGCAAGTTGAACACCTCAATCCAGCAATCTACAGGATCAAAAACGAGGTGGTAAGCTAGATTCAACTTCCACCATAGCTTTCCCAGCTTCATCTGACGCTCACAGACATTTTCCTTCGAAATCTCAGAGTATGAGCGCGACCACTACGGCCCTTTCACCGTCCCATCTGCCGACCGTCTGCAACTCGAGTTTACCATGCTCTCGCCATATCAGCGACTGCCACTGGTGCCAACATCCACAACGGCCAACAGCACCATCTTCAGCACCTCCTTCACCGTGCCAGATCAGCACGGCATCTTTGCATTCAAAGTCAACTACAAACGCCCATTTGTGACCAACCTAGAAGAAAAGAGAACAGTGACCGTGCGTCACTTTGCGCATGACGAGTGGCCCCGAAGTTGGGCTATCACCGGTGGTTGGCCCTGGATTGCTGGGCTATGGAGCGTTGTCGTTGCTTTTCTGGCGTTCGTGGCGCTGTGGCTGTATTGCGAGCCACCGAAAAACAGGGACACCAGTAAAGTTTCTAGGGCCAGATAGAATTGAGCTGGACGGCAGAAATAGATGTGATTTCGCGCTATCTGCTTCGAGATTTCAAGTTGTGGTGAGGTTTGCCCGTTGCATACCCGCAAGTGTTCCGTCGTACCAGTACTGCGGCAGAAGCGTGACCCTTTCCTCGTGAAGTGTGTATCAGACATTCTGTCATCTTGGGCAGTCCGACATGGTGAGCTGGGGACAGCCAGGCGACGAAAAGGAGAGCCAGGTGGGTTTTGTTCAATGTTAAGAACTCAATTACCTCCATTAACAACATCAGCTATATCACACCTAATGCCAGAGCACACCCATACCACATGAGGGGAATATGCTCGCCCCAAAGTCAACCCAACCTCTGCGCCTCCCACCAACAGTCAACCAGACCAGGAAGGTCAAAGATAAGCACCCGGGTCAAGCATTTGGAGCCGTTGCTTAACGCTCTCTCTAGTGTCGTCGATCTCGGACCATTATCCTCAGCAGGCATATCGAGCAGCTAGCGACGACCGATCGACGTGATGGTCAAGGTTTACGGCCCCCTCCAAGTGGGGATGCAGGATGCTCCGCAGCTCTGCAAACCATGCACACGACAATCGGCAAAGCTTTGAGCAAGCTGTCCTGAATGGGGATGGTAGGTTGCAGGGCGATGCTTGCTCTTGTGGAGAACCAGCCTCTGATGTTTCGCCTTCTGTTCCTGACCCAGCACCAGAGACGAGTTCCCCTCCTTCATCTCACCTCAAACCTCTGGGCTCTTCTTCCAAAGCCGCGCATGTTCATTCTGTTCGATCACATTCCTACCATGAACCCCATGGCCATAAATCTCTCCACACCTTCGATCTTCGTTGCTCTTCTTTGCGCGTTCACCGTTGCCCAGTTTCCCCCTGCTCCCGAGAATGTGACCACTATCAAATCCAGATTCAACGATAAGATCACGATATCTTACAAAGAGGTATGCGCAGTTGATCTATTGCCTTTGCGTTCTCCTTGGGTGGGCTTTCTGACCCTCTTTTCTCTTAGCCTGGTTTATGTGAGACTACACCCGGAGTCCGATCATACGCAGGGTACATTACCCTTCCCCCTGGCACAGTGAACGAGATCGATCAGAACTTCTCAATTTCTACATTCTTTTGGTTCTTCGAATCACGGAAAGACCCATCCAGTGCGCCACTGTCGATATGGATGAATGGCGGACCTGGTTCGTCCTCGATGATCGGACTTCTGCAGGAACATGGACCTTGCATGGTAAATGCTGACTCCAACTCGACTACCCTCAATCCCTGGTCATGGAACAATGAGGTCAACATGCTCTACCTTGACCAGCCAGTGCAGACGGGATTCAGTTACGATTCCCTTCATAACGGGACACTGGACGCTGCAACACAAGCAATCACCCTTTCAGATTTCGCAAACGGCACAATTCCACGGCAAAACAATACCTTGTACACTGGAACCTTTCCGTCCAACGATAACTCGTCAACCACAAACGGTACGCAAAATAGTGCGAGGGCGATCTGGCATTTTGCGCAGGAATGGTTCCAGGAGTTCCCCGCTTACAAGCCGAACGACGATCGCATCTCGATATGGACGGAGTCATATGGAGGCCGCTATGGGCCGTCGTTCACGGCGTACTTCCAAGAGCAGAACGAGAAGATTGCTAACAAGACAATCACAACTACGGGAGAAACGTACTTCATCCATCTTGACACATTAGGCATCATCAATGGCTGCATTGACCTGCTAACACAGGAGCTTTCATATCCGGAGATGGCTTACAACAATACTTACGGGATCCAAGTCATCAATGAAACGGTTTACAAGCAGGCAGTCAATGACTGGAGCAAACCCCAGGGATGTCGAGACCTAATTCTGGCGTGTCGGGCTTTAGCGAAGGAATCAGACCCCATGATGTTCGGCAGCAACGAAACTGTAAATGCAGCTTGCAGGAAAGCCGACCAATATTGCTCCAACAACGTGGAAGGCCCGTTCTTTTATGGCGACAGAGGCTACTATGATATTGCACATGTCAACCCTGATCCATTCCCACCTCCATATTACGAGTACGTTGATACGGGATAATGTCGAACTGATCTCGGGACGTCTGCTAACCGCCCTGCAGAGGCTTCCTTCAACAATCTTGGGTACAAAGCGCGCTCGGTACACCACTCAACTGGTCGCAATCAATCAACAGCGTTTATTACGCTTTCGGTAATATCGGAGATTATCCAAGATCGGATATGCTTGGATATCTTGAAGACATCGCATATATTTTGGATTCGGGAATCAAAGTAGCATTGGCATACGGTGATCGTGATTATGCTTGCAATTGGATTGGCGGAGAAGAAGTCAGTCTGGCGATAAACTACACTGATTCCGAGAAGTTCAGATCCGCCGGCTACACCCCCATTCAAACGAATTCCTCATACGTTGGGGGTCAAGTCAGGCAGTATGGTAACTTTTCGTTCAGTCGAGTCTACGGTAAGCCCAGTGCGTACATGGTTTAGCCAAAGCTGACTTGAGGCAAACAGAGGCCGGTCACGAAATCCCCTCCTATCAGCCCGAGACTGCATATGAGATCTTCATGCGAGCCTTATTCAACAAAGACATTGCTACCGGCAAGGTGTCCACCACCAACAACCAAACTTACTCCAGCTCGGGAACGCCATCAACATGGCAGATCAAAAATGCAGTTCCTGATTCCCCAGCTCCCACGTGTTACGTTCGAGCTTTGCTTGCGAGCTGCACACAAGATCAGATAGATTCAGTCCTGAATGGAACAGCTCTGGTTCATGATTGGATTGTCGTTGACAACAACACAGCTACACTCTCGAACGGTACTGCCGGTAACAGCGGGAGTGCGGGCAGCGGTTCGAGGAGGAGCAGCACTGGCACAACCAGTGGTGGCGCCACACCTTTAACCTCGTCGACGACGGGTGAAGGATTCGAGCTGGAGGTACAACTTAGCTTCATAGCTTTAATTTTGGCAATTGCGGCTGCTTGCGTCCTGTGAATAGATGGTGTTGGACACAAAATACCACTATTGGAAACAAGGAAATCAATCTTCACGAGCGTAGTCAGGTGTTCTGTGATGAAGAATCTGACGACACGGAATCTTGCCTGGCCACCGAGAGCTCCAGCCGCTAAAATATGTAGCGCCATTTTTGTTTCTGCCAGGCAGATCAATGCTTATGCACCACTCCGACATCTTTTGCTTGGACAACTTCAAATCTTCGATATCTACTTCCTTTACCCCTTCCCTCACCTCGCAGACCGACCAAATCGCCGGTCCACAAGTTCTGTTTTCGCCAAAACATCACGAGAAGCCTCCCGAACCTGAGTTTGTCGACTGTCAAAGTTCTCACCGTTCATCCGAGTCAGGCAAGATGAAGCTCAACTTCAGAGTATGCTTCCTATCTATAGGAACCACTACTCCACGAACCGGCTAACCTGTGATTCTCTGTAGGATCTGAAGCAGCAGAAGTTTACAATCGAGGCGGAGTCATCAGAAACTGTATGATCTCACATTGCCGCTATTCTGCCCCTCCGCCACCGCTGACCTCTGCCTCGTGGAATAGATCGCACAAGTGAAAGAAAAGGTTGCTGCAGAGAAGGGATGGGACGCGGGGCAGCAGAAGCTCATCTATTCGGGTTCGTGCCATTAGAAGCAAATGATACTGCCTCTGGGAAGGGAGGCTAATCACTGGAGTACAGGGAAGATCTTGGCTGACACGAATACTGTGGAATCGTACAACATCGAAGAAAAGGGTTTCATAGTGTGTATGGTCTCAAAGGTATGCGTTGAGCAGATTTAGGATTGAGTTGGTACTCACTCATTACGAATTCAGCCAAAAGCAGCTCCGGCAGCACCGAAGACCGCTACACCTTCGACACCTTCCGCATCGACGTCCACGCCGGTGCCTCCCGCTGCTCCACAACCTAACCCTGCGTCAACTGCTACATCAAACCCGCCAGCGACCCCGTCACCGGCCGAAGCCGGGGCAGCCGTTGCGCCTGTTCCTACCTCAGGCTCACCCGCTCCTGCATCCTTCAACGACCCCTCTGCTCTTCTCGTTGGCCAGCAAGGAAATGAAGTTATCGCCCAGATGGAAGCCATGGGCTTCGCCAGAACAGAGATCGACAGGGCTATGCGTGCCGCATACTTCAACCCCGACCGAGCTGTTGACTATCTTCTGAACGGCATCCCGGAGAGCGTCCAAGCGGAGCAAAGACAAGCCGCCGCTCAGCGCGCAAATCCACAAGGTGGTGCTGGAGGAGAAGGTCAAGGAGCTGGTACGGGCGCCCAAGCTACGAGTCCACCTCCTGCTACAGGCGGAACAACCGGAGCGACTGGTATGGACGAGCCGGTGAACCTCTTTGAAGCCGCCGCTCAAGCTGGTGGCCGAGGCGGAACAGGCGCAGGTCAAGGCGCCCGCGCCGCAGCTGGAGCAGGAGCAGGTCTGGCTGGCGCACCTGCAAATCTCGATTTTCTCCGCAACAGCCCACAATTCCAGCAACTGAGACAGCTCGTCCAGCAACAACCCGCGATGTTGGAACCCGTACTTCAACAAGTCGCAGAAGGCAACCCACAACTGGCGCAAATGATCGGACAGAATCAAGAGCAGTTCCTACAGCTTCTAAGTGAGGTAAGCCTTTTACCTTCCTCTCCCTCCTCTCCCCTTCCCTCTCACCTACCCCCAATCCAGACAAACATACCAACTAATCCAACCCAGGACATCGGCGGCGAAGGCATAACCGGCATGGGCGACACCGGCCCCATGCCCCCCAACGCCGTCCCCGTCTCCGTCACTGAAGAAGAGCGCGATGCCATCGAGCGCCTGTGTCGATTGGGTTTCGCGCGCGACCAGGTCGTCATGGCTTATTTCGCCTGCGACAAGAATGAGGAACTCGCGGCGAATTTTTTGTTTGAGCAGCCCGATGATGAGGATTCGTAGATTGAGGCTGGGGACAGGCACGAGCCTGAGGGCAGGGGGCGGGAAAAATATGGAGATTGTGTGAGGAAGGAGGGCAGTCTGGCCGATGTGATGAGATGAGAGCTTCAAGTTACTGCTCACTCGATATCGATATCTTGGTGGTTGCTCTAATGACGTGACCCTGTCTGGGCAAGCGAGTCAGTGGCTGAACTGCTTCCCCATGCACTCGAAGAAAGCAAGCATATTATGGATCAGATCCCCATCAACCGAATTTCATGAATCCAAATATTTCTGCCGAGGAGACGCTTCTCCTCTACTCTCCTCTCCTCTCCTCTCCTCTACTCTCCTCTCCTCTCCTCTCCTCTCCTCTCCTCTCCTCTCCTCTTCTCTTCTCCACTTTCCTCTCCTCTTCTCTCCTCTTCTCTCCTCTTCTCTCCTCTTCTCTCCTCCCC
>JAABUK010003061.1_pt1 | contig 28761 bp, 47 predicted proteins | sample 5559141 | NCBI WGS metagenome assembly JAABUK01 (sample SAMN10711869, study PRJNA513367) | rock metagenome | isolation source: Antarctica rocks | place: Antarctica: Victoria Land, Pudding Butte nord | collected 2016-01-03
CAGCCTCTCTACTTTTAGCAGTTTTGACATTGCCACTGACCCAGTCTCGCGCCCATTGATCAAAGTGCACAATTTCATCCAGAGATGGCTTTAGCAGTAGTTCTTGCACGTGAGCATCACAGCACTTCTCCACTGTCTTGACAATATCCATGTACCCAATCTTCTCGTCCAAAAACATTTCAACAGCCTGCATGACAAGCACCCTCATCATGTATGCAAAATTTGCAGCTGGAAGGCCAATTACCATCTGCTGACTCATCAGACACGCATTGCAACTAGCTGAAAGGACTAGCAGTACAGATGTTCTGCAGGTTCTGTTCCAGCAAGCACATACATGCCACTATACAGCCTAGTTGGTACAGCAGCAAGCACAGCATGATTACGCAAGCACATACATGCCACTATACAGCCTAGTTGGCACAGCAGCAGGCATGGCATGATTACGAAACTGAAGGGTTGAGAAACCAAGAGAGGGCTTAAGTCCTGATACAAGCAGCAGAGAAGGCTTGCCTGTTCGTTGGCAGCGCTGAGGACTCCTGTCATGGTCCCTCCAGAGCGGCCAGCACTGTAGGCCAGCTGCATGGCAGGGTACTTGGCATCGTCTGGAGCCTTGAAAGTCAGGTCACCCATCTTCACAAAGTCAAGGCGAGGGCAGAACTGGTCCGAGCAGGGCAGGCGCTCAGGCCAGGACATTGTGACCAGAATGGGAATTCTCATGGAAGGCCAGCCAAGCTGCACCAGCAAGAATTATTGTCAAGCAGAGACTGACGTGTGCATTTATTGCTTGCCTTGCAGATTGCCAAGGACAGTGCAGCACCAGCAGAAGCTTGCCAAAGAAAACAAAGGAAGAGAAGACTACGCCGTTCGGCATCAATTTAATGGGAAGCCAAGCCAGGCTGCCCAGCAGAAGCTTGCCAAATGCTTTGTGCCAATTGACCAGACATTAGTTTTGATGTGACAGCTACTTCTGACGCGGTATTTCAAACATGCCTGTTTGAATCTCACAATGATCTCCTATATGCAGCAGTTCCACCTCAGATGCAGATCTCCTTAATAGATATGTCAGCTTACCTGAGCCAAAACAGAGGAGTCTTGTGTCTCTACCATGGAGTGAATGATGCTCTGAGGGTGGATGACAATATCAATATTGTCATAGTCTACCCCAAACAGATAGTGAGCCTCAATAACTTCCAGCCCCTTGTTCATCAGCGTTGCAGAGTCCACAGTGATTTTGCGGCCCATGCTCCAGTTTGGATGCTTCAAAGCATCTGCTACTTTGATTGTTTTCATTTTCTCGACAGGCCAATCTCTGAAGGCTCCGCCTGATGCTGTGAGAATGATGCGCCGCAGGCCATTCTCTGGAAGGCCTTGTATGCACTGAAAGATGGCAGAGTGCTCTGAGTCTGCAAGAATCAGGTACACAGTTCAGGAAGCAGGCGCAGAGCAGGTTCACAGCCTGGGAATAGACCTGACAGCATTCAAAACAGGTGCTGAAAACTCTGGCTCTGGCTTGACCTTGAGTGTGCAGGCCCACAACGACAGGCAGGTCAATGAGCACTGTACTGATGCAACATTCCTTCTGCTGTCCCACTGTTCACTATTTGCAAGTAAGAGAAGCACGATTTGAGCCTGCGCCATTGTGCACCCAATACATCAAAACACAAGACAGTTCATCAGTACTGATGCGCATACCTGCAGGCAGTATATGCACACCATGCTTCTGTGCGAGAGGTAGCACATAAGGGGCCCCAGCTATCAATGTTTCTTTATTGGCTAAACATATGTCTTTGCCAGCTTCAATGGCACGACAGGTGGGCTGCAAGCCAGCACACCCCACGATACCAGTGATGACTGTATCTGCATCAGGGTGCTCAGCAACAGCTATGGCTCCTTGCTGACCGGTCATGATGTCTGGTTGCTTCTTTACATCCTTAATCAGCTCTTTGAGCTGCTGCACTTTGGATCCGTCATTCACGGATACAAGGGATGGCTGAAACTGCCTGATCTGATCGGCAAGCAACTCAATGTTGGAACCTGCGCCAAGAGCTACCAACTCAAACTGCTCTGGGTGCTCTTCTATGATCTCTAAGGACTGGGTGCCAATACTGCCGGTGGACCCGAGCAGAGAGAATTTCTGCACATACAAATACTGGTGTGTGTTGTTTCATAATGTATGCATATGTTGCCGACCTCCAACCCAATAATGCTCACCTTCGGTAGCTTGACCTTGTCGCTGTGCTCTTTGATAACTGCTCGACCTGGCCACGCCGGCGGAGGTCCGCTGTACTCAGAGAGACATGTCGTGATGACCGCTTTTTTCTGGCCACGCTTCAACACCCGCGGCGCAGCATGCCCGCACAGTGCACTGCTGACTGGCCCAGTCAACATCGCTTGTGCACTTAACAGAGCAGTCATGCCGACAAGGCTGCTAACGAGGGCTGATAGCAAAAGTTAGAGATTAGAGCATGATATACTAGCGCCACATGCAACTGAAGAGTCAAGACTGCAGCGGCAGTGAGATTCACCGATCAGATCGATCATGCGTGAAGAAGATGATGGTCCCTGGCCCAGCATGCCACATGATGGAACGGAAAGGAAGCTGATGGAAAGATATCTGCAGGGCCTGACAAAGGTTTTGTGGTAACAGGTGCAGATGTGTACTGATGCAAGGTGGTGAGTTCAACAGGCTACGCGATGTATTGCATGATGCTTTCACTCAGCAGGTGGTGATACTTGCAATTGGTGAGCAATGGGAATGGCAGTTCGACTGCATTGTGTGCTTGACTCTGTCGAATGCCATCAAAGATTGTGAGTCCAAGCCGCAGCCGGTCATTGCATTTTCCAAGGTCAGATATGTGAGGCACGGTTGTTTGACACAACTTTGCAAAGTATGGGATTAATATATCAAATCAAATCTTGGCAATATGTCACTTGGTCTAATTGAAACACATTTCATTGATTTGGGGGCGCCAGATTCAGAAACAGCATCCCTCGACAGTAATCGGCAGTGGGCTCAATCCAGGTCTGAGAGTGAGGTGCAGCTGCACATTTATATGAAATTTGTCTTTCTGCTGTGCAGCATGCATGCACGCGCATGCATGCAGACGCGGCATCAACAAGGGGCCCTCCGCGGCGTCGGTTTTCCTGGCCCCCGTTTTGCAGGCAGTGTTGCTCCCCCATGTGCAGGCTGCATGATGCTGGCAGGTCAACACCAGGGAGAACGCAGTTCCAGGGGAGAAAATTATCAGCTGGAGCCAATCGCACGTGGAGCCCACATGAAGCACATGGGCGAAACAGCTCGCAGGACGATGACTCACTTCTTGCACTTGAGCAGGCACTTTTCTCACCTGCAGTGGGCCAGTTTTGCTTGACTGGATCGAGCGTACTTTAAGACGTGTGCTGCCCCTGCTTCCTGTGCAGATTTTTTGTGCTTGTTTGCCATTTAAGTACGCTTGCCGCCCTGCAAACGACAAGCCAGTCTCTGTCAAAGTTCTGACTGTCAAAGTTTGCTTCTCCAGCCTTTGCTGCCTTGGGCGCGAATGGGAGTGAATCCATACAGCGACGAGTACGGTGATGGCGAAGGGCCTTACAAGAGCGTAGCACAGATCTGGCAAGAAGCAACACAACAGGGTGCAAGTTACCGTACCTTGTCTGCAAAGCATAGATACAACGTTGTCAAAAATTGCTCTGGCGAGGACTTCATACCAGACAGCGATTTGAAAAAAGTCAAGAGTGTCGGACAAGGCAGTTTTGCTTCAGGTACTCGACCGTGCATCAGCCTCCGCGGGTTCCAACGGTGCAATCTGCCGATGCCAACAGCTTTTGACATGTGTGGTGCCTGCAGTCGATATCTGTCAGTATAAAGGCGGCCTAGTGGCCGTGAAACACCTGACACCTACTGCCAACCCTGAGAGTCAGGAACAGCTAGAAAGCTTTGCAAGAGAAGCCAGCTTGCTCCGTGTTATGCAACATAGGTACAGATGCACATCTCCGTCACAATGATTCACAGATGGCATCATCAAAATCCAGGATGTGCACATGCAGTGTGACTCACTGCTGTGTATTTGCAGGTTTATAGTGAACTATATTGGCTACGGCCATGACAAACCTGACAGTACAGATAGTGAGGTCACAGCAAAGCCAACACTGTCTGCATACATAGTGACAGAAAACTTGGAGTGTGGCACACTTAGAGACCGTGTCCTGAATCAGGTAACCTTGGTGATTGCTGGTGATTGTTGCAGCATTGAAGGCATGTGTATACAATGTTGCCACACATTCTGCACAGCTCAATTTTGCTTTGACGGGTATTGCTGAAGGCATATGCGATGACTTGACATCAAGGCTTCTACATTTACTGACAATTGATAGTGCGGTGCATGCTGCAGATGGTGAATCCAAGCAAGAGCTTGTACAGCACAGAGCAGGCTGTACAATGGCTTTCAGAAATTGCTGAGGCTCTACAGTACATGCACAGCCTGACCCCAGCTGTAAGCTGCTCACTCCAGCATTTGCAATGTATGCTTGCACTGCCGCCTGTCACCTGCAGTGATGTCAATCAACAATACTGCTAAATCCTCCCGGATCTGAATTCCCTTTTGCAGCATGTTAGGAGTGGTCAGCATAGTCTCATTTCACATGCTGAAAGTATGCTTGATTGCAGGTTGTGCATAGAGATCTCAAGCTAGAGAACATTCTGCTACGTGAGTAATAGTTGACATTGTCACCTCACACATTTGATTTGCTGCAATATCACGACATGCACAGAAGTGATACCAAGACTGCATTACTTCAGGAAATTCAAATGGCAAGGAAGAAGCTGTTCTCTCAGACTTCGGTTTGCACACACTCCTCAGCAAATCTGGTGCACACAGCCCCAGCCCAGACACCACAATGTAAGCTCCGTTCTTCAGGCAGAAGCTGCAAAATATAGTTGTGGGGCTGCCACCACATCTGATGTTGCAAGCATGTAGCTAGGTGTAGGCTGCGTAATGTTCTCATGTGTGCTTGTGTGATGTACAGACACACCTTTGCCACCAGCCAAGACTCCCAGATTGGATTGCAGCAAGGACGTAACAATCGTTTGGAGGAGGCTCTCTCCAAGACTATGACAGCAAATGGTAGCCATCCTGAAGCTAGCAGGCGCGCCGGCACAGCGTACCTCAACATGCATAAGGCTCACACCTTTGACTTGACACATAAAACAGGTTCTTTCATGTATATGGCACCTGAGGTGTTCAAGGAGCGGAAGTACAATGAGAAGGTAGGCACTGCATTGTGCAAGCAAGAACAGAAAATGCAGCCTGTGTTTGATTTTGAATGGGTACTACTGTTGCATGCACACACTCACATTGCTGCATGCATGCATAATCACAGACAAAGAGACAGCATTTCCAGCCCATCACAAGCTTGATAGAAATGTCATATCAGGTGTGTGCAATGGTATGTCTGGATGCAAGCATGCTGCAACAGCCCTTTGCCTGCACTGCTGACTGACAGCTGGTGACTCAGGTGGATGTCTTCTCATTTGGATGTGTCATCTACGAGCTTTTGTCTCGCCAAGTCACGTCTGCAGTTGTGTCCCAGTCAGGAGACGCCAACATGGCTGAGATGTACGCTCATAAGGTAAGCCTGCCTAGCATAGCAAGCCTTTTTGCTGCACAGACAGCTGCCTGTTTCATGCTCTCAAAAAGTAGTGCACGCTGATGATCTGTATGGGCAAGTCACAGCAACCTGTCGTCGAGCATGTTGCATGTGCACATGCAGTTGGCAAGTCTGTTGACGCCTGTTGAAATGTGAATATGTTAATATGCACAGGCAGCAAATGGGTACAGGCGGCCCATACCCTCTATGTGGCCCTCTGCACTCAGAACTCTCATTGAGACCTGCTGGGCAGAGCAGCCGGAGAAGAGGCCGGGCATGAAGCTTGTAGTCAGGACTCTTACAGACCTGTCAAAGCGACCAGATGACCTGCACAAGCTGTCTCCACAGGGCTCTTCTGGCGTGAGCAGAATGGGATCAGGACTGTCTGGTTCCAAGAAGGGCTGTTGTGTGGTCATGTAGACCTGGCTGTGGTTAAACAAGTCACATGTTCTGCCAGATTGCATAGATGACTGGATTTTTCGAACTCTGAGCACGTGTGCACTGAAAGGGGTGTCAAGATGATCATGATGCCATTGCACTGTTGTCACAAAATCATCTTGACATACCTGGGGAGGGCAAATGCTTCTGCAAAGACCCTGACTGTTCTGATGCCCTCCCAAGCTTCATTTCCTGTTCGATGTGGTGTGAGTACCTGGCTTTGAGTTCTGCCTGACGAAGCATACGGAGACATTTTCTCCTGGGAACAATGTCATGACTGGGTCAATCAGATAATGACTGGAAGTACGGGTTTTTATATAGTATGTTTTTCTATGTCTTGCCTTGCTGTGTCTATGTTTGTGTCATGCGGCCCTTCTTATAGTGTGCTGGAGTACAACAATTGGACATTTTTGATATTGTTATGTCGTGTTTGAAACTGGGCAGTCCAATGCACAGTTCTCATCTTTTCCTCAGCTCAGCTCAGCTGAACCTTTCAGGCCAAAGAGACACACTCGCTGTGATAGATTGTTATCTGCATTTTGGAACATGACTTGCATCGTAAGCTAGGTAGTAGGATATATAAAGCAGCTAAGGCCTGGTAAACATCCTGGCAGTGCAGCATACAAATACTATTCCTTAAATACAAAGTTCGCATAGGTCGTGGCTGCGCATGTGTCTACTGGTCTGCTGATTGCATGCACACATACAGCCAGTGTTTGATCACTGCTTTTTCACACAGACAAGCTATGGGTCAGCAGCCTGTTCGTCTGTTGCTGCAGCAGCTGCCTCTTCAGCTTGTTGTGCTGCAGCAGCTGCAGCTTCTTCAGCCTGTTGTGCCGCAGCTGCTGCCTTGGCCTCTTCCTCTGCTCTGGCAGCTTCAGCAGCAGCTGCTGCTGCAGCAGCGTCAGCATCATGTACAGCCTTCTTGGCCTTTGTTGCTTCTGCTGCAGCCTTGTCTGTCCGTCGCATCTGTACACCAGAAACATGCCTTAGACAAGGCATGGCCAATGTGTGTGGGCAATGCTGTGTTTGATGGCAACAGCTGTGAGCAACAAGTGAAATGTACACTCACAGAAAAGACGCAGGTCATGCAGCGCCTGCATGCACTTCTGAGCTTGCTGGTATTGGGCTGCACTCCTGAGCAACAGTATGCATCACAGATCAATCTTGAATGGCAGTGACAAGCTAGAATCATTAGCTTGGGTATCCTTATCTTCCGAAACAGATGTGCACTGGGCAACTAGCTAAAACAATGCTGCCTGTGGGCAAAAGCTGACAGTGTGGGCAAACTTCATATTCATAAGTGGAGCAGACCTGCTGCAGCAGCATGGCCAGGAGGGCACCAATGCAGGAAGCAGGGCACTCGTCAGCCAGGGCCTTCCTGCCTCCAGCAGCAGCTGCCATGCGACCCCTCACCTCCTTCCAGACAGCCTGCCCTGTTGGCAACTGCCCTTGCTGGCTGGATGCCTCCTCAAACAGGGCCAGAGTGATGACAGCCCTGCATTCAGGCAATAAAACTTCATCACTGGAACATGTGGTGCACATATATGACCAGACACTTTGTGACACCAATGTTGCTGCACATATGAGCTGAGCTGTGAAGGTGCATCAAGGGACGCGTTTCACAGATTGCTCTGCTGACTAGACAGATTTTCTGCTGACAAACACTGATCTACAGCTCACCCAATGCAAGTACATGCTGGATTTGACCAGCTTATGCATGTCAAGTGAGTGCAGCTGACTGTCCAGTCAAAACATTGCAAATCAGAGACATTTGACCAAGCACTGGCAGATGCTGCTTGCAGCCTGAATGCATTGGGTCATGACTTGACAGCAAAAAGTGCTGCCCAAAGGGTAGGTGCTTGTTGCCACTGGCTGACCTGCACTTGAGCCAAGTGTCCATGTCATGGGGGTTCTTGCCCATGACCAGCAGCACGGCCTTCAACACATTCCAGGTCAAGGGAGGAGCGCAGGGCAGAGCCAGCAGCTCGCTCACGCCACTTCCTGCTGCAGACTTGACCACCTCTTGTATGGCTGCCAACTTGCTGTTGGCCTTGCTCAATGCAGCCTGTGGTGACACGGGAGTGTTTGTTGACAATGTACAGCAGGGCTCATGATGCGTGCTACAGGCCATGCAACTGAACATGGTAGCTGATGGGAACGAAGCGTGCTTGTTTACTTGAACTGTGACATTTGACCACACAGCGTGGAGAAAAAGCAACATGGGCAGGGCAAGATTGCTGCATGACATTTTGCAACCCTGCTTGCAGAAAGCAAGGTTTGAGCTTGTTGAGTGCCCAAGGTATGATGACAAGCAAAAGACAAGTTTTGTGACGATCATATAAGACTCCTACTAGCAAAAACAAAGCAGGTGATACTATTCCATGACTAAGCATTAACATAACATTTCCTTCCACACCTTGCGATAAATACGGCCAACCACAGGAAATGTTGCATACCTCTGCAGCTTTGAGGCCTTCCTTGAGGTCTTCCCCAGTGTAGGGCTCTAACACAGTGCCAGCCTCCAGCTCAGCCAGCTTCTTCTCCAGCTCATACACAGCTGCCTTGCCACTGCCAGCTGCTGCAGAAGCTGCCCTCTGCCTGCCCAGCTCGGCCATGTTGGCTCCCACTATTGCTGCCAGCTTCTCCAGAAACTCCCTGTATGCATCATTGATACGCGGTGGACAAGAGCAGCTGCACTTCTCTCAAGAATACTGGTACACATGCATCCTGTCTAATTCGTCACTGTTTTGACCATGTTCTGTCAAATCTATTTTCTGTCTGCTGCTTTTGATGCTGATCATCCAAAAGAGTATTTCAACATTTGTGTCAGGATATGCTTATGTGCTCTGAGCTTGCATACTAGTCAGTGATGGTGCAGGCAGACTTGGTGGTAGGTGTGCGGTGTGACAGGTGCACTGGGTGACCTGTCCTGGTGAGACAAGGGGCGCCCATTGCCAGCAGGCATGAGGGAGTCGGCTGCCAGGATGGCCTCCACACGCTCCCCACTGCCCTTCAGGCCACACGCCCAGTAGGCACCCACCCTGGGGAACTGCCTGTACACCAATCACATATGAGGCTTGTGCAGTGCAACATACGCTGGCATGCATACCAATCTCATGCATCACAGGTGCTGAGCCGCTTCAAGAACTGTTGCAAACTGCCAAGTCAAGTGCACATGGCGTCCTAATAGCATACTCAATGCTTGCATGTGTGTCGGTGATGGACGTGATTTCGTAGCTTGCATTGCAAACTTGTTACCTACTACACACAGGTGAGGCTGGCAAAACATGTAGCAGCAGCACAACAGGGGCAGAGGACAAGCGCTGAAAAAGCAGCTTCTGTGAGCAACGGTCACCGCTGTTTTACACAAATTCTACCACCCCAAGAATGTCTTTACAGTTGCTGAGAATCTCGTGAAATGCTGCTTGCCAAGCCTTTACATTTGCGTAAGTATGGCTGTGTCACACCTCGCACATATAGCTACATATGGTGGGCACAATTTCATCCTGCACATCTGGTCACACACTTCCAAAACTGTAGCCACATACTTACTTGAAGAAGACCATGGTGCGAGTGTAGGCCACATTGGGCAGGTACATGTTTGGCAGGGCTTCATCCAGCAGACGGAAGGTTGGAGCAGCAGGAGGGACGGGAGCATCCTCGCCAGCATCCTCACCAGGAGGAGGGGGCCTTGTAAGGGCTGCACTCCTTTCTAGCATCCATTCCTGTCGTGAGTGTGAACATCACCACATGGATCATTGTGAATTGTGGTGACTATGGCGTTGTGGATTGTGGTGAGTATGGCGTTGTGCATTGTGGTGAGTATGCCACACTGGGAGCTGTGGCAACAGACATGCCAGGCTGAAAAACAGCAGTGCAGGTCATCAATGCCATTTGGCTTTTTGTCACCACAAAGCCACAGGTATGAGAGGTGGTCGTCCCAAAAACAAGTTCCAGTAAATGTGGGTAACATTTGCAGAGGAGCTATGCAGCAGGAAGGTCAATACCTGTCCTGAGCAGGTGACGACATATTCCAGGGAGTTCTTGGAATAATCAGGCTTGGGAGGGCCTTCCTCTCCTTCACCCTCCTCACCTTCCTCTGGTGCAGGGGTAGCCTCAGGCACTGCCTCACCTTCTGCTGCACCTTCACTGCCAGCCTCCCCACTCACCACAGCCTCTGCACTGCCATGACAAACATCAACAAGCAGGACAATGGGTTAAGGCATGACTCATTGCAGTTGCATGTGGGTGTGTCTGAAGAGAACGCCGACTGGACTGCTGTATGTGACAGGGGAGCCAATGCAAGGTTGTGTTTATTTTGTCCTTGGACATGGCGTGCAAGCTGGGTGTGCTTCATATGATGATGACATGATTGCCCAATGGCTGTCACAGTGGATGTGATGTACATGCTGGGAGTGGTCCCAAGTAGTCTTATACTGGAGGGTTTTGTGCAACTCTTGCAGCTATTTACAGGCAATTACGATTACGCGGAACACCCATCCAGAGGAGTGCAGCTGCTCAGATGCCAAGTTGCCCTGTGATGCAGCAACTGACCTGGTGGGGCAATGGGAGCTTCATCAGCAAGCTCTGTCTCCTCCTCAATGTCAGCAACTTCAGGCAAAGGTGCTGCTGGCTCTGTCACCACAGCTATATATGCACCTCCCACTTTAGTCTCAGCTGCGCAGACAGCAACTGCCTGCACAGCAAAAAGTGCAGGGTCAGGCCATACTCGCTCTGCGTGTCTGGTGCATGTCATTCAGACCTGCTCTGCTCACATACAGCAGACCATTGCTATCAGGTACATCTCTGTCCTTCAAGGACAAAGGTACAAATGAAGCAGTTGAAGATACTGTGAAAGCAGACAAGGGCGCAATGCAAAAAGCTGTCTGATCCTCTTTGCAGCTGGCTGGCCTGGCAGCCTGTTGCTGGCAGTAGGCTCAGTCTGACAAATCTCATGCTCAGCAAAACTTGTTGAGTCGCAGCAGAACCCAGCTGACCTTTTGCCAAAGCTCCCACAGGTCTGATGTGAAAGATGAGACATTGCTCAAAGCTTCTTGCTGCTTGGACTGCTGCAGCTGCAGCGTCTCCAGAGCAGCTGCTGCGGAAGCCTGCAGTGCATAAGCTGGCTCAGTCTCGCAAACAGCTTGACTGCACAACAAGTTTTGAGGTTTAAGGCTGTGTGACAGGCGACAGCTACATGCCAGTGAGCACGGCCTTACTGACCTGCTCGGCCTCCTCAGCCTGTGAAGCAAGTTCTTGCTGCTGCTGTATCTGGTCTTGTATGTCTTTGACCTTGGCCTGCCTGCATGTGGAAAGCTGTCAAATTACCCGCAAAGCTAGCTCGGCTACAACAACTAACAAGACAGTACTTACTGCAGCAACCACTGCCCGAGATATTCCACGGGGTCAGTAGGATTTGCTGCAACTGTTGCCGCACAGCCCTTAGCAAGGGTGTCTCCCACCATGCGTTTGATGTAATCTGTATCGGCCATCGGAACGCCCATGGCCATAATGCCGCTGGGTGCAGGTTTGAGGCAGCGCACCACTGTTGATTGTGACCAGAGACTCCGCATTTGTGAAATCGAGCACAGGCCCCTCATTAGCCGCAAAACCCTTGCAGGCAGATAGGGCAGTCTCTGAGGCACATTACCTGGTGCCCGCTGCAGCGTTGCATGCTGGCCGTAAAAGCGTGATCGCCTGTTTCAAAGGCAATGACGCATATGCACTGCATGCACAGCAGTTTCAATGGTCGAGTCGGAGCGTTCAGACAGCAGCAGCCGCGACCGCAAAACTTACGATCAGTAACGCCAGTCACAGAGTGCAAAGAGTCCCGTATTGGAAAGGCCCCAGTACCTATACCAGCAGGTGTCACTGTGACAATCAAAGGCTCCCATTTAACAGTTAAGGTAATCACAGCTGTTACTGAACAGTTTAACTCAGCTGACACTGTTCAGTGGAGTGTTTGCAGCACAGTGTCTGCAGTTGCAAGTGCTCCTGTTTTGAAACAAACGTCTCTGCTTCATTCAATAACCCCTCGTCAGGTGTCAGCAACCTCAGAACGTGCATGTGTAGGGCCCCAAGGGACAACTTGAGAGGACATTCCCAGACTTGTGCGACATAATTCAGGTTAGTCTATTGTAACAAGCAGGCTTGGGTAGCAGGTAGCCTGCTGTGTTTGTCCACTGTACACTGCCCTGGTTCTGCAGGAGGATAACTCATTGAAGGTTGTCAAGCGTGTGTTTAGCGATCCATCCAAGAACCGGAAAGCATATGCTCAGCATGGGCTTGTAAGGTAGGATCTGATGGTTGTGATTTGCATGCCCACTTCTTGAATGCAATGCTGCTGCTACATCTAGACCTCACACAAGGAGGTGGAATATACACCTTGACGGAGCATATTCTTTGCGTACCATGCGAGTGCGTCATGCATCATCACGTGCTGCAATTGTGCAGCACTTGCATTGAGTACTGTGGTCTGTAGTGGCATGAATCCTGAGAACCACCAGTGCAAAGCAGTACTGCAAACATGATTGCTGTACAGGTTGGCTGAACTTGCATGCAACATGCAGGAGTCTAGCAAATGGTATGGTTGTGGGTGCCAGTGAAGGGTTTGCCAAGGACCTGCAGCTGATTGGAGTGGGGTACAGAGGGGCTGTGGCGGGTAACAAGCTCACCATGAACCTGGGGTTCAGTCACCCTGTGGAGATGGAAATTCCTCAAGACGTTGAGGTCAAGGTGCGCCCACATATGCCACATTCATACTTGGCAAGGGTGTACTCAGTGCTGCAAAATGCACGCCTGGTGTTCAACACACGCAGTTATTACTTGGTTGAACAAACCTGCAGTTCGAGCAGAGCAGACATTGCCCAGCTTTGAAGAAGAGTGTCCTTCAGTAAAGCATATGCACTGTGGCAGGCTCATGTCGTTCAGCACAATAAACTCATGTGCAAGCATGGTTTTGCAATGCTGGTTGGCTTCGGTTATCAGGCATAGTGTCTGCTCTGTCATCATGAGGGCTTGTTTGTGCTGCGCAGGTCACCAGGAACACTTTCTTGAACATCTCCAGCTACAACAAGGAGTCTCTTGGTGACTTTGCAGCTGCGGTGAGGGCGTGGCGACCGCCTGAGCCTTACAAGGGTAAAGGCATCCGATACACAGATGAGGTTGTACGCAGAAAGGAGGGCAAGCGTGGCAAATAGAGCATGCAATGCAACAGCAGCTCTACTAGAGCTTTACAAGCCAAACCACAAATCATGTTTACAATTCTCCAGTTGCAGGCCTCAACTTTTGTTTTATGGCAGATGTTTGGAGCACAGCCATATGTGTCATTGCATCACATTGGCCAATATGGGTTTGCAATGTATATCATCCTGCAAACTTTGTTGTGATTTAAATCACTCACTGAACACTATGCAGAGCGCTAACTTAGCTCAAAGACTCTTAAAAATGTGATGGACGGATTTGAATTTGCTTTCCCTGTTACTGTTTGAGCGAAGCAGTTTTGTTGGTGCTCAGCTTCCCATTGTGAAATGCATGGCCCAGTGTTCACCCAACATTGGGTATCAGCTGCTGCAGCATACGGGAACGGTTTGGACATCAGACAATGCGTGTCAGCACAAGAGTCGAGCATGACTCAGACCTGCTACACAGTCATCACTCTAAATAATCACTATACTTTAGAGCATACGCAACTTCAGGGTTCTCAAGAGTGGTTGCAAGAGCAGAGAAGCAATCTAGTCAAATGACACAAAGAATCAACTGTAGCTTTCAGCAATACATACACGCAGAGGCAACGACAAGGGCCTCACAAGGCTTTGAGAATACCACCTACTGGAGTGGTCGAAACAATGCTTATGACAGCATGGCGTTGTTTTGTATGTGGTTTCAGAGATGTGCATAGACATTCACAGTATTGGGCCGGTGGCATCAGGCTGCCAAACAGTTGTGCAAACAAGTGCTTTCCAAAAACTCAAAGATGGTTTGAGGAGAGCAATAAAAGGTAGCAACCAAGTCCAGTCTGGCTATGACACTGACAAATTGAGCAGTGCCCTTTGTAGATGCCCTCTGTAGATGCCCTTAGTAAATGCCCTTGATGGCGCTAAGAACCAGCACTCTTGCGTCTTGTATTGGCCTGTAAAGACCACAACATGCTCTGCTGGAAGCCAAGCTGAGATCAGCACCATGCAGACCAACATTGACACTATTAGACATTCGTCTGACAGCAACACATGTGCAAGATAGATGACCAAACAGACAATCGCAAACGAACAAGAAGGCAACATGGGCGACACATGCTTGCGCACATGAGCCACCACATATCAAAGCTGTCCACTATGCAGTTGCTCACCATGGCTTCGAGGTGAGCATTGCAGTGCTCCTGCGCATCTTTAGTCCTTTTGGCAATGGCTACAACATCCACATACATCTGTGTTGCATGCTTGCGGTCTTCCAGTGAGTTGGTATCTGAGCGCAGCTCCTGGCTGAAGCTTGCAGTCAGCTCCAGTATCTTCAAGCACACTTGCTGCAGCAGTGCACGCAACATCAACAAATCTGTTCGAAGAAATAATGATATAGTCCACTATGACAACAGGCTTGCAGTCACTGCAAGCATTGCATGGAGCTAGTCAGCTTGCTTTATAAGACACTTGATCATTCACAGGCTGTAATGCAAGTCACCCCAGGCATGTTGCAATTGAACAAGTGGTTTTGCAGCATATGCATGTCCCACCTGGAAGCGCCTAGTGGTCTTGGCTTCTGGTCCAAGCAGCTGCTGTTGACTCAGCTCCAGATGCTCTTTGATGCAAACGGTATCTTCAGCCAAGCGTACATCGTCTGCACATCACATAAGCACAAGCAGTTATGTTAAAGCCGCGACTGGGGGTATCTGCTGTCTGCTAGAGCAACTAATGTGTGCAGACAGGGCTGTTACAGTATACAGCATGCCTGGAGAAATGACCAAAGAAAACACACTATGAATGCAGGAACAGAGGCAGTTGCCAGAAGTGCCGCATACCATTTGTGATCCAGATTTTGTCTGCAATTACTGATGGGTGTTGGGGACTGAGCTGCTCTGTTGACACGGTGGTGCTGCTGCCTTGACTTGGCAGTTGCTTGGGTTCTGAAGATCCTATCATGCATGGACTGTCAGGACCAATTTTACTTTCTGGTGCTGTAGCAGCTGAAGGCTTGAGTGCTGACATGTCTGGCGCTTCAAAGGTGGTCAGCGCCTGATTGCTGCTGGTCCCCCTTTGGGAAGTCTGTTCAGTGCCCAAAGATGAGTTAAAGAATAACTTTTTGAGCTGGCTTGGCTCAAATGCAGCTGCATTGGCGTTCAAGCTGATCTGCGCATTTTCTGCTGGAATTTGTGATGCTGTCTTCTGCAGCAATGTTGGCTGCTCTGGTGCCTCTGGTTGTGGCAGCTGCTTTGATGGCTGACGCAAGGCTTGTTCTTGCACAAGCAGCTGTGCATACTGCACCGGCTCTGACTGTACTGGGTGCACCAGCTGCTTCAGGTTCTGCTGTGATGATGCTGCAGCTAAAGGTACCTGTGGAGATGGGTATTGCAGCAGATCCTGCCACGGTTGCTGCTGCTGTTGCAGAGATGCATAGTGTGACAGCATTTGCAGTTGTGACTGGCGCTCAAACTGCTGCTTGACTGTGTAAGCCTGGGTCAAGCCTGCAGAAAGTCAACAAACAATGGTCACTCCTTTTGTGGTGCCTTGAAGAGACCAGACTTGGTCTGTGGCTGCAGCCTGATTGTAGTGTCTGGGATGCGCATATGGGCTCTGTAATTCCCTTGACAACAATGGCCGTACCCTTTTACTACACTGATCATGTATATTTGTCATGCAATGATCAACCACAGATGAACAGCACTGCTCTGTGTTGTACAACACAGAGGTTAGCTAGAATACAAAAGGAGCCCAGGGTGTGTTGTTGACATTCACACCTGATGGTTGCCTATTTGGACTCGAGTTTTGGTGCTTGGCATCATTTTGCAAATGAATGCGTTGTTGTTTCCTGATGGCACTGGTGCTTCTGTCAACAGGCTGTTGTGAGTAGGTTTTTGGGCGGGGGATCTGCTGCCATGGCAGACACGTCGTTGGCAAGCTCGCTGATGCTGGTGTATATTGGTTATTCTCAAGTTTCTGCTGCAGTGTCCCTGCCTTGGACTGGGAGGCGGACATCCTGAGGTGTATGCCAGCAGTCACAAGTCTGCTGTGATGATGGTGAAGCAGGCTTATTACAGCCTCAATCCGTAGTGTACAGCTGGAATGCAATTGATTCAGGCATGTAAGCTTGCAGCCAGACACGCAAGCAGCCAAACGTGCATGCAGCAGAGGTGAGAAGCGTGTGCCACCTGACAGGACGGCCCGTCTGATCTGTGACAAAGATCGCTGACATACACGCAGCAATCCGGACAACTACTGCTGATTTGTTTTATGCGGCCTGGCGATGTTGAACAGTTACCAGTCTGATCAGCTGTGCTTTACACCTTGCTCGAACACGCGATCAAAACGCTTGAATAGCGAACTCCTCGTAATGCTGTATAGGTATGGTCATAAAACTGCGGCATGTCCCGTGCGCAAAAACGCGTCTCAACTAGTCAGATCAGTTCTGCATGTACGCCAAGAAGCATTTGGCAGCCGTGTATCCCCTCTATAGGCCCCTTATGCAACACGACTGATACGCAACGGAATATGCAAGGCAAGCAATATCGGTTTAGCCGTTATGTCCATCTGCGGAGCGAGCGTAGATGATTGCAGCAGGCAAGACCAGCTGTGACTATACTGCGCAGGGCACGACACCCCGCAGAAAACCCCGCGGGCTGGGTGCCCAAACCCCGCCCCAAAACGGCTTAATGCCAAATTTTGAAGGGGGCTTCGCCCCCCTTCAAAATTTGGCGCCCAAGCGGGAAGCCCCCTTGACTGAGTGAATCGACTGCTGACTTTGCGGGCACATCGTCTAAGCGCTTTTGACCGCTATTACACTTGCACCATGTGCACCATGCATGTGCACCATACATATGTGCAAAGCTACTTGTGCATGACAAGCATGCCGGAAAGCACGAACAACGTGCTCACAAAGTACTTTACCAGTTCTGGTAGATCAAAAGCAGCTCAACCTTCCTCTGCTTTACCCTATGGCACTGAGGATGAACTCTCCAGAACAAATGATGAGGAAGATGTACAGGATTTCAGTGATAGCAATGCAGATAGCAACATAGAGTGCTTGCTTATTGAGGATGGGTTTGAGAGTGAGGATGACGAGGCACTAGAGTTTGAGCCAGCCTTTAGTCACCTGACTGGAGATGATGACAATGATCTAGCCCTAGAGGCTGCACTTGGCTTAGATTAGACGACATGTGAACACATCTTTTTGTCAAAGTCGTGTTGAAGTAGCATTGCAGCTTCAACAGCATCGTTTTAGCAAGCTCTGTCAAGCCATTGCGAGTCTTGAATCAGCCCGCATCAACGTACGCATAGCATGCGGGGAACCCCCGCAAAATGCGAATACAAAATTTTTGTGGGGGGCGCAGCCCCCACAAAATTTCCGTCCGATGGGGGCGGCCCCGCGAAATTCAGAGGCCCTGTCGTGCCCTGCTACTGCGAGGGAAAACCTTGCAACTGACGGTGCCGCACCTCAACTTCTCAATTTCCGGCGGCCACGATTGGAGGTCATTATGAGCAACGTTTAAAGGACTGCAGGAGGTGTGTTAGGGGTGTCCGCCACACTGAAAAGTGTCACTTCGTCAGAGTATTAACTCCCCCTATAAGACAGGTACGCACTCGGGGAAAAGACTTGCGGCATTGATGACTATTGAGTTTTCGCAGTCCTCCAAGTTTTGCTTTGGGTTTTTGAGCTGCTTGTGCCACGAGGGGTATGGACTGCGAGCAGCACCTATTTGATCAGCATCAACCTAGTTTAGGCTTTGCGTTCTGCAGCCCTAAGCCTCATTTCCTATAACGCCACAATATTGTGCATGCTGCAGGGGCAACCAACTTCAATTACCAACGCCACAGGCATCGATGCCTCTTTGCACAGTTCAGCCACCTGCTGAGGTTTCCCCACAGATGAGTCAGCACGTCTTGTTTTGGACGCTTCCTGGTTTGGACACAGGACAGACTGTTCTACCCATGGTCTCTGGCACTCACCCAAGCTCAGCTCACAGGCCCTTTGGCAGCAATCATCTAATGACACAACCTCAGACACCTCCACCTCCAAGGCAGCCAGATATACAGAGACACCTCAAAACCCAGCCACCTCTAGGGCATGCAACATATGTCAATGGTGAGCAGGGAACCTTTCGGATGATGCATGGCTCAACAATACCCATTTGGCATACAGATCCCAACTGCTCTTTCAGTCAGCACAGCAGATCAAAGCCATCCGTTGCTCTGGGCAACCCGCAGGCTTCTCCTTTGAGCACCAACCAGCCACTTGCTGAACACCAAACACTCACACAGTTGGCAAGAGACCACACAAACACCACATTTGTTGCCCAAGGAGCCTTACTACCCCAAGAGGTTGAAACAACAGCCAAGTTCCCAAATGGGTCTGGGCTTTCCTGGCAGCAACATCCCAAGACCCTCTATGTCACACCTCATGTCTTATGGCAATATAAGTGATCCTCAGGCTCAGATTTCAGCACCACCTTTCCACCAGCAGCTGTATCGCCACATGACAAGCCTCAGCAGCGACCATTCTACCAATTGCAGTGAGATGTTCACACATGAGCTTTCAGAGCCTCAACAGCCAAACCTCATTTTGAAAGACGCCTGCTCCGAAGACCTGCCAGGTGATGAAGCATTCAGATCCTGCTCGACTGCTGCTGCTGCAACAAAGGCAATCATTCCCTTGAGCAATGATTACTGTCAAAGTTGATGCTTTGTCATGTCGATTGTTGGTTCTGCAGGTACATCTGGTAGTCTAGGCATACCAGAGCCACTTGCAGTGCATGCCAGGGCTCCAATCCAGCACTATGACTTCAATGCCAATGCCATACCCTTTGAGAATGCCAGGGCTCCAATCCAGCAATACGACTTCAATGCCAATGCTATACCCTTTGAGCATGCCAGGGCTCCAATCCAGCACTATGACTTCAATGCCAATGCTATATCCTTTGAGCCCCTCTCACTGAAGAGAGGAGCAGCAGCTCCCAATGCTCAGCAAACCTTCCAGCACACGTCAGGGCCACCCCTCTGCAGAGAGGGGCACGCAACAAAGAGCGAGACAAGCAACAAGACTTCATCTGCCAGACGCCAAGCCAATCAGAAATCTGGGACCAAGGTCCTAGGATGGCGAAAGGCTTCGATTTCTCCAGGTGCTGTCCACCTCTACACTTTGCTGCCTACACTAGATTGTGGCGCACCTAGCATGTTTTTGTGTTTGCATGCCGCCTTGCAGTAATGAGTGTGACTGCCTGCAGTCCCAAGCATTTGAATCTTTTCTGAGCCTAAAGAGAGCTGGTCCTGATGATGCCATGAATTGCTTCACACAAATGGTCCACACTTTGCTTGACCTTGCACAATGATGATGCGTTTCTTATTTTGTGGCTGCTTTGGGTTGATTGCATCTGGGCTCATTGTGTTCCAATGCTCTCTACAAGCAGTTCTTGATGCTGTTTTTTTTGGGGCTATCAGAATTCAGCATCTGTGCAGGTGATACTCACAGCTTCTCTACAGGTCATGTCCATGCCAGCAACAATCCACCAGAGCACATGCTCCTACAACAGTGACAGCACAGGATGCATCTGCAGGTGGGCAATTTGTCTTTTGCTGTATGCCTGCATCACGACTCTTCTGCTGTCTGAGTGCTGCGCATTTGAGCTTGTACTGCCTTGTGCATGTAGTGTTGACATTGATTGCCATGCAGTTCTTTTACTATGCAATTTTCTGTTAATGTCCAGAAAACTGCCAGTCGGCTTCAGGCAAATCACAGCCTGGCTGGGTTTTGGTGTCAGTCTGCACGACTGTAGCCTGCTTGCTTAATCTAGAAAGTAAGACTGCCAAAGCCTCTCTAAGCATGTGCATCACCGCTGCCCACATGTGATGTTAACCTGAGATGTTCAACTTGTCATCAGCTGCTGCTGCTGCTGCTGTCAACCGAGCTACCAAGAATCCTAGCAAGGAGGCAGTCTGATTGCTGCATGAACTGAGCCTGTGCCAAAGTAACAGTGACCCACATCAAGCCCTGTGTTCATTTCTGCAGGCCAGGGTTGATTCGCTTTAACACAGGATGCAGATGCTTGCACAGTGGGGGTTTGGTCACACAAACCTTTGAATGAACAGTAATCAAGCATGAAAATTGGGTTGCTGTAGATGTTGACTGAAAGATTACAATTGTCAGAAGACATTGTGCTTTCAGCTATGCGCCGCAGTGATGGAGACAACAAATCACTGACTGCCTGATGTAGACCTCTCATAGCGCACTTTGTGTCTTGGGATTGAATAAAGCCAACAGCACGATGTTTCAGGCGCAGTGTTGCCCAGCCAATGTGTAGCAGACACTGTGACGACGCCATCTGAGTTATGCCCCTACTCTGATAGGTCCACTGGCTGGCTTGCTAGTGCATCATACCTGTCAGTGAATGCTGTGTCACTGTTCTAACGCACACCTTATAGATGAGCCTACATACGTAGTATACTATCACACACCTGGCTGAAACCCCATTCCAAAATCCACAGCATGCAGACCTTGCATGCTCATCATTGCAACCACCACAGCATGCAGATACTAACATACGGTCATGGTGCAATAAAGACAATAAAGACTGCTGTCAATAATACTGCAGCAGGGTGCTGCTGCGGGCAACAGACCAACGTGAACAAAGCCGACCAAATTTCCAGCAGGTGAACAAAGCTGTGGTTTGTACAAAGTATCTGCTCACAGCAAAGATGGTACAGCTACAAGCACTGTAGCCTGCCAAGGTGCAGAGGCATTTGAGCAATAGGGCATGCACCAACAAGACAGACAAGATCTTTGTTACAGAGAACAGCGGTCTGTCCATCAGCACGCTGCTTCAGCACTTCGTCTAGTCAAAGAGGGAGAAACCCATGTCCTGCAGGTAACAAAAAGAGCAAATCATTACAAGATTGCTCAGATGCCAGCCGAAATCTGGTGCTACAGGAAACCAAGCATGTTTGCTGCGTGCAACTATATGCATACCACACAAAAGACAGCTTTGTTTGGAGTCCCAAGCGCAGTCTATGTGCAACCTCATTATTGTGAATGCTTCATTTAATGAAAGCGAGGATGATATTGGATTGTACCTCGTCAGACTCCTCTTCAGGCTCCTCCTCCTTCTTCTCTGCCTTCTCCTCAGCAGCGCCGCCTGCAGCACAGACAGCAGGACATCATACAACGCTACCGTTTGATGGCTCTTTCCTCTGACTGGCAATATAATGACATTTACAATGACTACAGGCTGGTGTGAGAGCTGACCCTTTGCAGCGTCTGCGCATGTGCTAGGGTGCATATTCCTTTTGAACGCGAACCTACATCAGCATGTGCCACTGGCAGACATGAGCAAAAGCAGTACGCAATACACACCTGCAGCAGCTGCGCCACCGCCTCCACCAGCAGCAGCTCCTCCACCTCCTCCTCCACCAGAGGGAACGTTGGCAAGCTTGCTCACACCGGAGGCAATGACCTCCTCGATGCTCTTGCCCTCAAGCTCGCTCAAGAGCTGGTCCACCCTGTCGGAATCGGCCTCGATTGAGACTGCAAGAGACAAGTGAACCCAGTGATATGTTGTACTTGCATAACAGGGTGGTGACGGTGTTGCATAGCTGCGTTATGCACCTGAGTCCAGGATGGTTTTGATGTCATCAGCGTTTGGGGATTCGTTACCACCCAACACAGCCTGCAACAGTAGAGGATGTTACAAAAGCTGCAACGTTGCGGAGCCAAGCTGTGAAACATGTGCGACTTGGTCTCACCAACAGGTAAGCGGAGATCACACGCATCTTGAGATCGTGTGGTCAATTTAACCGCAAGTTTCCTGACTCTCGTTAGTCTTGAAAGAAAGCTACATGCACTACGCAGGCGGCTTCTGTGTCAAAACCCTCGTTGGTGAGAAAGGGTTTTCGCTAATTTCGCTCAGCGAAGTACAGTAATCTTCTTCTCTGCGTTCTTCACCATCGACACCGACCACCAGACCGACAGCGCTTGGCATCAAGTGGATATGACAAGATTGAAAGCTCAAGCGTTGCTTACATTGACGTCTGCATGGCGCTTGTGACGAGAATTACGAGCCAGCCGGTGATGTGCAGGACATAACTTGTTTCAGCATAGCTTTGACTCGCATATGCCCTCGATAGGCAAGTCTTCCCCACGACATACCAACTATGAAGCTATAGGGCAGAATATGCACGCAGACCAACCAAACTCGCCGCACTCCTCAACCCCCCAGTTTGGTTCACCAACCTTCGCAAGTCAGCCTTCACCAGCCAGTTCTAGCAATCGTCACAGTGAGTCAAAATCACAAGCACATGCTGCACAAAGACAGCTAGGTCAGTTTTCCTCTCGCAAATACCTAGTATGCTGGGGTCCTGCAGGTCCTAGAAAAGGAACCACTTCAAATAACGCCAGCCCTTGCTCAAAGCTGTCGTACACTGGTGAGCCCTTGCATCATAATTGTGCTGCATCCTGCATGCCCTTACACTTATGTGTGACACTGCCCAGAGCAGTGCTCAAATCTCGTTTCCACAGGACCTTAAGCGATGCAAGTTTGTGTTGCTTTTTTGCAGATCAAGCAGCGCACTCTCAGGACACAATAAGAACACACGAGAGCTTTGCAGCTCAGAGCTCATGGCCACACCCTTTTGGCAGCTTTGAGGAGCAGGACATACAGAGGCAACCATCAGGCAGTAACAGACAGGCCTTGACAGATGCCACAAATGGCTCTGCTCTTGGGGATGCTAGGGACTGGCAGCCTCCACGGCAGGAGCTTGGGCGCTTTGTACCTCCTGGAATGGTGAGCTGCCATACATGCTCCAGTTGCATGCCAGCTTGACACAGTGACCTTTATGTCAGAGACAGCATGCTTGCAGCATGTGATCAGCCATGCACGTACCAAATGATCTCGTGCATCGCTCTTGTTGCTTGATCGGTATCAGCACTGTTATAGGACAAGCGTGCTTGAGGCAATGCTGGTTTGACTGTGCATGCCTGTAGTTCGAAACGCTCAGCCGCATTTGCAACAGACAGCATAGATGTGGTCAATGAGTGTGAACGCTGTCAGTCTGCAAGGCCTCATGCACAGACAATCAACAGTGAAGTGTCAAGGCATCCAGTGCACACAGGGTGCACTGCCAATCCTTGGCAAGAGCTACAGCTAGTACGGTTCATTCCCTTTTCAGGATGAGGCTTCTTACATTGCTGGGGAGCGGGCTGCCCTTCTGAGGGCCTTCAGGGAGACCCTGCCCAGCCAGCAGGCCCTGGGCTCCCTGTTCCACGCTGTGCAGCACCTCACCAAACGAATGGATCAGGACGGCCATGATGTTCATCAGGTCTACCTCCCAAGTTTGTACGCGCATTAGTGAGCACAGTACTCTGGCATCCTTAGGATTGTCCATGCACTGTTGTGTATGTTGTGTGGTGCAATTGCCATTCTGAGCATCTCAAGCCTGCATGACATCCTTCATGTCAGCTTGCTCCCTGGCACAAAAGGCTGCGCTGGTGCCAAAGCAAATATTTGTTTGCAGACATCCTGGCTTCTGCCTTACCAGTACAAAGCAAGAATACTCAAGCCTTGCAGATGCTAAAGTGGGTGGTGCTGTTTCTCTTGCAGGTCCAGATAGCCTTGTCTTCACTGTCAACGAGCCTGCAGGCAGCCAAAGGGCGGCTGGATGCACTGGAGCAGATGCGAATACCCACTCTTGAGGAGCGTGTACAGGAAGTCAGCAGGACTAGTGCTCAGGTGTGCTTGTGCGCTCCTGACGTCTTGCCAATTTGATTGACTGCTCGCTTGAGATCACGATGATTGCCCTGAGTTGTGGCCAGCATTCAGGGCCCACGATCCTGTCCTGGAACAGTCCTGACCACAACTCAGGACTGCCGTGGAATTGTGAAACCTGAGGAGTCCGACTCTCTTTGCTGTATCATCCTGTGCTCCTAAAAATCATGTAGGGCCTAGCATGACATCTTGCTTTTGGTACTGTTTTCCCTGCACACTCTTGTGTCAACTGCCGGTCCTGTTGCTGCAGGACTTTCAAACAGCCCTGAATGCATTTGGTGAGACAATGGCAGCAACCATGTCGCACCGCACTGCAGCCCAAGGCAGCTGCCTTGCAGCCGGCTTCCGCCAAGTACAATGGCTCTTTGCCACTTTTGGCTGCTATGCACAGAGGGCCCTGTCCAAGACAGACGTGGCTGTCATGTTCATATCAAGGAAGATCCTTGTCGATCAAGTTGGCCTGGCTGCCATTGGATCTTCCTTGCCAGCATACTACAGACACCCACAGCAGCAGATTGGAGCGCAGAACTGGCCTGTCATGTATGCCAATGGGCAACTAGGGCATTTGCAAGAGCCTAGGTCTATCAGGGCCATTCTGGGAGCCATGCTGTTTCTCGCCGCAGTGGAGGGTGGATGGCAGATGCATCACAGGGCAGTGCAGTATCTGCCCAGGAATGTACAGGCTGCCATGTCTCCTATGCAGGTCAGCATCTTTGCATAATAAACACAAAGACTCTGCATGTCTGCAATCAGCTTGGGCTTTAGTGTGGCTGCAAGCACTGCACAGAGCTTTGTGCACAAGCCAAGCTTCAGTCTGCAAGCTTTCTCTTAGTAGCTGAATCCAGGGCAGTTTCTGGCGTCAGCAGCCCCAGTCAGTCTGTATTCAGCAGCTTGCAGAACCTGTTCTGCTGAGTTTATTCATGTATGAGCTCATCCATACATGCCATAAGCAGCACATGTTGTCTGGGAGTTATTCCTGCTTACGCGCGTTCCATGGCACTCAACTACTATGTTCAACTCGGTTTTGCAGCTGGGGTTGCGAATACTGCGAGGCGCGGTGTGGGCAGCAGCCCTGACAGTGTCAGCAGTCAAGACTCGGCATGCTTGCTACAGCACAGCAGATGCAGTCATCACAACTGTCAATCAGCTGAAAGGTCGCTACAGGCCTGCCAGGCGAAAAGCAGAACTGACTCTTGCTGGAAATAGCTTGGCAGACAGTGTTGCAAAAGGCAGTTCAGCTGCACAGCTGTGCACAGTGGGCGTTTCCGCCGGTGGTGCTGGGCTAAATGAAACGAACAGTCCTCAGAGCCCTGTTGTAAGTGAAGTGTAGATACAGTAGACGCAGCAGTGCTGTTTTGTGTACCATCATTTACCAATCCCAGTAGTTTTTGAGTGGAGTCCTTTTTAAGGTGTATGTCAGCAGTGCATTGGCATCCACCATTCATGGCACAGGACTTCGTTGTGGAATGCCATTTGCAACTGTAGATGGTGATGCATTGAACGAATGTGTGAGTATGCAAGCCTTATACTCTATGTTTGATTTGCCAGGGTGTGTGTGTGTGTGTGTGTGTAGCAGCAGCAGCATGAGATGTGTCTTGTATAGCTAGAATCAGATTTGCTGCAGTGTTTACTCTTTTGTCTGAAATCAAACGGATAATCACTCCGTCAACCGTGCATCAGGGTCCAGGACGAAGTGTGCTTCATGTGCGCATATAAACAGACGCGATTTCTCAGCTTGACTGTCTGCATTCTTGTAAATGATTTGCCACCTGTATTAAGAGTGAATCAGAGTTTCGACCCTCGCTGTCACTGATTTTAGCGCTCAAATCTCCCTGATGCTGATCTGTACAAGAAGTTTACAGCTGTAGCCTGCCAGGATCGTTCAGCCTACTAAGCTAGGAGCAACCTGAACCTAATGTTTGTGTGGCTTTAGACAGTGCCATGCCCCAGACATGCTACAATGTCAGAAGCAGCAGATGGTGATCATCTTCATCCTAAAAAATCTGACACAGTCATGATGTCACAAATAACATGGCTGGCTGGCAGGTCTACAATATGCTCAACAGTGGAGAAATGTGCAGAGGTTTTCACATATCTCCTGTAGTCTGGGGCTCCTGGCAACAGGACATTGTCCGCGACAACAACAGCGCCTTTTCGTAACGTGCCATTCTTTTGCAGAAGAAGGAGGTCTTTCAGAAAGCACCAGTACACATGGTCAATCAGGACATAGTCGACAGTGTCCACTCCGCATTTGTGCAGCTCCTGCAGAGCATGGCAACACAATGACCACTTTGTCATGACAGCAATGAGGCAATGCTGCTGAGGGGCAAACAAGGCAGAACAGACTTGGCATGCAAGTGAAATATGGAGCTGGTACTGTAATACACCGCATCGACCGTTGATCTTGTGGCCTGGTTGCAAGCAGACTCAAAGTGGACCTGCTGTGCTTTGCATCTGAGGTGCAAGAAGCACAGCAGGACATGCTCATATGCTGTGTAAGCAAGCCTACCAGGATTGATGACTCCAAGTTTCCTTTCAGGATCTCCACCTTGTGACTGAGACCGGCATGCTGAACCATTTCTTGAGTGATACGTGCGTTTGTTGCGTCCAGCTCAATGCCATAGAGCTTCCCGCCAGCAGGCAATTTGCGTGCTTGAGTGATTGCTGAGTAGCCTATATAGCTTCCCAGCTCTAGTGCTACCTGCAGACCATTAGCAGATATGTCTGTGCGGTACTGCAGGTATTGAGATAAGCTAATCAAACTGTGATGTGCAACAAGGTGCAAAGCCAGCTGTGACAGACTGTACAGAGACTTCACGGCTGAGATTGAGTGAGCGGTACAACCTTGAAATACAATCAAGGAGCTGATGGGTACTTATCGCACTGCGCTGCACAGCTGAACTTGAACTGAGTGCGTGCTATTGCCCAGTGCGTTTTACATGTCATGGCATGCATAAAGTAGTGATGTGGTCCCTATATCAAGCAAGACGCAGTGCATCTGATGTCCAGGGGCAGCCAGAAGGTGGGGGACAAAGTTGTGAGAGTGTGAACTTTCAGGCCCTGCCAATTTGTCACAGCAGGCAAAACATGATGCATGCATGCACAAGCAAAGAGGCATATCATTGACAAGCTTATGCCTACCATTGGCTGATGCTGGTTGATCACAGACTCAACAAGTCTGCCTTTGTTCTCGCCTATGTTGATCAGCATGCCTTTGTCAGAAACGAAGCTGTCTATGGCAGCCAGTACTGCTTGAGAGTCTCCTTGAGGCGCGCTCTTCTTTACATGGTCCAGTACTTGTTGCTCCAACTGGCCGTGAACTGTCTGCAGAAATGACAGGTTTGCATACAAAGCGATGACTTGAGTCCGCGATAGTCTACAGGTGCTGTCAGATGGTGGCATATGCATGCATGCAGAAAGCAAGAGCAGGGATAGACCTTGTCCGGAAGCTTGAACCCGAATAGCTTGGCGAATGTCGGGAGGGTGCGATCTGACAACAGCATGCTCAGCAGATATACCAGAAAAACTCTGACCCGAGGACAGGCACAAAGCCATTGAGCCAGAAGCGGTTTTGACTCAGCCATAAAAGTATACGCCACCGTGCCACCAACAAATACTCGATGTAGCCTGGTGACACAGCAGTAGTACAAACGCGTTCACTGTACTGTGCACTGTCACAGGTTACACACAGAGCGTTCATCTGCCAATTTTGAGGGAATCCAAACTTTACGTGCAGTGTTACGTCACTTTGTACGTACAGGGTTTATCAAGCATGACTGATTGGGTGACCCAATTTGAGTCTATTTAGCAGAGAAGTTGAGTGTCAAGCCCTTGCACTAATTTGACAAACCCTGTTAGCGAATTGGCATGCAATTCCAGCTGGAGCTTGATTCCGATTCCCATCCCATCATCTTGAAGGACTCGGAGCGGCATGAGTGGTTCGCTGACAAATGAAGACCGTCATACAAGTCAGAAATCCGAGCAGTAGAGCAGACTGCTTGGCAGTGGTGCAATTGACCGCCAAAAACTTTGCAGCGGAGGTTCGAGGAGCAGGGCAGACCCCTGAGCAATACATAGACATCGAGACCGACGAACTGTACAGCAACGCACATATGTGGTCTCAAATAGGTGAGTCTGTCTCGATGCAGGCTACAGAGCATGTATTTTTCAACAGGTCGCGCTGTTGTCAAGAACCTGAGCAAACGAGTTAAGTGTTTGTGTTGTTTTTTGTTTATTGAGCGGAGTGCCGACTGCGTCTGGCGTGTTCTTTGCAGGAGTAGCATACGAGGGAGATGTGGTGCTTGGCGCTGTTGTGCTCCGCCTGTGGGAGCAAGAGGAAGAGCACTTGACTTATCTGGAGGTCTGTTCATGCTAGCTACCAGGCTTAAGCAGTCTGCAATCCAGGACGCGCATGCACCTTCCGCCGTGGGTTGCTAGTTTGTGATCTTGCCTGTCTGATCCACAAGCCAACAAGCAAGCCCTGCAGTGTGTGCAGATCTGGAGGAGGACAAGCATTGTGACAACTTTGTGGAACTACTGCTATGACCACCTACTGTGGGACATCCTGAACCCTGGAGACTCCTTCATTGACTTCATTGCTGTGTCTGAACAAGCAAGGTATACTCACCTCAAGCTGGTATCCAAGCTGTATGTGCATAATGCTGGCATTATGGGCAGTCAAAAGCTGATTGGCCGTATCACTGCTTGCATCTCAGAGC
>JAABUK010003062.1_pt1 | contig 28756 bp, 29 predicted proteins | sample 5559141 | NCBI WGS metagenome assembly JAABUK01 (sample SAMN10711869, study PRJNA513367) | rock metagenome | isolation source: Antarctica rocks | place: Antarctica: Victoria Land, Pudding Butte nord | collected 2016-01-03
GCTGCTCTTGTCCAAAGCCAGTGCCTCTCGCCCGCCTTGGAGTAGAACGATGCTGTGGTGGTTAGATGCTGTCAGACAAATCGGCCAGAATAGCTCTAGAATGTCTGTAGAATAGATGGAATTGACTGTCTAAATCAATGTAGGATTGCGCTTCAAATGAGTATTATATACTCAAGAGAATCGCTCAAAATAGCCTGTTGGACAGGGCGCAGGCTAACCGAAACCAGGCCGATGGACGCCCTGGACTATAGTCTGCAACCGGATGTGCCACAAGGGCTAAGAGGAAGAAAGAAAGGGTGGACTATAGTCTGCAATCGGATGTGCCAGAAGAATTGAGAGAGAGAGAGAAAGGCTGGACTATAGTCTGCAACCGGACTGATATCAGAAGAGCAATGAGAGAGACAAAGGTTAGAATATAGTCTGCAATCGGCGTGAGCTATGAGAGAAACAAAGGCAAGACTATAGTCTGCAATGCTCAACGACCACCTAGTCGTCCTCATCCTCGTTCTCGTCCATATCGCTTTCCTCATCCTCATCGAGAAGAGGAGGATGCAATCCTTCGGCTCCAAAAAATGAGTGAAAGTCATTGACTGTATATGAGGGAAAGAGAATCTTCGAACAGCAATAGCGTTGACGAAGCTCTGGTGATCGAGTGAAAGAGAGAACACCATCTGATACATGTCAGAAGACTGGTATCACGATTCTGAAGAAGTAGCCCTGATGTGTGCAGCATCTATCTAACCGTATCACCTTGGCGCATCGAGGGTACCGCTAGCGAAAAAGACCGCAGTCATCGATCTGGGCATCACTTGATGATCAAGAAGCTATGTAAGGACAGTTCAAGACTGCAAAGCAGATTGATGATAAGGATGGATGCCGTAACGTAACGGTAAGACATTGTTATTCACCAGAAACTCTTCGACCAGGAGACAAGACGGGGCGAGTGAGATCGGAGCTCAAAATCCAAGGAGGAAGAAGAAAAAAGAGCCATCCAGATTTCAACTAGCTCATGATGTCTTGGCAGCATCTCGATATCCAGCTCAAGCTCTGAACAGATGTTCAGAGATAGACAGGCGGCAAGACGATTGCAAAAAGGGAGCAGACAAAAGCCAATTGACGATCCGCAAGTGAGATGAATTCAGGCCATCACGCCACAAAACGCGTCGCCTCTTCTCTTGGTAAGCCCGAACCATCTCTGCTACTTGTCAATGATTTCTCACAAAAACAGCATCCCCAAACCACATCTGTCTCTCCTGCCGCCGCACCATCGCCTCGCAAAGCAGCTATGCCACAGCCGCAACCGCAACCACACCCTCCCCTCCCGATCCCCCACCATCCATCACCCAACTAACCCCGCCCTCGACCTCCGCACCACCCACAACTCAACCAGCCTACACCATCAAAGCCGGCGTCCTCCTCTCCCGCCCTCCAATCCTAACTCCCGACCCCCACCCCTTCGAAACAGCATACCACCTCTACCAACGGCGCCTAAACGAACGCCTCGTCCTCCCCTTTACGCAGTACTTCTACTACAAGCGCGACACGCCGGCGTTCGAGCACTGGCGCGCCGCGCGAAGAGCGCGAAACGGCGTCGCCGCAAGGGATGTGGGCGGGTATAATGCGTATGCCAAGGAGGGATGGAATGATGAGGTGTTGATGGGGGACAAGGCGGGAAAGAGGGAGACGATAGTGAAGCAGTTGGTTGAGGAGGAGGGGAGAGGGAGGGACTTCATAGGGGAGTTGGGCAAGGCGGACATGGCGGGGCTGAGGAGGGCGACGGAGGCGGATGAGAAGGGGGACGTGAGGAGCTTGGAGAGGGCGCTGTCGAGGACGCTGTATCTTCTTGTGAAGCGGACGAGGCTGGCAGGGAAGGAGGGGGACTTTTGGAGCTTTCCGAGTGGAATCGTGGGGGGGAAGGAAGGCCTGAAAGATGTGAGTTGCAGATCCGGCAAGTTTTCACTTTTGATTGCTGACCATCGTTTCCAGGCGGCAGAACGAATCCTCTACTCCTCATGCGGACCAAACATGAATACCTGGTTCGTCGGATCTCACCCCGTAGGCCACTACATCTACAAGATCAGGAACCCCGCACGAAGCACCCGATCCGACCCGTCTGCGCCAGCACCTGCGGCAAGCCAGCACCCCCTGGCTGGCGAAAAGACCTTCTTCATGAAGAGCCGCATCTCCAGGGGCCAAGCGGATCCGAAGGGCAATGAGATGGGCGTCGAGGACTTCAAGTGGCTGAGCAAGGAGGAGGTACAGAAGGAGGTCAGTCCGCAGTATTGGGCTTGCGTCAAGAATATGCTTGTGGAGCAATGAAGAAGAAGGGTAACAAGGGTATAGAATTCAAGGCATAGCAAGTTCGGAAAGGAGCGTTCACACTGGGTGTCAAAGGATTGTGTTCCTCTGCATTGTAGGAAATTGTTGTATCATATGGAGCATACAGAGAGACATCCGAGCTGTACTGACTCCAGACAAATCTCCAAAAGAAATACAGGCCGTTTCAGCATCTCATCAATTCCTCGGAGAAGAAGGACAAAACGAGAGGCCTCCCCTAGATGAAGTCAGAGACCATGTCCATTTACCCAATCGACATCCACCACAGACCGGAATAGCAGTGAATGACCAACGTAGAGGACACGTGTACATAAGGAGAGTCGTAGGGTCTCGTTAAAACGTATTCCTTTCCAAGTATTCCTTCCCTCGGCGGCGGCGGCAGCAGCAGCAGCAGCAGCCGCCGCGGTGGCAACTTAACGTATGTAAAAAGCATGGAGGCAGAGATGTGTTAGATGTTCAACGAGCGTTGCAAACATTTTCAAAGTAGCTGAGAAGGTATGGCGTCGAGGCTTTTGCTACGACTCCCACGTTCATCGCCCTGATATTGTGTTCGACCGTGTAGAGCTTTCCAAAGTTGAGGCGGCTTTTGGGGTCAAGCTTCTGATCGAGAGAGGCAGGGTCGACTGCTATCGGTACCTTGACGAGATGCTCCTGAGGTAGCGGATGGGGCGTGGTACCGTTGATGTAAATTATGGTGTGTTTTGCAACTTCTTCGGGGGATAGGCCCTTTTTGGTGACACCCTGGCCGTTGTAGGTGTGGATGGGACTGACAGAATTTGATTTAGTTCATCATATGCTATCAAACCGCATGGTGGGAATAGCCAACTTACATGCACCAAGAGTAGCCGTGAAAGACCCTGACAACGACCATACGGCGGATGGTGCTATAGATCTGGACTTTGTACTTGCCCTCAATATAGGCGCGCGGTTTGCCATTGCTCAGCGCCGTGCCGGTGCTGCCCGCAGATTCGTGCCAGAGCATTGCAAGAACCTGGAAGAGGCTTAGCAACAGGTCATTTGGCGTGGATACGTGGGAAAGTCTTACTCGACCAGGATGGTAAAATTTCTGCATATCTCTGCCCTGCCGCAGGAAATAGCCTGCAGGTCTGTCAGCTCGGCAGTTCTCGCGCAGCGTTGGAGTCTCACGTTTATCGAGGAGGTCATCTGGAGTAGTTCCTGCTTTAATGCGGGTGGAATTGAGCTTCTTGTCTTCACGAACCGTTGGAAGACTTGGCTTGTGTGTCGTGGAGGGTCTCCTGCCTACAGTTCCTGCAGGTACAGCGTGACTGATGTCAACGGCGTCTGGGGTGGGATGATGATCTGTCGGGAGTAGTCGGTTGTTTCGCTCTTGTCCCTCAATTCCAAGTCGCGAAACTCCACTAGTGACTGCATCCAGAGATGATGTACGACTAACAGTTTGGGCGTCGCGCTTGGTTGTGTGTGGGAGTATGATATTGTTCTTATCATCAACGTAGCAGACGCGGCCTTCATACATCACTCTTCTATATCCCTCAGGATAGGTCTTGCTCCTCTCAAGACCGGAGGGTTCGGGTTCCTTTTCTTCTTTTCTGGCATGACCTGAGCTGGGTTTCGAAACGAGAGGACCATTTGCACGATTTGAGCGGGTTCTCGCACCCATTGCATCTCCCTCAGTATCATTTCCATCGGTATAGGGCGTGTTGGTGCTACGCACAGCATAGTGACGGTCTTCAAGGTCGTCATCGGTGCGGGGGATCCTGTTCCAATTAGCCCAGCACAGTCCTAGCAGACCTGTGCGGCGCACTGATGGTCTGTGTTTGCACGCCGATGTTGCCTGTTGTAAAGAGAGCCTTCGGATTCCCTGTGCCTACAGTTGGTTAAAAATAGATTTGCCGGATTCCGGTGGCTTCGCTCACTGAGGAACAGGGACACTTGTGCTTGAGCTTCTCGTGGGAGCCCCGAACAGTGGATTTTGGTAAGCTGGATCTGGCTGCAGATAGTTGGCGTGCTGTTGGCGGATCTCTCGGGGATTGAGACCTGTGGGGCCGCGGGCAATGCTCTGGTTTTGTGGATTGGGCGTCCGCGGTGTAGCGCTTGTTCACGTCAGCATCCCAATCTTATACTATATTAGCATTGTGACGTACTTGGTCACTTCGATGCATTGGCCTTGCTCATGATCCCATTGCGTGTACTGCCTTCCTGCCAGAGTAATCAGCATTTTTGGCGAGTCTCCACTCTTGCATTGGCCATTACTACCTCGGATGTTTAGGGTACGATATTGCCTTCCAGCTGCAGACGTTGTCCAAGCAGTGGCTACCAGATCTTGGTCCGACTGAGGAGGCATTGGGGAAAGGAACTGACTTCCATTCTTGTACAGGAGGCACAAGGAGTATCGGTACCGGCTAAATAGTCGTTGGACTTCAGAGCTATGCGGCTCTGAGAAGCCATTGTACCAGCAGTGGCGGAATGGTTCATGGGGCCAGATCGGCCTGCCATCATGGACAACAAAGTCATCTGCGCGGGAAGCGATCGTCGAGATTCAATCAGTAGCAACAGTGGTTGTTTGTGGCTGCACGGAGTCGGATCAACGAAGAGGAGGTGATGTGAAGCAGCCAAGGACAGGGATTTCCATGCCACCAAAAGGCAGACTAGTAACGTACGGGACGAAGCGAATACAACTACGAATTTTACCCAATAGGCCCCTTACCGCGGCAGCCCACATCCAAGAGAGTGCCACAAGCTTCTGTCTGGTTAGTTCAATTGGAATCTGGATGCCTGATCGGAGAGCATGGACGCTGTTTCTGGTGTGATGAATGTTGACGTCTCGCACGGGAGCGCTGTCACCGCTCTTTGCTCACTCTCGAGTCGCGGAAGATGCAAACGTCCGGCAGATGGGACTATGAAGCTACGGTGTGCTGCTCACGACATTGACCATGAAGAAGCTGAAGTCTTTGACTTCGATACCGAAATGGCTTGTCGGGCTCTGGCGTGCCCCCCAAATTGCGTACGATACTACCGCGCCCTCATGTGAGGAAGATACTAACGACAATGAAAACCCCTAGTGCCGAAAAGTGGGCTTGGAAGTCTAACGTGATTACTACACGACCTAAAGGCAAAGGCCGCACCAAAGCAGAACAATGCAATGGTGAGACCAGTGAAGCTTACGTGACGCCAAGGTCCTCGTCGAGCAGCTGGGCGACGGTGTCCACTCCTCCCAAGTCCCTCTCATCTGAGCATAAGGCCGAGCAGGAGGCAAGACATAGAGCCGGGTTGTCTGATCGGACGTTGCCACCGACACTGTCACCAAAGCAGAAGTCGAGTATTCACGCATTACCAGGCTCACCAGACTTGGACGGTGGGGCTTACGGATCTCCACTGGATAGCCCCTCGAGAGGTGATTCAAAACCTAGAACATTGTCCGCTTTGTCTGCGAATTTAAGGATTGATGTGCCAGAGGTTCGGCCGAGGAGACGCACCGTTATCGTTCAACAGCTGACTGAGAAACGGATGGCAGTCTTGGGACTACGCATGCGAGTCCAGGAAAGTAGAAATGCGCTGCGCAATCACAGAGAAACTCTGGTCGACAGAGATGCTCAATTCCTCCAAGATCTTAGAAATCTAGCCGCCAAGAATTCCAATGTTGAGCTGAGAGCTCTGCTTAGCCAACACGAGGACACTCAGAACTTGCGGGACGAGGTGCAGCTTAAAGAGTCTGAGTACAACGTTTTTGAAGATGAGCTGAATCGCCATGAATGGGAGGTGAAAGGAGATGAGATCAAGGTATACCAGAAGTTGGAGGAAGCTGACTCTCATTTTCGTTATGATGAAGATGGTTCATTCTCGGAAGGAGGAGCTGTCTATGTTGCTTCTTCGAGTAGCACTACGTCCGTGCAGTCCACCATCTCGCCTTCAAGACAACAATGGCTTTCAAGGATTGGTGATCGAGATCTCCTCTTAGAGCGGCTCCAGGAACTTCGGATAGAACGAGCATACTGCGTCGAGGAGGAACGGATTCGTCAGAAATTTGGTCTCGTTCTGGACGAAGAAGCCCGGTCATTCCTCGACACATTTGATACGCAACACAAGTCTCTTCAGGAAGATCTCGCACAAATTGAAGCCGACCTATCTCGCCTCCAAGAGGGAGTTGACCAGCAAGCGGATATACTCTATTCTTCCAGTCAATTCGATGGGCAGATTGAGGCTAAGGACCAATCACCGATAGGAAGCGCATCAGAGACGGGGAAGTCCGATGAGTCAGACTTTGCCACAGAAGACCCCCTCTTCGTTCGAGACGACGAGATACATCCGATTTTCTCCAATGTGGCTACAGAACCCAATCGAGAGTCAATCAGCACGGTGAGCTATATTAACGAATGGCTCTTGCATATGCTCCGCCGCTCAGCGATCGAGGTGCGACGTTTCAAAACGACCGAGAGGCTGCGAACACTGCAGCTTGATCGTGAGAGTTTGGCTCGATTGGTGCTCGAATGGTGGTCGAAGGATGAGACGGTGAACCTCTTTCCCCGGGCGCGAAATCACACGGCGAGAAGTGTTTCGTTTACCTCGAGAGCCAGAGACCACGATCTTACCAACAGAGCAACGCACAGTGACTCTGTAATCGTCAGCGTTGACCGGATTGCGCAACGTCTGCAAGGCAGTCACAGCCTACGATTGGACGGGGCTGCAAGTAAGACCATTTCTCGTGGCTCGAACGCTCTACATCATCCGTATCACACGACAGCGTCGTCCTTCTAGAGTTAGCGGGCGCCTGGACATGGTTCTTTGGATTCGTGTGTGCCTCGTTGGGCTCTTTCTGTCCCTTTAGGTCAGTGTACTATTGAAATTCTACCAGAACGGAGTGCGCATCAATGGTCGCATAGGCAGGATTAAGAATTAGCTTTCGGTGCCGGTTCGGGCTGTTGCGTCATGCTATATACAACGGCTTCCATGACTATCTTTTGAGACACGTCTGATCTTGTATTGCAGCTGGTTCAAATATGCGCACGCCTTCGGGTACTTTCCAGGCAGTTTGAGATGCAGAGAATACCACCTTCTAGATCATCAATCAGCATCCACAAATGATTTGCACAGCACCAAGACGATTCTTCCCTTTGCTTCAGTATGCGTCCTCGAGGATAACGTGCTGGACCACAGGGTGGCACGGGCACATGCCCTGGAGCAGCCCTTGCGGTTTGCTGTTTGACGCCACGGATATCGAATGATGCTGGTAGTTCAGTATTTAGCTCGGTTTAGCAAACCCCTGTCGCCAGTCGCCTTTGCTATGAACCAGCCTCCTCATCATGTACTACGTTAGAGTCTGGACAGCTTTGCGGAAGCATGTGCCAAGTTGATTCGCTCACCTCCTGCGCGGAAAGCGGAGACGCGTGCCACGCTCAGTGTCTACTCCACCGAGCCGTATCAAGCCGTGCGAACATACGCAGCTTCTTGCGAGTGTTCTCAAAGGTAGCGCGTGATCTGACGGCTGTTCAATCAGAATTAGCGGTTGATGAGCCTGCAGATGTGGTGGAAGCAGCCAGGGGGATGGGAGCTATGCAAGCGTCGCCTTTGCGGGCTCAAGGGCCGGCTCTGTATCCGCTTGTAACATGAAATCTGGTCCCGGATCCTGACTGTGCCGTTGGACCATACATACTGGAGTGCGCTGCCGCATATTGCGCCAATCATCTAATTGACTCGCACAAATGGCGGCTTGGAAAGACAGTTCTCACCACATCCTACCGATCAGGGTCTGACCAACAACTGGATCCCAACCCTGCGGATGTCCGAGTCTGACTTAGTAGCCAACCAACGATACCCGGCTCCTCGGCATCTTGCTTAGTCGCTCCCAAAGGGTGTTCGACCGTTTTGGCAAACCACGAGCGTTGTTCGGACCCAGGATGATGTTTACGGGCGCCCCTCCAGCATGATTGCAGTCCCAGAAACATGAGCATGCAAGCGGAGAGACAAATAACAATCGCTCCGGATTTTACGTGAATGACTACGGAATCGAAGGGGAATAAGTACAACTGCTTTTGAAGGAGCTCTCCCGAACGACCACGATCTGCTGCAGGAGACTGTGTGCTCCGACTCCGAAACATTGAGCGGACCACTCACTACGTTGGGTACGTTCCAGCCTAGAGGTCATCACCTCTGGCAAATTGGACTTGGAAGCACTGCAGATAAGGTCTCAACACGTACCTGACCTGGCCAATCAGGACAGAATGGGACGGGGGCACGATTTCAGGTCGATCCAACCACGGAGCAAGGCCAAAATAGCCCGTGCGCAAGCTGCACATGAGCAGCACAGGCCCCTCGACAAACCTTCTTCCACCTCTATCTTCTCTCTCAAAGCCAAATAAAATGATGAGCAATCATGCCTCCCGACTCCTACCTCCCGAGCCAAATGCATGGTCCCGCTGCTTTCCCGCTGCTTTCCCGCTGGGATCTTTCCTAGTCTCGGAAGTGGAGCTCCGCAAACGGCCCGGACCGACAGCTATGGAGACCGCATTAGCTCACCGCGGATCACGACGCCGGCTTGAACGATTTGTTTGGAAAACAGTTCCACCCGTATGGTGAACGAGATCACGAGGTTCTCAGCCTGATTCCTATCAGATGATACGAATGGAAATATCGAACTTGGATGACACATCAGGGCCAGCAGCAAAATATGCCTGCCAAGAATTGTACAGCTCTCCAGTATTTGGAAGCAATATCTACAAGCAAGTCCTCAACAATCAGGCACCCATTCTTCCAGCTGTCCCTCTCCTACCTCCTCATCCAACCCAACCCAACCTAATCACCCACTCAATCAAACCACCACTCCATCCCTTTCAACCTCCCCACATCCCCACCATTCGCCGTCAGCGCCCCTGACATCTTATCACTTAAATTCAAATCCCCCCCCTGCACACCCCATACACTTATCCCGCACCAACCCCTGCACCGTCCACCTAAACACCGAAATTCCGCACCGTCACGCTCTTCCCACACAGCGGGTTGGTGCTGGACAAGGGACCCATGATCCCGACGGAGAGGGCGACGGCGTACTCGGCTGCGGTATCGACGGTGAGGTCGCAGGAGTTGACTCCGCCGTCGTAGTGGGTTATGCTGCCGGTGCAGGGTGTGGGGAGTGTGCAGCCCTGAGAGGGGGGATTGGCAGATCAGGAGGGGAAGAGGGATTGAGGCTTCTAGAGAACCTACTGCGCGGGCGACGATATGGGAGCGACAGGAAGAGGGGGAAACATCTTTGTGTGTGTGTGTGTGTGTGTGTGTGTGTGTGGTGAGGAGGACGCTGAGATATCTGTCCACTGAAAGGTAGGTCTATTCCTCTATCGTTGCTGGGATGCAGAAGCTGAAGATTTAGTGACGACGAAAACCCTTACACCAAGGACGGAGGACAGGCCATCCTCATACCTGGAACGAAGTGGGAGAAGGAAGAAGGTCTTCAATCATCGTGTTTACTTTCTCCGATGACCTCGGGGTACTCTTCCACCCTGGTCGTTCGAACCACTATGCAGGGGTACCCTTGGGCCATTTCACTCCGACGAGTCTTACCTCGGCAGAAAATGGCGTCCTTTGCCATGGCTGACTTGAGATGGAAGCAAGCTGCAGCCGTGAGGAAGTCATGTTCGCCAGGACCCTGATGCGGTCCTCTGAGCTTGCACTCTCCGCATGGTGCACAGTGTGCTTTACAGGCGCCCCTCTACCTTTCAGCGAGCGGCACGGGTCTGTGGATTCTGGCTTTGCAGGTGTCGAGAACGATGAGATGCTATCTATCGTGAGAATGCATCAAGACGGGGGAAACGTGGTGGAAAGAGGTTGAATACTGCTGCGAGATAGGCCGAGCCGCGGAGAACGTTATTGTTTCACAATTGAATTTGGCATGTTTGTGGGAAGACTCGTGGTATGTGTGTATGGGGGTTGGGGCTAAGAAGAGAAGAGACTTAGGACGGGCTGGAGGGAATTGAATGTTTTAGCACGAGAAAGATCGAGAATAGTGCAGTTTGAGTCAGCTGTCGTAGCTTGACTGCATGTTACCGCATTTGAAGAGGAGAGAAAGGTGAAGCAGCATTGATCCGGCTCTCGTGTCATTCATCGTCGCATGAAGCTGTGGCAGTGAACCACTCCTGTCTTCCATGCCTAGTCATACCTCTAGCCACGGTAGTGAGCTGTTCGTGAAGGAGTGTGCAATCCAGCTCTGCGTAGGATCCGCTTTCGACGCCCCTAGACGCAAAAAGTAACGAGACGAGTTTGTCGTCTCCCCACTGCAATGTTAGCTTTATGGGAGACGACGGATGCTGGTCTGGGTTGTCGTAGCCGTTTGGGCTGATCCCAGGCTCTCTCACAAGAAAGCGTACCACATCATCGAGAGAGACGTATAACAGGCAATCGTGAGGATCTCGAGACTCAGCAGCCCCGACCCACCCCAAGAAGATGGACGCCAAATGCTGGACGAATCGATCCTGTTCTCCGAACACAAAAGGCGAGCCATAGCAAGGTGACCTCCTTTGGTGGCTGCTACTAAGCAAGCATTCCAGGCTTTTGTGGCGACCGCGGCACCAAAGCCAAAAAGAAGTTTTACTGCCTCGAGATGCCCGTTCTCCCTTGCCAGCGTGGCAGGGGTGATTTTTGCGTTACTTCGTTTGCAGAGCGCGTTTACAATCATTCCACACTGAAGAAGCAATCGTGCCAACTGCAAGGGCCCCTCCCTTACTACTCACATGCAGCGCAGTGTGGTCTGAGCATCATCTTGACTGGTTCCACTCGACCAGCCTTCGCACCTTCAATCATCACCATCGATTTGACATGCACCAGTTCCGATAATTGCATGCCCGTATCTATCAAGAGCCACACGGCATCTTCATGCCCACCTCTCACTGCACAATAGATTGCCTCTTCGTAGTCTTCACCAGTGGTGATACTTCCATATTTTTGTTGCGAGACGAACCTCAAAAGCTGCTCGTTCTTGGCTTATGCGGCTGCATGCAAAGCGCATGGCCTAGAAATCCAGCGGTGGTCCCAATATCGAATGCCCTTGTTGACTGCGGCTCCGTACTCAAGTAGTAAGCGTGCAACATCAATTTGGCTTGTATTGCCGGCAACGACTAAAAGCGATCCGAAGTCACTGGCTAGGATAGCATCAACTCCCGCTTTTGGTAAGCCTTTGACGTGTAGTATATCTCCAAATGTGACCGGTATTTACAAGCGTTTTAGGATGATTTAGACTGGGATCTTTGTAGACAGAAGTAAACCGTGGTTCGCATGTTTTTTAAAGCCTAGCCAGCATCTTTGTGGAAACAAGATGCGCAGTCATTGCTTTAAAAAACGCTTTGACATATCCGAGCAGCTTTTTCTTGCGATGTGTCGTAACGGAACAACTTCTTTGAAGCTTGAATGTGGTGTAGGATTTTCATGAACTCATTAGAGATCAAATTGGAACTAGGCCGAGTAATTGAGGAAGGGACCTTGGGGCCAAGACCGCTATGTGTCTGCCATCGCTTGATGAAGGCTTGACGAAGACATGATGAAGTCTTGATCAGGCCTCGACGGGCCGTCCGTCTTGTTCATTCAGTTGTAGACCTTCTCTTCCTTATCAAAAAGACAAGGATGATAGCAAGCTATAGTCATAGATTGCAATGGTGTTATCCATTTCTTTCGCAACAACTCTACTCAAACGTTCGTTGTAGAGAAGTATGCGTGCCATCATCGCAGCATAAAATGCTCTATTTCGCGTTCCCACAGTGCCTGAACACAGTTCACAGGAGGGTTCGAGAACACGGGAAGCTTGAACAGCAACAGCAGGTCTGGGTGGTGGGAAATGTGGCAGTTCCCTTGCAGAGCGGTGTGATCGTCCTTCTCGCCCAAGCCTTTTCCGATGAGCCTCCCCGAGGGCGTTCCAAAGGAATGGTGCTTTTTCAATTTCAAAGATGTAGCTGTGGTCCATCTTCTCAACATTGGAAAGCCACCCCTTCCCTTTTTGCCATATTCGTTCCTCCGCCTGCAAACCCTGTTCCCTCACAGCTGATCTCCATGATCCCGGGGCGAATCCTTTCTTTCCCTCCTTTCTCCTTTCCCGGGATTTGCTTTCGCTCTGTCACATCGGTGTCGCATACGTAGCACTGTACCGTGCCGTGCTTCTCCTTTGCGTCAGGATCGTGGGCATGAGGTATGTCCGGTGGCTTCATGAACTTCTCCACGCAGCTTCTGCAAAGCACATGGCCACACGGTTTGGCGAGTACAGCTTTCGAGCTGTTGCTAAGACCTTTTTTGCAAGCTGGACATATTCGGACTGACTGTTTGGTATTGTTGTCTTTCTCTTCCGTGAAGTGGACTGTGATGAGGGTCTTCAGAGAGTAAGAGTGCTTCGTTGATGGTGTGGATGTCGGACAAATCGGATGTAGTTTGCTGGGTTTCTTGTTCACTTGCGTAGTATTTGAAGAATTCGCGTCTACGCCGGGAACCCAGAAGGAACTCTCAGTCTACCGAAAAACACAGGCTATCAGTAATTATATCGATTCATATCCTGATTGCTCATTAGATCAATTTTACCTTTCCATCACCTGTGTTCAGCTTGTGCTTGTCCGAAGCCTCAGCAGTCTCCAACTCAACTGCCTTCCTCTTCTTCCTATTGCCATTGGCGACAAAGCCGTTTATTTCAAGCCCCTGCGCAGTTCTTTCAAACCTTTCAAGTTCTCTCCTCGCCTCTTCTTCCTTGGTAAACCTGTCATCCTGTCCCTTCTCGACTTCCCGATCCTCCCACTCCCGCTCTAGCCTCTTGATCTCTTTTCGCTGTGCTACTAGATCGTTCAGCGCACATTCGCGACAGAAGATGTCTGCTTTGGACCCTCCAGAACAGGCTACGGGATCTCTTGCAGTCAGGAGACAGAGGCGGCAAGAAGCGAAGGGGAGGAAGGAGTCGCGAGTGAGGCGAGTGGATTGGCTGCCCCAAGAGCTGCGGAGGAGGGAACGCTCGTAGGATGTGAAGAAAGCGAGCGAGGTGTTGCGCTTGGAATGCGACATGATATGGTACGACGAATATGCCTACTGAAATGGAAGAGTGATGTTCCAGATCGACGTATGCCTCGGGCTGCGGCAACGCTAGGATTGGCCCCTAAACAGGTTCAGATTCATGCCGGCCTTCAAGAGCCCAATACTCCAACATCATAAAATTGATGCTGGTGTTCTCCATCTTAGTAGTCAACTTTCGAGCTCGCTTCTCATGGTAGTCACGCACCTTGAGAGTAGTGTTTCTAGGCTTGTTCCAACATGGAACGATTGCTTTATCTTACTACATTCCGGCCAAGATCACAAATATCAATTCGAAAAAGAACCAGCAGCAACAATCTATTCCTGACTCATTGATGAGCCAGGTGCTCGTCTATGTAAGCGGCGTATCGCCGCGACAGCTCCCCACCCACAACCAGCAAAACAACAGCGGCCTCGTCGCACATTCTTGCCGAGGAGCAAAGGGGAGGTTGAGAATGGCTCCTCAGCCTTCCCAACGCCCCCTTCTCGCCGGCGACAGCGACCTCCCCAACAGCAAAGCCTCCGGCCTGTTCCTTCTCACTCTCCATCTCCCCCCCTCTCCCCTTTACCCCCTCCTCCCTCCCCTTCTCCACAGCAGCGGCAACCGGCTCCACCCCCTTCTTCTCTTTTCTGGCCATAGGGGCCACAGGCACAGCCTTAGCTCTTCCGCCCCACCTTCTCCCACGCAGCACCAACTTCCTTCTCTTCCTTCCCCTCCTCCGTCGTATTCAGTCGCACGTCCAGATCGGCCGGAGCCGGCGCGACGGCCTCCTCTTCCCCACCAGCAGCTTCCTTCTTCTCCTTCCCCTTCTTAGCCTTCTTCGTCTTCCTTTTCGTCTTCTTAGCCGAGCTGGCCACCAGCCTCTTCCCCTTCTTGATCTCCTCTTCTTCCAGCAACTCGCTGGCGGCCTCCTTGGCCAGCCTTTCCTTTTCGGCAAAGGCAGCCGCTTCCTTCTCCTCGGCTCCCTTTTTTGGCCTGATGAGGTCATAAGACTCCTCATCATGCTCGGCCATGAGAACCCGCCGGAGTTCCGGTCGGAACAATGGATCTTCCTCTAAGCAAGATAGTCCCATTTCGGTATGTCCCCATTCAGGATGTTGTTTAGGAGAAGAGATGTATAGATGGTAGTCCTTCATTTTAGCAGGATTTAAGGTCTTCCAATGCGCTGCCGCGAAGGTAAGACAGAAACGAGTCCGTATGGCATCGGAGTGGTATGCTGTGACTGAAGCGCACATATCCAAAGGGTCGTCAATCTAGTATCCTTTATTTCCGTACTCTCCAGCCAACTCTAGGGCTGCTCTGAAAAAGACCCATGGAGTATGTGATTTGATTTCGTGTTCCAGAGGGACTTCAACCTGTTGCAGGAGCTTATTAATGTTGGCATAACTATCCTGCATATTGTTGGTTTCATTTGTGCAGGTGTCACAGACGCAGTCGAAACGGAATATGTCCTATTTGGAGACGACGTTGAGCTGTTGGTAGGTTGGATATCATGTATGAGACTGTGATTTCAATATTGGCTTTGAAAAATTCGATCGCTACCACTTGATAACGGATCTTGCTGGTATCATCTGGAAGGTTAATGCCGATGAATTTCGCATTGGGAATGCACGCGTGATTGAAGGCGCATGTTGTAATACCGAAGAGAACGGAGAATGGAGAAGATTTTGATTTAGTAGGAAGACAATTCGAGAACACGATGTTTGCGCGGTCGCTCAATCCTTCTCCAGAAATTGACCTCGATAAACGGTCGAAGAGAGCATGCTGGAATGTATCGTCTTTGTAGTAGGCGATGTGATCGGATATTGCCTGCTCAACGTTTGCTGCTCCGCAAGTTCTATAAATCTCCCAGAATTCTGGATCTTGCCACGTCGCAGCAGAAGGCTTGTAGGGTCCGGTCTGAATCTTGACGGTGATTTCGTCGGAGATGATAGTTCCCTCTGGAATGTCAACCTTGGCGAACAGGCCTAAACCTTCGTTCTCTATTTGACGAAGGTCACAGATCCCGCCAGCTGGTTGAGGATGCATCGCTGCAGATTGATGGTACTAGGGTCGATCACACGATGGCTTTCATAGAAGCGTGAAGATCTTTTAGATGAAATTTGCAGCTGGCAGTGGTACCAGTATTTGTAGGTGTGAAGTGCGGATCTCGTTTGAACAAGAGGGGGTGAAACGATCGGCAAACGTTGGCGAGGTTGTAGTGGCAAAACAGAAGGCAGAAAGATCTGCTCTGAAGTACCAATTCAAGCTCCTGGTGAATGCTGAGATTGTTGATGGATGGAGCCGAAGAACATGTTGCGGTAGCTCCGACTTTGGCAAAACTGTCTAGGTTGATTGAAACCGGAACATTCTATATACATCTTGGCGTTGTGCATTCGACATGACATTCCAGCGCTTCTATGTCTTCTTGATGTTCTTCTGAGCCATCCAGAGTCATTTTGAACAAACGGAGGCCTGGCGTATAAGCAGCCAACGCGCTCAAACAAACACCATCCTGACCACCATGCGATAATGCATCTCAAACAGTGAGCATCAGTATGAGGTACAATCTCAGCTCTCTTGCAATCTTTCAGGCCAGCTTATTCTCTGATTGCGACATCAGCGAGCCACGAGTTAAGGCTACCGCATAATGCCAGGCAAAAAGCCGCTCCCAATCTTCAACCACGGGAACTGATCCGGAAGCTCGCCGAGAGCAACCCATTGCCCGCAGGGTTTCATTTTGTCGTCCATGACTACCCTTTTCTAATGAATCTGTCTGACGCGGTTCGCCCACCGCCAGCAGTGGAGGCGATGTTGATGAAGGGAGCAAGAATATCGCGCACGCAAAAACAATTTTTTAGTTGATGCAGTCGGCCAAGCCGGAATATTCTTTATCCCAGCCGGGCCGCGCGGCGATAGCGAGATTGACGCGCCTTGGCATGATAGCCGAGGCATCCTCAACAACAGGGTGGGAGACTGTGACTACACCTATATCTATGTCAGACAAATTGGCTGAATAGCTCTAAATGTCTGAATAGAATCGAATTGAATTGATTGAATGGACAGAATCAACTGCCTAAAAGCTATGTAGAATGCCCCTGAGAATGAGGCCTAAATATGTAGGAAATGGGGCCAAGTTAGGCCGGAGATTGGCTCAATTAGGCCGGTGGACAGCTTGAGGCGCAGGCTGAGGCGCAGGCTGTCTGACAATCTATGACAGGAACGACGAACAGCCATACAATCAGTGCCTGTGAGCTTCTGTCGGACTTTTCACTCCGGCACATTGTTGTACTCGGCCTCAATCAGACAGTAAACGGGATCATGGAGAAGCTTGTTCAAGCCATGCCTTCTCACAGCAATCAACTGAACAGAAATACTCCTTTGATAACAAGTAACGAACTAAAAAGCCACCAACTATACTGTCCGACCCAAGCTTAGGAACATCAAATCTGAGTCCAAATATCCCTAGAGAGAAGCTCCATCCTCCAGCCATGAGGTTCATTTTCCCAATATCCATTAGGTCACTTTCGGACGGAGAGCCAGAGCTACAATGGCCAGGCCGACTGCTACTGCGGCTCCTCCAACCATGATCCCAGCTGTTATGCCAGGGCTGAGCCTTTTCTCCATGACACTTCTTGGTTGCAATAGTACCTTCACGGCAGCCTGCTGATTCATTCGGTATCAGTATTCTTCTTTCATGCTCGCTTATATCAATATTGCAGGAACTGTATGCGTTAAAGACTCACCAGAACCCTTGTACTTGTCATCGACAGCTTCTTCAGCATTTCCCCCTTCCATAGCGAAGGGCTGGACGAGGAAGTGTACCGAGCCAAGTGATAGACCCAAACTGCCATGAGCAGCAGGATCACAGCAAGAAGGCAAAGGATCAGGACTTCCAAGGCATAGATGACTGGCCTATAGACCGGTTTGTGCCGTCGCAGATGTGCTGGAGCAGGAGAGGGCAGAGGTAAGTCGCGCAATCTGCCGTGATAGTCTGACAGAACGATACGATGGGTATCATCGCTAAAGCGGACTCGGGCCTGAGCCCTCTTTGATGAATTCTGTTTTGTTTCAGCCATACCGACCGAGGATGCTTTTGTGGTCCAGTTTGTGGTCAGTACTAAGGTTGTTTCATCGAGGAGGTGATTTGACGGCAACGCTGGCAACAAGAGACCTGCGTTTGTCATTGGCCTCCGAGAGCCATCCGCCTTACCCTTGTGAACATCGGCTTGTCAGCCGCCTTGATTGTTTCAATGTCACCAAGTAAGCTAGGTTTTCTGCCAATGTGTCCTGCACAGAAGAAAAGTCTGTTAATATTGGCTCGTTTGACAGCTTCGTTGCCTTCATTTCGCGTATTAAGATTGACGTCGAGGCATGATAGTTTCTGATTAATTAGGAAGTGGTTGCACAGCTACAAGGCTACGACAATTTGTTTCTTTCAATTTGGCAGTTGAACAGTTCTCCGAGCTCACACTTGATTTTCATCTATGACACCGGGATGTGTCCAGTGTGCGGAATGGCACTTCTGCAACCCCCCATGAACAGGGGACACCACAATGCCAAGCCGCCCCTTGCCAAGCCAAAAGCCCCTGACAAGCCGGAAGTTCGCTGAGTCTGAATTGCTCTGCGAAGCAGTATTTCAAAGCTCAGCACAAAGATTGTACCTCTCGTTCAATGATGACGCTGCCGACTGGCAGCCAAATTGTTGACTGAGCGACTGAAAATCCACATGATGAAACTCACAAAAGCCAGCAAAAGGAGAATGCCTAAAACGACCCCTATCACCGCCCCTGCCGACAATTCATCCCTCTTCTGTATTCCAATGAAGACAGTATCTCGGTCCACTTTTTCCCCATAGCCGATGTATTCCGAAACGAGTTGGGCCAAGGCATATGCCATGAAGGTGAGGACTGCAGCCGCGAGCAGAAGGAGGACTATGGCGAGGATGAAGATTCCGTTGCGAGTTCTTCGTTTCCGTTGATCTTGGGAGGGGCGAGAGGAGTCCTCCCCTAGCTCATCGAAGGGTTTCGTATCGAGTCCCTCATTGAACTCCTCTGGTTTCTCTGTCATGTTTGATTCGTGAGCGCTTGACATTGGTGCCGTTGGAGACTTGCTTTGAATCGTTTAGTGGAGGCGTCTTTTGCTAAGATGTAGATGGACTGCCCGCTGCAGAAAGATGTTGGAAGTCTTGTACGCTAGATGAGCCTGAAGAAACCTGTTTGGTGGCAAGTCACATCTCATGGACTCTAGTCAGCGGCAGGAAGAGGATGTGACTGGACCCAGCGCAATAAACAACACGAGTGTCACTATGACCAATTGTACAAATGCGCAGGCAAACGACAGCTAACAGATCATTCCTGCCTGAGGTTGTGAATGTTTGCAAGCTGATGATAGCAAATTACTAGCCTAGAAGAAGCAATAAAGCCCTATATGTACAAAGTAGGATCAGGCTGAAGCGCCTCGCTCCGTTGAATCTAGGATTGCCTTGACGGAAATAGCAGACAATTCACCCGCAAATCATAATCACGAAGCTACTTCAAGCAAGTGGATGAGAGCTCCTAGCTTCCAAATCTCAGGCACGTAGGGGCAGTCTCAGATGCTATGCTCAGTGCTGACAGCAGATGCTATGCTCAGTGCTGACAGCAGAAGCACAGAATGACAACAATGCAGAAGAAGGCGCAGCAACCGACAATAATGCCGATCTTTGTACCTGGGGGTAATTCGCCCTGACTATCCCTTTTCGTATGTCGCGCATGCTTTGACTCGTTTCCGCCCATGCCGACCATCGGAGAGCCTCGAGAGGACAGTAAATTCAGCGGGCCGGTCGAGATAGGGACAGGCGCATTTCTCGATTGTGTAAGACCACGTTGGACGGGTCTCGCCTGAAGATGATCAGATTTAGTCAGTCATCTGTCTCAAGAAAGGAGATGGAGTCGGTTGGAGCAAGAGCAGGGACCACAGAACTACGAAGGACAACCTCACCACAACCATTTGAACTTCGAAGGCAGCAATCATCATCAGTGTAAGAGCACACCACGTCATCATGCGTCTGTTCTGCGTAGACCGACCCTTGCCACTGTAGAGGGAGTCCATGGATACCCTGCCTCGATGGATTCGGTATCAAGGTATTGGAGTGGAATGAAGCTGAAGCTGAAGCACGCGTGGTGATCCTGTAAGGTAATCTTTCGACGATATTCGCGGAGAACCTAGAGCTGCCGAGGTTGTAGAGAAGGTATACTTCTAAGGAGGAGGAGCACCTTTGGGCGAAGAAGATCAGGTTTGAGTGGTTGGCCGACTTATAAGATATTGATAGAGCAAACGCCAATATGCTGTCACAGCTTCAAGTGTCACGCCAGGCCACGTTGATGACAAATTTCGCCGTAAAGCGCTTTTTTGGCTTATACGTACCGCTGCTGGCTCATCCTTGGTCGCGGTGTTGGAAAGACTGCTTGGCTCAAACAGCGTCCGCAGCGTAGGGAGCATTCAGCTCGCCGAACTCGCCTCCTTGGTGCATGTCGCACTGGTTAGAATCATGACCACTTTTCGGATCACCCGCGAGGCGAGAGAAAACAACAGCACTAGGCATTTCCCCTTTATTAGGCGCATGTCTTGGCAATTTGCAGAATCGGCCGTACTCAGCGGTGAGAATGGTATTTACCACAGCGTGGAAGCCGAGCAACTAAGCTGGCTATTGCGTCCTATATTCAAGATTTGAAAAAATGGCAAAACCTTTATCCTGAACTGTCATCGGTAGACAGGTCAGGATCAGGAAAACCCTCGGCGGGGTTTTTCGCATTCGTAGGGAGGAGGACTGGTATCTGACTTCGGGGGGTATGTGTCAGCGTAACAGTTGTCGAAATGCAGAAAGGCGAGATTCGAACTGATGACCTTTGGGAGGGACTGTCGATTTTGTGGCGAGGTAGTGGGGTTTATTCCACTACACCACTGTGCCAAAGAACTGTTGCAAAGACTGATGTTGTAATAATATATATATAGGTGTATGAAGGTAAACACACGGAAAAAAGAAAATATTTTGAAATTGAGAATATACAGTCCGGCGCTTTGGCCAAGGGGCCATTTATCAAGCTTTGAAGCTCCCCTTTGGAGAGGCAGAACAGCAGCGAACAGAGCTTGATACCTCTTTAGCTTATATACCGACGCACTTCAAATCTCTAATCGCACGGTACACTCCTCATCTCCGAGTTTAGGGGTGCCAAACCTCAACTGGTGGGACAGGCATCCAAGGGACATGGCTCGAATATAGCTGCCGCTTGGAACGAGGGCCGTCTTCCTGTCCTGCATGAGAAGCCTAGGTAAGCTCCAAGATTATTCCAGTTGAGGTCCGCTCAGCCAGCGTAAGCGGGCAAAATCCCGCAGCGTGAGCGAGATAACAGCGACCAACTCCAAGAAAACATTTGGATGGACCAATTGAGGGCGCTTACCAACAATTGTGTTGTGGAAGCTCCCCGCCAGCCGCACTGGAGGTATGCCCCAATGCACTGTCGACATCGAACGCAGCATTCTCCCAAAGGCTTACTATATCTTGGAAGATCAATCGGCATTCGCTCCCAACGTCACAGCGTCGATGCGCAAATGCCTTTCCCGTTGCGGAATCAAAGCCATTTTCGACCAGCTGCGCTGACTCTTTGCCTGAATACTGGACTTTTGATCTGCATGCCTATCCGATAGAAGGGGTTCATCAAAGTTTTCACCCAGATTTCGAAAACCTCGTTCATAAATTGCTTGATTGCCTCCTCTGTTTGAGGACTGGTTGGATTGTGCGGGATGGATGTGGAAGACATGGTCGATGAGCGATTTGAGGAAGCAGTCGTCGGAAAGATTGCTGGCTGATGCAGTAGCAAAAAGCGGACGTTTGTACCGGCAAGGAAGCAGCTAATGTGAGCATTGGTGGGTGGATAGTTGTCGATGTGTTTCAGATACCTGCGCAGCCTTTTAGTGGCAGAGCCCAAAACAGCCAGAAAGGCACCCATATTTGCTTCTGGAGAAGATAACAGCAGTCCTTACATGTTATTATTGAGCCATTGTACTTCCTCAACAACATCCAAAGATGCGTGAACGATGAACTGATTCATGTAGCGGGATGTCTCGCCGTTCCGAAAGCGAGCGACGCCATCGCCGCCAGCTTTGGATGTACCAAAGGTATGCTCGAACAGAGGCGAGTCTGTCGGTGATATTATCACAAAATAATACGACATCTTTTGGAGTCACTCTTACACTGGGTATCTGGTCTTCTATCATCGTATTGCCGAAGGAGTGCGTCGGAGGGTCCGCTGTAGGAAGATTAGCCGAAGAGAGTCCGGCGAGCGCTTTGAATGCGGACAACTCAGCAGCTTTTCTAACATCTCCTTCGAGCTCCTGGCGCATCGCGCTCTCATTTGAAGACACAAACCTAGGGAAAATATGCCGGCCGTTGTTTTCGGTCTCGGCTCGAAGGCAAAACCTGGTCAACCAAAGCCTGCTGCTGCCGGGCAGAAACGAAAGCAGAATCTATTTGACGACGATGGTGAAGACGACAATACAAAGTCAGCTTCTGCCACAGAGAATGTGATCCTATTTGACAGTCTTAATGATAATTTTTCACCACCGCTAAAGTCACCTAAACTATATAAGGGCGCAAGTGAGGACGCGAAACCGCCTCAACGATACACAAATTTATCTGCTCTTCATACCGCAAAGAAGCATACCGGGGAAGCCAGTACTGTCGATTTAACAATGTACGACTATGACGCCGTTTATGATAGCTTCCAGGCGTCCAAGAAGAATCCTTCCCAAGACAGTAAAGCTGGGGTGCCAAAATACATGACGAATCTTCTCAAATCCGCTGACGTGCGCAAGCGAGATCAGCTGCGGGCAAAGGAACGTCTTCTTCAGAAGGAACGTGAAGCAGAGGGTGATGAGTTTTCCGATAAGGAGAAGTTTGTTACTGGTGCATACAAAGCTCAACAAGAAGAAATTCGAAGGCTGGAAGAAGAAGAGGCTACGAGAGAGGCCGCAGAGGAAAAGAAGCGGAGGAGGGGCGGAGGCATGACTGGCTTCTACAAGGACCTATTGAAGAAAGACGAGGAACGATCCATAGAGATTTCAAAGGCCGCGAAAGAAGCTGCAGCAAACCCCAGGGCGGAAGATGAGATTGAGGAGACCGCCGCGGAAACCACGGAGGCAAAGTCTGCGGCGCAGGTTGCAGCGGAGTTAAATGCTCGCGGAGCTAAGGTAGCGATCAACGACGAAGGAGAGGTTGTCGACAAGCGGCAGCTGCTCTCCGCAGGATTGAATGTTGCAGAAGTGCCAAAATCCGGAATCGCTCAATCTAGTAAAGTTGGGCCGCAAGGTCCAAGAGGGATGGAATACTCAAGGTCTGCTGCTGCTTCATCGGCGAGAGAAGCCCAGAGGGAGCGACAGACGAGGATGATGGCCGAGCAGTTGGAGAAAATGGCAGAGCAGCAGGCTCAAGCTGACGCAGAAGAGCAGAAGGGTTTGGAAGAAAAAGCAAGGAGTCAAAAGACTGGTACAGACATCTCAAATGCGAAGGAGCGTTACCTCGCCAGGAAGAGGGCTCAAGAAGCACAGGAGGCAGAGAAAGCAAAGAAGTCTGGGACTTGAATTGTTGTTCTTGTTGGGTGCAAATCGACAAAACGTACAGGAGGCGTGTCTAATCCTGCCCAGCGATCTCCACAATTGGATGACAAGTCAGTTCACCACTGGTGCTTCAGGATGTTTGACGGGCCTCAAATTGCTAGTCTCGATGAGCCACAAAGAATCATCGCTACTAACTCAGTCCCTCTATTACGTTTCAGGCTCGGAACGTGTTCTCAGCGGTTGTCACAAGGCATCTCGAGTTCAGCAACCTACGCTATATTAGCTGAATTGAGACGACCATTCGACATGACCACATACATTTTCAACTGCATGCTGTGTATCCATCCTTGGACAGCTAATGGGAGCCATTGTCGAGTCACAAAGAACAACACCGATAACCACCTCACCGGTGACGCTGATTGGTCGGGTCCTCGTGCTGTAGACTTTGTCGAAGACCATGCCAGCCACTTCCGTACTTGCGACCGCCTTCAGCAGCATGATGTTGATAAGCTCATCATTCGCTGTACGAGTTAGGTCCTCCGTAAGAGCTTTTTGGATCGCCCTGCTATCTTCATCCATAGCTCTGTGGCCTTCCAACCAATAGAACTCGCTGCTCGGGTCCATCTGCTCGAGACCCATGCGGAAGTCCCATTTGTTCGCAGTAAATTGGATCCACGAGACATGGTTGAGCTCAGGATAGTGATCCCTCACTAAGACGAGGCAATGATGACCCCGTGCAAGTGGTAGGCACCCTTCCCAATGAGGCGTGGCAGTGTTCAACTCGGTCTTGGTAATAACCGCTCTGCTTTGTTCACCAATAAGGTCCAAGCGACACATTTCACACACATTCTGCTTGAATGAACTTTTGCCTGAAAATGTACTGATCCTGATGATGTTGCGGCCATACAGAAGAGCGCGACCATCCTGGAGGAGCTGTTTGCATACGCGTAGGATTTGTACTTGTAGCTCGTTTACCACCTGTTCCGGGCCCTGAGAGCACCGAGCAAGCTCAAGGCTATGGCGACGGACTAGCAAAGGGCTCGAATATCAGAAGCCGCAACTCAGCTGGTAGACCGAGCACTGTTGGCTGTAGCGCCATACCGACCAACCGAGAGGGATGCTATATCACCATTAGTCAAAGAGCCTGCTTTGGTAGACGCCCGGTCACTGTTGTATTCTCCGCACTAAGTTAGCCTGAATCTGTGATCTAGGTAACAGGCTGGAAAGAGTCCACACAATTTGGGTCGCAGGAAAGTGTTCGCGGCCGTGCCCAGGGCATCGACGAAGGATAGAAAACGACGATCGCGGAATTGTCAGGTAGAGTGAGGACTTCGTACGCGCAAAGCAGGGGTAATGCCACCAAAACGACCTTTGACCATGATTTTGGACGTCGCATTTTACCAGGGCAATTCCAGATCTCAAAGGCATTGCAGGCTCCATGCCTCTACTTATCACTCGCCTCCTCTGCTCAAGAGAGATCCTTGCTTGTCGTTCTCCATTTTTTCTCAACGCTGCAACCCACAGTTGTTGACGTCGCTTCTCCACAAGTGTGTCAATATTTTTGGCCTTATTGAGTGACCGCCTACCCCTTGGCTGCGTACTAATTGTGTGGGAGCCGCCGATCCGAGTCCGACGATGCCCTGGCAGAACTCATACCCAGACTAAGGCACAAGATCTTATCCGAAGAGGAAGCTGAAGGACTGCGCGAAGAGCCGGGCAAGCACGGAGAGTGGGAACCGTGGTCGCTCGATTGTAGTGCAGTCGGCATGATAGGCTGCTCGTAACCATGCTGGTCTGAGAAGCAATATTTTCAGCAGCATGGAGCCGAGAAGCACGTCGGTGGTACTGCGCACGGCTAGGTGAAAGTGATGTGTCCCTAGTCATCTAGAATGTCTATGTTTAATTTGTACTTGCTCCTTGCGTGGAGGTGCTCCATTGACTTTCAGAGAGAGGCTGGAGCTAAGGTAAAAGACAGCCCCCTTCAAGTTCGGTCTAACTTGATGTTCAGCAGAATCGTGTCCATAGGCTGTTGACTCGATGTAATAATGAGAGTTGCCTTTGGTTCATTGGCCCGCGGAGTCTTGTCCCTCAGCCGGGTGGTCTTTTACTCAACCTGTCATGAAGACCCTCCTTGTGCAGCTTCATGCTGGTATGAGGCCGTGACACTAGACTGCCTCTAGCCCCAGATATTCATACCCAGCTCGACGACCCGATATCTCTTTGACCATGTTCTTGTCAGTGCCCGCGTCAAGCGTTGCAAGCTATATATCGTCAGTCATTCTATCCTCAGCTACACTAGGTTATGAAGCGCATGCATATCGAGCGAAAGAGTCGTTCTCTCCACTGTAAGGACTTCAAGTATGCGGGTCCCTCGATAGAACGGCAGCTTGTTCATGGTGGAAGCTGGGTTCAATTTCGCCGGCCCATTCAATTCGATATGTCCTTTGTGTAAGAGCTGGGCGGGCTCTCTGGGCTGCGCGTACAATGTTCAAGGCACCGTATGTGAAGAGCAGGTCCTCGGGCTCGTTGATCAAGTAAATCGCTTCCCGGCATCTGAAAGATGGGTTGCCAATCGCAGACTTGACCCCCCTCGGCCATTACACCCAGCCGTTCCAAGGCCGCATCGATGTACTCATCCAGATCAACGGTGCAGTGAACCCAACGATGCTGCTGTGGAAAGTCTGATTTGAGTCGCAAGGCTTCCAAAAGTCAAGGAGAAACTTAATGAGGGTTGGCTCCAAAATCTATCGAATCATACTAGCCGCAGGAGAATTTCAGTTTGGTGAAGAGCTGGATGTTGCTTCGCTGGAGGGTGTGAATGGAGGAGGTTCGAATAGATTGACTGCTCTTCCAACCCGGTGTGATAGTCGATGTCGAAAATGTTGATCTAGAGCGAAGAGAATCCTTCACGGAAAAGCTGCTTGCACGTGCATAGCACCTGTCGTACAAGGCCAGAGCGTTGTTCGCAAGGAAAGGCTTGAGGTGGAAATTTATATTCCAAGAAACGACAGGCTTAGACACCAGATATCTGAAGGCCGTAAGGCCTGACGAGGAGCAGTTTCAGTGTCATCACCCGGATCTCAGTAGGAAAATCCAGTAGCAAGAGAGATTAGCCATTGCTACGAGCAGAGATTGGTGAACGAGATCTGAATGAGGTTGAGCAGCGCAGAGAAGAAGGAAGATGGGTTTTTGTTGAGTTGCGGACCTCTGCAATGTGGCTCCAGATAAAGCTGCGTGTGTGGTTTGGTAAGTCCGTGCTTATGGCGCAGGCTGAGTAAGCCGCCATGGAGGACCTCCAACCGAAACCCTGGCGTCGATCGTGAGACTGATGAATGAGTGTTGGCCAGAGGAAGCTATCTACGCAAACTAGCAAGGAAGACGAGGATAGGCTTATGCTGACTACAACAGAGCGCCTGACCGCAGAGCAACTCACCCCTTGATGTTCCCTGACCTCGGCCATAGTTAGAGGATGGAATGCAATGCAACACAAAGGCCAGGGAGTATAATTGTGCAATGAGTATCATCATCGACAGGAGCCGAGCGTCCTCTGAAAGATTCAATCAATTCATCTTTATCGCCATCTCACACAAAGGAGAGGTGGTAGACACTCAAGCCGCGCGAGTGGCCCTTCTCACCTGAAACAAGGTATCAATCAGCAGATTCCTGACAAGTTCAAGGCGGCCAGCTGTGACGCTCTTACACATCGCAAACGAACTCTGAGTGTTGGATGGGTGTCATGTCCAGGTTGCGACTTCCAACTCACTGCCAGCATGGTCATCCTTTCCTAGCGACTGCCATGTATAAAAGGACTGATAGCTATCTTCAGAGCTCATCTTCATCTTCATCATTCACCTCTACAAAGCTTATCATTCCCTTCTGTAAAGCTTACCATTCCGCCAGACTTCATTTCCTCTACCAGTTCTAACTTCCCAGTTCAATCATACTCACAAATGGCCAACTATACCTCCAAAATCTGCCTCTTTGCTTTCCTCCTGTTGAACCGTGAGTGATCGAAACCCATTATTGCTATCTTTCAATCCAAAATCACCACACTAACAATCTCTCTCCTAGTGTCCCTCTTCGTCGTCTCCCAGTCCACCAGCAGAAGCAGTGCTAAGCCTAATTATTCCGCCAAGCCGCGTCTGGGGATAGAGGAGACTTGCAAACAGGACGCAGACTGTGAACTTCTCTGCTGCGGATTCGAGACCGGCCGGTGCACTCAAACACGTGCCGGCCAAGGGTGCGGATACGGTGGCTTGAAGGCCATGCATTATTGATGGCAACGTGGATCCAGAATCGAGTCGTGGTGTTGGATATATGTCTTTATGCTGCTGAACGTGCGTCATGTACCGTACCACAGTCCGCGGTTGTGCAACGGAGTGGGATGTCACAATCGGCGATGCTGGTCATCACCGGTTCTGAATCTTGATCCTCTCTCCTTTGGGCAGGTTAAAGAGATATCGAGATGCATCATAGGTTTCTGTCTTTTACTGCTTTTACCCGTGGTTTGGAATCAGAGTCCTCGGCATTTCAACCTTGATCTAAGATGCTACAAAGCCGTGCTCTAATTACCGTAGAATGCGTTTTCAGACTAGTTAAATGATGCTCTCGTACTGTAAAACACTTGTCTCGAGAGCAGGGCCAATTTTCAAGATTGTGTGATCCCCCTAAGTCAGGGAGTTCCTGACATTTATTCATGGAGACTTTTTCTGCAGATCTACACTGCGATTTGGCCACCGTGGAAAGGCGAGAGAGTTTCCTCGTTTGAACGCTTCTTTGTCGGAAATTCTTAGACTGTCTAAGCCGGGTCATACATCTTCCACGATAGCAAAAGCTTCATGTCCGAGCTTAATCCTGAGTTGCCGAACTCCACTCAGCCACGGCGCCCCGTCTCAACACTCTTTTCCTGCCCTAAACAACAATCCCTCAAGTCCGCTGCTCCTCCACAAACCTCAAAGCCTCCTCCTTAGACACCAGACCAATACTACTAGTCTTATTCTTATAACTGACCCCGTAGCATTTCTCCGCGACCAGCAGCATCTCCGGCCGGAAGGTCGTACAGATAAATTGGCTGGCGCGGTCTGGATCCCTGTTTTGTGAGAGTGACTGCAGATGTTGCGCGACTGCGGTGCGATACTGAGCATCCAGGTTGGCGTCGATTTCGTCGAACAGATGGAAGGGGGCGGGGTCGCAAGCTTGGATCGCGAAAATGAGGGTCAATGCGCAGAGACCTTTGATTTAGCGGTTAGCTTTGCCAATTCATTGTGTCAATGGAGGCTTACTCTTCTGACCACCAGAGAGCTGCTGAATCCGCTGTTGTTCATCATGTTTGCTGTTGAAGCTGACACTGATGCCCACACCAGTATAGTTCTCGACAGAATTTCGAGCTTGCTCGTCCTCCGAATCTTCCTCGCCCTGAGTTGTTGGGCGGTCGGTTTTCCTCTGAATAATGAGTCTTCCGCGACCTGCGGGAACCAATTCTGAGAAGACGCTGGCAAATCCTTTCGATACACCACGGAAAGTTCTTTCAATTGCCTGAAGAAGTCAGTCTGGCTCTTGAAGGGGAAGTTGAGCACAACAGCCACCATGGACCAATTGGTGGGTCATATATGAGCATGGAATAACGCACAGAGTCTTTCCTCTGATCCAAGACCTCTACTAAATCCTCAATTGCCTTATGGCTATCCTCCAGCTCCTTCCTTCGCTCACGGAGCTCGGCACCTTGTTTGGTGAAGCTGTTGTATTGCTCAAAGGCTTTCCTGTTCACATGACTGAATTTTTTCAACGATTCGTTTGTTTTGTGCAGTCGCTTCATGACGGTGCTTGAGTCTAGGGATTTGT
>JAABUK010003064.1_pt1 | contig 28743 bp, 42 predicted proteins | sample 5559141 | NCBI WGS metagenome assembly JAABUK01 (sample SAMN10711869, study PRJNA513367) | rock metagenome | isolation source: Antarctica rocks | place: Antarctica: Victoria Land, Pudding Butte nord | collected 2016-01-03
AGAGGGCAGCACTGGAAGGGGTCTCTAGCTGTTCGAGTGCACAACAGCTGAACTCAATGCTAGTTGACGTTTAGTGTCATTGCATGTTGATGCAAAGCATGAGGGGCTGGCTTTGCCGAGTTGAAATGAAGCAGCACTGAGTTGGGTTTGGAAGCACAACGACTGGGTGATGCTTGTGCTACATACAGGAGGCAAGCAGTCATACAGTCTGCAGGTGGCCTGTGGTCAGATCAGCAATATGAGATGCAAGACAGACATAGACATGAGGGTGTGCATACCTGGTGAATTGAGCTGGTCATGGCGCATGTGATACGGAGGTGTGGACTGCTGCGGCTGTTGCTGCCGCTGCTGTTGACCAGGTTGAGAATGCATCATAGGAGTCATAGGTGACTGTGGCATGATGTACATGTCATATGCATGCGCAGGCAGCCCAGGTATGGGGCCTCCTGGTGACTCCACTCCTCTGCAGGAGAAAGGCATAGAATTCATGAATGGGAGGTGTGATATTTGTACACAGAGAGGTAAGTTGTTTGTACAGTGCCAGGACAAAGCTCAGCAGTGTACAAACAACTTACCTCCTCTTAAAGATTTATACACTGGGAGGTAAGAAGTTTGTACACTGCCAGGACAAGGCTCAGCAGTGGAATGGGAGAGGGGGAAGATCCCAAGAAGGTGTGAGGGGGGGGGGGAGGGGTGGTACAAGAGGGGTAGTAGGTGGTTGGAAATACAAATAGTCTCATAGAATATGCACATGTGAATGCATGATTATATTGATCTGCAGATCAGGGAAGCCAGGCCAGCAGCTGCCGCTGAACGCACAAGCATTTGCCAAGTCAAACCTGCAATCTTGTCACTCGCAAGACAGACTGCTTTGGAGAGACAAGACTTGTCCCGCACGTACCTAGCCCATCATGAGCTGGAAAGCAAACGTATTATTATTATTATTATTGTTGTTATTATTGTTATAAGTATTATTGTTATTGTTATTGTCATTGTCATTGTTATTATTTATGTTGTTATTGTTATTGTTATTGTTGTTATTACTATTATTATTATTATTATTATTATTATTATTATTATTATTATTATTATTATTATTATTGTTGTTGTTATTATTATTATTATTGATCTTGTGACTGACATGCAAACAGGCAAGGATGCAGCAGGGCAGCGTACCCTCGTGACCATCTGTCAGCAGGGTGAGAGTATGGACTCCGAACCGGGGAGAGGAAGCCTGCGTCAGAGGGGTGGGGTCCAGGGGGGTGATGGGATGGGGTGAAGGGCATACGACGGGGCGAGCTGTCAAAAGCATGGGGGTGGTGATAGCCCTGGCTGTGCAGAGCAGCCTTGTGGCGAGCCACCAACCTCTGATGCTTGTAGCCCTTGTAGTGATCCTGCAACAGCAGCAGCCAGCAGAAGTTATGGACACAGGAACGCAACAATTGTCTTGCATTGCAGAGCACCCGCATTGGCAATGTAGGGCTTTTGCTCAACAGCCCTGTATGACACCTGAAGCTTGCCGCTGTACCAGATGCTTTCCATTGATTGCAGTGCAGGCATGGCACAAACAATAATGATAGTAATAGTTATAAGTACAATAGTAATAACAGTAATGATGATGATGGTGATAATAATAATAACAATAACAATAACAATGATAACAATAATAGTAATAATAATGATGATAATAGTGATAATCATGATCATAATGATGATAATAATCATAATCATGAATAGTAATAATAATGATGATAATAGTGATAATAATGATGATAATGATAATAACGATAATAACGATAACAGCGATAATACTTAATGGGACAAGTAAACCAGCTTGACAAACACTTGACTGCATGATGCAAAGCTTGGGCATGTGCAAAAGCCTGACCTCAAGATTACGAGCACTTGTGGCTGGCACCCCACACACTTCACACCTCCAAAGCACAGCTTCACTGCCAGCTTCACCACCCTCCAACCCCCCCTCCACCCCTGCCTGTTGCAGCAGGGCAGCTGAGCCCCAGTACCCAGCCAGGTGACCCGGCTCCTGCAGCTGCTGCAGCACCTTCCAGGCAGCTGCCGCCTTGGCTGCAGCTGCATCTGGCCTGACTGGACCTTGCACACAGGGTGAGATGTGGCAGCCGGCTGGTAGCTGCACTGAAGCTGTGTGAGCACCAGTGCCTTGCTCTGTGAGCTTGAACTCGGGGCTCAGCCCTGCAGGACAGGCTCGATATGATGTTGCACGTGCTTTGCTTCTTCAGAGGCGCGCTGCCTGCTGTTGCAAATGTTTGCACACACAGACACGCATTGTGGACCTTGAGTGCTGCAAACACTTGCAACAGCAGGAAATGCCGCCAGCGATGCCTGCACTCCCCATCATCTACAAACAAATGCTCAAGCAGGTGCTTTCTGTGACCATGACTAAACATATGCATGAGAGTTGCTGAGTTGCTGACCTCCCTGCCATTGTGGAAAAGGCCACCTACTTGCAGTGGAATGAATTCATGGGTGTAGGGAATGCCTCATTTCACTGGACTACATTTATGCTTGAGGTACAGGACTGCCTCATTTTGAAGTACATCATGCCTATGCTGCAGGGAATGTCTCATTTCACTGGAATACATGCTTGTGGTGCAGGAAATGCTTGTTATGGAGTACATTTGCGACTATGCTGCAGAGAATGCCTCATTACAATGGAAAGCATTCATTCTTGTGGTGCAGTCAGCCAAGCATTCATTCTTGTGGTGCAGTCAGCCAAGCATTCATTCTTGTGGTAAATGCCTTGTAAGTGAAGTCAGCCAAGGCAGCATCAGTACCAAGGGATGTTTACCTGAGCAGTCTAAACAGAACATATCTAGCATGGCAATGGCTCTGGCTTGGGTGGCATCATCTGGATCAGAGCTGTCTAGCTTCAGCAGAGCTTCCTCAAAGACTGAATTGCCACCCATGACCATTTGACAGACAGCCTGCAGCAACAATGGATGTCACACAACCAGCAGCACAGACAAGCAGAAGCTGCATCATCTCGGATGCAAAATATGCAGACATACAAATTCAACATCATGAAGAAGTGAGTGTCACACAATTGGTGAGCACAGCCAAGCAGAGCTGCATCATCTCAGATACAACATATGCAAACAAGCATGGGCAAGTCCAACACGACATAATCAAATGAGCGTCACACAAGTGGTGAGGACAGCCGAGCAGAAGCTGCAACATCACACACACAAAATGGACAGACAATCCCAAGTGTGTTGCACGATGTTTGAATGAGCGAATGTCACACGATTGGTGAGCACAGCCCTACAGAGGCTGCATCATGGCAGTCCCACCAAAAGAATGCATGTATAACTCCAGGAACAATCAACAACATTAAGAAATGCAAAGAAACGCAAAGGAATCAGCAGAAACAGGCGCGAGACAAAGGATGGGCCGGCCACCTTGACCAGGCGCTCCTCCTTGCGCAGCTGATCCAACTCAGCCTCCTGCTTGGCAGAGTCGAAGAAGAGCACAAACTTGCCTCCCGGAGCCAGGCACGCATCCCTGCTGTGACTCAGAGCCATCACAGTGTTCAAGCAATCAAACCTGCAATGTGAGCAGTGGTCTCAGCGCATGACCATGGTTTCAGGGTTGATGTGATGGAGCAGCATCAGCAGAACCCAGAAAGAGCTTGGCTGTTGTGCTGACTTGCAGGTGCAAAGTCCTCAATACAAGGCTGTGCCATGCAAACTCTTATGGCAGATCAAGCATCTGATTGTGTCTTGAGTGTCAAACGTGTGTTGAACATGTGCTGTATGGATGTGAATTACTGTGTTTTCTTATGCAAAGATGCATAGCAAAACTCAGCAATCAACTAGCACTTTGACAACAACTGTGCGCAGCTCTGCATATGCACCCATCCAGTGTGCGCATGCTATCCAGGCTCTTTGCTACAGCAACAACCAATGCACTTGTCAATCACACTTTGTGTGTATCCACAAAGCCGCATTGCATCACCAAGCACAAACCCAGATTTGCACAATGCCATACCCACATGAACTGTACACTACAACAGCAGCTGCTGAATCAAAGACAAGCATCCCCAGACTCTATGAGGTGACTGACATGAGTAGCTCACCTCACGACCAGGCTGCAGGGAGCAATCTGGCCACACTGCCCACTGCCTGCTACAGCTATCAGCATGTTTGTTTTGCCTGTGCTGAAGTCTGTCATGATATCATGACGCTGCTGTGAGTCTGCAGCTGGCAGAATGACCGGCTGCCAACTTGAGCTCGTCGCCGACTCATGACTTGACACAAGGTCCAGAAGCCTGCACATAATGTCACTGGTCAGGATGTTGGGAATAGCTTGAAGTGTAAAGGCCACGAGGGGCACATCAGATTGGGTGTAGCAACGGCAGAAGAAGTGCGGCATCTCTTGGCTAAACAACCACAGGTTTCTGATCTCACTGCACATAATGGTAATGTGAAGGTCACCAGGGGCATATCAGATTAGGTGTAGCAACGGCAGAAGAAGTGCAGCATCTCTTGGCTAACCACAGGTTTGTGATCTTGTGTGGAAGGTTCCTGGAGTTGATGTGGCTGCAACTTCACATATGTCTCTATATACACATGCAGCACAAATCAGAGGTGCTGCCACAAATCGTCCACCATAGTGGTATGACACATTGAACCGTGGTCTGACCCATACAACTGACCTCTGGGCAGTCACATCTTCTCCAACATAGATGACTGCTCTTCTGAGTGCTTCCTCACCAGGCTTGCTGTGCTCTGTAGTACCATCCTCCCTGTCTGGCAACAACACAGGCTTCTCAAATTGACTGCTGCTGCTGCTGCTGCTGCTGCTGCTTGCCAGTGCAGCCTCTCCTTCTGCTGGGCGAACACCGCCCTGTGAGCCCTCCACAGCAGCTGCTGCATCGCTTTTGCTGGTTGATCTCCCATCAAGGCAAGAGACACCATCAAGAGACGCAGTAGCAGTGCTTGTCTTGGATCCATCCCCACCAGCTGATGGCTGCCCACCCTTAGGATGTAGCAGTGAGCTGCTGGACGGTGATACGGCTTCATCCGTGAGTAGGTGCATGAGGCAGTTGAGTCTGGAGCTGGTCATGAGGCCGGGCACAGCATGCAGATCGCCGCTGCACAGCTCCTGGAACAAAGCCGCCTCTGACAGCTGCTGCAGCAGATCCACTGTGACGGATCCCCACAGTTTGCTGCTGGGATGTAGTTTGCTCTGTAGGCTGGTCAGGGCGCCCTTCAGGGGGGCTAATGCAGCAGAAGGCCCTAGCTCCTGTCCTGCCCTGCAAGCACATGCTCAAGGAATTAGTTGAGGAGAGGTCTTCTCTTTGTGATGCTGTCTCCGGGGTGGAGGGCTCACACATGTCTGAAGTTGATGGCAGGTTGTGCTGTTTGCGAAAGTGACAGTAGCAGGAGCAAAGAACAAGAAGAGGAAGAGGAAGAGCGACCGGGGGAAATGCACAAAGACCTCAGCAGAAGAAGGAGGATAAGCAGAGCAGGGATAACAGTAGGGAGGAGGAAGAGGAGGAAAAGGAGAAGGAGGAGGGTGAGGAGAGGAGGAGGGAGAGGAGAGGAGAGGAAGAGGAGGAGGAGACAGAGAGAGAAGAGGTGTCAAGACTTGCCTGTAAGCTTGACAGCAGTGTCTGAGGTGCTGCAGAACAACAACCCACTGTGCAGCATCAGGATGATGGCCATGCCTGCCAGCTTCTTGTGCTGCAGTGATAGCTTCTGCCAGCAGCAAGTTTGAGGGCATTCTAGCAGATGCAGCCCAGTGCGCATCTGCCATGAAAGAGATGTACGATGCTGAGTTGGCTGCTGGCACCAGTCTGCACACAGCAAACCAGCTTCAACTTGGTATGTCAGTGGCACCATCAAATCACTGGCTGCACTTTCAAACCAATGTCTACAACATCAAACCAGTGTCTTCACCATCAAATCAGTGTCTACACCATTGAAACAATGTCTGCACCATCAATTCAGTGTCTACACACTTTCAAACAAATGTCTACATCATCAGTTCAGTGTCTACACCTTCACACCAGTGTCTTCATGAACAACCCTGTGTCTAGATGATGTATGAAGTGAACATGTGGGTTGTGCAGTCTGATGGAAGACACAAGCGTGTTTTTCCATGTTATGTAGGACAGCAACCTCTGGCAAGCATATGCTATGCTGGTTGTGACGACAAGATTTACGCAGAGGACAGCAATAGGACAGCAACAGGAACCAATAGGCAGCAATAGGAACCAATAGGCAGCAATAGGACAGCAACAGGAACCAATAGGCAGCAATAGGGCAGCTATAGGGCAGCGACACCACGCTGTTGGCAACAAGCAAGGTCACACCAGTTTTAGCAACCCCTCTCTGGTTGCTGCGCAACAAAGAGACAAAACAAGGCTTGCGTCCACACTGCTTATGATAGCAATGTGTCACAGGGACCAGCAATACAAGGCAATTGATGTCAGCGTCGTCAGTATGTGAAAGTGCAAGGTCAACATGACATCAACATCAGTGCAACGTAGGTTTGCAAGGTCATCATGACATCAACATCAGTGCAACGTAGGTTTGAGTTGATCACAATATACACCATACACTAGTTTGCATGCGTGTTTTCTTACATTACAATCTGCTTTGAAGCCTTTCTGTATTGTGTACGCAACTGCAAAGCATGGAGTGCAGAAGTGCATACTTGCCAAAGCCTGTGAAGCCATGTTTCTCCAGAAGGCGCGAGAGGGTGTCACAGTATACATGCAGCAGGTACAGCAGGTTACCCTCACTCCTGCCAGCCTCCACTCTGTGTACCTCAACCTGCCACAATACCAGGATGATGATGGCAGCATGTTTGATCAACGAGTCATGACAGATAGATCTCACATTCATTGCAACAAGCAATGCTGCTGGCAAGACACTCAGTGTGGTGATTTTCTGCATCAGTCACTTTGAGGCTCTCCCGGACTTGTGACAATGCAAGGCTTCTGCACAGGCACCCAGACTGCTGACTGCTGTGCTCTCATGCCTGATGGTTGGCAGTCACAACTGTAGATGCACCTCACAGCGTTGCAGAACTTCGCACCGATCTGCAGGTGCTATGATACCGTGCGTGTAGTGCTTACTCTGTTGTACTAATGTCGTGCCAAGGCAGACCTGAAGTGATGGCATGCAAGAGAGTGCTATTGGTCAAAGCTGAATGCTGAAGACAAGGTGCATGTCTCATTGTGAGCAGTGCAGTGCCATGGAGTGGATGGTGACCTGTGCCTGATGCAAGCGCTCCTCCAGGCTTGGCAGGTGGGTCAGGGGGGTCACCATGCGGGCCTTCAAGGCTCCACAGATGTCTGTGATGCCTCTGCGTACCCTGTCAAAGTTGGCATGCTTGCCTTTTCCTGGGGACCCGACCAACCCCAACAGCTACAACAAAATCACCATAGCATAATGATACAACTGTACCCTACTGTGTGCTTTGTGTGATGCCATGTGGTGCATCACGATGTTATTATCACAAGCTGTGACCATGCATGTGCTATCAGGGGGGATTGCATGCAGCTCTGGCATAGCTACTTTCAGGATGCTGATGACAAAGTGGTTTTTATAAACCGAGAGATGGCAGTGCTGGTGAATGTGGAATGCATACGGCATGCACGCCAAAATGTCAATGCAGTTCAGGCATGTCAAACACACTGTTGCAGTGATTGTACAGAGGCAGGCAGATGCAGATTCATGTGTGTCTTTCAGCACAGAACTGGCTGGTGAAGGTTGTATCAACTATGCAGACTTGATGCTGTGAAGTTCCACCTGATCATGAACAATCAAGAGTCTGTATGCTGCAGTGCACTCTGCTGGGTGAATGTCACGCACAGATGCATATTAGGGCATCTCTGTGCATTCACTGGTCATGCAGGTGACAATGCATCTGTTAATGCATCTGCCAATGCATCTGCTAGTGCATCTGCAAATGCATCACAAACAATCACGTGCAATTGTTTGAACAAGACATGCGTGACTCTCCAACACAGCAGTAAGTATATTTAGCAGTGCTGTTGCTCAACCCAAAGACAGCTCTGCTCAACATGACAGCAGATGAACTCACGGCGCAGTAAGTATGTGCAACAGTCATCTCATGACCTGATCAACAGTACCTTTGGAGCAGCCTCAGAGGGCAGATTCCAATGGAATTCCTTCAAAATGCTGCTCATGGGATGCTCCTTAGTTGTTTGGTGAACCTCATCCATGATGAGCAGACTGACCAAACCTAGGTCTGCCACCCCTTGTTGCAGCAGCGTCAGGTACAAGCTGGCTGGGAAGAATAGCACTTGCCTGTTCTGGAACTCTGATTGGAAGCTGTGCCAGCTAGCTTCTGTGCAGTACCTGCAGGAAGTTGCTGATCAGTCAATTTTGAGGTGCCTTGCATTCACGGCATAGGCATTGTGTTATGTGGTGTGCCATGTCACACTTGATTCCAGACCAATCATTTGCTGATTGCATGAGTGAATAGCAGTGCTTATCATCTTATGCACTTGGCAGTAACAAGGTGCAGCTTGCAAATACGCAAAAGCAAGATGCACAATGGTAAAGCCTGTAGGTGACATTACCTGCCTACAGAATGGCCAAGTTGAGAGCTGAATAGTGCAGCTTGCTGGTATAGCAGATGCACCCGGTCTGTGAGGTAGATCACATGCTTCTGAGGCTGAGCAACCAGCATCCTCTGAGTCACACTTGCAGCCACAATTACTTGTCCAGTGCCTGTGTGATTAATCAGCATAACTGTAAAAGCAAGGATACCTAGTGCTGCTTGCAGACATTCAACAGGTGCACTGGAGGTAAGATGCCATGCAGGTAAGGGAGCCTTACAGACAGACAGGTGGTGTGCCCACCTGATGGCAAGAACAGCACATTGTTCCCCTCTTCCATGATGCAATCTGCCAGTTCCTGCTGGTATGGGAGTAGTTGCATTGGTGCAGCCTGTGTACTGGTCCCAGCCATCGTCTCATTAGCCTCCTGAGCATTATTGGCCCATGCTGATACATCATCTACGCCTGTGCTGAGACCAGCGCTGGCCAAATCTAGGCCTGTTTGAGCCTGTATGGTTGCTGCTGAAGGTGCATGGTTGGTCCTTGCGTGCTGATCAAGGTATCCCACAAGCGTGGCATGGCTGTTGCTGATGTGAGTCAGAAGCACAGCAAGCGCCTTATCAGGATGGTCTTGAACGTGAGACTGGGTGTTACTCGAGGGCGATGATTGGGCACTGGCGGTGAAGCGTGCGTCGGGTTCCGACGCTGTTACCATGGCTCAGCAGTGCTTTCCTTATTCACCGGCCACTACGAGTTACCGCTTCAAGCATGACAGGGGTCAAGTCGATGTCTGTAGTTGTCCGAATCAGACGTGTGCTTGTGCACCCTCGCACCGGTCGAGGTGCCGGAACGACACTGTGCTAGAGGCCGAAGCTGCTACTTTTTGACCCGAACTTCGCGTGACGTCTCTTGGAAGACAAACAAAAAAAACGACGATGGGTCCCGGAGCGCCAAACACAGCAGATCTGCGGCTGGATCCTGTTTCGCTGCGTGCACCGGCAGTCGGAACACGGCTCTACCTGTCCTGTTGAACGATGTCGAACTTTGTGCACGACTCCGCGTCCGATCGGGGCCAAGATGATTTCTCAGCCTGTATTACAGCGGTGATTGCCATTGCCTGTTAGCTCATCTTGCGCGTGTTTGGCTGACCAGCGAGTTGTATCGAAACCACTAAGCAAGCACAAGTCAGCCTTGGACAGCACAGCACGACTTCTGGCGATGAGGTCAAGTGGGTTGCGATGCGTATGAGTGTCGCATTGCTACTTTATATCGCGCAACACCAACAGCAATCATAGTGTAGTGAAGCAATCTCGCAAGTGTAGTGCACATGGAAGAAGACGAGTGCAGGTCAAGTTGACTTTACGACGTGAAATTGCATGCCATTTCACTTCCCATCACTCCCGTTGACGCGTCAGTGTACAGCAAGCAAATTGCTGCAGCTGTCTGACAATCTTGATGACGGCGAGTGGCCAGTAGACTGCTGTGGCATCTTTCATTGGCAATTCGGTTTCGTAGAGCTGCTTTCAGTATTGACTTGCAGATCAATCCGACGCACTGAATCGTGCCGAGAGCACTCGACCTGGGAATAGCTTGCCGACTATCTGCACGGCATCTGACGCCACTGAAGCGTAGTCTGTGATACACAGTCTCGCAATGGGGGTTGTTGACCAAACAAAGTTGTTCTGGGAAACCGCTATTGAAGTCGCCAAAAGCAGCGGCATGGACGAGGTGACCGGCTCGCCAGTGCAGTCAGCATCTATGCGCATTTGTGCCACAGATGCTTGCAATAACAAGTGTTTGTCTCAGACTGTCCTGTCCAAATACAGGCAAGGCTCAGAAAGCTCAGGTCTGCACAAATTTTGAGGTCTTTGGCAGCTAAAACAGACTTTACCTTGGCTGCTGTTGGAACGGTGAGAAACAACTACCATTGGTGTGTTGCCTGGGAATTCTGCATTGATACTACAGCCTCTTGCAGGCAAGCACCATTGCTACAGTAGCTAAGCTCATTGAGAATCAGAGACAAGACTTTGTTCAGCCAGGTACAGCACCATGCTCCAGATATTCCAGTCTGCTTGATCACCTGCTATCAGATCTTGTGCATTCGACATTTACATGCAGGCCGCATGACTCAAGGTCAGCAAGATGCAGTGGAAAGCCAAATAGGGGAGTACCTCAAAACATGTCATAAGAGCATACAGCAATTGCAACACTCCATTAGCAACATCAGCAAAGCTCAGCCCACCGTCAACTTGGCTACAGTGGCCCATAGGCAGGGTGTGGTAGGTAGCTGTTTTTTGCCGCAGCTACCCAATTGCCTGAATTAGTTCACGATATGCCAAGATGTGCCGCCTATGATATCTGGAAGCAAGACGGTGCCTGTGTGCTGCCATAGCGTATTGATAAGCAATGCAAGTCCGCTGACACTCATATGCAGCCACATTCCTGCTAAAGCCTAATGCAAGCTGGTATCATGCAGGCTTTGATACTGAATGAGAGTTTACAGGGCGCAACAGCCATGTTCAATGAAGCCCGGGAGCAGCGGCACCAGCAGCTACTTCATCAGAAGCAACAGCAGAACCGCAAAAAACGGCGCTACAATCCTTCTGTGCAGGCGAGCTTTCCATGACCTGCTTTTTGCGCAAACTACTCAATCAAAGTCCAGACATGCTGCAATAGTAGAACCAGCGTTTCATGGTGGCAAACGCTCCGTTACATGTCTGCACACAAGCCACTATCCAGTAAGCCAAAAGGCCTGCCAAACAGCAAATGTCTACAAGTCTGTTAAAATATCATGCCACCGAGCAGTGATGCATTTTGCCCTGCAGACCATTAATTATCAGATGCCTGCTGATGATTATGGCAGCGCAGATGGCATGGCCCCCCAGCAGCCAGAGGGTCCCCACCAGGAGCTCATGCAAACTGAGAGTGAAAACAGACTCTTGCGGCATAGGCTGAACACAACACAGGATCAAGCCACAGGCATAGAAGCATCCCTGGCAGAAGTTGCACAGCTGACGGAGTTTTTCACACAGCAAGTCATGAGTCAGTCTGAGCAGATTGAGACGCTGTATGATGAGGTAAGTGCTGAGCGCTTGCTTATAAGCGCCAGGCAGATGGCTGGCATGTGGCGCTGCTGTTGCATTTCTGAAACTGTTCATGCTGTTCCCACCTATGCCTGGTCTAAGTACTCCTGGTGCACAAGAATCGAGCCTCATCACAGTATGTGCAACATTGCTTCAGAAGCAGCATGTCCAAATCAGGTGCCACCCTTCCATCTGCTTGGGCAGACATTGAGCAGAACAATTCCTGGATAAGATTTTCTGGATCAAGCTGTTGCCTCAAGCAACTGCTGATGTCATGCAATTGCTTTTGCAGGCAGTCGCTCAAACAACGAACATTGAGAAAGGCAATGTACAACTCAAGAAGGCTATCAAGCTCAGTACCTCAGCTAGGAAGTTCACTGCTGTACTGATGGTGGTTGCATCACTGTTAATTTTGGGCTTTGACTGGTATGCTTCCTGATGAGTGACAAAACACCCCACTTTAATGAAGAACAGAGAAGTCTCAAGAAGCAGCATTGCTGGATGTTGGCAAACCACTGGGTTACTGTCCTCTGCACGTGTATATTGAATGTAGAGTATAATGCAACTATGATCAGTCATGCAGATATACACATGACCCCTGACCAAGATGTCTTCTCCTACGGCTTGTCACGGTTGGTCAGAACCATGCAGGGCACTGTGCATGACTAAACCTTACACTGTGCTCACTGGAATTCAGTAAGCAATGTCTGAAACACTCACATGTTATCCCTGTTTGTCAGCCAAATCTGCGGGCTGCAATCAAGGCTAAGAATTGCTTACAGCTTCAAGATGTTTGTGCTGACACTGTTTGCAAAACACCCAGCTGCGTTGTCAAATTTTTAAATATTTGCTTGAGATTACAATGGTAACATAATATTAAAGTAATGACTAGCAGTCCATAGATGAGGACCAAATGCACTTCTTGCTCTCTGTATACTGAGGACTAAGCCAAACTTCTCCAAGTCATGCCACAAAATGCACGATGAAGGAAAGCTCAAACAATTGCCCTGATGACCGTGGCAAACGTTGCAAGTTTTGCACTGAGGTCCTTCACCAGTTTGTTTCAAGGATATTCACATCAACAGCACATGTAGGATGATCTGAAGCAAGCCTGGAAGTCTGATAATATCAAGTATAATCCAGAATACACTACAGCTTCTTCTGCAAGCCTAAAGGTACAGACCTAAATCTTTGCAGACAGGCTACCTTATCCTTTCTCGGCCGCAGACCCTCCAATCGCTAGTAGCATACAGGACAAACATAAAACACAGGAGTAGAAGCTGATGGCCAGTGCCACATGGTCAGTGGTATAGTTTGAATATTTTCACGTGTGCCGTATGCGCAGTCCGTCACAGCATAGAAATGGTGTGATCTTGCACAGCGGCATCACCTTTTCTGCTGCTCTGCAAGTCCATCTGCATCAAGACTTATCCATCCATGCAGCAGACATCGCTTTCGTGGGCATGAACCTCCTGCAATCGAGGAGGGACTCAGGCCCAGCTTGAACATGCGTTGCAAGCCGAAGTTCAAGTGATCTGCAGCAGCTGTGAGACGTTGCCCGCAGCATGTCTTCGTCCATCCAGTTTCCAAGCTCAAGCCAATCACGCAAGCTCTGGGTCGACTGTGACGCTGGTGTCGACGATGCGCAAGGTTAGAGCCAACATTCCTGGTTGGGCCAGCAAGCACACAACTGTCACGTGCGATTTGTACTGTGCAGCTCTTCTGCTGGCCCTGACGGCCCCAAATGTCGAGCTTGTGGGCATTTCGGCGGTTCACGGCAACGTGGTTAGTTTGAGTGTAGCTGTCTACTTGCTTATGGGCTTGCACGTGTTTCCACCCATTTTGTGCTGTTGACTCGTTTCTGACCCTGCTACCTGCATCAGGGCATGAACCAGGTGCTCAGGAATATCGCTAGAGTTCTCACGCTGTGCGGCAGGTGAGTGTTTTCCTCAGAGTGCATCATTACAACCTCCTGCTCTTCATTGGTGCAGCTGAGTCTGTTCTCTGCCATGCTGCTTTGCATTATGTTTTCTACATCCACTGAACATACTCTTCAACGTTCTCTTGCAGGCCTGATATCCCCTTCTATGCTGGAGCAGATGAGCCTTTGCTTGCGTACTCCATGGATGATGCACATCAAAGTCAGTCTGTGGTATGCGCCTGGCTGATGCTACAGCTCTTCATGCACATCCTAGTGATACTGCTCCAGGGCTAGAACATTGAGGCTCGCTAGCGTGTTACTGTACACAAGCTTGCCTGCTGCAGTTCCATGGCAGTGATGGGCTGGGGGATGCTCCCAATGCTGTGCCCACAGCAGCAAGCGTCACCTTCTCTGCGTCTCCAGGTAAGCTCTTTGCTAGCATCATTTCCTGCAAGCACATCACTGCCTGTTTAGGAAATTACTGCATGCCCAAAGTACTTGGCTGCATACCTGTGTTCAGGAAATCACAACATGCTCATTGTGCACGACTGAATGTCAGATGCTGAACATGTATGCAAGGCTGCATCAGGGTGGCACATGGGACAACCTGTTTTGATCATGTGTCCTGCAGGCTATGCATACACCAAAATTATTGAGGCTGCAAAAGCACAGCGAGGAGAGCTAATACTGGTGGTGTTAGGCCCTCTCACAAACGTCGCCCTTGCTTGCAAGTTAGATCCCCAGTTGCCGTCCCGAGGTGCGTTGCAGATGCACTGACCAAGCGTTTGCATGATGCTCCTGCTTACGGCATCACTCTGCAGTGCAATTTTTTGAAGTGTCTGGAGTCATATGTGGGGCATGGTTAGTGATGTTGTGAAATCAGTTGCTAATGTCAGCTGGCAGTGCTGTCCAGGACTGATGCATGCTACCACAACATACATGCAACATATGCTGATGTCTGTTGCAATCTTGCAGTCAAGGCCCTGTACGTCATGGGTGGGTCAGCGCATAAAGGCAACATCACCTCCACAGCTGAGTTCAACTTTCACTGTGATCCTGAGGCTGCCTTTTTGGTTTTGAAGAAGGTACGGGACTGTCATGCACTTCTACAGGATGTAATATACTACAGGTCACTGAACAATTGTGTGGCTTGACTTCATGTATGTGCACCCTGTGTCTGTGTTTGTAGTGCCACTGATACTGATCAGTGCAAGTGCCTGCAATGCAAATAGCCGTAGCTGCAGTCGCATCTGCTGCCTTGGTAGCATATACCACTGTGAGCAAGCACTCTGCTATATAAGCTGTCAGCTTTATAAACAAGTTTGATTGGCATGCTGTGAATGCTCTGATGCTGTATGCAGTTCCCCCAGACAACCTTGATCACCTGGGACTGCTGTATGCGGCATGCAACACCCTGGATAGTGGTAGACAACTGGTTTAACAAGGTGAGCATTCGTCATCAGTGCACCGCACGGCCAGTCCTTAAGTGCTTGCTCAAACATGCACAGGTGTGGTGGGGGATTTGTGGGGGTGTGTGTGTCTGTGTCTGTGAGTGCTTGTACAGCCATCCATGAGTTGTCCTTTGCAGTCTTATTAAGCTCAAAGTTGCATATGTTCTTGATTGCATAAGCAGAAGTGCAGCTATGCCTGAATCCAGCCAACACTGTTCCTCTGATAAGGGCTGCAAAATAGCTTCATAGGAGTTGAAGTTCCCAAGATTTCCCATCACAAATTGCCATCATATATGATATGGTATGCACGCGCAGGACACTCCTCGCGCTAAGTTTCTAGCAGCTACAATGGCCAACAGCTCTGCCTACATGAAAAGGGAGAGACCCCAACTCGGGTGGGTACCCTGTGATCCCCTGGTCATGGCTGTGGCCATTGATGACTCATTGATCGTTGACAGCCATGCACATTATGTCACAGTAGAGCTTCATGGCAGTCTCACACGGGGCATGACTGTGATAGACTGGTATGGAGAAGCCCCATCAGCCAAAAATGTGGTCCTAGTGGAGATGTTGAACCTAGCTGTGTTTGCTGAGATGATGAAGAGATCCATGCTTCCAAGCAGACCCTCTGCTGGGCAAATCTGAGGTCAGTGCAGGAATTTCATGCGCATTCTGAAGGGCGTGCTGAATGAACGATTTCGTCCCAAACCTCAAACTTGCATGCAAAGCTAATGTGTATTACCTCTGACAGAGATCAACCTGTTGCTGTTAAGTGCAGCGAGTTTGAATTTGCGACGAGCCAGATTTGGCAACGGTTTACCCAACTTTCGCGAGCTGCTGCGAGCAATTTCAAACTCAGGCAAAGTCTTGTCCCGCGTCAGACTTAGGCTCGAAACCGGCATAATCAGGTGCAGCTTGACATGGACTCATATGTAACGGGCAACGTAACTGTGGCTCATGTTGAGATAAAGCCAAGAAAGCATCGGCTTTGGCGCACATTAGGGCTGACAGATACCTAGGACTGGACGTGCTGCGCTAGTGTCCGGAACATTTCGGCTTTCACAGACGGCGACTTGAGCTTCGTCGCCTTGAGGCTTCTTGCTGTTAATCTAGACAGTAACAAGCACAAAGGCATCGTCGTCTTGTCTAGGCTAGATAGCAAACCTTAGGGCAGCCTGCAGACCAGTGCTTGCAAGCCATTCTCGAGCATGCAGTCCTCGGACAGCCAGCGTGGCTCAGAGCAGCCCCGTGCTAGACCTGGAAACGCCCCTTCTGGTGCCAGGTGCATTCCTCCAGGCGCCCTGGCAGGCTACTTGCAGGCCCAGCAGGCTTGGCGCAGAAGTCAGGCTACTTCAAAGCAGACAGAAATCAAGCAAGAGCAGCTCAGTCAAGCTTCAGCTGTCACCGATGCTGCTACTGCCAACAGCACAAGTAGTTGCAGCACTTCTGACCAGCACTTTGAGGCATACAGAGGCTCTGCCCTTCCAGCGCTTGGATGCAAATCAGTCGCAAGGCTGTTTGAGAAGAGGCATGAGTTGATGGCTCGCCACAGACACCAAAGACAGGCGGCCAAGCGACGCAGACTGTCACTTGGTGTCGCCCCTGTTGGCCTTCTGTCCTTGCCAGAAGACGTCTTGGTGAGCCTTTTTGCCATGCTGCTACTTTTACAAAATTAATGTCCTGTTGCAATTTGTTTGCCCAAGATACAGCCAGAGTCACAAGCAAACTGGTGAATGCAGTTGCATATTGTATACAATCTGGAGCATGAGGACATTGAACCACTGTTCCAAGTCTGCCAAGATCTGCGCAGTATGGTAAGCAAAGTATCTCAATGTGATTGCTCCCTGAACAAAATCCTGAGCATCAAGGCAATGTTGCTCACAATTGTGGTCTGCAGATGCATACTGCCATGTTGCTGCATTTCTCCTACGTCACCCCTCATAGGCAGCCAGATGAGGTGTCAGCTCGTTTCACAGTCAGGAAACGTGCAGTCTCCCGTGCACAGCCAGCATCAAGCAGCTCAAGCCGGTGAGAAATGCTGCTTCAAGGACTGAGTCACCTCTTGGTGCTGCCACTGCATGTGCAAGACTTTGTGACATCTCTAGTCTGCATATGGCTGACTGCTCACCTTCCTGATCTGTACATCTACACCCAATCTGTATGTTTTGATGTCCATTTGCTATCATCACAATATATCATGTCATATTTTGTTTCTGACAGCCTGTTCTGCCTGCTGCAGCTGCCATGTCAAGGCCAGCGCTGCTCCTCGAGCTCTGCAATTCTTGGATACTTCAGAAGTCAGCAGTTGTACTGAACAGTTTGAGTTGATGGGACCTTTTGCCAGTTCACATGCTGATGACCAATAGAAGCAGTTGCCTAAATAGGCATGCATGCTTCAAGTTGTAAATTTTGTGCTCGCACTTCAGACATGAACTTGCTTGTGCCGGTCTCGGCTCTTAATTGCTCTCAGCAAATTCTGACAGATCTTGTTTCACATCATATGAAATCATGGTGCATGTTAAGCATCATTCATTGTATGATGCAATTCAAATCCGGCAAGCCAAGATAAGATGATGTCTAGTGATGTCTAGTGACTGCTTACACATGGCACACTACTGTGACAACTGGCTACAACAGCAAAGGAATGTGAATCTTCACTGTAATATATTGGTTCTGTATCAGCCTTTTTTGTGGCATGAGTTACAGATGCTACAGCACATGCTACAAGACAATAGCCCTAATTCAAAATGTAGTGCTGCAGAATATGTTGCAAAGGACAGGTGCCAAATGATATACTGTTGTCCTAAAAACACCCTGCTATTGCAAAGCACAGCAGATCATCTGAAGAGGTAGTGGGGAAGCATATCCACCTTGCTTTGAATGGCAGATACACAGTAGTATTTTGTCTGAGCATACTTGTCTCTGGTGGCAGGTGTGGTTGCCTCAGGCTTGTGCTGTGCCAGGTGAACCTTGTGCATCAGCTTGCAGCACTCCATGAGATCACAAGGGTTGTACCCAGTGTAGTGCTGCAGAGTGGGTGTCCAAGCAGAACGCCCCAGTGTGAAGTTTGCAAGAAACACAGCTGAAGCCGCAACCTGCATCTCCCACTTAAAGACTTTCAGCATGAGGACTTTTGCAGGACTTGTGTACAGCTTTACGATGCACGCTCATGCTTGATTTGGAAGCAATGCTCCAGCCAGAAGGGCCAAGCCAACACAGAGCACTGTATGTTTGTGGTGCAAGACAGGCACCACCCTACCTGAGATGGCAGAAACTGCAGAGCGCGGTACTCTGGCAACATAAGCTCAGCAAGGTAGCTGCTAAGGCACTCCAGACGAGCATCAGCTGGCATATCACCAGGCAGAGCAGCTTTCAGGAATCTTCGCAGAAATGTCTTAGCAGTCGGCACTGTCAGCTCGAAGGACAGCGCTCCAAGAACCTGCATTGGGGTAACAAATTTGCACATGCTCAGAGCTTGGACTAGAGTGTGGCAGATACTTCAATTGCTATTGGCAGAGACTAACACGAATATGCACAGACATGCAAGCACTTTCCATGTTTGTCCAATCAGATGCTTGGGCAGCTTCAACATTTGGCACTCAAACTGCATGTGTGCCTGAATCCATAGAAGCAAAAGCAGAAGTGTCACCTGCTGCTCCATTGCCAACACCTCCTCACGTGCATATGTGTTGTCTGTGATGTAGCAGAAATCCTCAATCTGAGGGGCATAAATCTCCTCATACTTTGCTGCCACCAACATGCATGTGATGCCAACCAGCTGCAATCTTCTGCGCGGCGCCACTTCACAGGATAGGAAACGATCAATGTAGTTCACAGCCAGAAACAGTGTTTCTGACACCAACTTGTACTCCTGAGCAACCTCAACCAGCCAGTCCACCAAGATGCCACGCATGCTGGTGTTGACATCCTGCTGGACACTCTCCATGTAGTTCAGGCAAGGTCGCCGCTTTCTCTGCGATCAACAATGCTGTCACATCTGTGCGTGTTGAGGGAATGAGCGCCACCTGGACAAATGGGGTTTTAGGTTACCTCAGCCTCAAGAAGGTGGCAAACTATGTCATGAATGTACTCAGTGCAGGCCATGGGGTCCTCGTGGTCCGCAGCATCAATGTCTGTCCAGTGCTGTCCAGAAGTTGCAGAGCTTTGCTCCAGTTCCATGTCGGCTGGACCTGTGAACAGCGGATGGTCAGTCTCATCCACCAGAATCAGCAACACAAGGCTGAAGGTGCAGCAGCAAGCACTACTCACGTTGTGATACACCCCTTTGCTCATGGTGCACCTGTTGCCTGGGGTCCAAACAGGACGCCTGAACAGCCACATTAAACAATGAGAATGGGAATTGCACTTTCATAAGGAGACTGTTGACCTTGTTTCTGATGGCAGGATAAAAGCAAACACTGCAATGTAGCAATGTCTAGGAGGACGCTGTTAGGTTCTCATATCGGTGCCAAGCTTGGATAGCAATTGCGATACAGAAAACAACACTTGTTACCTGCTGCTGGCGAGAAGTTGCACTGAGTTGATATGAAGGTTTGCTGCTATGAGTAACCTGCAGAATCAAGAAAACGATGTTATTAACAGATGTTGCTCGAAGAAGGTGCATGATGATGCACAAATAAATCAACTGCTGCAGAGTTCTCAGCTGATAGTCAGCCCAAGATCTTGTAGCAATATACGAGTACTCACCTTGTCCGGCAAGGCAGCCTCCTGGCCCTGCGCATGATTCGTCAAGTCTCCAAAGGCTGCTCTACCTTTCTTGATCCCTCCGTCGGCCTGGATACAGTCGTGCAATGGTCACGCTGCGGGCGAGCTGTTCCATGCGATAATGCAGCGGCAATTCTGACCTCACTCTGTTGAGTTGATACTAAGGAGGACACAAAGCCAAGCATACTGTCGATCCATATTGCGAAAACCTACCTTGTTCTCCTCTTCCTTTCGCTTCCCCGATGCTGCTCTGCTCTTTGCTGTGAAGCATCCATGAGGCTCAGAGGCTCCCAGAGCATTTGATGACCTCGTCACAGGACCATAGCCTTGTCTTGGCATGCTGTCACCTTGTTCAGCCTGATGTCTTGCAGGCTTCACAAGTTGACTACCACAAACATAAGCATGCTTCAGCAGGCAGCTCGTTGTTTGAAGGTTGGTTTTCACAGCACATGACAACAGCAGCTATCAGGCAGACACTCAAAAGGTGCCAAACCTGCCAAGAAAGAATCAGGTGTATTGACAGTAATGTGTTGGCACCACAACACCTCAAAACGTATGCCAGAACAGCTGGTTTGACGCGAAAAGCTTTATAAATTTGTAAATTTAGGGAGATTAAATGTGCACACGCCGTAGCACGCGTAGGCCGAGCGCCGAGCGTGAGGGACTAGGAATTTTGCACGAATACTGACACTATGCGGTCCAGTTTTTGCACAACAAGATCACATGCAAGTTTGCCAGCTTGTTTTAAGCTGTCTTGATCTCCTCCAAGTTTGACCTTTGTCTTTTGCTTTGTGTGATCAGACTTGTTAGCTGGCTACAGCATTGTAGTGTTTCTCTCTCTCTCTCTGTTCCGTATTTGGCAGAATGCATCACGATGCACCAGCTGCATAGCCCTTGTTGATGAATAACACACAAATGATCTCATGAGGTCTCTGATCAGACGTCATATGATTGCAAACCAATACAAAAATCGAACAAAGAGTATTGATTTAGCTGCTACACGCCTTGCACATTGATTACGCATGCCTACATTGGACCCCATGTGCTCCGTTACATCAGACACTTTGCCAGCTTCATCAAAGTTGATGTTCTGTGAAAGTGTCCCAATGTTGAATCTGGTGTTCTGTGAAAATATCCCAGCATTATAAGTAATGAGCATTTAGCTGGGCAGCAAACTCAAACATTTGAATCAGCATAAAATGCATAAGTGAAGGTGGTGGACTGGAGTCCTACACTGACAGGACTGTGCATGGTATCAATAGCAATACTCTTGAGGCTATCCCAAAGCCAGTACTCCAAAGTGCAAACACAATGACTGCATAGAACCTTTTACACCATGCCACGTTCATGGCACAGAGGCAATGTCACCATCACTCAAGGCTGTAGTTGGGGTTAACAGCCAAGACGCGCTCCTGCTGCTGTCTCCTTACAAAGTCTTGATTAGACTCTGCATCTGAGCGGCTTGGAGTGCTCAGTACAATCAGCACATTGTCCCTCTTGATCAGATGATGCACAATCTTACACACCAGCACATAGTCCTTACTGAGCTCATCCATGCTCTGATACTGACGGCTGCATCATTCAAGAGCAGACAGGGTCAGCTTTCAGCCATGCTGTGGCCAGTATTGCATGCTGGGTATGGCCATTTCAGGCAAGCAAGTCACATCCCTGTTCCTGCTGTCATTGGCATTGTGTGCATCAAATCACATTCTGTGTAGAGACTAGATGCAGCAGTGTAAGGGCGTTCAAGATGCACAGAGACTCATACCTTTCAACCATCTTGTCAAAGTACCAGGACAGCAGGTCTTTCTGAGGCAGGCCTGCCTGACTGGGCTCAGCTGAGGAGCCAGCTGCATCACCAGCTGCTTCCACCTCACGCAGCCTTTGCACAAACAAAGTCTGCAAGCAAAACCCACAACTTGCAACGTAAGCAAAATGCTGGCATTAAAAGTAGATGTTCTGTCCCAACTCTTGAGATAGAGACAGCAAGAGAGCGCATGCAGTCAAGCACATGCTACATGTAGGAAGCACAGCAAGGGATCCACCTTGACTTGATCCACCTTCTTCAGACTGACTCTAGTGCCCTGCCTCTGTTGAGGCTCTGCCAGTGCAGCAGCTGCTCCTTGTGCTGCGGCTGAAGACTCAGGCTCGCTGGACTGTGGTGCGCCTGACGCAAACAACAGCTTCTGTGACCAACAGCATCTATATGCAAAAGGCTGACACCATTTCTGGTGCCTGAGATGCACAAGAAGCAATGCACCACAGTTTCTTGCCTTCATTTAGGACAATGAGCAGCCATTGACTTCAAGCACGCATCGGCGCTGGATACTCTGTTAGGTCAAATCATTGCGCATGCTGCGGTCCAGCAGGCATGTGGAGGATAGTCTTAGTAAGCACTGCTCAAAGACTTGCAATACCAAATAGGCCATGATGCAGTCTTGCATGCTTTGATTGGCATTCTGTTGTTGCACAAATGAGCATACCTGCAATTTTGGATCCCTCTTGACTACGTGCAGCCCTGCCAGATGCAGAGGGCTCATCCACATCCATCATGTCTGCTCCTGGACAACACATAGGTAGATCAAAACACATTGTGACTAAAGGTCACATGCCCAAAAGACTGCACAGCAGGCAACGTGTCCTGGGCACACCCACTGCACTGTGCAAAAGCTTCTGTGATTCATGCCCTCCAGATGCAATTTTTCAGAGGAAAGACACCCGTCATTGGCAGCTTGCACTAGGGATTTGGCTGCGCTAATCAAGCACGGCAAACAATTTGCATGTAACAGTCACACAGGTCATCCAAAGCAATGCGGTCTGGGCAATGGAGCAATGGAGTCTGAGGCAAGAAGACAGTCACCTTGTGGCTCAGTAGGACCTGGTGGAATCTCCGATCCTCTATGGGCCTTCACAAAGTCAGTGACCTCAGCGTTGTCTTGAACAAAGTCTTCATCATCAACTTCCTGCTCTGTGGTCTCCACAGCAATGATGCTGCTCTTCACCAATCGCTTGGCCTGCAAACCATTCAACAACCTAAACTGCTGCACTTTGACCAAGAAGTCCCATGGACTGTGGTGAGCATGCCCTTGAAATAGACTCCTCTACTAGGGCTAATCATTGGGTTGACCAAAGACATGTTTGAGACCAGAACTGTGTGAGGAGGGTGTGACTGCAATTGAAGAATGCTGCATGCAAAAAAAATGCAGCACATGGCTGAGGATGACTGTATGAGCAAGACTAGATCACCTCTCTGACATCTCTGGGTTCAATGACTGCAGAGCAGCGTATGCGAGCATGGGCCTCAGACAGGCGGACCAGGGCTTCTAGCTGACGCACAGTGATGCGGTACACAGCCCCACCCACTGCATCACCAGCACGCAGCTGTATGTAGCTGCTCACCAAAGCAAGCTTGGCCTGCAAAGTCAATCAGCTTAAACGTCCTGCTCACTTGGCAAGCCGCATTTGATGTTGATGATGCTTTGCAATCCTGTGCATTGGCTGCCTGGGCAGGCAGATCCTGCCCAAGCAAGCTGAAGCTGCAGGACGAATCAAAGTAGACATTGCTATGCTTTTGACGTAGGTGTCATGAGTGGCTGTGACAGCTTCAGCATGCTGCGACTTATGACACAGTCTTACCTGCTCGTTGATCTGGGGTCTGATGCTGCGTGCATATCTGATGTACCGCTGCACCTGAGCCATGGTGTATGGCACATTGAAGGCACGTTCCCGCCGCTGGTGCACCTTCACAATGTGTGTGGCAATCTGTATGTCCATGTCATCGTCTGGCTCATCAATCATGACATGCATCAGGTCAAACCTGCAAGCATCACCAGTCTGTCAAAAGCCCATGCTTTGATGATACAGGCTGTCACATGCAGCCAACTAGATGTGCCACTGACACGCTACTTTGTAAGCTTGTGGCTTAGATCAGGAATGAAGACTCAGGTGTGCAAAGGCATTTGCAGCAGGCTTCATGCGTAGAAGGTAACTTGCTGTGAAACGTTGAAATTGTCAGCAGGCACACAGATTGCAAAGAAGCGCCATATGATTGCCATGCCTCATTGCTAAGCCCTAAACATATAAACTATATCTACCCCAAAAACGTAATTGTAGCTTCACCTGGAAAGGATGGCTGGAGGCAAAGCCACGTTGTACTTGATTGGCTTGGACTTGTCATACCGGCCACCAAGTGGATTTGCAGCTGCCAGGATGGATGTGCGTGCATTCAAGCTAGCCTGCACAACAGCCAAAGATTACAAAGCTAAGCCAAGCAGAGTTGAGACATTGCGCACCATCAGTTGTGATGAGAAGCTCACAGGCGGTGTTTGAAAGATAAACCCATAATAATGATAATAATTTACAAGCGTTCCAGCTAATCGTTCGTGCCAGGTACCTACTAGGTGTGCCTAAACCGTAGTCCTGTGAGCCAACATGCACTGACATGAGACACTAAATCCAATAAACCAATGCAAAGCAAAAAAGTCAATCAAATCAGCACTCACACTGAAAACGGACAATGTGCACCCGTACATGTACTGACCTGAATGCCTGCTTTGGCAATTGAGATGGTTTGCTGCTCCATGGCTTCATGGATAGCGACCTGATCCTTGACGTCCATCTTGTCAAATTCATCAATGCAGCAGATGCCATTGTCTGCCAGCATCAGAGCACCTGCCTCAATGCAGAACTCGTTGCTGTCCGCATCCTGCACCAACCAGCCCAGCCAATCAGACATCATGGCATGCCACAATTTTTGGTCAGGTCAGCTTCCTGCAGATGATGTCAGGCTGCATATGGATGCAGCAACTGATGCTGCAGACATTACCAGGCTACACATGGAAAGACCAACTGCTGCTGAGCAAAACATCAGCACATATGAGAGAAAACAGTTTGCATTTGTAGCCAGAACGCTTGGAAAAGATTCAGACAATGCTTTTGCAAGAGTTCCACACCGGCAGGTACAATCCAGATGATGCAGGCCACATGGCAACAGGTGCAAGCCAAATGGCATCAGATGCATGCCACATGAGCTCAAGGGATCCACACACAAAGCATACCTTGACAACACTTGCTGTCAGCCCAGCTGCGCTAGAGGACTTGCCAGATGTGTAGACTGCACGTGGCAGGAATGACGAGACGTATTTCAATATTTGAGATTTGCCACAGGAGGGATCGCCAACAATTGCCACATTGATATCGCCACGCAAGTTGATCCCCTGCAGCCAAGCGCAATCAAGAGCATTACACAGTGATTTTGCATGGTGATGGTTGTACAAGAGCTTGGTCATACATGTCATGCTGTCAGTGTATGTAAACACTTGCCAAAGCGCAGATGTTGATCTATAGCTAAAAGGCTTTTGTCCAACTAGAGCACATCATTCCAGGGTGACATCCTTGTCAGCATGAAGGCTGCAGTTAATCACCTCTCCGGTCTCTTTGTGAACTCCGCCAAACAGCATCAGCAGCACAGCTCGCTTGACGTCGTCATGACCATAAACTTGTGGCGAAATGCTCTTGGTCAAGTCTCTGTAAATTTGAGCGTTTGCTTTCATCTGATCAAGCTCTGTCTGCTGATCCTCTGTGTAGCTGAGATAAACCTCCTCCTCTGTAGCATCTTCATGAGCCCTGATGTTGGCTGCACCACTGTTACTGTCCGATTCCTGCATCATGTCACCACCTTGAGTTTTGAGGGTGCCAGACATCACTTAGCCGTCAGATCCAGGACCAAAGGCATTTGCATCAAAGCGTTGACTGAATTATCACCTGAGTTGCAGATGCCAAGAACACAAGCCGGTATGTCAGATCTCTACAGCCAAGCATCTTCAGACCGCTGATGCCTTGCCCTTGAAAGCCACCCTGGCCTGACACGCAAACATCCATGGTCATGTGACTATTGTACATGCATGAACAAGATCCTGCAATGCTGAGCAAGCAGATAGAGGCTACTTCATTGAAAGCAAACCTGGTTTTGTCTGAACTTTCTCCCCAGGCGCTGTGATTGCTGCAACATCTGGCACAACCAGCAGAGTACCAACAAAAGTCATCTCATCTCCTGCTCGGGCAGACTCAACGATGTTGTTGCGCAAAATGACATCCATTGTGCGTGGGAGACTCCCAGCTGGCACCTGCTCATTCAAGTTTCAGTAAGGACCAAGCATCGGGTACAAGTGGTAATCAACAGCTGGCCCACACTGCAGCTTGACAACGTCAACTGTCATTGCACAAACCTCGTCTGACTTCTCTTGCACCTTGACCTTTTGCCAGTCAATGAACTTGCTCTCCTCGCGCACCAGACTCCAACTTCTCCTGCTCTTAACCAAAATCATTTTGAATACAGAGTTTGGCTTGGCTTTGCAGAAGAGAATACAGATGGGTGTTACCTGTTGCCACATGTCTCGTTTGTGCAGATCACAGGTGTGGTCCATTTGAAATGCTGTTCCACATCACGTACAACTGTGTTGCACTCCAAGCATCTGAAAGAAGCTAAGAAGAGCTCAGGACGCACTTCACTGGTGCGTGTCACTGTGCCAGAGAAGCCCCGAAGTTTGCCAATCTGTTCTGTCCTCAGATTTCGCAGCTTGTCAAGGTTGGCAAGGTTATAGAAAGCAACCCAAAATTCCTTTTCTGATTGGTCGCCTTCATTGACTGAATAAGACTCTATGTGTGTCCTGACGAGATTTTGCAGTGCTTTTCTCAGATAAGGCTCTAAAAGGTGGTAATGGTCTTGGATGAATTGAGCTAGCTCAAGATCATAATCCACCAGGTGCTCCCACTGAACGTACAGCGTCGTCTTTTCACTATCCTGCATATGCTGCAACTGGCTGACATAGCATGGGATAGCCTGAGATGAGTCGGCTGTGGCTGCGGTTAGTCTGCTGGACTCAGCCTGGTCAGCTTCTGGCTGTATGTACTGATCTAGAAAGTCGTAAAATTTCGCCCTGGTTCCTTCCAGACTAGCGTTGCGTTGGCTGTGGGGTTCCATGATGCTGGCACAAGCTTCTTTGCCTACGATCCTTGTCTCAAGGAGCGTCTCAACGGAGATGCAAGTTCAATGCAGTTTACTTCTGATCTGAATTCGCAGTTCCCCGCCACCAGCTGGTAAGTAATCTGGTTCCCTATAAGCCCTTCATGAAGCCCTTCGACTTCGAAGTGCCCTCTGCAACTGCAACAACGCCTCCTTTGTGCAGTGCTTGAACAGTGCTTGAACAAGTTTATTAGAGTGCTCCAGCGCAAGAAAGAGCAACTTAAGTCAGAATGAGGCAGCTTAAATTTCACGAACGCAAGTTGTTAAAGAAGGTCGACTTTCTGCAATGGAAAAGCGAGAACACCCACCGAGAGCTGGAGGTTGGTCTGGGTTCTGCCTTGTCCTGCCCATTCTGCCTCTATTCAAGCTTGACATTGTCAATCTTGCTGCAGATCATGCGTCGCTATCACATACAAGGTCGAGACGACTACAAGAAGTACAGCAAGCTGTGTGGAGTGGTAACCAGGCTTGTACACTTCCTCAGGAAACTAGATGCTTCTGATCCTACTCGCATCGAGCTCACAGACCAACTTCTAGAAAAGTAAGACCTGAAGTGTGCAAAAGCATAGCGTGCACCTGCACATTTTGCGGTCCTGTCTGACGCTGTAACTGCTGCAGGCTGTATGCTCTCGGCATTATCACAACAAAGAAGAGCCTGATACAGCTTGAAAAACTGACTGTATCAGCCTTCTGCCGGCGGAGGCTTGCAGTTGTGATGGTGCGCACCAAAATGTCAGAGTCACTTCGGGAAGCCGTCACTTTTATTGAGCAAGGACATGTGAGGGTTGGCCCTCAAACAGTCACTGAGCCAGCATTTTTGGTTACAAGAAACATGGAGGATTTTGTCACATGGGTTGATACTTCCAAAATCAAGAGGAAGGTGCTGCAATACAATGATAGGTTGGATGACTATGATTTGTTGTCTTGAAGAGTGCAAAGGTGGATTGCCAGCTACAACTGCAAACCTGCCTGCTAGAAAACCTGAATCTGGAGCTGTATTCAAGCTCCAGAAGCCGCAGTCAGGGGACTTTGCCACTGGGCCCCCCAAAAGTGAATCACTGTAAACGAACAAGATGTTGTGACTCACAACAAGTTCTGGCAATTGTGATAAGTTAACATTGTATAGTATTATGATGCTGCAAGATCTGATATGCTGCTTGCCCAGCACCCATAGGATGACTCCTTTGACAGGCCAGTTTTGCCCTTATTGCAGTTTGCAGGTCAACCATGTTGTCTCGTGTTTTGTCACCCAGCTGTCAAGAAGATATGGTCACAGTACATTTTCAGCAAACACTGGCAGCTTTGTTTTTCTGCGTGTCAACTTTTCATACTACCTTGCTTGTAAACATATAGTAGGACAGCTTTCAACCATTTAGTCCTTTCTGCGTTGCACATATAGCTGAAGTGAGCCGTGGGACAGCAAGCAGCATATCTCGTCACCTCCACTGGCCAGTAGTGCATGGCCAAAGGCATGAAAGTTTGGATGTCCTTTGGACCTGTTTGATGCTGGAAGCTGCATCCTGCTGGTGGTGGTTTTGGTGGATGCTGCATCCTGCTACTGGTGCTGGTGGTGCATGCTGTATTCTGCTGGATGCTGCAGCAGCTGCCGGCAGAACTAGCAGCCAGGAAATTTCATCTTTTAGCTATAGCTCAGCCAGGCGCTCATTGCAAAGCTTTTGGTGCGGAAGCAGACACAGAATGCATTGCACACTCAGGCGTGATTCCTGAGGCCCTGTTCATGCACGATCCCCCACCATCGCTTCAAAGTTTCATCCAAAAGCATGGGAAGTTGCCTGAAGAGAAACGGCATGATGATCTAATCTACCATGATCATCACCGGTGTCTGTCTTGCTGTATGGATGTCAAGTGTGGGGCATGCACAGCCCGCGTGTTGCTGCTGCTAACCGTGCTCGTTTGGACTTGCAACGCTTGTATGATTACTACCTCAGGACAATCTGTGGTTT
>JAABUK010003065.1_pt1 | contig 28742 bp, 38 predicted proteins | sample 5559141 | NCBI WGS metagenome assembly JAABUK01 (sample SAMN10711869, study PRJNA513367) | rock metagenome | isolation source: Antarctica rocks | place: Antarctica: Victoria Land, Pudding Butte nord | collected 2016-01-03
GCACACAACACATAGTCTGCGCTCCATTACACGTGTCATGCAGGTGACTGCATGTCAAGATGCTAGGAGTCAGCATGAGGGGAATACGGCAGGGGTAGGGGCAGGGGCAGGGGCAGGAGCAGGGCCAGGGGCAAGGGCAGGGGCAGGGGCATGTACAGAATCATGAACATACTGCCAGCCCTCAGCAGCCATTACACCAAAGGCAGAATTCCTGAAGCGCCGACAGGACAATACAGCGCTGGTAAAGGGCAGAAGCATTCACCTCTTGACTGGTGGTCCAGTCCTCCGGCACATCCCCCAGCAGGCAGCTAGCAATGGTGGACACATTGAAGGCTGTGGCTCCAGTGAACATGAGCAGGGAGGCCCACCACAACAGGTTGTTCACCTTCACAGGGAACAGCCATCTGAACCTGCACTCATCATTGAAGCCGTGATGTTTCTTGAGCGCCTGAGAGGCTCATTGGATTGCCTGGCAATACATGTGCCGGGAGAGGGGCTCAACTCCGGCGAAACAGTTGAAGCACCCTCAGCAACGTCACGTTGATGAAAGCTTGCAGATTCAGGTTCATGACAAGTTTTTGATGTGGTTGAGCCAGAGGGCATCCTGTGAATCACTGAGACCTTGTTACAGCAGATGCAGGACAATTGATCAATGACCAAGATCTAGAAACGAGAGCCTCCTCAGAGCGTCCTGTCACATGCAGATAAATGCAAACAGCTGCCTAGCATGTTAGGCGTGTAGTATATCTACAACATGAAAATGAGGCCTCATGCAGCGCATCAGTCATTGCTGCTGGATTGTGGGACATGCTGAGCCAGCGCTGCTAGTCTCTTCCCACTGCATCCAGTGATGCAAGTCTAACACACTCCCATGACACACACTCCCATGACACACACTCCCATGACACACACTCCAGCTTTGATGAGCTGATGACTGGCAATGCCCGCAGCATGAAGTGGCTATGAGCTGGCAGGCCATGATCAATGCACTACACATAGGCAGGAGCATGAGTTGATACATGCCTGGAATGCGACGGCTGAGTTTGTACATAGGCAGGGCACAGCAGGGCACAGCAGGTACGTACCCGGGCTTTCTGCCTTTCTCTCCATGCACTCGCCAATTGTGGCGCCGCATCTCCAGATCGGTGTTGGCATTCTCAATGACCATCAGCCAGACAGCAGGCCAGAAGAAGAAGCAAGCCCCAAAGACCGCCGGGTACCTGCACACAACAAGGGTGCAGGGGTTTTACATTTAGGTTTACTCAAGCTTACACTTGTCGCTACGTAGGCTGGGCATGATTATCAAGCAACAGCTGCTGTAATGAAGCATGGCAAGGGCATGTGCCCCTTGTTGCAGCAATGCTGTGAGTTATGCAGGCTGCTGCAGCGCACAGCTTTAGCACATTTTGGACTGACAAAATGCTTGCAGGCAAGTCAAAGTACGCGCAACATCAGCAGTACACATTGTATGACAGCAATGTGCTAGAGCGATGCCGCTGTGAGCAGTCTTACCTAACAGGATTGTACTCTGCCCACCAGCTGCATGGTTGCTGAATGCAAATTGCTTTTCAAGGCCTGCACCCGCAGACACATCTCTCGGCAGCTAATCCAGAGCATAGCTTTGCATTTGACAGGGTTTGGTGATGCTGCTCCTATGTCATTTGCCGTGAGATCACATGCATAGTTTTGCGGCTGCTGGCTAATGGGATTGCATGAGGGTGCATGATAACACCAGGGCAGCAAGATACAAGGCCGCCATGCATGCTGGTGTCATTTGCGTACATTCTGCGCAGCACTGCATGCAACATGACAGTCCTGATCTCACCATGCAGACATTGTCCAGAAAGCGTGCAGCCACACAGATGATCACTGTGCAAAGTGCCAGAGCTGCATATTCCCACCACTAGGCTGATGGTGGCAGCACAAGTCTGCTCAGCCTCCACTGAAAAACATACAGCAGTAGAACTGTCAGAGTCAGGGTCTGAGATTCCTAGGAGGCCTGTCAACGCACATTGTACGTCTGCAGTTGCAAACACCGTTTCACCTCCTTTGACACGAGAGAAAGGTTCCACAGCTGACTGGGCTACGCACTCTGTGGCATGTTGACGGAGTTCGTCGTGCTTGACTCGCTTCCTGCGTTCCTGCTCGTATCTGTGGGCGCGAAGCTATGTCATCGACCCTGATTGATCCATATACGTCGCAAGCAATGTTCTTACCCCTCACACTCTTTCCCATTGCACATATCAGAGGTACTGAGCACGTAGAACGCCCAGTGCCTCAACGATAGCGGTCCGCCACGCGCTCTAAGTGCAATGGCTGCTTGATCGAGCCTGCTCTGAAACCAGATGGTACATGTTGATGCAGTCACATGATGAACAAAGGCCAATTCATTTGGTGCTGCCAATCCCCTGAAGTGAGTCGACCACGAGTGCCAGCTGTTTCAATGGATTCATTTTGTTTATTCAGCAAGCATCAAAGACCATGCTGAGCAATGTCTGCTGCAGTGCCCACAAGGTCTTCAATCTCACCAATATCCAGAGGCACGTCCTTAGACAGAATGACAGGACCTTGCTCAGTGACAAGCACATCATCCTCTAGTCGGATTGCAATGCCAGCTAAGGCTCTGTACTTCTCAGGATCGTTTGGGATATACAAGGCAGGCTCAACAGCCAACACAACGCCTGGCTGGAAAGGTTTGTCATGACCAATTGAAGCTGTGTCATGCACATCTCCTCCAAGATAGTGTCCTGCACACAAGAAGCTCTTGTTGCACTCAACTGTTCTGCAAACTATTTTACAAATTCATGATGCAGTCAATGTACCACAACTTGAGCTGACATGCATTTAGTCAGGCCTTGCACAGCAAACCCGGTTGCCTGCACTTGAACACGAGTTGCAACCTTGCAAGAGCAAGCTGTCTTGTGCAGCAGAGACATGCAGCATAACAGCAAGAGCATCTGTATGGACGGAAAGACAGCACAATGACATATCAGATCCAAGGCAGAGAGCTGCATGTTCTACTGACCTACTGAGTGGGGGTAAAATCTGGAGTATGCATCTCTAGCTATCACGCTGGTGCTCATGTTGCCACATACACCCAAGTCTGCCAAGCCTTCTGACAACAGCTGAATCGACAGGTTATGCAGCTCCCGCAGGGTATGGCCTGGCCGACAATAGTTGACGCATTGCCTGCACAGCCAGGTATGCTAGTGTGACAGCCACCTCAACTCATCTTACTCACTGGCAGATTTGTGAAGCATCATCTTTTTCCACAACGCAGGTCTAACTGCACATCGGTGAATATAGTGTTGTGTCTATGACAAAATTAAGCAGCTAGATTGACTAGGGAGAGCTGCCTATGCATTTTCTTTTGCCTGTTACTGGGCCTGTGCTGCCTGCATAACATCCGAGCAGCATGCACCCTGCTTCATTACCAGCAGTCTCCATGTAAGGTTTCACACAGTTGTATTGGCATCATTTCTCATGTGTGCCGACAAGGTCAACAGGAGTGGGCAGGAAATCCCACCTATGTACATGTTGCACAACCTGGTATACAGCTGCCTGTTCTGAGGAGAAGCGGCCGTTGACTGGCCAGCAGCGAGTGACATCACTGGCATAGCCATGCCGCTCACACCCAGCATCCATCAGCAGTAGTTGCCCATCTAACAAGGCCTGTGCCCAGCACTCACAGTCAGCTGCTACCAGACCAAACTTAGGTCGCTACCAATGGACTCAAAGCACATATGTGAATGCATTGCCCTGCTGAAGGCCTGATTAAGCCTGGTTGGGCAACACTCTGTTCATGTCAGAGTCATGCCCACGCTGGTTGCCAGCCAGCCTGTGAGACTTGTCATGGTGACATCAGGCACGGCAAGCTTGTTCCTTGAAGCAAGCAACAAAGTGCTGCAAGGGGCTGGTGAGCAGCTGCAGCATGAAGCCACAGAAGGCACACGCAAGTGGTGTGACCCTTACTTTCAGCTCACCTTATCATTGCGTAAGTAATGGATGACACAGGCGTCTGCCCCACCAGCCACAACAGAAGGGAAGGAGTTGCGCTGAGCCCCCGCCATTTTACACCTGTACTCTGCAACCATGGGGTCACATGCTAAGCTGCTGAAACTTCTATGTCACTTGGAGTATTTCTGTTACCTACAACAATTTGTTTTAACAATTACTGCATGTCTGTGAATTGGCCATGGGCATCTGGTACTTGCTGAGAGATTGGGCATGGTCATGCATGTTCCACACGCTGGTGACACTGAAATGGGATCTGATAGATTTGGGCAGCTGCGATAGCTGTGTCAACTGCTTGACGCTGTTTGAGATACAAGCAGAATGAACGTTTTCATACAATGTGCAAAACATGCAGACACATGCCGCGGTATGATGCGCAGGACAAGGGAAATCAGTGTTGTATCATGTGTTATACAGACATATGCTGTAGTGCTGAGTGATGCCTCGTCAGTTAATGCATTTTGTGTTGAACATATGCTTCGTGCACAGGTGCTTGCGCATGGAACTGCGGCAGCCATTGGGGAGCCACATCACACATTCTCATGCCAGTGCATGATTAGACTGCTGCTGAGCCTCACCAAAAACAGCTGCAAGCTGAGCTTCTTGCATGCCAGGCCTTGAGAGCTTGATGCACTCCTTCATGGCTGCAGCTGTTGCTGATGCAGAGGCCTGCATCAAGTCCACCTCTGCAGCTGATTTCTCCCATCTGCATGTAGATTGGAATGCTTCAAGCACCACTTTTGTGCATTTTTGTGGGTGACAGCAATACAGCGCCATGAATCTTAGACTACAACTGAGTCCATGTTTTGTTGGTGCCAACATTTGACTCGCTAGTGTCAAGAAAGATGTTAACGGGGTGGCTGATGCTGGGATTGATCAAGTGGTCAGCCTGGTGCTTGGTGTCTGCACCTCTCACCAGCGGTCATTAGACAGAAGCTAGCATGACAGAGGACCACATTCTGATCAGGGCACCATCTGTAGACTGCAAATTTGGTCTCAAGGGAACAAATGCTATCGGTACTGAGATCAAGGTTGGGTCATACCACTGCATACCTCATTCTATGCATGAGTGTTTCCAGTGGCCTTGTTTGGCCTAGGTCCATTGCCTTTCTGAGAGCTGGGGTCTCCCTTGGGATCTGCCCTCTGTTCCTATCGACGTCCAGCAGCACTGAGGATGCTGTAGCTACCATGTGCTGCATCCTCACACCAAACTGCAGCAGCATGCCAGCTCCACATGTGCAGCAAGCCATTGCATGGCCACATATGGTTGCCTGTGCATTGCTGCTGTGCAGACAACATGCCCACAGTTAGGATGTGACCATAGCTGGCTGTGCTTTCTGTCGTCCCCAGTTGCAAGGCTGACGCACAGAGCGTAGACTGACAGCTGAGCTGTGAAGCCTGTCTGTGCTGTGCTCACAGCAGGAACAGCAACACAGGGCCTGCTGATGCACAGCTTATCATGCTGGCCAACTGGCCTCCTTACAGGCCGTGGCTTACAGAGTGAGGCTGCTGCTGATCAGGACTTTGGGGATGGTGAAAGCAATACACAGCAAGTACTGCATTGAGTTGCAGCATACACGACACTGGCGATGAAGTTGCAGGTGTCAGTTGGGGGATTTGAGGGGTCACCTGAGATATGGGGTGGGCATTATCAGCCCCAAATAGCTCAATGGCTGCTCTGCAGCTGATGGGAGCTGCCTCCCACGCCTCCCTCTGCAGCACACTACCCCTGTCTGCGTTTGCCAAAGTATGCTGCCAATACAGATGCCAGGACAAATGGAGATGGCACATCCATTCTCTGACGTGTGATGGGGCAGAGAATGCACAAGTAGTGTGATTTGCATGTGTTGAGAAGTGACAGTATTGGTGCGTGGCTTGATGTTTGAAAGGCTTACCCGCAGATCCTCATCTGGTACAAACAACGTGAAGTTACCACCTGCAACCAAAACCACAACGATGAGGAATGACACAGAAGCGGAACAGCCTGCAGTAAGCTAGCAGCACAGCAACAGCTGTCTGTGCTTCAAGCACGAGGGAAGACAGCTACCTCGGCAAGAGGACTCAAAAACTGCAATAAGATTCTTCTGCAGTACTCCTGTCAGATATCGAAAGTCTGCATCTTGTCTGAAGGGGTGTGGGATGAGTCCAACCATGTATTGGGCACCTGCTCCAGGTATGACAGCAAAGCTGTTTGCAGGCATAAGCGAAGCTAGTGTGGCACGGCGCTGACTGTACTCAGCAGCTGTGATGCCAGGTGTCACTTCACCAGCTGCTAAAAGCTGCATCAGTCCCATCAAGTGCTTGTTTATGTGAGCAATGTGAACTCTGCGTCATAGTCCTCTGCCAAAGGTGCATGAACCTATCACCAACCTGTGGATGCGTGGATGCGATTGGTTGTCCTGGAACTGCTCTGCAGCCAGATTCTCCCAGAATCCGTTGGGTCACCCTTTTTAACATGCTAGCGCTTCTCGACATGTTGCTGCAACCTCAAGCTGCCCGTGCTTTCTTGCTGAGTCAACCAGCTGTCCTCAGCGCCGACAGTAGCTGTGCATGCGGTCGCAGTGCAAGGCCATAGGCTGACCCGCAACTATTGCTCAAGCGCCGGTATCAGCATGATATGCGGCACTCAATGTCGGTTGACCCTGTGCATGTAGACCGTGATATCGAGCAAGAGTGCCTGTGCAAGGCCGTTTGACCTGTGGGTCATGGATCATGACTCATGAATATTACATGGATGATCACAGGCGTTGACTAGCTTTTTGGCTACTGACCAACCCACCAAGGTGCTAGTCAGTGTCCTCAACGGCCGTTTTGCATAGCGACAATATGTGTTGGCCAGTCTGCTGCTAGTCTGCCTAGAGAACTTTGTAGAGCTAGATAAGACTCTGAGAGTAGAGCGTGCGGCTTTGCGGCACTAGCACCCTCCTCGTTCAACGGTTAAGCACCAGTCAAAACTGTAGTACTACATCTGCAACTTTTGTGTTGTCCAACGCCTTGAACAGTAGTGCTTATTGAGTGCCCAATCATTGTCCCAGAACTGTCGACTCCCCTGGCAAGTCTCAGGAACAGAAAACGTAGATTTATTGACTGACTGATATTGATGCGCATGCATGTGTATGCCCAGCTCCTTGCTTTGAGATACGCTGTGCAGTTGGCGGGCTTGGTTATGCTTGAAAGACAGTATGTGCACAGGTGACTTGTAACCCACTAGCCAGGCATCATCTCTCATCGATCAGACCTCTGTTCAGAAGCGCTGTCACAGTGACTGAACAGTAAGCATTGCCAGAGTCAGTGATTACGTACATTGAAGTGACGTTCTGCAGTGCGGGAATCTGGCTAGCTGTGGCCGAATTGCATGCTATGACTGACATCACTCATCGATCATACGAGGGCAGATTCGGATTACTGCTAAGCTTGATGAGTCATCCGGGTAGCAGGGCTGCAGCAGCTGCTCCTGTGCTGTGCGAGGCACTGAAAAGCATGGGCCTTCAAACTGCTGATGTTGTCGGAACGTGATGCCATGCTCAGTGATAGATGAGGTAACGCCCCTGGCTTGCGTGCTTGCATGATGGCGCGCGATAGTGTTTTAGCCTGTTGGCACACGTACATGCATCAAGTTACTTGCGGTCAAATCCTCACAACGCACTGCCTTGGTGGTCCTTTCCTACAATGACAAGCGGCATATGGATGAGTTGACGGCGGTGTGGGATTTCTCGGGGCCAGAGCTGGAACAAAATGATCTGCTGTGCAGCTCAGGACGTGAGGCCAACTCGCACGATCCCAAACTCAAATGCCAGCCTATCCCTGAGGAACCTGGGCGAAACGCGGAAACAGGCGTGAATGCTGTCGCTCAGGGTGACGTGACCCCTGTGGAGACCGAGTCTCCTCCTCAACAGGCTGGTCCTTCAACCCGGGAAGCAATGCCTACCGAAGACCTAACTTCTCGCAACAGTCAAGAAGCTCATCATTGGTCTAATCATTCGGCATCCCGTCAGACACCAGCCCCATCTCCGAGCGGATCCGACCAAAATGACATCCACAGCGGTGAACAGCAAGTGCGCTCTTCGACAGAGGCTTCTGAGCGAAAGCAGGCCAACAACCGCGAGCACCAACGGCAATGGCGGCTGCGACAAAAGGCATGGACCCTACCGGAACTGCACTAATGGCATTGAGTTGCAGCATTGATACGCACCTTGTGCTAGGTGGTTTTGCCAGACATCACCTGACATCACTTTTGCAGGCACGCTCAACGGCAGTGCAAAAGCAGCTTGACAGCGCTGCTGCAGAGCTGGCAGAGCTGAAAGCAAAGCAGGAAGACATCGAAGCTAGAACCCAGCACCTTGGTAGATGCCCATCCATCAAACAGCAAAATGTGGACGCTTTCATTAGCAAGGTACTGCCACCATGCACAGCGACGCGTGTTGAGCCATTTGAGCAGCTACGACACATTCGGATGCTGCTGCTCTGGATCTGACAACAGAACCTGCTGCACTTTGCTTGGCTGTTCTCATGCGCTGGTACTCACAAACACACAAGACTTTCGTTTGCAACATGGTTGGTGTTTCAAGCTTCTGCGCCAGATTGACTTTGCCCACACCTGACATGCCAACACCATGCTCAGTGATGTATGTGTGAGCAGGGGAGTCCAGATGGTGAGCCCTTTGTTCCTTTGGATGACATGGACAGCAACAACCAGCCTGTTTTGACCATTTCATTGGGAGGCAGAAGGGAATTGATAAGTGCTGAGGAAGTGAGATCCCTCACGTTGCAGCAGTTTGCTGCGCTATGGACGGTGTGTTGCTCTCCTGTGGTTACAGACAGTAAGGCCAACCCGTACATGCACCTACACTTTGTTGCCAGCAGACTCTGCTGGTCCGTGTTCAGCAATGAGTCAAGTCTCACTTTGATCCAGGCTTTTTGTTTGCAATCACAGTCGTTTATGAATGAGACAGATGCACATCACTTGCACAAGATGCCTCCATGCATTTCTGCTGACAGACTTAGGTATGTGCACCGTCTGCTGACAGTGTGGGCAGTGACACATACATGACTTGCAAACCGAGCATTCAATCTGTTGAATGAGAGAGCGCAAATAAGGTGAACACACGCATGCAGTTCTTTAATCTTGAGACAGTTAACGATCGCAGCATATTGTCAATACTGGTCTAATGTTTTGATGTGCATCGCTGCAATATAGGCGTACAATAGTGAGCTGCGAGAGTGTTTGCTGCACCTCAGTTGGAGCAAAGATGAAGAGGTGAAGACGACAATGCAGCAGCTTGCGCTTGAAGCATTGCGCCTGGCCGGCTGCAGATTGGTGATGAACCCTGCTCAACATTTGTCTCTCATCACTGGCAGAATGAACCATGGACACGAAGCGCAGCACAGCTTGGATCACGCTTTCTATGTCAACCTGCTGGTAAGCAAAAATGCTTCAGAGTTAGTGATGCTAACAGCCTGCATGCACACAATTAGGTGGGCTGTTGCATAAGTATTGCACAACCTGACGAAAATCACCACAATAGGTAGCGGGTGAGGGAGCAACTGTGAAGCCACAAAGGTCTTTGGAATCAGCCTCAAATGGCTGAAAGGCCAAGGGAAGCTTGGGTCCAATTCGGAATCATCTTATATTGAATGCCTAGCGGCTTCGTCTATTCTTTTTCTTTTCTTTCCGTGTGGCATCACAGGCGCAATGCAGAGTTTTTGTCATTACCCCAATGACAGTATCATGCTTGCAATGCAGACCTTTGCAAAGTCATAAGTCGGCAATGACGCCCCTGTGCACATGTGCAGATTCTCTTAGCGCTCTCAGACGAGCAGGTTCAGGACATCATGCTGCTGAGGCAGCTGTACCATAACAAGCTAGCTCTTCTGAGCATGGAGCGCAGGGAGCTGGTCAATCAGATGGCACTGCTAGAACAAGAAGAGCAGCACCCAGCTGAGCATGTTGTCACCGGCTCCGACTTGTCAAAATGCCTGAAAGACAATGTGGATGAGAAACATCAGACTCACTACCGAGTGGCCCGTGTGCTGCACAGAGGGGTGAGTCATGCTTCTCCTGCTGCTGCTGCTGCTGCTGCTGCTGCTGCTGCTGGCCACAATGTCTTGCTCGCTGTAGCATATCATCACCTGCTTTGTCCTGTCCTCATCAAAGTGAACGGATAGATTTAGTGCGCTGTGTGGCCTGAATGTTCATCAGTTACACATACTATGTGTGATCTATGTTGCAGATCCTGACGACGCGGCAGCTGGCAGATGTTGTGGTGCACTCCTATCCGTTCATGCCAATGATGGAGACTCTCTTTGATACAATTGCACCACAGTATGGCTATCCAAGCAAAGACGACATCAGGGCAATTGCACACCTGGATCCCATGATTACAGAATGGCAGCTCTTCAGCAGCTATGCTAAGTTCATAGGTTTACAGAAGCAATCACACAACTACATACCGCTTTGCAAGCATGGTGGCACCCAGGAATGGAGCTAGCCAGCGCAAATTTTTTTGAAGGTAATTGTGTACAGCCAATTCTTTTTTTGTAATTATTCCCAGGTCAGCTGGCACAGCATTTGTACAAGTTTTCCCAGATGTACAATGCAGGTGGTGTACAAGTTTTCTCTGACTGGCCGTACTGCTCAGTGTTTGTTGCGAATTACCAATCAAGACATGGTTGTTTTCTGCTTTGTCTGCACAGCAATCCAGCATGGTGAGGAGATTTGGTAGAGAACTTGGCACTGAAAGCAAGTTAGGGTCTGCAGTCATGCAGTTGCAAGTAAGGTAGATAACAAGCTAGACCACCAATGGATGCGTATTTTGTTCATTTAGGCGGTTCTGGTTTGCTACAATGTGGCGTATGATGTATGCATACCATATGGTCACTCCTCCCAGGCATTTTGAGGCAACACAGTCAAACGTTTGTAATGCACCATTCAATCAGCGTGACCGCAGCTGCCATGCCAAAACTCAAATGTGCATCATGCTATCAACATTCTGGCTTATACAAAAGTTGATTTTGCCCAATATTTTGACATGTTTTGGGACCTAGTGGGTGCCTTCTGCAATTTTTGGCACCCAAAGCATGGTGAGTTGACAATATGCTGGCCAGACCCAGGTACCACTGGTTTTCTTTGAGGACAGACATGACTATAAATGGAAGTACAAGCTGCTGCTTGACACGGATCAGGTACAAGCACAAGAGCAACAAGAGCAACGGCAAAGATCCTCCTGACTCAGTTAAGCAAAATTGGGGGTTGGCTTCACGTGCATGCTGTGCTGGGCCACTTTCCTCAAGGTGCAAAATTTTCCGAAACGGGTTGACTCACTTTACGTGAACGCTGTATCTGCGATAGGTATTGTGTCAGAACCGAATGTTGCTGTGAATGTTGATCAGCCAGACAGCCAGAAGTAAGTGGCAGTCGTGTGCTCTGCTGACTGATCTGCGGTCGTGTGCAAGCAACTGCACGGCATACCTTGACTGCGCTCCTGTATGGCAGACGAACGTGTCGTGCCGATATGTTACGTGAACGGTAAACGCTACGAGCTGCCGGAAGGCCGAGCAGAGGCAACTCTGCTGCAATGGCTCCGAGGTTCGACGCCAACTCAGCCAATCGAACTTGTCAGGAGTCTTGTCATACACAGCGTTATGCCTGGCACTGGCCTTCGTGATGTGCTGGCTGTTCTGCTTAGCTCTAACGTTTGCAATTTTGCTGGTTGCAGAAATTCACTTGACAGGGACCAAGCTTGGCTGTGCGGAGGGTGGCTGTGGCGCTTGCACAGTTATGGTGTCACATCAAGCAGAGTCCAAGCTTGTGCACCGCTCTGTCAATGCATGCTTGTGCCCTTTGTATGCGATAGAAGGCATGCATGTGGTCACTGTCGAAGGTAAATTGTACCCGCATGCCACTTCCCATCTTTCATGAAGTATTGTGCACTTGTCTGATAATCAACTTGCCATATAGCAAATTGTCCTGTGCTTCCTGTGTGAATCTGTGTGCATCACAGATGGCTTGCAGCTCATTGCCTCAATGTCTTGCAGGTCTTGGCAATCCCAGAAAAGGTCTACATCCAGTTCAGGCGCGTCTGGCCAAAGCACATGGCTCCCAGTGTGGCTTCTGCACACCCGGTTTTGTCGTGTCAATGTACTCATTGCTCAGATCTAAGACAGAAGCTCCCACCGAGACAGAGATTGAAGACAACTTGGCAGGCAATCTCTGGTCAGTTGCATGGCAATGCAGCATTGCATGTACATGCTACACATGCAAGAGCTAGTATGGGCGCACTGCTCTGTTCTTGCCATGTTCTTCAATGTAGTTGCATCAGCTAAGTCAAGCTCATCTGGTAGCCGTGGTAATGCAGTCGGTGCACGGGGTACCGTCCAATCTTGGATGCTTTCAAGGTGTTTGCAAAGGCTGATCCAGCTGCCTACACAGAGGAGTCCATAGCAGCCAGCAAAAGCCAGCAAAATGGTCATGCGACCAATGGAGCTGCAACCAATGGGCATGACACAACAGGACTAAATGGCCATCCCACCAATGGGCTCAAGGGGCATGCTACCAATACAAATGGCCATGAAACAAATGGTGATGACACAGATGGGCATGCCACAAATGGGCACAAGAACAACAGATATGCAGTCAATGGACACTCTGAAAATGGCCACTCGCATGGTCATTCCAACGGCAGTAGCAATGGCACAGTCAAGGAGCTGACCAAGAGCAGCAAGAGCAAAGGTGGCAAGGTACACTGTCATTGCCAAGCTCTAGCCTGAATGGTGCTGCAAGATACAGCCTTCTTTTGAGCATTCCAAGGCAGATGTCTCTACTTAGCTACACGTCCACTCTCAAGGGCATGTTTGCTTTGGGACGATGCTCAGCAGCACAAGAGACCAATTTGTGTCTTCAGATTGAGTGTGCAGCGGAAGTCATGCTAGTCAGATTAAGTGCATCCCACATGCATACCTTCTGACCCCTAAACACTCCAAAGTCATGTCTGAACTGTTGCCGCTTAGCATTCTGCGTTGAGGATGCAGCAGCGTCAGATTCTCATCTGAGTTAACCTTCCAGCAACTGCTTTCCTGCATGTGAATGCGCTGTATTCAGCAGACCTATGTCTATCATCCACCTACTTCCTTTTCTCCAGTAAACACAACAACCGTTTCACACCACATATGGTGTGCAGGTGTGTCCCAGCACTGGCAGGCCGTGTGACTGTTCAGATGGGCAGATCATCAACAGCAGCAAAGACAAGCAGATTATGGCAGAACTGAAGCATGAGAAGCCCCCACAAGAGCCCATCTTCCCTCCTGAGCTCCGCAAGCGCCAGCCCTCTGAGCTGTGCCTGCCGGGCCCCCTTACAACCTGGCACAGGTCAGCCTTGCATGTGGATATGCTGTCTGAACATGTACATGCCTCTTAGCAGATAAATCTGTCTGTGACTCTGAGTTGTGCCTGCCTAGACCCTTTGCAATTTGGCATTGGTCTGACATCATAGTTGTATGACCATCTCACAAAGTAGTCCAGGTGTTTGAAACCTGCTGTCAGCTCAAGCATGACCTGAGACAGCGCAAGGATGTTTGCAGGCATTTGTCCATTCCTCTGCAACTGCCAAGTACGCCTTTGTCATAGCCATCATTGAACAGCAGCATCAGTGGCACACCTGGATGTACATATCTGCTGCAGGCAGCTTTTGCCAAAGATTAAATGAGACCTGGCAAACGAAACAGCTGAACCCTGAACATTGTCTGACATGATTCTCAGCACTGATCTGTAAGTATGCTGTTGCAGTGCATTGCTGATCAGCTGCAGCAATTGTTGCCCTGTGACTGCAGGCCGTTGACCATGGCGGGGCTTTTCAAGCTGAAGGCAGAGTTCCCAGATGCCCGCCTGGTGGTGGGCAACACAGAGGTGGGCATTGAGATGAAGTTCAAGGACGCTCGTTATCCTATTCTCATCGGCGTCACTCACATCCCAGAGCTCAACCACATGGAGGTAGGCTGATGTTCTTTTGTTCAGCACGCTCATGATGTCTTCATGCGTGATGCTCAGCAACAGGCTCAACAATGAGGAAAGAAAAGGGTGTGTAGCAAACAATCTGCCAAAATGCTGCCGGTTTGGCCTCAGCAGGCTTGATATTACGGAGTATCTCTGCTGTCTGCATCAATGTGTGCTTGGTCATATGCTTGGCCATATGCTTAGCAAGTGCACAGTGCGCAAAGGTATGCGCTTATGCTTATAGAGTGTCTGCTTTGACACCACGAACATGTGTTGCTGAGTAAGCAGCCAGCTGGGTTGCTGGACAATCACACGCAGTAGTAGACTCAGCACACATTATAGTAGACTCAACACACAGTATAGTAGACTCAGCACACAGTATAGTAGACTCAGCACACACTATAGTAGACTCAGCACGCAGTACAGTAGACTCAGCACATGTTATAGTAGACTCAGCCCACACCTCTCCAATTTGCTGGCAGGCTGTTGAGGATGGCCTGTGGATCGGTTCATCAGTCACCCTCTCAGACCTGATGGACAAGATGCGCTCCCTCATCAAGAGCCAACCTGCTCACCAGGTGTCTGCATGTACAGCCCTGCTCAACCAGCTCAAGTACTTTGCTGGCAACCAGATTCGCAACACAGCGTCTGTGGGGGGCAACATCGTGACCGGCAGCCCAATTTCAGATTCCTGCCCATTGTACATGGCATGTGGAGCCACCTTTGTGCTGCAGGAGGAGGGCAAGCCGCAGCGCTCAGTCCTAGCAGAGGACTTCTTCTTGGGCTACAGGTCAGCCCTTCTTCATTGTACTGGTCTGTTGGTGTGTGCGCTCAGCTCTTGCTGGTGTCATTGGTGTGTCATGGTGGGTGGTGAACTGTCCCCCTCTGTTACTGCAGCCATGCATGCCAGATCATGTGACGCCGACTATCTGTCATCTCATGTTTCTGGACGCCTGGATGTTTTTTGCTGCACGATTGCTGGATCATTGCCGTAATCTTATTGCTTGTCTCAGCCTAGTAGCCTGACAAGGGACGGGGTGGGACGATGGGGCCAGAACATCACTTCGGCTCCTTTGGCTTTTATGTCCTTGACTTACACCACCCCTTGACGATATGGTCTTATCTGCCTGCAGGCGTGTGGACCTGCAGCCAAAGGAGATCCTGGTGAAGGTATTCCTGCCTTACACCCAGAAGCTGGAGTACGTGAAGGAGTTCAAGCAGGCCCACAGGCGCGATGATGACATTGCCATTGCCAATGCTGGCATGCGTGTGCGCTTCAAGCAGACTGCTGAAGGTGCAGCCTGATTTGTGCTGAGTCTTGCATTGCAGCCTCACCTGAGCACTATCTCCTGGCTGTCAGGTTGAGCTGTGTCACTCAGCTTTGCACCTCCAAGAGGCGATTAAGTGTGGGCATCTAGGATGCAGTTTTCAGTTTTCTGTTTTCTGTGCTGTGCTGTGCTGTGCTGTGCTGTGCAGTCTTGCCGTGCAGGAGCATAGCAAGTTGCATTTGACAGCTTTCTGACACCACCACTTCACATAGAGCTCATGTTGCGCCTTGAGCCAACACACCCCACATTTTTGTTGCTACTCCACCTGATCCTGCCTGACCTTTATCTGAAGAGCTTTGCCTCACAGCAGTTACCGCATGCACAGGTGGGCTGAAGGTTGAGCAAGCGCGCATCTGCTACGGTGGCGTGGCACCCAAGTGTTTGATGGCAACCAACACCCAGGCCGCTTTAGAGGGCCAGCCCTGGACTCAGGCCACCTTGGATGCTGCCCTTCTGGCAGTCGCCAAGGATGTCAACATCACAGCTGACGCTCCAGGTGCCATTCTTTCTGCTTTGCTTCTTCATTCTGCGTCAGACTCTGTGCTTGTACAGCACTCATTCTGTTTGGTTTGTCAGCTCAGGCCAGCTGTGCTGCACTGCAACTTGTGTTTCAACAGCAGTCTGTACTCACTTGCCAGCCGTTGCCCAACTTTCTGTGTCGCAGAGAACCTTGAACCACTCCTGTTTTGCCCATGTAGCATCACACAGCAGCACTTTGAGCCTGCTCCTTGTGCTGCCAACGTCTTGAATCAGAGATTCATCAAGCAGGGCTGTTGTCCCAGACATGTGACTCATATCTGCCTGCCACCCTCATCCTATTGCCACTTGCACTGCTGAAACAGATATCACCCTATGCTGTTACCACCCTTCAGCATTTCAGCCAGCAAAGTTTCGTCAAGTCCAGCATACTCGCCACCAGCATCACCCACCCATGCTGACTCACTCCACCACATGATCACAGGCGGCATGGTGGAGTTCAGACGCAGCCTGGCCTCGTCCTTCCTCTTCCGCGTCTTTGTGCATGTGGCCAGCCAGCTGGAGGCGGACCAGCCAGGCTTCCAAGCCATTTTTCCTCCCACCTTCAAATCTGCAGCGGTGCCCTTCCACCGTCCCCCAGTGCAGGGCCTGCAGTACTACTCCAAGGTGCCAGGGGAGGCTGTTGTGGGTCAGCCCACTCGCCACATGGCTGCAGACCTGCAGGTCACCTCCAAACCCCCCCCCCCCTCTTCCCTTGCTGCTTTTGGCCTGTGCTTGCCCCTGTCCTCCTTCCTGCCTTTTGCCTGTGCTTGCATCTGTCCTTGCCTTCTGCCTGTGCTTATGCCTGTCCTCCTTCTTGCCTTCTGCCTGGGATTTTGCCTGTCCGCAAGCTGGGCTGTTGCTTGCTACTTCCTTTCAAATCGTCATCATTCAGCATCATATCGTCATCATTCAGCATCACACTGAGGTCTAGGTAGTGCTTGGCAGGACTATAGGTCTGCAACAGTGACAATGATAGGTCTGCAATGGAGACATAGCTCTGCTAGCTCTGTTTGTGAATGCTCAGGATGCTTTAGCTGGCAGCTAGAGCATGTCCACTTGTTGCCGTCATGCATCTGCAGTTGCATATGTCTGCTGCCCAAGATATGACACATCTGCTCTCGTACATCATCATCATGTCTTGTGCCTGTTAGTAGCTCTCAGCTGCAATGATGGTCAGCAGGTCACTGCATGTGGTACAGGTGTCTGGGGAGGCAGTGTATGTGGATGATATGAAGATGCACAACATGCTGCATGCAGCACTAGTGTACAGCAGCAGGCCTCATGCCAAAATCCTCAGCGTGGATGCCTCAGCGGCTATCAGGGCAAGTGACCTTGTGCATCACTGCCTGCCTACAAGACCTGCAGTTTGCATTGGTCACGCTTAGTGTGGCTGCCCATCATGCAGCAAGTGTGGGCATAGCCTGACGTCTCTGTAGACAAGTGTGCATGTGTGACTGGTCAAGCAAAGCCTTGAGCCTTCATCTGTGCTGCGTCCGGTTGGCGCATGATCACGTTGTGTCTTGTAGTCATGCTTGTAGCGTCCTGACACATACTGTACCTGCTGTACTCTCATTGGTATTCTCAGTCCACGTCACCTGACGAGCTGCTTCCCACACCATGTTGATTCGGTGTCCTGCTGCCTCACTGCTTTGAGGCCATCCTCACCGCGGAACTGAGGTTGTAGTACTGAGCCAACAAGCAGCGAACCCCCCTTTCAATACTGCGTGAAGTACTGCTACACACCACTTTGTGCAGAACTTTGTGCATGTGTGAAACCCTGTCTTGACTTTGGCTTGCACTGTGTCACAGAAGCCTGGAGTGGCAGGCTACTTTGGCCACAAGGATGTGCCTGGAGGCAATGACATAGGAGCAGTGATGCATGACGAGGAGTGCTTCGCCTCAGAGGTGGTGACCTGCATTGGGCACGTCATAGGTGTGGTGGTGGCTGACACAGAGCAGCATGCCCGCATGGCTGCTCGCCTTGTCAAGGTGGAGTACGAAGACCTGCCGCCCTTGATCAGCATTGAGGATGCTATTGAAGCTGAGAGCTACTATGAGGTATGTGCTTGATAGCGTGCTCAGTGACATGGCAAATCAGCATTGATGATGCTATCGAAACTGACAGCAACTACGAGGTATGTGCTTTATAGCGTGCTCAGTGACATAGCAAAGACTGGGATGTTGAGCTACTGTGGAGCTGCTGCTGTCAAGCCGTATGTGCTTGCTTGCTTCCTCACCAACAAAACCTGGACTTCAATCATTTCAAGCTTCTTGTAGAGCTGCTGCCTGCGAAGTAATGTCAAGACAATCTGTTATTTGATGAGGTGCTGCTGCATGAATGACGCAAAGCATGGCTTCTTGCTTCTTTGATTTGTTTGGGCTTTTTCGGCTGGGCGGAAAACCCAAACAAATCAAAGAAGCAAGGAGGCATGCAGTGACAATGTCGCTCAAAGCACATTCTGTCTTGAAGGAGCCTCTGTGCAAAGCTCACACATGGCATGCACTATGCTACTGCAACACTTGATTTGGCCCTTGTGTTCATCTTTTGCCTCGCTTGGACTATACAAGACCAACGACTTGTGTGCCCGCATTGAGGGTCTTTGGTGTGTGTGCTCGATTGCATCCTCCTTGAGAGGGTCTGCTGTATCACAATGATGTTTGTGAGGTCTTTTGTATGAGGCAACTGCAGTCTCTGTTGCGTGACGCCCAATCTGGTCAGCAGCCGTGCTGTTCGTTGATGGTCATCAAGCTTCATGGCACGAAAGTCCTACAGACATGTTTGTGTTATAAAAACATGGTTGCTAATGTCCTGTTCTCCACCACAACCAGTGGCCCTTCTAGCATCTCTTGATTTACACTGTGCTGCAAAAAGATTTTGCTCACCAGCGTGTCCCAGGAAAATCAACAATCAATACAAAGCAAAAAGGCACCATGTGGAGCTGGTGTGATCACAGGGCTGGAGCAAGAGGATTGACTGTGGCGATGTCGACAAGGTCTTTGAGTCTGAGGAGTACGACCATGTGATTGAGGGCACCTGCAAGATGGGAGGGCAGGAGCATTTCTACCTGGAGCCCCACGGCAGCATTGTGGTGCCCTTGGAGAACGATGAGATCAAGATCATTGCCTCAACACAGGTGGCTCATGTGTGCTATATGATGCTGTCATCATGTCGTTGTTTCTTCAGAGAATGACGGGATCTTTGCCTTGATGCTGGTAGTTGATTGGCTCTGTATGATGCCTGTGTCACATGGCAGCATCACAGTGCTTGCAGATTTTGATACAGGCACAAGTGCTCAGTGATGTGTCTGTATACTACTGTCAATATGGTGTCAAGCTAGCATTTTACACGAGAGGGTGGGAGGGGGAGGGAGAGGCGGGGGAGAAGCAGTGATCAACCAACACTGCTGTCTGTCAACAAGTCATAGAATTGCTCTTTGCCTGGACATGTTCATTGCTTGCTTTGGTCATGATCTCTTAGAGCAAGGAGAGATCACAAAGGCACCCACTTCAATGGCATGTACAGGTCATCAGTCTGCATGCTCTGATTGCAAGCAGCACTTCCACAGAGTTGCCTGATTCTGTTTTTGGCTCTCCCCTTTGCACAACAGAGCTGCATGGTGGCAGAGTGCAACCAAGAGTCTTCAGGCCTGCAGCTTCACAGCACATCGTCTGATCAAAAGCAAGGCTCAAGCATCTCAAATCCAGACTCACTACATGTAGAGATGGCCTGCAGGCACCAGCCAAGCATCAGCAGACCATTGCGCACGTGCTGGGCATTCCTCACCACAAGGTGGTCTGCCATGTGAAGCGTATCGGAGGAGGCTTTGGTGGTAAAGAGTCTCGCAGTGTCTTCCCAAACGCTGCAGCTGCTGTGCCGGCCTACATCCTGCGGCAGCCTGTGCGCCTGGTTCTGGACAGGGATGAGGACATGCACATGACCGGCCACCGCCATGCCTTCCTGGGCAAGTACAAGGTGCTGCATCTCACCACCACTCATCATCCCTCTCACAGCTGCGCTCCAATGCACAGCAGAGCCAGCTTTTGGCATTTCATCTTGTGAGCAGTCATCAGTCATGCCAGCATACCTCTCACAGCTGAACAATCTTTCGGTATTCCATCTCACAAGCAGTCATCACTCATGTCATCATTTCTCTCACAGCTGCACTTTCTGCACACCGCAGAGCAATCTTTTGGCATTTCATTAGCAGTCATCACTCGTGCCATCATTTCTCTTACAGATGCACTCTTAGGCACAGCAGCACAAGCTGTCCTGCTGTCTTTGTTGCCCCAATCCGGGCCTTCATCATCACAACAGTGCCTGTGCAGCATGCTGCCCCCTTCAGGCTTAGCTTGCCTTCAGGTGGCATTCAACAAGGACGGCAAGGTGCAAGCCTTGGACTGCAAGCTGTACAACAATGCCGGCAACAGCTTGGACTTGAGCGCGGCCATCATGGAGCGAGCTGTGATGCACATTGACAACGCCTACAAGATCCCCAACGTGCGTGTGGTGGGCCTGTGCTGCAAGACCAACATCGCCAGTAACACTGCCTACAGAGGCTTTGGTGGTCCTCAGGTATGCTCCAAATACCAAATGCTTGCTCAGAATCTGCCTTGCTCTGGAAAGATGGAGGTGCGATCTGATTCATAGCAAAGCAGATGAAGTCCACAACATTCACTCATGCTTTTGAGATGAGGCGCAAAAGCTGATTTGGGTTGCAGTGCACACATAGCACATAATGCTTCCTATCACGCCGTCCGCCAGGCACAGGTCATTATTGACTCCTTTTGGTGGGATCTGTATGGGACCAACAGCAGTGCCCCTACTCTCATTGCACCATGCAGTGATGGACATTGTATGCTTTGCTTGGTTGCTCAGCCAAGCGTACAACAGGCTCTCTTCAAGGCCAAGATGTTGTGTAGTGCAGACAGATTTAGTATTGTTTCATTGTTGTAGTGGCCGTGGTGGCATAAGCACCTCTGATTTGTCATTTCAGCAGCGATCAGTTTCCTGGCACCACTTGCTGCAACTCCTGCTTGCATTTGATGGGCTGTGTATGCCTGGTGTTCAATCCTGGCACCTTGTTGAAGCTGAAAGCCACAGTCTTTTTTGTGCATCTGCCAGCTTTGCATCAGCCCTGAACAATGGTATGCAATGAAGCGCGCTTCACAAAGGCATGCTTGTCATGGCAGGGTATGCTGGTGACTGAAATGTGGATGGATCGCATTGCTCACATGACAGAGCAGCCCCTGCAATCCATTCGCCAGCTCAACCTGTACCAGGAGCAAGACAAGACACACTACGGACAGATCCTGCATAAGTGCCAGGTTCAGGTATGCACACCCTGCAATGCCAGCCCTGCTTTGTAAAGGCAGCATAGAAGGTGTTGTGGATTACTGTCTGTACTTGAGGCATGGTGACTCAGACACAGAAACTCTGCAAGACTTGTCACATTTGGTGCATTCAATCTTGTTGATTCATTATCTCTGCGGGTAATGGGTCAGCCTGCAAAGCACAGGTACATGTACCATATCAGTCCCACCTGTGCATGCCATTTTGATGTTGATGCTTTGACTGGCATCAGCAGTCTGCGCTGCATTTTTGCTCCCAGCATGTCAACTGCACAAACGTACTGCAATTGGGCACAGCGTATTGAGAATGGTGCTGTTCGCTTAAAATACAGCCCTGAGCAGTGCTTGTGCCTGAATTGGTGGCATAACTTCATGCTCAGCTCTCAAATTCAGCACAGCAAGCCTCACTACTTTTTTCAATACAACAATATTGTCAGATTCTGCGTGAGCATCATTCAGGCAACACAGCATTGCATGCATGCCTATGACAACAAGGCTGTCCAATCAGGCAGATGCACACCAAACAAGGACTACAGATGTCTACAAATCTGGCCTGAATCACAACCAGTATAACCGTCGCAACATACAAACATGCTGACGCAAACTTTTAGTGCAGGCTTGCTGGGATGGTGTGATCAGCCAAGCACACTTTGCAGAGAGGCAGGCGGCGGTGGACGACTTCAACAAAGCCAACAGGTGGCGCAAGCGCGGCTTAGCTGTCATCCCCACCAAGTTCGGCATCTCCTTCACCACCAAGTTCCTGAACCAGGGAGCAGCGCTGGTGCACATCTACACCGATGGAACCGTGCTCGTGACCCATGGAGGAGTGGAGATGGGTCAGGGCCTGCACACCAAAGTTGCCCAGGTCAGACTGCATCCTGCTTACTGCGCCTGGCTGTGTGCTAGCAGCGCTGTACTGAGTCTGACTTTCAAAGCTGAGCACTGCTGCACGTTGCTGGGCCGTGACATGCGCCAAGTAATGCTGAACTGGAGCAGACTGTCATTTGTGTTGTGATTATGGCTGGCTGACTCGCTCGCTCGCTCGCTTGCTCACTCAGTCTGAACAGGCTATCTGCCCTGAAGTCATGGCAAAGCCATGGCGCTTTGGTCTAATGCATAGCTTGAGCTCTGGCCTTGGTGTGTAATGCCTGACATTGTATCTAGACATGTGCCTGGGTCCACCACAGCTGCGGGTGTCCAATTCAGGGATCACCGACAGAAGAAGACTGGTCACCTTCACAAAAGATGGACCAGCAGCGGTCTATGACCTCTGGTCTGAAATTTTGGTTCTATACATGAAGTCTTTCTTCTTCACACAACTCGTTTAGAAGACTTAAAGTTAGTAGAGCCAAGTGGTCAGATGTGGTGACTGACCGCAGCAGATTTGAGCATTCTACGGTCCAGTCTACACATTGCAGAGACCTGGGCAGCCCAGTCCAGTACTTGGCCTCTTCTTACAATGACGCCAAAAGCTATAGTCTATTCTTTTCTTTCACTGCAGAGACACTGGATGTGGTGACTTGCAGGTGGCCGCAGCAGATCTAGGCATTCCACTATCCAGTGTATACATTGCCGAGACAGCAACAGACAAGGTGCCCAACAGCTCCCCCACTGCAGCCTCAGCCAGCAGTGACATGTATGGCTCGGCGGCGGCAGATGCGTGTGCCCAGCTGAATGCGCGTCTGAAGCCTTACAGGGAGCAGCGGCCGGACTCCACCTTCACTGAGCTGGTCAACGCTGCCTACCTTGACAGGGTGGACCTGTCGGCACATGGCTTCTATGCCACGCCAGACGTCACAGGTGACCTAAAACATCTCCGCAATGTAGCAACGCAATGTTACTATCCCCAGACACTCCTAAATTTAGATTTTCAGTGTACATATGACGTTTCTGAAGTAAAATAGATGTTTCGGGATTGAGGAGAGCTGTCTGCTGCCTGATTTCCCCAGTTGTCTGTGTGTTGAAGCTGCGGCATGTTCACATGCACTGTGTTTGGCTATGTACAACACAACAGGGTGCAAGACTGGAGGTGATTCCTGTCTCACTGTAAAGTATGTCAGCAAGGATTGTCCAGCATCAGTTTTGGTGTTGTCCAAGCACAGAAGTACAGTCAAGAAGGGACTCTGTGAAAGTTGTGCTGCTCACTCAAGCTGCTGCTTGCTGCTGATGCCCATCTCTAGGAATGCTTTTGTTGCATGTTGAGAACGTCTGAGATTGGCTTACGCTTTTGATGTTTCAGCCGATTCACATACAAGGTGGAGTGCAGGGTTTGGCGATGACATGCCCTTCAACTACTTCACATACGGAGCAGCCTGCTCAGAGGTAGAGCTGGACACTCTGACTGGCGACTTCCAGTCTCTGCGCACCCACATTGTCATGGATGTCGGCTCTTCTGTCAACCCTGCCATTGACATTGGCCAAGTCGAAGGCGGCTTTGTTCAGGTCTGCCCACCTTCTCACTTTCATACAGTGCGGTGCATCACATTCAGGCGCACGACATTGTCACGCTCATGCAAGACACAGTCAAGCTCATGGCTTGGTCTTTGCAGATGATGCTGTGTTGCTGGATCCTTCCAGCAACAAACTTCTTAAGGCATTGTTGATGCTGCTCATTTACGTTTCATGCTTGCTGCTTTGTAATTGCGGTGTGCCCATTGGTGTAGCCTACAACAACATACTTCAGCATTGCACCAACAGCAGTTGCTTTGATAAGCCACTGCGACTGTTGTCATTGTCAGCAATCATGTATTGCACATGCTACCAGACTTTGTCTGAGCCTGTGCAGATGCATACATTGTCTGTCTGGACAGTGCTAGTCACTGGCAGCGGCATAGGGCTAGCCCTGCTGTCTCCATTCATCAATGTATGCTTCCTTTCAGTTACTGTATGCATTGGAGTGTGTTGTGGTGTGAAGGGCATGGGTTGGACGTGTCTGGAGGAGCTGGTGTGGGGTGACAAGGAGCACAAGTGGGTCAAGCCCGGAGTCCTGCACACACGTGGACCAGGTGACTTGGGCCCAGCCAACTTTTGTTCACTTGTCTGCACCATGCTGTTCGTAGCTGATGCATAAGCAAACCCTCAGCCATGCCATCTCGGCATTGCTCCAAAGGGTCAGCTGGACACACCAGTCAAATTATGCCAGTAGCACCTGTAATGCAGCCAGGTGTGTGATGCATATGGCCTGTATACCAATGCTCAGAGTGTTCATGTGCTCTTTGTTGTTGCAGGCACGTACAAGATCCCTTCAGCCAATGACATCCCTCTGGACTTCTGTGTGACGCTGCTCAAGGATTCACCCAACCACCGGCTGCCCATGGTGTACTCCTCCAAGGCTGTTGGTGAACCACCCTTCTTCTTGGGCGCATCTGTCTTCTTTGCGCTGAAGGAGGCAGTATATGCAGCCAGGAAAGATGCCGGCCTTGAAGGCTGGTTTCAGCTGGACTCACCAGCTACGCCTGAAAGGCTGCGCATGGCGTGTGCAGATCACCTCACTGAGCCTTTTGGAGGGGCTGACATACAGGTCAAGCTGAGCTGTTGATCGGCTTGACATGTATGTATGTTGTCCTTAAGAAGATCTCTAACAGCATTGTGATGCATTCAGCTCACCAGACATATGCCAATACCAGCTAGTACTGTCAAAACATCATGTATGTTTGTCCTGGTTGGCAAAAAGGTAGGCTGCTTTTTCAGTAAACAGAGGGGTTGCAGGTGCTAAATTATGTACAGATTCACACTGTATCAACAGGTGGTCATTGGACAATAAGCGTATCCAGCAGTACAGGATGCCTTAATTTGATTGTCTCATTTCATGACGTCATACGGTGGGACACTACAGCCTTTGCCATTTGAGCCCTGGACACCAAAACTAAAGTTTGAAGGAACAACTTTGAGTTTGTGTGTGCACAGAGTCTGCACTTTGTAAGCACGTGTGTAACAACAGACAAAGAAACATCGTCAAGAACTTGTTTGTCGCTTCTTCTGTATGCTGACACTTTCCCGCTTGAGGACTGTCAGTAGAGTCTGTGAGCTTTCCAGAATCTTGTGATATGCACCTTCTGTCTCTTGAATGACTTTGTCATACTCTGTCCTTGTGGCCATCTGCAGCAGAAATAGTGACACCCTTGCATCAGGTTGCTGCATATTATTTCCAGTGGCTTTTGTCAGGCATTCCTAATCAATTTTAACAGAAGTCAAGCACTGCACACGCAAAGCACACTGCTAGGGCATCCTGATGCAGCTGCTCACGACAGCATGCCCGACCAAACTGATCAAACTCCCAAGTGCAGGATGTGTCAGCATATGCTTGCAAAACAAAAGGTCTTGTATGACATGCCATGATGGCAGAGATCTGTGCGAACATGCAACACACCTTTCTAGCAAGGCCATCGTTAATGTGGGCTAAACGCTTCGTCAGCACTTGAAGGTCCTGTTGCAGCTTTGCCTTTTCTCCCTCTTCATCACGGATCTGCTTCTGTACTTCTTCACGCTTCTCCCGCAAATCTTCGATGCCTGCAAAACAAGAGCAAAGGCTTTATGCTGCAGTTCATAGTTGCTTCCGTCCCTCTGTCTGTTGTTCAGGAGGCAGAGCGTCATTGCTTTCGTTGAAACAGTGGCCTGCCATATGTTGTGCTGACCATGCTGCTATTCCTAGTACTGAGCAAAATCAGCAGTAGCCTGTGCAAGTGATGCAGCATTTGCTGTTAGCTCTGGTCAAGCCAAGTGCTTGGTCTGCTGATCTGGCTTTGCGTCTACTGACCAAGAACTTTGAGATACAGTTGCATGACGACGGTGTAGTGCTGTGCCAACATGCAGGAAGAGGGACAGATGCAATCAAGTGCCGATGCAAAGGTGCATCGACTGATTAAGCTGATGAGGGGCTCACTTCTGAAATGCAAAGGTCCCCTCAACAGGAACGTATGGCATGTTGGTCAACATCAGGTGCAACTCTCGAGGCAACAGAGTTTCTTTGACAAGCAAATGAACTTACATTTTACTAGCTCGTTGTTATGTGACTGCAAGGCAGCGCCCTGTGCTGCCATCACCCTGCTTCTCCTGCTGGACGAAGGCCTTGCTGTCTGTCAGGCGTCTGGGTCAGGACGCGAGCCGTGTGTTTCGTGTGACAGCCCGACGAGATGTTCGAAACCCGCCCAGTTGTTATGAAGCTAACAATGTGTCCCCCTGACTTCTTCCTGTCTTTGCGCAAAGTGGCCTAGAAATTCTCCTAAGAAAGTTTTAGACTTGAAAGGTACTAAAGCGAACAAGGCTGTCGTCTGTGAGTCCGTCCTGTACCCGCCCAGGCTCCATTGCCTGTGCAGATGATATGTGCAGGCGGCAATTTCATGCATCACTTTCCAGGCAAATCATGTGTTCCGTGTTGCTCCGATGCTTCGCGCTGCTAGCGAAAGCCCTACAAAGCTAGTGGCCCTTGGTGCTTATGGACGCTCCTATGCTGGCTCATGAAGGCTCGTATGAGGGCGAGAGCCTTTCCAACGTGGAAACCGTCCACGTGGGAATTCGTTCTTGCCGTAACTTTGTTAGTGGCGCATGACTTCGAAGCACCATCAGCCATTTGAGCTGTATGCAGGCCCTGCATGTACTGCATGTTGCGCTTGACAAACTCGGTCTGGTAGGCGCAACCAGGGTCGACCCCCAGGTAACTTTAATCTTTGGACACTTGCCTGTATGAAGCACAGGCAGGAACAGCAGTCTGGCTGCCAGCAGCAAAATCATTAGAAACAGCAAGACGCTGCTTGTATGCAGCTCCAAGCTGCAGCTTTGGCGCAAAGCGTGGGTGAGGAGATCACCCAAATGCTGGCTGAACAAAAGAAGCTGGAGGATCAGTATGTAGCTCTTGTTGCTGAGCAGCCACAGTTGCGCAACTTGCCCAACAAGAATAAACTGTATGAGAACCAGAAAGCAGTGCATACCACTGCTGAACAGCTCCGGCTTGGAACTCAGGCTCTTGTGCGGAACCTGAAGGTCAGCTTGACCATGCATACAGCAACGTAGCTCATGCACCATTAGCTTCTGCAGTCAACGCCAGAGCCTGCTTTGGTCAGGCTTCGGCATAGCATGGCAGTATTGTTATACGCTGTCATCCTCTGTGATTTCCACATTTGCTGGCAGTCATCATGCTATGTGGCACCAGTCAGGAGACACCTTGCACAGACCAGGCACAATGCTTCAACATGCATGTTGTCATGCTCCAAGGCTTTACAATCCTGATACAGGCCAGCCCAGGCGTGAGTGAGAACATGGCTAAGGTAGCTGTACAGCGGCAGGCTCTGCAGCAGCTGCTGCACCACTGCACTGCTCAGCTGCTAGCCAGTCAGACCTGCCCAGTGCTGGTAAGCCACGTTATCTATCTGGAAACCACGCAGACATGCAGACAGTATGTTGGCTTGCCGCAGCCCCTTTACAGGCAGAATGAATGTGTTGGTGCAAGCCCTGCAACACTCTTTGAGCCTCCGTATGCGATGATGCCAATGCTCTGCCGTCAGTGTCTTTCTCATTGAGCCCTGTTGGTCTGCACATTCTCACAGACTTGTCACCTGGCCAAGCTCTCAGTACTGTAGCAAGCAATAAACCCATCAAGCAAGCATCCAGAAACATTGGTCACCAATCATGTGGCTGCTGTGTGCATGTGCAGGCGGAGTATGTTGAGGGGGTGGAGAAGCATGATCTGGAGACACAAGCCACCATAGAGCGGGAGCGTATCACCAGTGCTGCTGTCAAGCAGCTCAAAGCTGAAATCAAGGATGAGAAGAGCAAACATGAGGAGCAGGTCTGACTATCAATATGCAGATTCTGCTTGCCATGCAAACTGAGCTGAACTCATGCCTTGATACACTGCATGAGCTATGGGTGGGTTAACAACACACAGAGAGCGCAGCAACTCAAGTGCCACAAAGCGTGCGTGAAGGGTGGAATGTTCTCTCAAGCTGCACTGCACAAGCCTCTCAGTGTTGCAGTACTTGCAGCACAATCCGCATTGAGCACTGGATCTTTCCATCTGCATGTGCATGACCCTTCACAAGAGGCAATGCCCCCTTACGGGGTAGGGCCTTGGCCTTGGCAGAAATATAACTTTATGCCAGCAACCACTGGGGTATGCCCTGTACACTAGGCCGATCACGACTAAAGTGACATTTGCCTGCCCCTGGAACATGCACAAGTACGATACATATTTGATTGAACAGATGAGTATGACATGTCTCCTGTGTTGAGCGTTTTGTCATGACAGGCTGCACCCCAATAGTCTCTGCAAAGACTGCCCTCCTTGCTGGCCTCATACTGCTGAGTCACACGGCATGTACTGTGCTTTCAAGCCAGGATGTCTGATGAGTCACAACTGGCTCCACACCCCAGACTGTAAGTTATAAAATGAACAAAAGATTGTACCTGTCAGTCAGTGAGAAGGCTGTGAGGCGCCACTACTGGCTGCAGATGCGAAGAGCTGGGCAGGCTTTGGCAGAGCTGAATGGGCAGCAGAAGGCAGTGGCCCTAGGGGGGAGCAGCAAGGCCCGGTACAGGGAGGCCCAAGT
>JAABUK010003066.1_pt1 | contig 28741 bp, 28 predicted proteins | sample 5559141 | NCBI WGS metagenome assembly JAABUK01 (sample SAMN10711869, study PRJNA513367) | rock metagenome | isolation source: Antarctica rocks | place: Antarctica: Victoria Land, Pudding Butte nord | collected 2016-01-03
TTTCAAAGAATGAAGATGAACTGAGAATCTCGATCGAATACAATGAAGCTTGATAGATCGTGAGTTCAATATACTCATTGAAGCAACATTTCAGCTGTCTTTTCGACTGTGATATCTTCATCATCAATGATGCAAAAGATATAATGTCTTTCTTTCAATAATCTGCAGATGACAGTCAGAATAACGTTGTAGTCATACGAATCAGGTAGATTGATAATGAAGTTCATGAATATGTTCTGTCATTGCTGTTCAGATATCAATAAAGATTGAAGCAAGTCATTTGATTTATTTCTAGATGTCTTTGATCATTGATAAACATAGCAGTTTCAAATATATCAATCTACTGTCTTTTGCATGAATGATCAATAGTAGTTTCATTTGATGATTTTCATCATTCTAAGAATATCAAGATGATCTATTGAGAGTTGATCGTGCATCTCATGAATCAAATTCATTTGCAAAAGTTCATTGAATGAAACTCATAGCTGACTGTCTTTGTATAAGATTTCATTCTGAACTCGACAATTCTTCAGCTTGATGTCTTCACATTGTGCTTCGTCTCTGATCTTTGCTTCACGAAGTAGAGTACAATTCTCATCGATTTCATTCACGTCAAGAACTTGTTTATAAATTGACTCGCTGACGTTCTTCTCTAGATCAGCAATCTTCATTCAATTCAACGTCAGAATAGTGATTCATTGATAGCAAACGCGTTCATCATCGAAATCTCTGAGCACGAAGTCAGCTTGACGAGTTAATGCATCGATCTTAATGTTCTATTTGTCAGATTGATACATTATCTTGAAGTTGAAGTCAGCTAGCTTCTGAACTCAGCGCATCTGACGTTTGCTCAGCTTTTTGTCTTTCATCAATGAGATGAGTGCTTGATGATCAATGAACATCTTGATAGAAATGTTGATCAGCTTCAGTTCAAGTCATCAATGTTCAAAAGCTCAAATTATGATCAGCAGTTTCTTATTGTATATCTTGTAGTTACACTCAGCAGAAAACATGTTCTTGCTATAGAAAGCAATTGAATGTAGTACTTCTTTGTCATCATATTAAGAGAGAACTTCGTCGTTTACGTAGTTGAATGAGTCAGTTTTCAGAATAGTCTCATGAGTCTGATCAAAGTGACGAAGTATAGAAGTCTCAGTCATACATTTCTTCATGTGGTTGAATGCAGTCTGACAAGTCTCATTTCATTCAAATATGATCTTCTTTTGAGTGAGTTGAATCATTGAATGAACAATCTTCGAAAAGTTCTTGATAAAGTGTCGATAGAAGTTGCAGAAGTCAATGAATGACTGAATCTGAGTGAGATTATTGAAAGTAGATCATTTCACTACTGCTTGTATCTTTCGTGAATTCATCTTCAGTTCTTCAATGAATATTAATAGTTTTAGAAAAATGATCTCTTGAACATGAAACTTGCATTTGTTTATGTTCATCTGTAGATCAGCTTCTCGTAGTCTATTCAAGATCAATCATACATGTTGCTTGTGTTTCTTCAAGATCTTGCTGTAAATGATAATGTCATCTAGATAGATCTGACAAAACTGATGAAGATATTCAAACAGCACGTTGTTCATATAATGTTGGTAGAACGTTGATTCATTGATTAATTTGAAGAGCATTACATGATATTTGTATGAATCAAAGAAAGTGATAAAGATAGTCAAATTTTCGCTATCTGAGTGCATTCGCAGTTTATTAAACGCGACAATGATGTTCAATTGAGTCAGATACTTGCTTTCTTGTATTCAAGCAAGAGTCTCGTCAATCAATGACAAAGAATAGCGATTTCGTTTGATCAAAGCATTGAGCTTTCTATAATCAATGCAGAAACGCAAACTATCGTCTTTCTTTTTGATAAACAAGATGAGCGAGACGTATGAAGCGAAGCTAAAGAAAATGAATTCTTTGTTCAGATGTTCAATCAGATACTTCTTTATCTTCTGAAGCTTGTGATTGAACATCTGGTACAGTCTGCTTCGAGAGAGTGTTTTCTCGTCGATCAACTCAATCTTGTGATCATAGAAACAATGAGATGATAGCTGATTGATCATTGTTCGATTGAACACGTCTAGATAGTCGTGATATTCAGAGAAGAGCTTAATCTTGACTTGCTTAAGAGTCTTGACGTGTGAAAGCTCATGTAGATTCACTTCTTCGAGCTTTTTCTCAGCTGTAGTTATGAGTCAATCAATTTTCAAGATGATAATAGCAAAGATCTTGACGTCTGATCATTTGACTAACATTCTATAGACTGCTGTCTCTATCATTGATATGTTCATTGAACTAGAAGCTGATTTCAGACTGAACGTTGATTTAAAATTGACGCTAGGCAAAACTGCGTCAAGCGATTTTGACTGTTCAACTGACTTCTCTTTGAACTGACTGAAAGAAGATGTAACGAAGGTAGTAAATCTCTTCAGAATATGAGTAAAAGTCAAGCTTTTCTGTTTCAAGATTGTTCTATGACTTGAGAGTAGAACAATCAATTTCGAAATAAAAGAATTGAAATTTGAAAATCAAAGAAAATCGATTTGCATATCTATTACTAGATTGATCTTGTTCATTCATGTTTTTTCAAGAATCATTTGATGTTGATCTAATCAAGTGATCAACATAAAAGCAATTTCAATCGTATGATTCTGAACAGTCAGATTCAAATAAATGACATGAGTAATGAGCTTTTTTGCATAATGATTGTTGAATTCTCGTATTGACTTCGTCTTAATCAAAGTCAGAGATTCAATTTGCAACTGATCACAAACAATCTGCGCGATCACTTCATTAATGAACGAATAGTCAGCAGCTTCGATGTCAATCAATGACTTCAATGAGTAACTAATTTCATTGCTAAATAGTACACATTCAGTAGTCAAAGATTCAGAAGCAAAAGAATCATTTGACATGCTTATCGTTGAAGAAATTAACACGTCTTTCATTGCATCTTTGATGAAAGTCTCTAGTTTTTTGTCTCACTATTCTTGAAAGAAGACATTTTCTCATTCTTCTTATTCTTCGAAATGATGATCTCATGTAGACGAAAAGTGAATGCATAAGATGCAGAAGTATTGATCTTGTTCTGAGAGCAATTCTTGAACAAATGATCGAGAATCTTGCAGATATAGCAGATGATAGACGATCTTGCTGACTCAGAGATAGAAGAGAAAATATACTTAACATAATCAATTATTAAAGTCGTCACTGACAATGAGATAGCAGCACATTTATCAGGTACAACAGTGACTTTGACGATGACAGTGCGAAGCTGACTGCGTAGCTGATAGTTGACTCGCTGTTTATTATTCACATCTTGAAGAAAGATTCTTAAGTGAATGAGCAAAGTAAAATTCTCTGAACAGACTGATAAAGCGTTCTGCAAGCGATTATTGATTTTATTCTGAAGATCGTTCATCAGAGTGCAATCATCATAATCGAGATAGCTGAATAGCTTCATAAAGTTAAAGTAGAAGACATTGAAAGACTTGTCTGCTTGTCTTAGAGCGTTGTACTTGCAACGACACTTTCGATTTCTATTCAATTCATCGTATATTTCTTTCAGATGCTCAAATAGCTCGTAGATCAAGATGTAAGAATGCGAAGCATCATGACAATGTTAAGCGAAGATATGTTTAGCAGCATCATTTTCTAGTCTAGATATCACATAAACAATACAGATATTCTCATTATCGAAGTGATCAACATTTGTCTGAAGCTTGTTGTTCATCTTGACTCTTCAGCTATCTCATGTTGATTCATCTTCATTGATGAATACAGATGAGTTCAAAAACTTGAAAGACTTGTGATGATCATTATTGAATAAAGTGAACGACTCACGTCAAGTATAATTCTCGATAGATTGACGAGATAAAGATTTTGTAGAAACTTGAGATTCAGTAGATTGACGAGATCGAGACTGATTTGCTGAACGCTGTTTCTTTTTTAGACTCAAGACTTTCTCTTGTAGTTCAATGATAGTTTCTTCTTGAGTATCTATTGTCATTTGATTGATTTCTAGCTCATCAAGTTTCTTGATGTGATTGACTTGAACATCAATTCATTGCTCATTGAGTTTCAAAGTCATGTCTCGTTGATCTCTTAACTTGATCAGCATCTTGATGATCTCATCTGACTGATCGATAGCTCATTGACGAAGTTGTTGACTTATGTTGATGTTTCATGAGATAGCAACATTCTGAGATCTCGTTGAAGCATCAAAAGAGATAAGAGAAACTCATTTATTAGCAATGCTTCTAAGCAGATGAGCTGTTCGTGATTCAACTGATTCAGAGTCGCGTGTCATTGTGAGAGATTAAAGGTAAAGATAGATAGATTGTGAGAAGATTGAGTGGTTGATTTAATAAATTTGAGTAAATTTGAGTAAATTTGAAGATGTATTTTGATGAAAGTAATTTAAAGAATTTCTTGCGAATTTTCTGAATAAACGAAGTAGATTATTTCGTATTGTCTACACGTTGATAGCAGAGTAGTTGATTAGCATTTATCTACTGTTAGAGATCAGCATAGAGTGAGTCATATGAGTGTCATTTAACTAATAGATAAATGCTAAGAAAGAAAAGTATCTACAGAAAGAAACTCAATTCTTATATGTGTGTTTCTCAGCTTTATGCTAGGCTCGATTGAGTTGATGCTTTACACATATGATGCAGAGTTTCAATGACATCATCTTTAGATCAGATTTTCGCTAGACTCAATTAGAATGAAATCAGGCGAAGACTAGATGAAGACTAGAATCATAACAGTACTCACTTGAATTAAATAAATCAATAATGAAGTTCATTGCTATGTCTTGTCATTGCTGTTCAGATATTGATAGAGATTGAAGCAAGTCATTTGATTTATTTCTAAATATCTTTGAACGTTGACAGATATAACAGTTTTGAATATATTGATTTATCGTTTTTCACATGAATGATCAATAGTAGTTTCGCTTTATGACTTTCACAATTCTAAGAATATCAGAATGATCAACTGATGATTGATTATGTATCTCACGAATCAGATTCATTTGTAGAAGTTCATTGAATGATGTTACAATTCTAGCTACGCATCTACATTGATAGCTATGTTAATGACTATCATCAATCGCTTGTCGCTAGACTATAAAGTTGTTTCAAGGTCAACTCTATTCAGAGTTAGCTTATGTTTCTCTGAGTCATATAAATAGTCGATTCTGCTCTTCTAGATACTTTTCTTTCTTAGCATTTATATACTCGTTACATTACACTCATATGACTCGCTTTATGCTGATTTCTAACATTATATAAATGCTTCTTCATTACAGACGAAGAGAAATAATCTGCATCGACTTGCTCTGCTTGATTTACATGACTATTGACTTTGATCTAGTCGACTTGTGATCATGCAGACACTCACTCTTCTTTCTCGTGAGCTGACTCAGCGAGAATAAACAAAAGATTTAAACTCATGCGCTGGTCAGTGAGTATAAACAAACGATCGAAATTATTCGACTAGATCAGAAGATCAGCGAATTAATCATTTATTCAGATTTGCAAGAAATTCTTTGAATTTGATAAATAAATGAGATCAGTCATAGAACTGCGTGAAGTCTCTATCTCAAAGAGCAATCAAAGAGATCAGTCTAGAACTGCGTGAAGTCTTTATTTCAAGAAGCAAATCTCAGTGAGTCTGCTTCAACGACACTCTCAATGCAATGATCTACTCACTCTCATCATTCTACTCATCAGTGAATCGATTCTGCTATTCATTCACATGCAACTAGTGAGTCTGTTACAATGACATTTACTCTCAATGCAATGATCTACTCGCTCACATCGCTCTATCTATCAGTGAATCTGGTCAAATGTTCACATGCAACTAGTGAGTCTGCTTCAATGACATGATCATCTTTAATAACAAGCAAATCTATGAGCTTGTTCATGTATTGAATCTCAACAAACTCATGAGCTTGTTTCTATATTGAAACCTCTCAGTGAGTTTGCTACAATGACAAGTCGATGATCAATCTCTTCAATGAGCAAGTTGACTAATGAGTCTGCTTCAATGACATCTTTCGTCAATGCAATGACTCATCTACTCACATCGCTCTATCTATCAGTGAATTGATTCGTCAACTCGATCATGTGCAAATAGTGAGTCTGCTACAAAGATGTTTTTCGTCAACGCGATAATCTATCTACTCACATCGCTCTACTCATCAGTGAATCTGATCAAACGTTCATGTGCAACTAGTGAGTCTGCTACAATGACATCATTCTATCTTGCATAGTGAGTCTGCTACAATAGGCATTTCAATTCTACATAAAGCTAAGAAACACATTCATGCAAACATGAATTGTTGAAGAAGAGAGATAATGTTATGATTCTAGCTACGCATTTATGTTGATAGCTATGTTGATGACTATCGTTGATCACTCATCGCTAGACTATAGAGTTGTTTCAAGATCAACTCTATTCAGAGTTAGCTTATGTTTCTCTGAGTCATATAAATAGTTGACTCTGCTCTTCTAGATACTTTTCTTTCTTAGCATTTATATACTTGTTACATTACACTCATATGACTCACTCTATGCTGATCTCTAACAAACGAGACTCATAGCTGACTATCATGATACAAGATTTCATTCTGAATTCAACAATTCTTCAATTTGATATCTTCATATTGTGTCTCATCTTTTGCTATTGCTTCGCGAAGTAGCATACAATTCTCATCGATTTCATTAGTTTCAAGAATCTATTTATAAATTGATTCATTGATGTTCTTCTTTAAATCAGCAATTTTCATTCAATCTGACGTGAGAATTGTAGTTCACTGATAGTGACATCATTCATTCTCGAAGCTTCTAGAAACTGAATTGACTCAACAAGTCAATGCATTGACTTTGATGTTTTATTTATCTGAGCAATACATGATTTTGAAGTTGAAGTCAACGAGCTTTTGTACTCAGCGCATTTGACATCTACTTAGCTCTTTATCTTTCATTAATGATGTTAAAGCTTGATGATCAATGAACATCTTGATGAGTAGCTCAGTCAATTTCAGCTCAGATCATCAATGCTTGAAAACATAAATGATTGTCAGTAACTTCTTGTCATAGATCTCATAATTGCACTCAATGAGACTCAGATTCTTGCTGTAGTAGATCATCAAATGCAATGTTTCTTCATCATCATACTGAGAAAGTATATTATCATTGACGTAGTTGAATGAGTCTGTTTCAAGAATAGTTTTTTTATTCTGATCAAAATGACGAAGAATAAAGACTTCAGTCATTCATTTCTTCATATAATCAAAGATCGTTTGACAAGCTTGATTTCATTCAAATATCATCTCTTTTTGAGTTAGTTGAATCAGAGAATGAACAATCTTCGAAAAGTTCTTTATAAAACGTTGATAGAAATTGCAGAAGTCAACGAAGAACTGCATTTGAGTGAGATTTGTAGAAGTAGATTATTCAACTACTGCTTGTACTTTTCTGAGATTCATCTTTAGTTCTTCAATGAATAGCAATAGTCTCAGAAAGAAAATTTTCTGAACATGAAACTTGCATTTATTTATATTCATCTAAAGATCAGTCTCTTGTAATCTATGTAGAACTAATTGTACGTGTTGCTTATGTTTCTTCAATGTTTTGCTGTAGATGATAATGTCATCTAGATAGACTTGACAAAACTGATGAAGATAGTCAAATAGCACGTCGTTCATATAATGTTGATAGAAAGTTGAGTCGTTGATTAATTTGAAAGACATCACGTGATATTTGTAGAAATCAAAAGAGGTGATAAAGATAGTCAAATCTTCGTTATCTGAGTGCATGCGTAGTTTGTTGAACGCGACAATGATGTTCAATTGAGTCAAATACTTGCTTTCTTGTATTATGATTTTAGTCTTCATCTATTCTTCAACTAGTCTTCGCCTGATTTCATTCTAATCGAGTCTAGCAAGAATCTGATTTAGAAGTGATGTCATTGAGTCTTTGCATCATATGTGTAAGACGTCAACTCAATCGAGTCTAGCACAGAGTTGAGAAACACACATATAAAAGTTGAGTTCTTTTCTGTAGATACTTTTCTTTCTTAGCATTTATCTATTAGTTAAATGACATCTCTATGACTCGCTCTAGATCAATCTCTAACAGTAAATAAATGCTAATCAACTACTCTGCTATCAACGTGTAGATGATACGAAATAATCTACTTCGTTTATTCAGAAAATTCGCAAGAGATTCTTTGAATTACTTTCATCAAAACACATCTTCAAATTTACTCAAATTTATTCAAATTTATCAAATCAATCACTCAATCTTATTACAATCAAACCTATTTATCTTTATCTTCAATTTCTCACAATGACACGCGACTCTGAATCAGTCGATTCATGAACAGCTCATCTGCTGAAAAGCACTGCTAGTAAACAAGTTTTTCTTATTTCTTTCAATGCTTCAGCGAAATCTCAGAATGTTGCTATTTCATGAGACATTAACATAAGTCAACAACTTCGTCAATGAGCTATTGATCAGTCAGACGAGATCATCAAGATGCTGATCAAGCTAAGAGATTAATGAGACATGACTTTGAAACTCAACAAGCAATGAATCGATGTTCAAGTTGATCACATCAAGAGACTTGATGAGCTAAAAATCAATCAAATGACAATAAACACTTAAGAAGAGACTATTATTGAATTACAAGAGAAAGTCTTGAATCTAAAAAAGAGACAGCGTTCAACGAATCAGTCTTGATCTCGACAGTCTACGAAATCTCAAGCTTTTATCAAGAACTATACTCGACGAAAGTCATTTACTCTATTCAACAATGATCATCACAAGTTCTTTAAGTTTTTGAATTCATTTATATTCATTGATGAAGATGAATCAACATGAAACAGCTGAAGAATCAAGATAAACGACAAGCTTCAGACAAATGTTAATCACTTCAATAATGAGAATATCTGTATTATCTATGTGATATCTAGACTAGAAGATGATGCTGCTGAGCACATCTTTGCTTGATGTTGACATGATGCTTCGCATTCATACATTTCAATCGATGAGCTATTTGAGCATCTGAAAGAAATATATGATGAACTGAATAGAAATCAAAAGTGTCATCATGAGTACAATGCTCTGAAACAAGCAGACAAGTCTTTCAATGTCTTCTACTTCAACTTTATGAAGCTATTCAACTATCTCGATTATGATGATTGCACTCTGATGAACGATCTTCAGAATAAAATCAATAATCGCTTGCAGAATGCTCTATCAGTCTGTTCAAAGAACTTTACTTCGCTCACTCGTTTAAGAATCTTTCTTCAGAATGTGAATAATAAACAGCGAGTCAACTATCAGCTACGCAGTCAGCTTCGCACTGTCATCGTCAAAGTCACTATCGTATCTGATAAATGCGTTGCTACTTCATTGTCAGTGACGACTTTGATAATCAATTATGTTAAGTCTATCATTTTTTCTATCTCTGAGTCTGATTGAGTGAAATCATCTATCATCTGCTACATCTGCAAGATCTCGAGACATTTGTTCAAGAATTGCTCTCAAAACAAGATCAACACTTCTGCATCTTGTGCATTCACTCTTCATCTACATGAAATCATCATTTCAAAGAATAAAAAGAATGAGAAAATGTCTTCTTTCGAAGATAACAAGACAAAAAACTAGAGACTTTCATCAAAGATGCAATGAAAGAGATGTTAATTTCTTCAATGACAAGCATGTCAGATGATTCTTTTGCTTCTGAATCTTTGATTATTGAATGTGTACTTTCTAGCAATGAAATTAGTTACTCATTGAAGTCATTGATTGACATCAAAGCTGCTGACTATTCGTTCATTGATGAAGTAATCGCGCAGATTGTTTGTGATCAGTTGCAAATCAAGTCTCTGACTTTGATCAAAGCGAAGTCAATTCAAGAATTCAATGATCATTATGCTAAGAAACTCATTATTCATGTCATTTATTTGAATCTGACTGTTCAAGATCATATGATTGACACAGTCTTTATGTTGATCACTTGATTAGATTAACATTAAATAATTCTTGAAAAAACATGAATGAATAAAATTAATCTAGTAATTGATATGCAAATCGATTCTCTTCAATTTTCAAATTTCAACTTTACTAGTCAGAAATCAATGACTTTACTCTTAAGCAATAAATCAATCACGAAACGAAAGAGCTTGACTTCTACTCATATACTGAAGAGATTTTTCACTTTCACTACATCTTAATTCAGTCAAAACAAGAAGTTCATTGAACAGTTAAAACAGCGTGACATGACTTTGACTAACATCAATTCTAAATTGATGATCAGTCTGAATTCATTCTCTTTCAGTTCAATGAACATAACAATGATAGAAACAGCAACATATAAAATGTTAGTCAAATGATCAGACATCAAGATCTTTGCTGTTATCATCTTGAAAATCGATTGACTCATAACTACAGTTGAAAATAAGTCTGAAGAAGTGAATCTGCATGAGCTTTTTCACATTGAAGCTCTTGAGCAAGTCAAGATCAAGCTTTTCTTTGAATATCATGACTATTTAAACATCTTCAATTGAGCAATGATTGATCAGCTATTATTGCATTGTTTCTATGATCACAAAATTGAGTTGATCAATGAAGAAACATTTTCTTGAAGCAGACTATATCAGATGTTCAATCACAAGCTTCAGAAGATAAAGAAGTATCTGATCAATCATTTAAACAAAGAGTTCATTTTCTTCAGCTTCGCATCATACATCTCGCTTATCTTGTTCATTGAAAAGAAAGACGATAGTCTGCGTTTCTGCGTTGATTATAGAAAGCTCAATGCTTTGATTAAACGAAATCACTATTCTTTATCATTGATAGACGAGACTTTTGCTTGTATACAAGAAAGCAAGTATCTGACTCGATTGAACATCATTGCTGCGTTCAACAAACTACACATGCATTCAGATAATGAAGATCTGACTATCTTTATTATCTTCTTCAACTCATACAAATATCATGTAATGCTCTTTGAATTAATCAATGAATTGACGTTCTATCAACATTATATGAACGACATGTTGTTTGAATATTTACATCAGTTTTGTCAGATCTATCTAAATGACATTATCATCTACAGCAAGATCTTGAAGAAACACAAGCAACATGTACGATTGATCTTGAATAAACTACAAGAAGCTGATCTACAGATAGACATCAACAAGTGCGAGTTTCATGTTCAGAAAACTATCTTTCTAGAACTCTTGATATCAATCGAAGAATTGAAGATGAATTCACGAAAGATGCAAGCAGTTGTTGATTGATCTACACTCAATAATCTCACTCAGATGCAGTTCTTCATTGACTTCTGCAATTTCTATCGACACTTCATCAAGAACTTTTCGAAGATTGTTCGTTCAATGATTCAACTCATTCAAAAGAAGATTATATTTGAATGAAATGAAGTCTGTCAGATTGTCTTCGATCATATGAAGAGACGTATGATCGAGACTTTTATACTACGTCACTTTGATCAAACTTGTGAGACTATTCTTGAAATCAACTCATTCAACTACGTCAACGATGAAGTTCTCTTTTAATATGATGACGAAGAAGTACTACATTCAATTGTCTTCTATAGCAAGAACATGTTTTTTGCTGAATGCAACTACAAGATATATGATAAAGAATTTCTGATCATTATTTGAGCATTTGAACACTGATGATTCAAACTGAAACTAACTAACATTTTTATCAAGATGTTTATTGATCATCAAGCGCTCATCTCATTGATGAAAGATAAAGAGCTGAGCAGATGTCAAATGCGTTGAGTTCAGAAGCTTGCTGATTTCAACTTCAGAATAATGTATTGATCTGACAAACAGAACATCAAGATCGATGCATTAACTTGTTAAGCTGACATCATGTCTAAAAATTCAGAAGATGAGTGCATTCACTATCAATGAATCACTATTCTGACTTCAAATTGAATGAAAATTGCTGATTTAAAGAAGAACATTAGTGAATCAATCTATAAACAGATTCTTGAGACTAATGAAATTGACGAGAATTGTACGTTACTTCGCGAAGTAATAGCAAGAGACGAGACACAATATGAAGATATCAAATTGAAGAATTGTCGAACTCAGAATGAAATCTTGTATCATGATAATCAGCTATGAGTTTCGTTCAACGAGCTGCTACAAATGAATCTGATTCGTGAGATACACGATCAATCATCAGTTGATCATTCTGATATTCTCAGAACTGTGAAAGTCATAAAGCGAAACTACTATTAATCATTCATGCGAAAAACGATAGATTGATATATTCAAAACTGCTATATCTGTCAACATTCAAAGACATCTAGAAATAAATCAAATGACTTGCTTCAATCTTTATTGATATCTGAACAGCAATGACAAGACATAGCAATGAACTTCATTATTGATCTATCTGATTTGTATGACTATAACACTATTCTGACTGTCATCTGCAGATTGTCAAAAGAAAGACATTATATCTCTTGCATCATTGATGATGAAGATATCACAGTTGAAAAGACAGCTGAAATGCTGATTCAATGAGTATATTGAACTCATGATTTATTAAGCTTCATAGTATCTGATCGAGGTTCGCAATTCATCTCTATACTATGAAAGTTTCTTTGCAAACGACTGAGCATTTTTCTTCGATTGTTCATCGTTTATCATCTTCAAATCAATGATCAAAGCGAACGAGTCAATCAAAACGTCAAGCAATATCTTTGATTCTTCTGTTTATATATGCAAAACGACTGATTTAAGTAATTATTCATGATTGAGTTTGTCAACAATAATGTTTTATCATCAGTCATCTTCTTGATTCTCTTCTTCATGAACAAGAGCTTTCATTCTTATATGAGCTTCGACTCTGACATCATTGAGTATGAAAGCACTTGCGAACGCTTGCAAATTGATTGAGTCAAGAATATATTTGAACAAATGAACAAGACATTGATTTTCGTTTGTGAAGCTCTGATCAAAACATGAGAACAAATGATGAATCAAGCTAACAAGCATAGAAAGAAGATCAATTACAAGATTGAATCAAAGATGTTTCTGAATGAATGAAACATTGTTACAGCGAGATTCTTCAAAAAATTGAATGACAAGATGCTTGATTCATTCAAGATCACAGACTCTGTTGATTTCTTCTATAAATTGAAACTATCAGACATTATGCATATACATGATGTATTTTATTCAGAGCTTCTTTGTTTCGTCGTCAATGACTCTCTGTCTGATCAGAAGAATGAATTCTCGAAATCAATAGTGATAAATGATGAAGACGAATGAGAAATCAACAATATATTGAACTCTCAACGATATTGAAGATGACTTTAATATCAAGTCAAATGAAAGAACTATGACAATGATCTCAACTGATATAATGCTGACAACGACGAATTTATGAACGCTCAAGAGATGATTGACGACTTTCATATCAAATATTCAAGAAAAACGCACTAAGAAACAACATTCATGCAAACATGAATAGTCAAGAAGAGAGAGTAATGTTACAATTCTAGTCTTTGTTTATCTTTCAACTAGTCTTCGTCTGATTTCATTCTAATCGAGTCTAGTGAGAATCTGATCTAAAGATGATATCATTGAGTTTCTGCATCATATGTGTAAGACGTCAACTCAATCGAGTCTAGCACAGAGCTGAGAAACACACATATAAGAATTGAGTTCTTTTCTGTAGATACTTTTCTTTCTTAGCATTTATCTATTAGTTAAATGACATCTCTATGACTTGCTCTAGATTGATTTCTAACATTTTGTATACAAGCGAAAGTCTCATTTATTAATGACAAAGAGTAGCGATTTCATTTGATCAAAGCATTGAGCTTTCTGTAATCAATGCAGAAACGCAAGCTATCATCTTTCTTTTCAATGAATAGTATGAGTGAAGCATATGAAGCTGAGCTAGAAGATATAAAGTCTTTATTCAGATGCTTAATCAAATAATTCTTCATCTTTTGAAGCTTGTAATCAGACATATGATAGAGATGACTTTAAGAAGATGTTTTCTCGTCGATCAACTCAATTTTATGATCATAAAGATGATGAGAGAGTAGTTGATCAGTCATTGCTTGATCAAACACGTCTAGATAGTCATGATATTTCAAAGAAAGCTTAGCTTTGACTTCTTTCAAGATTTCTTCATGTGAAAGCTCTTGTAGATTTACATCTTCGAATTTATTTCTAGCTGTTTTTAGAAGTCGATCAATTTTCGTGATGATAATCGCGAAAGTAGTCACATTCAATCGTTTGACTAGTGATCTATATGCTGCAGTCTCTATCATTGCTATGTTCATTGAATCAAAAGACGAAGATTTGACTGAATTAAATGATTTCACGATTTTATTGAATGAGAATGACTTCTCGCTGAGTTGAGTGACGACAGAAGAGATAGATCTCTTTAGTATTTGAGTAGAGATTGAACTCTTTTGTTCTATCGCGATTTTCTTGCTCGAAAGAACAGTTGAATGAGCTTTGATAGAAGCTTTGATATGAGCTTTGAAACTAGAAAATTGAAGACGATTGTCTTTCATATCAATAGTCATCTTGATCTTGTTCATTCATGTTTTTTCAAGAATCATCTGATGTTAATTTAAACGAGTGATTAGCATAAAGATGAAACGTTTCATATGATCTTGAACAGTTAGATTCAAATAAATTGCATGAGTAATGAGCTTTTTTGCATAATGATCATCGAATCTTCTTATTGATTTGAGCTTGATTAAAGATAAAGATTCAATTTGCAAATGATCACAAACATTTTGCGCAATTAATTCATCAATGAACAAATAGTCAGCTGCTTCAGTGTCAATCAATGACTTTAATGAGTAATTAATTTCATTGCTAGATAGTATACATTCAGTAGTCAAAGATTTCAAAGCAAAAAGATCATTTAAGCTGTTCATTGTTGAAGAAATTAACACATCTTTCATCACGTCTTTGATGAAAGTCACTAGTTTTTTGTCTCATTCTTCAATTTCTCTGTAAATAATTTCTTCTCTTCTTTCAACATGATGATCTCATTGAGACAAGAAGTGAATGCATAAGATGTTGAAGTACTAGTCTTCAGCTGAGAGCAATTCTTTGAAAGATGACTCGATGCTTTGCAGTTGAAGCAGATGATTAACATTCTTGATCATTCAGATTTGAGAATGAAAAAAGTAGCAAGTTGAACATAGCTAGTAATTGAGACTGAAGCTGATGTCAACGAAGAAACAAAACGTTTTTTCGAAGCTGCTATTGATTTAACTGTTCGCTGCTCATCACGTAGCTGATAATTGACTCATTGTTTATTATTCACATTTTGAAGAAAAATCTTGAGCTTATTAAGTGAGCTAAACTTTATGAGACAAACTGACAATGCATTCTGAAGATGATTGTTGATTTTATTCTGAATGTCGTTCATCAGAATGACATTGTCATAGTTCAGAAAGCTGAATATTCTAGTGAATTCTGAATAGAAAGAGCTGAAGAACTTGTTGAGCTGCTTCAGAGTGATGTATTCATGACAACACTTTTGAATCAAATTCTGATCTTCATAAATTTCTTTCAAATGTTTTAGTAACTCTGATAGTGATTGATAGAATGAGAAAGCATCAACATGATACTTTGCATAGATTTGCTGATCAGCATCATTTTCTAGTCTAGAAATCACATAAACAATATGAATCTTTTCAGTAAAGTAATGATTCACGTTGACATTAAGCTTGTCAGCTATTTTGATGTTTCATGTCTCTCAGATAGAATCATTTGTTTTGATGAAGATAAGTGAATTCAAAAGCTTGATGAACTTGTGATGATCATTTTCGTTTTCATTATCAGATAGAGTAGAAAATTCTCATTGAAAGTGAGCTTCTTTCTGATTGACTCATTGCTCAGCTGACTGAGTATCTTGACGAGACATAGATTAATCAGCTTGACGTTGTTTCACTCTGAAGTTCAATTGCTCATCTTGTAGCTGACTGATCTTTTTCTCTAGCTCATCATTTTTATCAAAAGTAACTTCTAGTTGTTTTGTTTTCTTTTTGTGATCATCTTGTATAAAAAGTCAATGTTCATTGAGTTGTAAAGTCAAGTCTTACTGACTTTGAAGCTCATTCAGCATATTGATGACTTCATTGAATTGATTGCTGACTCAATAAAACAGTTGTTCTTCGATGTTTATGTTTCATGAGATGACAGCTTTCTCAGCTTCAACTAAAGCATCAATGAGTAGAAGTGAAACTTTTCTATTGACAGTGCTTTTAAGCAGATGAGTTGTTCAAGACTCAACTGACTCAATATTACATGTCATGATGAAAGAAGATAGAAGTTGTTGAGATAAAAGTAAATGAAAGATTAATGTTTTGAATTGATGTTTTTTGATGAGTGAAAATTCAAAGAATTTCTTGTGAATTTCAGGTAATAATTAAGTGCTTTATTCAAAGAATTTCTTGCGAATAGAATGATGAAAATGAGTGTAAAATCGAAGAATTTCTTGCAAATTTTTCTTATTGAATAGATTGTTTCATATTATTTATTCATCGATAGCAGAGTAGTAAATGATGAGCATTTATCTAATGTTAAAGATCAGCATAGAGTGAGTCATATGAATGTCATTTAACTAATAGATAAATGCTAAGAAAGAAAGATAGCTACAAAAAGAAGCTGACTACATATGTGTGTTTCTCAGTCAACGCTAGACTCAATAGAAACTAGTTAAGATAACGAAGCGAGAATAAATCTGACAAGACTAGAAGACTGAGTCTGACAAGACTAGAATCATGACAAAGAGAGTCAACTCAATTCAATTCTGAGTTCAAGTTGAGATTGAGTTAATTCTTCTCAACTTGAGCTTAATTCAAGATTGAGTTGAGTTGCTTAAACTCAATTTCTAAAAATAGTATACTTATTTATATGCACAGAGTTTTCATGCAAACTGAATTTAAATTCAATTTCTAAAAATAGAATAATTACTTGTATGCATGAGATTTTCACGCAAACTGAGTTTTCACGCACTTTAATCTAGAAAGATTAACAATAAATAATTAGAATTTAACGTGCTAAAATGACATCAATATAAATAGTTTTAATTAGCATGTGTGAAAATCTCGTTTACGCTGAAATCTCATGCATACAAGTAGTTAATCAATTGACTTTACATTCAAGGAAAAAAAAACTAAAGTTATTATTGAAAGAGTAGAGTGAACAGTATTACATATGATGAAATTTATGCAGATTGTAGAGAGAAGTTGTAGACTGCTCTATTTATATACTGCTAACATGACTGAGTTGCAACATGCAATCTTTCTTCTGACATTAGTTTACAAAGAGCTGCTAAAGATGAGTCTATCATTGCACTTCTTAACACTTTCACTTGATGCTTGCAAGTTTCTCAACTTTCACTGCTTTTTAGTTTCAGTTGTTCAATGAATTTCTTGAAGTTCTGTCAAGATAGTGACTTGATCAATTCATCTGCTATCATATCTTGACTAGAAACGAAGTTCACTGAGATCTGATTCTTCTTGTGCAGATTTCAAATGTGATGATAAGCGATGTCAATGTGCTTCAATCATTCGTGAATATGAGCATTCTTAATCAGCATAAAAGTCGCTTGATTATCTTCTTTGAGCTGCGTGAGTGAGACAGATTGATGAGTAATCTTCTCAAGAATATTGATGCAACTGTAACTGATGCTCAAGTATCTTGTCAGATTCATGTTTTTGAGCACTTGATTAATTCATAGATTCTTCTTGATGCAGATTGATAAAATCATGTACTCTGTCTTAATGATTGATGTGACAACGAACTTTTGCTTTCAACTCATTCAAAAGACTGATTCTTTATCAAGCATGTAGATGTAAATGAGAATTGACTTGCAATCTAGTTTGTCTGAGACATAGTTTGAGTCAAAGTATTCTACTAACTTCATGCTTTCACTGACTTCATACATGATGTTTAAATCAATGATGAAACAAACGTATTGCATCAACTTCTTCAAGATGTGTTCATGATGTTTTGCAGAATTGTTGAGATATTGACTTAGTTGATTGAGAGCAAAGATGATGTCGAGTTGAGTGTAAATTGCAGCATACATGAGACTTTCAATGACTTGTTGATACTCATGCTGATTGATTCTCACATCTTCGAGTTCAGCTGAGCAAAGAGCATCATATTCATTCATTGAAAGATCTGTTATCTTGTGCATGTCTTGCTTCATGTTGAGTCTCTTGAGAACATCATGAAGATAGTGAGTTTGATTCATTTGTAAGATTCATGTTTTTCTGTTGCAAGTAATTTGAATATCAAGAATTCTCTTCATTTTTCTCAGATTCTTGACTTTGAAAACACATTGAAACTCATGCTTAAATCATTTAATGTTGTTCAATGATTTGCAGATGATGACTATGTTGTCAATGTATAGTAGCAACATGATTTCTTTTGATTTATGAATCAGAAGACATGAATCTGCAACGCATTGTGCAAAGTCAAGTTCAGATAGTGCTGTTACACAGTGATCATGTCAGTTTCATGCAGCTTGCTTGAAATCATAAAGACTTCAAAGAACTCTTAGAACACAGTCAGATTTAACTTTCATTTCAGATGAAGAAAACATGTAAATGATTTCTTTGAGAAACAACTCAGTAAATGCATTGTTCACATCAACTTAATGAAGTTCAAGATCTTTCATTGTTGCAATAGCTAAAAAGACTTGCAGAGTGTCAAACTTAATGATTGACATGAAAGTATTCTTGTAATCAACTTCATGAATTTGAAAGAAATCTCTGATCACTAGTCTTGTTTTCAGTTTATCAAGAGAATTGTTGATGTACATCTTTAACTTGAAGATTCATTTGCTTGTTATGATGTTGATCTTTTTGAGTGACACTTCTTCTTGTCAGATTTCATTGATGATTAATGTCACAAGTTCTGCGTTAATCATTTTTTTTCAAAGTTTCTTTTAAACTGAGTTTTGCACTGCATTTTTGTAAGTGTTCAACGTGAGAATTTTTACTGTTTTAGAAAGATTGAATTCATTGATGTCAAATAATGTTCATGACATGCTTATGTCACAATTACTCTCATCATTGTCAGCTTTCTCTGTAACAAGTCAGATCATCATAGCTTGCAAGATTTTAAATGTGCAATCTTTCAGTTGTTAATCTTTACTGTCTCTTTTTCTCTTTGAAATGATTACATGCAGAAATGTTTGAACTGCTGACTTTAACATGCTTGATGCAAAAACTTTCTAAGTGATTTGAATATTCAAGTGAATTTCATGATCATTTGATGTTTGTGACGTGATCTTGAATAGTACATTCAAGTTGATTGCAATAATCTTTAATGCATTAGTTGATTCAAATGAAACATCAATCATGAAAGCATCAGATTTTGAAACATCAGTTGACATGTTATTCTTTGATGATCTTCTCACAGATTTTCGCTCTGAAAGAATATTGAATATTTATTTGCAAAGTCACAAGTTCATGTCTTCACTCTTTTCATCTTCAGCGAACTTGACAGCGTGATTCTTGATGACTTGATCAAGATCTGAGACTCAAAAACAATATTACTTATCAATGTCTTTCACATATTTCATGAATGCATCAAGTCTGTCTTTGTTCATGAATTTGTCTCATCTGTCTTTGATTGACAATGACTTGAGATCAACGTGTGAGTAGCATTTGCATTCTCATACTCATACATGATCAATTGAGAGCTTGATCTCGATGAATGTCTTCTTCAAGATCATGAAAGCTTCGTTGATTAAAAGTTTCATAATGATTCAATTTTGCAAATAAACATTTGTTTTTGCAGCTTCTGCTCAGAACTCAATAAAAAGTTCAGCATTCTTGATCATGACTTGCATCAAGTTTTCTGTGATGTGTATAATTCTTTCAACTACTTTATTTTGAGTTGACATGTGTGAAACAATGTATTAAGAAGCAATGTCAACTGATGAGCATCAACTATTCAAGATGACTTTAAGTTTTGTGATGTTGTCGCTGCATACTGAGAGAAGTTTGACATCATTGTGAAGCTTTACACTGAGTTTTCATTTTTGCAAAGCATCTGATGCATCAAATCATTGCTTCAAAGAAATGCATCAAGTCTTTCTGAAGTGATTGTTCACTATCTTTAGAAAGTACAACTCGCTATCGAGAAACAACGATAGTGATTCACAGATGTTTATGAAGATGAAAGTCAAGATACTTGTTTTTCAATCGCTGATGTTGTGTTCTTGTTTATTAATGAACTTGATGAACGCACATATTTTACACACATTCTTGTGACTGTTGTTAATGAAAATAAATTTTTTCAAAGTGATGATTTTATGAAGTTGATGAAGTTTTGCTGATTCAAAATGAGTGAAACGACGATGTCACAGTTTGTACAACTTGAAGCTTTTGTCATTTGCGAAGTTAAGTTAATCATGATCAACTTCAATTTCATTCTCATGATGAATCATGTTAATGTAAGATGCAGAATGATTTAGATTCATTGAATCATCAAAATTCATTGAACTGTGCATTGCTGAAAATGCTGATGAGATGTCATGCTGCATAGTTGATAGTAATGCAAATTCATCAAGATTGTTTGCAATTCTTTTTACTATGTAAACGTCTTTGCATTTTAAAGTCTCAATCATTTGCTTTTCTTACTTGTTGTACATATACAGATCTTTATCATCAAAGCTTTCTTGCAGATCTTTTTCACACATTCTTCTTTCAGAAAGAAGATTCATCTTGAACTTAGAAACATGAAGAACAAAGAACAGTTTGACTGAGTTTTCATGATGATCTTGCATGATTGCTGTGTCACAGTGATTGACATACAATTTTTCTTCTTCAACTTTAATGATATGTCTCTTAATGCAAATTAAAGACTCACTAAAAAGTTGAAGTTGATCAGTCATGTGTAAGAAAATATCAGAGTCTGTGATTCAGTTGAATTCAGAAATCTTACTGATAATGTTCTTTGACAGAGCTGCAATATTCTTGCTCTTTTCATTCTCATCATTCTCATCATCATCAAAGATTTCAGAGTCGCTTTTCACGTTGTAGACTCTGTGTTTCTTGTATTTGCTCTTCAGAAGCTCAGCGAGAGTTTGAAAATCATCAAAATTCTTGTGCTTTGTTTTGTCTTTGTCTTTGCGTTTCTTTACAAGCTCTTGAGCTGCAAACAGATGAGAGCAATCAACTAAATGATGTTTATTTTCACAGAGAAAACATCTTAAAAATCAATGACGCGATTGATCACTGTTGAAGTCTGAAAAGCATTTATGATGATGATTAATTTTGCGTTTGTTCTGCTCTTGATCAATATGCTCACGTTCGTTTTCTCACTTGACTTATAACGCAGTCTCTGTTGTTTTCAATTGTGCTTTCTTCTCTTGTAGCTTTTGAAGTTCTCTTTCAATGTTTAACTTGTTTTGTGCATCAATGATGTCTTGAATGATCATGTATTCATCTGACAGTGATTGAAGTAAAACTTGAAAGCGACGTTCTGACTTGAATAAATTGCTCATGTCATTTTGTATTTGTAGCTCAAAGCATCTTAAATCTCTTTTGCTGATGTTTTATTTGCAGTGTGTTCTTGATCATTGATGATGAAGTAGATGATCAGTCAGTAGTAAACTTTCATGTCGATCTTTTGACTTTCAAAATTGAAAGATTGAATTTCATTAATGATGTTGATGATGCTATTGAGTATGTTCAAGTCAGACTTGTCTTCAATGATGAATCACAAGTCTTTTTCAATGAGTCATCTTTTCATGAAAGAAAATCATTGATTGCAATTCTTGCAAGTGAGAATGAAAACAGATCATCGTTTGATGAAGAAGTCATTGAAGTTCATGATGTTGATGTAAACTCAGCTTGTTGTTAAAATCAAAGAATAAAATTAAAATATTAGATAAATTGATGAGTGAAGTGAAGAGAATGTAATCTCGTCAGTAATGATGAAAATTTTATGCATTCTTCGACATATTCAAGTATGTTTATTTGTTCACTTTCTTGAGAACTTGTAGTAAACTGCTGATTTGATGTGAATGCTTATTTATCTTCTTGTGAGATGCGTAGTAAGCTGTCGAATTTCATTGAACTTCTTTAAGTCAATGTACTTATTTATCTTTTCATGAGATGCATAGTAAGTGATTGCTGATTGCTCATTTGAATAAGTCTTGTATCAAGTTGCTGAGCATCAAATGCTTAGAATGTTTTGATTTAATTACGTTGAAAGCTTCTTGCTAATTGAGCTCATAATTTATTGAAAGAATAGAGTGAACAGTATTACATATGATGAAATCTATGCAGATTGTAGAGAGAAGTTGTAGACTGCTTTATCTATATACTGCTAACGTGACTGAGTCGCGACGTATGATCTTTTTCCTGACGCTAGTTTATGAAGAGCTGTTAGAAACAAGTTTATTATTGCACTTCTCAACAGTTATTAACAAAAGCGATAAGAATTAACTTGAATTATGCGCGAAAGCAATAGTATCACTAACAGTGTGACAGTGCAAAAATTGTATTTACTATTTATTTGTCTTGCGACAGCGTTGCATTCTGATTGCATAGTAACATGATTATCTACTTCGTCATGTAATTTGAACAAGCTTCAAATGTAAACTTTTCACTTGTGAGATGAAAAATCAATCTCATATTCTTCGCTTAAATGATTACATGCTTTGCATGAATTGCACAAAGATTGATGTCTATTAAGTAATCAGTATTTGAATTGCAAAATTGATTGCAAAATTGATTGCAAAATTGATCTTGAAACTAATCTTTATACATTGCAATCAATCACACTTTCATTATCTTTTGCAATGTCTTTATAGCTTTTGATTGAAAGCGAAGATTGATTTCAATCAATTCATGACATACTTCGTAAATCACATGCTGAAACAACAGCTTTAAAATAAGTAAGTCAATTGTTCTTTGATATCAATGAATTTCACGAAGTATCACAGTTTCTTTGCAATATTTTCGCATTTTCTTAAGCTTGATAAGATCACTTTTTATGATGACATTGATAATACAAACTGACTCAATGAGTCAAACATTCTAACATATGATCAGCGTCTTTGAAATTACTTTTACAATTCTTTTTGCAATTTAGTAAGTCTCAAACTTACTTTGATGAGCTTCATCTTTCTATCATCAGTTCTTGACTTCACTATTGACTGTTTTCAAAGCATCTTTTTGACAAATTGCTTGTTATGAGGTTTTTTACTGAGTGATGATAAGAATAATGATGATGAAGATGATGATGATACACTTGAAAATGATGATTCTGAGCTGCTTGACAATCGTGATCTATTGTTTAACTTGTAATCAAGATTTGATCTTGTAAGCTTGAATTTAAAATTCGTTGCAATATTATTTCTACTTTGCAATCAGTTTTGCAATCAATTCAAGAGTAATAAGAAACGAAATATGTATATAAATTCATGCAAGTTGAAGAATTCATTTGAATTCAAAATCGAGTTCAAAATCTCATCAGTTGCAAAATCAAAGATAGATTGATCATGTTGAGTTGAGTACTCAACTTGAAAAATGTTGAGTTAAGTTGAAGTTTTTTTGAAAAAGTGTTGAGTCGAGTTGAGAAGTTGAACTCAAGAACTCGAGTTGAGTTGAGAAGCTTGACTCGACAATTCGACTCGACAATTCAACTCAACTCGACAAGATATTAGATAAATGTAAATAGCTTGATTAAACAGTCTTCATCATGAAGACTTCATGATTTTCATCATGACTTTTTATCAAACACTCTTCACAATAATGCAAAAAGATAATGCACTATGAATTTATAAGATTATGAATTATGCTTAGAACTTAGAAAGTAAGATAAGCGCTGTTCGCTAGTTGAACAGCTCTATTATTTTCTTTTCAGTTTCATTATTCTCTTTCTTCTCACTATTGATAATCTCATATTCATCATGTTGTAGTTTTTTCTCATTCTTCTTTGCTTCATAGCACATCTTTGCATCATCATTTTCTACTATGATGAGATCATTTAAATTAGAATTTATTGCATGTATTGAATTCTGAATTTCTCGTTCTTTGACAGTTAAGAAAGTGATGAATTCTGTTGCAAAATTCTGAAAAGCTGTCATAGAATTAATATCATCAGTCTGCTTTAACTTCTTCAGATCATCATGATAAAGAATTCTTTGTTGAATTAAGTGAATTATAGAAATCATAAATTTTGATATTTCTTCGCTTACATTCAGCTCATCTGTTGTCTTCTAAAATTGATATTAGTTTCTACAACTGAGAGATAATGCATATAAATAATGCATATCTTCATTACTTTCAAAGCAATTTTCTCTGCAGTAGTATTCACATCTTGTGTCGCAGCAGTTATATTGAAAAGCTTTATTGTCTCAGTGACAATCTCAGCATTCACTTTGCGTCTGATTTTCAATTCAAAGCATTCAACTATAAACAGATCAGCGCTTTATCTAGTATTGCATTACTGAGATGCATTATCATGAATATCTTTGTTCTTTTGCTCTTGTTCTATCTCGTCTTTTACATTGTCTTTCATTGCTGCTTTGTTGATCTCATTCGCTTCTTTTCAAACATTGAATTGTCTTAGTTTGTGTAGTTGTTTGAATATGATTACACGATCATTGTTTTGTTGCTTGTAGTGTTCTTTGATCTCATTGAACCAATTTTTACCACGATTTCAACTTGTGATAGACTTTGAGTTTATGAATAGAGTGAACATTATCTGTTAAAGTCAGCATTATTCTCTTGATAATGCATTTGAGTAATGCAACAGTATTGATGAAATTTAAGTAGTTTGATAGAATATGAACTTATAGAGAATTTGAAAAAGTAAGAAGTATAACATCAAATTCAAGTAAGATGAATTAATTTTCACGAAGAATTATTTCTGTTATTGTTAGAATCATGTCTAAAGCAAGTCATAAAAATACAGGTAAATGAAGAGTAAATCAGGTAAACAAGAATTTAAAGCTAAAGAGTGAGATCTATCAAGATGCAAAGACTATATGTACAGAAGAAAGAAAAGCACTAAGCTTGATAGAGTCTTAAACTCGCTCAAGAACACACGTTTTAGTAGAAGATTGAGCATGCTTGTAACATTACTCTTTTCTTCTTCAGTCAAGCAATGATCTCATTGCTTCAATCAGCTTCTTTCTTTCTTGTTCATTTCATTATCGTTCTATTTGAGCGTTTCAAGCTCATTTCATTGAGCATTTTAAGCTCATTTCATCAGACGTTTCAAGTTTATTTCTTCTTGACATAGAGTGTTTCAAGCTTTTTTCTTGACATAGAGCGTTTCAAGCTCATTTCATCAGACGTTTCAAGTCTATTTCTTCTTGTTGAATGTCATTGAAGCAAACTCACTTCAAGTGTCATTCAAGCAGACTCACTATCGAGTGACGAGCTCAGTCGATGAGATTAATCGTTGTCTTCTGATTTATGTCTGCTACACGCATGTAGCAGAGCTTTTTCGTTCATGTCATTGAAGCAAACTCACTATCGAGTGACGAGCTCAATGATGAGATCAATCATTATCTATCTTTGAAGCAAACTCACTATTCTTGTCATTCAAGCAGACTCTTTCTATTCAGCTTCAAATATTCAATGATGAATGAGTTTCAGCTCATATTTTTGTGATTTCAGACATGTAGTATATGTTCAATTCTCTTAAGACATATAGTACATGTTTCATTCTGTCTGCAGTATATATCATCTTGCTGTTGTTGTCAATGTTGTGAATAGAGATAAATTGTAAAAGATGCAAATAAAGAAAGATTCATGACTGAATTTGATTTCAAATGTTGTTCAAGCAGACTCACTATTGAGTGACGAGCTTGATGATGAAATCAATCATTCTCTTGTCATTGTAGCAGACTCACTTCTGATTCAGACTTATTGCATTTGATAGCGCTTGTTTCATTCATGTCATTAAAGCAGACTCACTATCGATTCATGTCTTTCAAGCAGACTAGCTATTGAGTGACTAACTCAATGACAAGATCAATTCTTGTCTGTCATTGTAGTAGACTCACTTCTGATTTCTGTCTGCAACGCGTTGCAGAGCTTGTTCTGTTCATTGATCATTTCAATGATGAGATCAATATCAGATGCGCTCTTGAAGCAAAGCTTGTTCTGATCACGTTTATTGCATTCAATAGCACTCTTTGTTTCTGTTTATCACATTCAATAAAACTTGTTTCAATTTCTGTTTATTGCGTTTGATAAAGCTTGTTCTGTTCAATGACGAGTTCAGTCAAAAGATTAATCAAGAAATCAATTCATGTCTGCAACGTGTTGCAGAGCTTGTTTAATGACGAGCTCAGTCAAGAGCTCAGTCAAGATTTTCTTGTCTGCAACATGTAACAGAACTTGTTTGATTTAATGACAAGCTCAGTAAAGAAATCAACTGTTGTCTTCATGTTTACTACATGTCTGTAGCAGAGCTTCTGCTTTTGATCGTAGAGTTGCAAAAATCAACTCAACTAGAAAGTGAATCACTGTCATGTGATATGTATGAAGCTTTAAATAATGTTAGAATCATGTCTAAAGCAAGTCATAGAAATACAGGTAAACGAAAAGTAAATCAGATAAATGAGAATTCAAAGCTAAAGAGTGAGATCTATCAAGATGCAAAGACTATATGTACAGAAGAAAGAAAAGCGCTAAGCTCAATAAAGTCTTAAACTCGCTCAAGAACATGCGTTTCAGTAGAAGACTGAGCACGCTTGTAACAGTTATGAGTTTGCATAAAGTGAATCATTGTCAAAATCGTGTCTAGATGAGTCAATCAGCGAAAGTCAGAATTGAATAGTGCTTGATCTTTAAAGATAGCTATAACTGAATATTAAGAATACAGAAGAAGATGAGTACAAGAGCTTTTATTTAAGTAATATTCAGAGACTGTGCTAAGCTTGAAGAAGATGTGTTTGTGACACGAGTAGAATATGATGTAGAAAGAAAGATGATGTTGAACAAAGAGATGTTGATGAAAGAAAATAAAGACTGAGTCAAATCTGAGCTAGAGACACTGACTAGTTTTATTCAGTCTTGATACGCTTGTAACATTACTTTTTTCTTTGAAAATTCATGTTTGCATGAATGTCGCTCATTTGCTTGCTTTCTTATTGAGTTATTTCGGTACTAGCGTGACTTTCTTGAGTATAGTGCATGAAATTCATTCAAAACTTTCTGTCAGAATCGTGTCTAAATGAGTCAATCAGCGAAAGTCAGAATTGAATAGTGCTTGATCTTTAGAGATAGCTATAACTGAATATTAAGAATACAGAAGAAGGTGAGTACAAAAGCTTTTATTTAAGTAATATTCAGAGACTGCGCTAAGCTTGAAGAAAATGTGTTTGTGACACAAGTAGAATGTGATGTAGAAAGAAAAATGATGTTGAACAAAGAGATGTTGATGAAAGAAAATAGAGACTGAGTCAGATCTGAGCTAAAGACGCTGACTAGCTCTATTCAGTCTTGATACACTTGTAACATTACTCTTTTCTTTGAAAATTCATGTTTGCATGAATGTCGCTTGTTTGCTTGCTTTCTTATTGAGTTATTTCGGTACTAGCGTGACTTTCTTGAGTATAGCACATGAAATTCATTCAAAACTTTCTTGAAGTCATCGAATTCATCTTTATCAACATAGTATCATTCATTGTCTCTATCTAGATCTTTTCATTTGATCTTGTACTGTATTCGACCTTGATAGCATCTGAAGTTCAGAATGTCATCTATCTCTCAATGTTTATCATCGTCGTCATTAATAATGATGAGTCTGAGAGATTCTGCATGCTGTTCTGATAGAAAGTCTTCTGAATACGATCGCAGTAGCTTCAAGCTGAACATCGAATGCAGATGCTTCATGCTGACTGATAAATGAAGATGATAAAAGACTCTCGCTTTGACAGTGATCTGATACGATTCTAGTTGTTTGTCTTTCAAATCTTTGCAGAGTCTCGTTGTCTTGACGTTTCTGAAAGATAGTTAAACTCAGTCATTTACTTCATAGATGACGTTTCATCTATGTTTATTGATCTGAACTTCGATGATCAGCTTCGTTTTTTTCAATTGTTGATGATCGAAGCTCAATAGCTCTTTCATTCAAATGATAATATCATCTGCTTTTTTAGCTTCAAGTCGTTCACAAGTTGTTTTGTAGTCAGTCGTATCTGAATCAAAACTCATTTGAGAGTGAAATTCTTTATTGAAGTAGAAAGAGATCATTGAGATGATCAAGAAGATATTGAAATTGTTGCTGAATTTCATCATAGATATTCATTTAACTCAGTCGTTCTGCATGTAATTGCAGTAGATTCTAAGTTTGCGTTCAACGTCTTGATTGACTCGTTTCGTCTGATCGTTGATCTTTGAATAATAGACTGTGAATAGACTAGCTGTGATTCTCAGTCGCTTGCAAAGATTCTTTCACATAGTTGATATGAATTGAAAGTCTCTGTTTGAAACAATAGAACTGAGTAAATCATGCAGTTGATAAACATTTCATAGCATGATTCAAACCGTTTCTTCGACTGAGATGTCATCGTCTCTTCAATGACAGAAAACATAGTGACGTTCTTTGATGAGATGACATATGATTGTGCAAATGACGTTATAGTCTTCTGACAGAGATAGTTCAGTGATGAAGTTCATAGCTATATCTTTTCAGCGTTTCTGT
>JAABUK010003068.1_pt1 | contig 28724 bp, 23 predicted proteins | sample 5559141 | NCBI WGS metagenome assembly JAABUK01 (sample SAMN10711869, study PRJNA513367) | rock metagenome | isolation source: Antarctica rocks | place: Antarctica: Victoria Land, Pudding Butte nord | collected 2016-01-03
GATGGGCTGGGAGCGCTCGATGGTGAGGATTTGGGCGGGAGGGGGGGGTGGGATGGTGGTGTAGAGGCCGTGGGAGGTGCGGCGGAGGGCGTAGCGGGCGTGGGGGGGGAGGTGGGTGGCGATTTGCTGGTGGAGTTCAGCTGGAAGGGTCGAGAGGGATGCCATTGTTGTGGTGGGAATGGTAGTATTTATGCTGGATGATATTGGTAGGGACGGACTAGTGCCGAATTTTTAGTGCGAACGGATAAGTACTTAGCGCTATGAATGATATTATTTACGGAGATGAAACTTTCATTCTAGATGCAATAGTGTAATTCTTGAAAAGATGTGTTTATAATCAACACAAACTAACTTGTATTAAGTCTCTAGCACCCTGAATTCAGGAAATCCCCGTAGAGATACAGTACTATGAAGTAATCCTTTAGCTTAAGGAGCATCGTCTGAAAACAGCTGTTGATTTGAATAGCTTAAAATCCCGCTATCACTGTTATCAAATAACATAAAGTAAGCTCTAGGCTTTAAAAGAACTCTCTGAAAACAGCTTTTAACAGGCTATTTAATAGCCATTGCCATAGATTAACATAAGCATTCGACTCCTAAATGACGGTTTGCAAGCAGCTACCAGCTTGGAACCGCCCTGGATTTCGTTGCCATTACCATGGTATGACATGGGGATGGAGTCATTATTGAACTCCAAAGTATCAATGAGGGTAGGTATTGACTAGGAATCTCCTAAGATCTCGTTGCCATTGCCATGGAATAATATAAGTATCGTTGAAACTACGGTTGGAGGGTCTATCTGGAATGGTATTCAGGTTGATTTCAGGGCGCGTGGGAGTGATATAGCTACGTTATCATGTTAGTATGTAGTATGAATTAGCGGTGTAAGGGGATAACTTACGCGGATAATGTGTATTTATAACGCGGGACTTCATTGCTTTTCTGGCGGATAGAACGAGATACGGGTCCATACTAGGTCTTTTCGTGATAGGATGAGTCGGTAATGCAAAGCTATGCTGATAGGCTTGGTGCCGTTGGCGTGGATTTGTAGGAGGAGTGGATGGGATTAGGTTGTGTGGATGGTAGTAGTAGTAGTGTTTGTAATCGTTTCTTCGCTTGGATGAGGATGGATTAGTGTGTCTGATGGATGCGTTAGTTGAATTTATCATAGTGGTCTACATTGATTAGGTTGTAGACTTACCTCGCTCTTCAAAAGCCAGTCAAAGTTTGGGTGATGACGACCCTCCCTTCTCATGCCTTGCCCGGTTCTTTCGGTAAGAGTTGTTGCTGATTGTCCATAGTGCAGATGGCGTCAGATGTGACCGCTGCCATTTGAGGAGGGTGAGTGCAATGCGTATGTCCAAAGGCCGCTCAAGTCTGCATTCGCATAAGGAGTTGAAATTGTGATTTTTCAAAGTGAAAGCTCTGATGCAGATGAGTGTTGTGAAAGTTTACATCTGTGTACGCTAGAGGCTTAGCGCAAGGCTAGAATAGTCTAAGGTTTCCGCTCTAGAAGATTGGCACGGATTAGGGAAGAAAAGAACTGGAATCTACGACTCTTGCTTGTGCGACAAGATTGTATGATACACGATGATGTGTTTGGACTGGCAAGCAGTGGTGTCTATTATGGGAACAGAATTCACGATGATAGAAAATAGTACGAATGAGGCTTTGCATACCACTCGCAACTCTAAAGGCTCTCGAAGGGCTCGTACATTACAAGCTGTCTATGTCTAACAATGCAATGAAAAGATAGAAGTTCGCTCGCCGTGGAAAGACCATTCATTGATCCCTGTGATGCCTCGGAAGTTGAGTAAGCAGAGGCCGAATCTCATTGGAGGAACATATAGCAAAGGCATCCGAGAACTACCCGCACTCGATTGAAAATGATTATAATATTCGATGTAATACCGATGCTTGAAGCATGGTCAAAAGATGGAAAGAAGCAGAAGTCGAGGCCTTGGCGTCAAAATTTAGGATTATGCGGCGTAGTCAGCGCTAAAGCCTCAGCCCCGTCCAAAAATACACAAAGGATTCAGGGGGCAATCTTGAGGTGTTGTCCTTCTATTCCACAACATCTCTTTCGGTTTGCTCTTCTTTTCACTCAGTTGATGTCGAATCCATTCTTTCTAAGGGGCTCTGATATGTAGCAGGATTTGGCATGAACGCACGTCCGACGCGAAGCATGAGTCTCAGGCTAGTCGCGTGCACAGATACCATTGTCAGCTATGTTGCGAGCTTCGATACTTGGTCCTGAGCGAGACTGGACGACGTATAGCTTATTTCTGTGCCATTTCCTGTCGACTTGGAATGCTAGATCTTATGAGTTTGCATCTGTACGCTCAAGCGCCGCTTTCCAATGTGGTATCGTGCAAGAGCTAATGTTGTCAGGTCCTGTTCACGGCTGCGTCTTTTCCGGAGGGCTTGACTGCTGCTTCTTGGATGTTAGTACGACTTCCGGGTCTGAGTGGTGTTCGTCGCTGATTAGGTATCTCAGTGGCATCACTACCAGCGTGGCGATCATTCTTTTCGCATCATCCCTAGGCCGATGGGTTGATCATGCGCCTTCCAGACTCCGAACCCTTCTCACGACTGTGTCGGTCAACCGTGTCGTTGTCATTGCAGCTTGTTTGTGTTGGTCGCTCATCGTCAACAGCGGAGGAGAAATGAGTGAGAGCGTTATAGCGGATCCAGATTCTGCGACCGCTGAACCTCGCCCGTTGAAAATCCATCAGATGAAGGACTTGCTTTTTCTTGTGATCTTGCTGTTGGGAATTGCTGAGAGACTCTCTCGACTGGCGAACTTGCTATCCATTGAGCGCGACTGGGTTCCGACGTTGGCTGCTGCGGGCATGGACGCCAAGGAGCCACAACAATACGACTTGACGCATTTGAATGCCATTATGGGAAGGATTGATCTGATTTGCAAGCTCGGATCGCCAATTGCTGTATCGGCGTTTATGTCTACCACGGGGTCTCCACGTCTTGGATGCTTTGGGCTCATGGCGCTCAATCTCATCACTTGGCCATTGGAGTATTGGACGGCTCGACAAGTGTGGAGTGGCAATGAGCAGCTGCAGGAGCTTAAAGCGACAGATACACTCTCTGATGATGGGACAGGTGGCAATGAGGGTAGCCATGACTCCAATCTCCTGAATGGTCACAATTCGAGCCTCTGGCAACACGCTTCAGGTGCCATTCAAGGCTTGTGCTCGTGGATCAGCGAGTATGGACAAAGCCTGCAGCAGTACTTTGCCACCGAAGTATGGATGCCATCGTTGGCAATGAGCAGCCTGCACATCTCCGTCTTGACCTTTTCAGCAACCTTGACCATATTTCTCTTGCACTCTGGATTCTCGATGAGACTCATCACATTGGCTGAGGTTCTGAGTGCTGTTTTTGAACTGAGCAGCACCGTCATCTTTCCGTGGGGCGTCCACTTTCTGTCTTCTGTGCCGACGTATTATGCTGCTTTGACTGAGGATCCAGAAGCCAGCGAGACGACATCACCGACACGCGTATCTTCTGGAGTTGATAACGAGCTGCAATTGAGCAAAGGGCTCACCTCGGCTGCGCATCAGGATGTGGGGGTCTCCAGACTTGGTATGTGGGCTTTGGGTTTCATGCTGCTGTGCTTGGTCAGTACCAACGGCCCCATTGAATGATTGGAGACTGACTAGATGTCAGATTCCAACTGTCCCAGCCGTCATGAAGCTCTCCACAGAAAAAATTGAAGCGCCCAATCTTGTACAACCCTCCGCCTGGACCTTCCACCCCTTCGGCGTCATCTGCATCATCCTCTTCATCTCCGCTTCCCGTCTCGGCCGATGGACGAATGTACTCTGTACCCAACAGCTGGCGCAGAGCTGTGTTCACCCAGAGCAGCGCTCGATGTTTGCTGGTACGGAAGCGAGTCTTTCTTCAACGTTTGGACTTGGACACTGGATCGCTACTGTTGTTTGGGGTCGGCATGATCAGTTTCACTGGATCGTACTGACTAGTCTGTTGGTTACTGCTGGTAGCACATGTTTGTATGGGTTATGGTTCATGCGTCGTAGAGGGAGTTTCGCGTGAGAATGGGATTGTTTGGCCATTGGGTAGATGATATCAGCCTCACTGGAAGAGCATGCGATGGAGATTAATCATGGCAGAAAGAGATGGGATGAGATCGTGTAGCAATGGAAGAAGTGTCAGCGCTACAAGTTTGCCCTGTGCGCTTCGTGCAGCTGCTTTCGGAGGCTGAATCTATGATATCGTCGTCTAGACTGACTCCAATAGTTGATCATCCCGCAGCTACGTTGCTCTTTCCTTCCATCATCAAAAGGAACCGTGCTGGTGCAAGCTCTCTCGTCAAGATATGGCTTGTCTTCCTTGGTAGTGGAAACAGAAGAGGTCGAAGGGATCGGAAGGAGATATTTATGTCCTGTCTCCACTGTCACTCCTCACATCCCCTTGCACTTGCAGAATGACGCCGGAGAAAGTGATCCGATTTCACATCATGAGAAGTGGAAAGGAAGCTGCAATGAATGAATGATAGCATTGTTGAAGTATGAGTCTTCACTGATCTAGCTCCTGCTTCACGACTTTCTCCGCCCCCTTCTACTTCGGCTTCATCCTTTTAGCGCGATGAGCATGGGGTTTTATGGTGGTGAAGGGGTGGAGGGAAGGGGGTGGGGAGAGGATGGTGCTTCTGGCTCTGAGGTTTTCTGATAGCTTGTTATGTCATTGACCAGACCTTCCTTGTGCGCCTGTATTCAATGAGCCGGCTACTATCCCTCCGTGGAGAACTCGGTGACTACCTTCACACCTGTGGTGAAGCTTCATTGGATCTCTTAAAGCGTCTTGAACGTATTCATGCTTCACGGCATCGGGATTCCTCTCTGTACAGCTTCATCTGAGAATATTGGGTTTGAGAAATTCAGTTGGACATGGATCAGATCCCTATGATTTGAAATTCAATTTTATAGCCGTGTTTGATGTTTGCTAACGTGACGGTATAGCTCCTTCCGACTTATGCTGTTTGGATGTTGCATTCATGTATGTAGCCGTTGCTTTGTTCTTTTCATTGCTACTATGACTCAACCTCCTGAGATTAGACGAGCATGCAATTCGAGCTTCACTGCTTGACCTCCCCATAACATCGATCCGATTCTTCTAAGAGACAGGCTCCTATGCAGTGGATTCCTCAACCCTGGCTTATGCAGGCACTGAAGCATGACTTGATGGAGCATAGGACGGGACTCCAATCACAGTGCCAATTTTCGCTGTCGAGCATCAGCATTCACAGACACGCTCCCAGGGTCAATTTTCTCAATACCTCGAATGGAGCACCGACGAATCTGTGAGGGAGTCGACATAACCAAGCTATCTTTCATCCTGCCACATAAGTCAACCCAGCCGAAGCCTAAATCTCAAGTCCGTGTCACTGCTTCTGACCACACGCTCCTGGCCGTTCCTATGTTTCATTCCAGCAGCTGCTTTACCCTTTCACAAGAGGTATTGAGAAGTCATACACAGCCGTGAAATCCCTCAGAATTCCCACTGCCATCGTTCCGTCCTTATGAAAAGCCATATCCTAGCCCACATGTTCGTCCATCGAATTGTTCCATTGACTTCTTTCTATACATGAACCAATCCTGACGTCGCAGATCACAGTCTGCGCAGTCCATACAACAGTATAAGCCATCATGATCCTCAGCGCCTTTACCACTGGTCTCGTCCGTGCGTGTGTACTCGTCAACGATTGATTCCTGGATCTAGTCACACTCGGAAAAACATTGTAGGAACCTGAAATATTCCTCCACATCTGCTGGTGGATCCCAAATCTCCTCCTGAAATCTAGGATATTTCTATCGGCTCGAGGGCTCAGCGGTAGTGATTCGTTCGAGGCGGATAAGTGGAAGGTGTTCTGAGCATAGAACATCGGCATAGCTTATTGACGGGGTTTGTTGAGATACGAGGGGTGCGCTGAGAGGGTGAGAGCGACTACTCTGAAGTGGCTTTGGCGCTCGTCGTGGGTGTGGGGACTTGAGGGTGTTGTAGGTCTCTGCCCAGAATGTTGCTGGAGATCTGGTTGGGAAAGGATAACCCGTCAGCGAAGATTTACCACGTCGCACAGGAAGGACTTAGTGGTGAGGTGGATTTAATAGTATTCCGGAAGAGGATCGAGTCCTCGAGCCTAGTAAATTAAAGGGAAGGATAAGGGACTGGATGCGCTATAATAGGAATTTAGATAATAGCTTTAGCTTTAAGTCTTTTAATAGGAGCGTAGTTAAAGTGAAGTTAAGCTACTATTATTAATAGTAATATACTTAGGAGTAGTAGTAAGGATCTATTAAATAATAACTAATATATTAATATATTAATAGCCCTTTCTTTAAAGGCTCTTAAAGTAGAGATATACTTTAATCTAAGTTCTTAATTAAGTCCCTTAATTATTAGTAATAGCTTAATATTACTCTTTAAGGAAGTCGATTTATACTTATTATCTCCTAGTAATATAGTCTCTTACCTCCTTAATATTTAAGTATAATACCTACTAACCCTAGCTATTAATAATAGCCTTCCTATCTATTAGGACTTAAGCTCCTTAGATTATTATAACTTAAGGGCTATCTATTTTATTATCTATACATTATATAAGAATAATTAGACTAATAAAAGGTAGCTTATAATATAGAATATTAGTAGGAATAAGAAAAACTACTAATAAGTAATTATCCTAATAATAAAGCGATATATCTTATAAGAACTTCTAGATAATTATAATAAGAGATTTATTAAAACTAGTCTTATTAGCTTAGCTTATTATATTATATTATATTATAAAATATTAAATAAAGAACGTATAACTATTAAGTAGATATTAAGAGAGTAAAAGCTTACTTAAGGCTTTTAAGTAAGCTATAGATAGTACTTATATACCTATATAATAGCCTAATCCGGCGACTAATATTATATCTAATATTAAAGACTCCTACCTCCTTCTAATATATATTTCTCTATAAAACCCGCTGAAATCCTAGAGATAATATTCCTTTAATTACTATAATATTCTAGCGTTATATATAATTAATAAGTATATTTAAGAGCTAGAATTATTATTATAAAAGCGTATACCTTATAAAATATTATAGCCGTTACTACCTAAAAGTCTTAAAAAAGTATATTAAAAGAGCGCGGCTAAATATTTCTTCTACTATTAAAGATATTAGAAAGATATAAATATAATAAAACCTAAATTTACTTAAATAATAATTATAAAATTATAAATTAATATAGTATTAACCCCTATAAATATAAGATCTATTTAAAACCTAACCTAAACCCGCTTATAAAAAAATATAATAACTAGTAAAACGGCTCTTTAAACTTTATAAGGGTATATAATTATTCCCCGACCCTTATTTATCTTAAATGAAGTATATATCTAATAAAGTATTAATAGTAGTATATAGTATTAATAAGGTCTTTTAGAGATCTATTACTTTATACCTTAATCTATCTAATATAATAGAGTTATAGCTTAATTAGTTATAAGAGCTAAGAGGATTTTTAAAATAATAAATTTTATAGAGGATAGAAAGGATTTTAAGGAGGATCTTATAAAAGTATAGATAGTTATTACCTTCTATTTATAATAGTAATAGGTATAAGTTAAATATTTATTAAGGCTTAATTAAATTATATAAGAGTTAATAGGATTAAGAATCTAAGAATAATAAGGATATAATTATTAGGAAATATTCTTTAAATTATATTATATTAGAAAATATAGATTATAAAGTAAAAATAAGAGCTTATTTTAAGAATAATTTATAGTCCCTTAATAAGACTACTTCTTATAGAAAGCTTAATAAGTTAATATTAAGTAAATATTAAGATTAAGAAGCCTTAAAAAGCTAGGATAATATTAATATTATACTTTATCTTTATAAGATTTTAAAATAATAAAGCGTATAAATCTATTATAATTTATAAGTATTATTATTAGATATAAATATTTAATAGGCTTAAGCGTATATATATAATCCTAGGATTAATAGGAGTTACTTTAATAAAAGTTAAGATATTTCTAGGGATTAATAATATTTATATTATAATATTAATAAGTATATCTACGTTATTTATATATAGTTATCTTAGAATATATTATAAATAGTTAGCTAAAGATACTTATTTAATAGATTAAGTTTATAATACTTCCCGTCTTTATATATTAAAGATATTAATTATATTAGCGTAGTTACTTAAAGTACTTCCTTTAATAAATAGTAGAGCCTTTTTATTCTTATAGATTTATTCTTAAGAGGTCCTTACTATTAATAACTTAATATAATATAGAGTATTATTAATTATATATTATCTAAGAGAAAGTAATATTAGAAGAGGAAATAAGCGTATCTACTCTTATATTATAAGGTCTAGACTTAAGCCTTAGGCTTTATTATAAGACCTAGATTACTTATTTATTAAAAGATAATATTTTATTACTTTATTATTTTATTATTCCTCTTAGCTCTATTAAGTATATTATTACCTCCCTTTAACCTATTAATTAACTTCTAACCTTCTAATACTACCTTTTTCCCCGGAATCCTTTAGGATACTAAATAGCCTTTAATATTATAAAGATATAATAATATTTATAATTAACTTATAATAGATTTTATAACCTACGGTTACTAGGCGAATATTAATCTCCTTTATTAAATAATTAGAAATCTTAATAATATTATCTTAATCCTACTTACTTTACTATATAGTAAATTCAGCGGCGCGTTATTTTATTTTATTAAAGGTATTATCTATATTATAATAAATTTTATAGGAGTTAGCGTATAGACTATAAGTATAACGCTAGTAGTATAATAGGTAAGAGATCTTATAATAAATAAGTATAGATTAAGGGAGATTAGGATTATAACTATTTAGGCTATTAGCGCTTTATAACCTATTATATAACTAGAGGTACTATTTAATTATATATAAATTAAGTAGCTACTAGATTAGGTATATTAAGTAGGTAAGTTTAATTTAATAGAAAAACTCTCATAGAAATAAATATAATATAAGATCTATCTAATAATTCTAACTATTATAATAATAGAAAACGCGTTAAGATCTTCCCTTAATTAATTAATATATAGTATAAAAGCTAAGCGGAGAGCCTACTTAATTTAATTTAATTTCCTATTAAATAAAGAGATTAGAATACCTAGCTTAAATATAGTATTATTCTCCCTTTACTTCTAGGTCTCTATATTAATTAAAGTAGAAGTCGTTTTACCCGCTATAATTTATAGTACTTATAAGAAGCCCGTCCTATTATAAGTTATATAATACTTATTAATCTCTATATAAAAGTTATTATTAAAGAAAGGTAAGCTCTTCCTATTAATATTAAATAACCTTAAATATTATTAAGGAGAGATATAGAATTATTAATAAAAAGCGGTACTAGTATATTAGTTAAGAGCGTAAATATATTAATTTAGAGACGTAGGAATAATTATTATCTATTAATTAGTAATACTATTATTAAGTATATTAATATATCTATTAATAAAGTGATTTAGATAGGCTAGAACTAATCCTATAAATCTCTAAGATAGGGATAGAGAGTAATATTTATATATATTAATAAATTATAATAGATTATAAAATATAAGGTAGTTATTTAATAGCTATTAAACCTTCCTTAATATTAATAATAAGTATTAATATTACTTATATAACGGAGATATTATAGAGATAATAGTAGCCTATTAAGTTTATAATTATATAAATATCTCCGCTAATTATATCCTTCTCTATTATATAACCTTAACTAGACTTTATATTTAGGAGAAGCGCGCTATATGAGCTAATATAGGCTTCCCTAGAATATACGCTCGATTAATAGTCGGGAAATAATATAACCTCTAATTAAGTCCCTCCTTTACGCCCTCCCTAGTTAATTATATACTCCTTTAGTAGCTCTAATTTCCTTTAACCTACTATATACCTCTTAACGTCTTATAGGTGAAGTCTACACTATCGCCAGTACCTTAATCGGGCCTGGGACGTACTCTCGCCCTCGCTCACGCTTCAGAAAGTGCTTTAATCGATGTTGCGAACCTATAGAAACAGCCTTATAGTGGAGCTGGATACGAGACTTAATATGATCAACGATGCCGGAATTCCTCTCGACGACGTCAAGCTAACTCACAAGACCGATGACTATACCTCCGTCCACATCATGGGCGTCAGCGCTAGAGGTGGCTTTCTAGTCTATAAGTACGTCGAAAGGCAGAAAGAGCTATACACGAGCGGCGATAGGGAATGAAGTATCAATACAGGCGGGCGTCGGTGGGCTCGTGTGTGGTAGGTGTTGTTACATGCAGCGCTCGGAGAGAGCTGTGGTGCAGATGACCAGGACTATGGCGCTGAACCATGCGCCCTATCGAATGCACTGCAAGGCTATCAATCATCGACTCTTAGTCCGCTGTTGGGAACGGGAAGGTGGCGCTGAGGGGATTCAAGCCACGAACACTGCGAGGATCTAGTCGTTGATCGAATATGACATTGCATCGGCCCAGCTTGATGGTCGTCCATTCAGCGATCTCGGTCAGCTAGTGGATATACCTAAGGCGGCGCACTCTTTCACCAGCGACGATCCGCGCTGGACTTCTGCTGTTCCGTGCCGGATGATGGTGAGCGTTCTCTTATAATCACACCCCAGTCTTCTATAGCATACTACCAATGGCTTTACAGATGGCGACGTCGCCCGTGGAATATTAGCTGGAGCCCCTAGCCACTGAAACAGATTTGGAGCGCTAAAGAGTACTATGAGATGGGGCATAAGCACCAACATTCTACAAGCAGATGGGTGACTTGGCTCTCGTTCGACTGCGCAAAATCTTTGAACTTTTCCCATGCCATGTACGCACCGCTCTCCATAGTACAAATGTCACGTCTCTATGTCCCCTTCTATAACATCCGCACGAAATCTTGCATGCTGAGGTGTGCCATTCCAAGAACGCAAGATACAACATTCGGTCACGCCTCACTTCTCGATAAATCGTTCGAGGCGAGTTTCATACTGTTTCCTTTCCAGCATGGTATATGATGAGATCATGCAGTTCTCTGTGTGTTCTACATTCATCAAAGAGATTCTATCACGCCTTTGCTATGAATTAGCATTTCTCCATCATTAAGCTTGTATTACACCCATGTTATTAGTGGTTTACCTTCATTCTATCTTTAGTACTCTTGTCACACTTCAAGTATGCACGTACTGCAATGCATCCATCGTCAATGAAACATTCATGTGCAGCTTCATGTGGCCTCATTTTGGAGTTTGGTATAAAAATGTCTATTCGGGGTCTTTTATGTCTATTTTGGAGCGTGGGTATGAAGTGGTATCACTGCATGCTATCTATAGCACCGCCCTCTTACCTCAAGTACGCACGTAATGCATTGATCCTCAAAGAACTCTTCGTGGAGCGCTATTAATAATTGTATTTCCGAATGGGCAGGTGATGAGACAGTAGAGCCTTTTGGACTGTGTACTGTTGTCTTTTACTGATGCATACTGCATTTCAAGTTGGTGCTGTTGTAGCATCTTGAGATGTTGTTTGTGTCTCGGACTTCGAAATTTTGATGCGGAGGTTTTTGTTTATTGGTGATTGTGTGATGTGTCATAAGGCTTTGATGGAGGGATTGCAATTGTGGGTGCTGAAGGCTTGTGGCTGTGAAGGGGGTTGGGGATGGGGTTGGTTGACTGCGTTGATTGGTATTCTGTGTCCCTGTGGGTGAGGCAATATGATCCTGTAAGTCTCTGAGTGTCCTGTCATTTACGATGCTGGCTATTTCTGTCTACAGCGAATGGGATCTACGTCCTATTGGGACAGTCATATGTCTTGTGGGTCCTCGGTTGTTGAAAATTCTTGCTACTTTCAGCGACTGAGTGCTCGACTGTCCCATTCGTGGTTGATTCTTGCTATTTCCAACCGGTTCCCTCCGCACGTATTGACAAAGCCTCATGATACAGTGAGTAGGTAACTCTTCTATTTTCAGTTGGGTCTCTAGCAATGAATGGATCAGTATGGTTCGTTACTAATACCGAGGGCGCCTTGTCGTACTCATGTCAGTGTAATCTATGAATGACTTGGCTATTCTCAGCTGCCCAGTGTGTCCGCATTGTTGGCAGAGCCCCGTGCTCCTTTATGTGGGTCCTCCTCTATTTCCAGTTCGGCCTCCAGCAACATGAATGGTTCACAGCTAATACCAAGGGCGTCTTGTACGACTCGGCCCAGTGTACCGGTAAGAACAGCGGGTCTGTGATCCATGTATAGGCTCCAATTTCGCACGTTGGGAATATTAATACACTGAATGGGTCAATTCTCGGCCTCCGAGCAGCGTTGTGGGTTCCTTGTGCGACTCCATGTGGTACATAATGGGCTCTCAAGTCTCCTTCCTCCTGGTTTCCTTCAATATTCCAAATAGCTTGGAGAAGTCGGACTTGCATACTTTGAGCAGACTTTAAGGTCAACGCTACTTGGGACCAACCTAAATCATACACGTGGTGGCTGCCTTTGAGTCGAAATGACGTCCACTAGCCAGTCGTTCAGTACAAGTGAGTGTCTCAAAAGGTAAAGAGGCAATACAGAATCTGCTGATCATGGTGTCCAAAGTCCCTCATACATTCAACCCGGAGGACTGTGCTACGTCATCCTTCTTCTCGCCAGAGCCATGTCAGTATTCCTGATGGTAGACAACTTGTGTTTAGTTGGCTGATCTTTGTTGTTGTAGCCGTCGTAGCAGGCTTTCTGGAGCAATTCAAATGCAAGAAACTCAAAAACATGGTCGAAACAATGGATCTTTGGCAACGTCAGAATATGGTTGGGGCTTTTGCAACTTGGAATCCACATTCCGAACATGGAGGTCGGAATTTCGATGCCTATTTGCTCCATATCGATAGAGGTTTGATGGTGCCAAGAGAGGGTGGGCTTACCATGTACTTAATCTTTTATGTGAATTACCTGCTAATGTCCTTATTTAAGGCTCCTCAACCTATGTTACTGAACCTCTCGTTACACCGCACAAGGGCTACTTCCTTGAAGATGCGACAGCAAACAAGGAAGGCTACCGAGCTTATCTACGGGAGGGATTACGAGCGGACCTCAAAAAAGATCAACAGGTTGAGCGACTCGTCAAAGACCTTGGCAAGTCTGGGTACGATTACCATTTCGTTCTTGTTCTTGCTAGCGTGAGAGTGAGTATCAGCTTATTGAGTCTTCATAGAGAAGGGAAATCGAAGCCAGGACAGGGTCTGGAGATGGATGCCTACCGTCGTTTGTTCTGGGTACTTGGGTTTTGGTGGTGTCCTCCAATTGACAAATTTGAGAAACACGAGGCAGTGATGAAAACGTTAAACGCACTCGAAATAGGCGGTAACGCTATGTAATGATAGAAACGAGCGAGGTGGCGGGAGTTTTCAAGATTGATAGTGCATGCGTTGATATTTGAGAGCGGTTGGAGAGGGTGAGATTGAGATAGATCATGCATGTTTTAATTACAGGCGGCCAGATTGTCAAGTAGCCTATCCTTAAATGCAGCAAGTTAGTAAACCCGAAAATTTCATTAAAGGCGCATAATGATCTCTGATATCACGTCTATGGTTATAATCTATGATCCACAAATACTCTTAACCGGCATAGATCATAATACACTAGAGCTAACATCTGATGATTTAGGTCTATGAACGGCTATTTACCTGCTTTTCTTGAAGTCGAGTTGCTCCGACAGCGGCGATGAAGTCAGAACAGCGGCGATCGGGCTGCAAAGTGGTTCCGGTGGTAGGCAAGAGGCGTATCTTGAAGCCCATAAAGAAATAAAACCGATCAATGCATGCATGGTCGAAGAATGAGAGTGTGAGCAATGCCGACATTTTACTCCATTCGGCAATCGGATCATCGGACCGACAATTTCGGTGGATTTTCTGACACGCTAAAAGGAGTCGATTGACGGCGTCTTCGACATTGTAACATCTCTTGCCGCTTGTAGACTGGTGTCTTGGCGATTGGGTTGCTATAGTTGATGCCGTGGATGTCGGATTTGTCGATGTGCTGGATATTGTTCTTGTGGATGTCGATTTGGGAGATCTTGCGTACAATTCCTTGATCGACATGGTGGGAAGGACGGTGGGACGAATGAGGCGAGCTAATTGGATGGAAGTGTCGGTTGGAAGGGTAGGTATGTGTCTGTTGTTTTGTTGTCTTTTGAAGACGGTGTAGAATGATGAGGAGGTAATGGATAAAGGTGAATTATGCGAGGGTAGGACTTTCAGATTTGCTCTTTCGGATGAGCGTATTGAGATAGTATGTAAATTCGTCGTCGAGGTGCTGAATAGTTGTTTAGGATAAATGGAAGTTCTTGGTGCTCTTATCGCTTGATACGGCGCTCAGCAGCTAGTGATAGGACGGCATACAGCAGCCAGTCTGGGTGGCGTACTATACAGCTATGATCGAACATCTGGTGTTGCTACTGTTTGTTTACTTGGGCACTCGTTTCGGCTAGCGGCTTGGCAGAACCCCCGAAACGAGTGCCCTGCCAAGATATGATCATTGTGCTGCTTCAAATAAGTACATACGCACGCGAGGCATTGAAGCTTCATGTGACCGAAAGTTCCAGGATTGGTAGATGAATGAATCGTGAAGTAAACCTTGTCGCCTAACCTCTCTGCAAAGATGAAATTAGGCCTGTGTGCTATGGAATGGTAGTACTTCACACTATCAATAGCATCAATGTCCTACTTCAACCACCTACGCATGGCATGGACCAATTTTCAATGAATGGTCAATGGAAGGCTTCATGTGACATCATCTCGGGATTTGGCAGTTCGATGAATCATAAAGTATTCTGATATGTCTATATATGTCTTAAAGCATGCATCATGCCTGTGGTCTGAAGTGGTATTCCTTCATGCGATCTATAGCACCGTTCTCCCACAAGTACGCATGTTACGCGACGACTTGATCGTCAAGGAGTTGTTCATGGACACTATCATGTGACCTGATTCTGGATATTGCTAGATGCATGTCTATTCCCCGTCGTTTACCCTTGTTTCAAAGCTTGCATCACGGCTCCATGGTATGATGTGATTTCTGACATGCTATTTTTAGTACCGTTGTTCCACCCGAGTACCTACGCACGCAATGCATGGATCGTCGACGAGATATCACTGGAAAGCTTCATGTGACCTGCGTTTGGAGATTGGTAGATGAATGAACAGTGAATTCGCTTGGGCGGTATGCTGTTGATGAAGCCAGCTGTTGACGGACACTACACTACAACTTGATGCTTTATTATGGACCTTCACATGCTATTTTGAGTCTTGGTCTTCGATCCCCAATGCAAAGATCTTCGTTCGTTGACGATTCTTTGACGATGCACAACGCTGAAACCTTAGGCTTGCGGATGGTTTTGGTGATGGCTGTGGTTGACTACGGTGATTGTTACTATACGTTCGTGATGGGGAGGCCGTGTGGATGACTGAGTCTTCGACTGTTCTATTCATGGATGACGCTCGCTATTTTGGTGTGCAGCAATTGAAACACTACGTGCGCATGAGCAAAGTCGTTTTTGAGGTCTTCAAATATTCTATTCCTGGATAATTCTTGCTATTTTTGGCGACCGATTTTAGCCGCACGTCCATATTGGCAATTTCGTAATTCGCTGTGTGTCCACGACTGTCCAAATCATGACTAGTTCTGGCTATTCGTAGGTTTGGAGAGCCGGGTAGATTTGTGAGTGTGTGGCTCATCTATTTTTAATTCGTTGCTGGTTAGTACCGAGCGCGTCTTGTACCACTCATTCAGGTATGAATGACGAACGACTCTATCTCTTTTCAATAGCCAAGTCTTTTGCACGTGTTGGCAAAACACCATGATCTATTGTATGCGTGGCTCGTCCAATTTCTCTTGGCTCTGTCGAACGATGAACAAGTGCCAATTGACATCGAGCGCATCTCGTGCGACACGACCCGATATGCCGGTACTGTAGTAGAACTGATATTCATATATAGGCTCGACTGTCACGCGTTGGTGAAAATATATATACTGGAACATTCAATCCTCGCACTCCGAATAACGTTGTGGATACGGCGTTCAATAATTCTTCAGGTACATTATGGGCCACAAGTTTCCCAACTCCCACTCGAACAGAGTCGACGGAGACGCCTTGGCCATGGAGTAGGCGGCAATGCGTTAGGCAACATGATGTCAACTTCCAGTCGGTGTCTCCCAGAGCAGACAACTCAAGAACAATCTGCTGATCGTGGTATTCAAAGACCGAACCCCCAGTCAACCGAACTATGTCGAATTTATGAACTACCAGTAACTCAAAAATATGTTTGAAGCCATGAATGACTGGCAGCCTGAGAACATGCTTGGTGCTTTCACAAATCTCCATTCAAAATTGGACTGTACTGGTCGAACGTTTTAGAATTTTCTAATGTGGATCCAGATTCGATGGATGCAGGCTTCGGTGAGTTCATCATCCACTTTCTGAGTCTCTCGGATCATCTGCTGATATCCTTGCTCGTAGGCGAGAGCTATACCGCCGAATTCACCGGCCCACCGCGAAACGGGTACATCCTGGAACTTGCGCCGCCGGACATGAAATCGTACCGAGCTTATCTGCCTCGATAAATCGTCAAAGTCTACACGGTCCGACAGTCGGATCTTCTTCCTTTACATTTGAAAGAGTCGTTCAGGAAACTTGATTGGTTGACAGAAGTTGAACTTTGCTACAGCATGATAAGATCTGACGTGTAGAAACGCCTCAGAGAAAGCCCGGTGTGGCTGATGTGCCAAGGCGCTAGGGAGCGGCCTGGATTCGAACAATGTCTTCAACAGACTATCACTTCCCACGCAACGAACAATTTCTTTCATCATGAATTCCAATCACTGCCGTGTGATTTCTCCCCGCATATGACGTGTATCTTTTGTGAGTGTGGGATTAGATGCTGCAGTAGGCACGAAACATCGCGGTGTCCAGGTCTGGCCAGTTTCAGCCTTGTCCGTAGAGAAGTTTCTTGCTGATCGACTGTACTTGTGGGGATGTGCATTGCTTCTGACCGCACTCATGCATCCCGTAATGACTTGACCAGGTTCTTCTCATGTGTGCCTTGATTGCAGGTGTCTATGGTAGCAACAAGCCCAAAACATCAACAATCTTGAGACGTACAACCTTTTGTCTTGGGCCAAGAGATGGAGGCAAGCTTCCCGTTTCAAGATGCTTGGACACGAGCAAAGATGCGCTACATTGAAGATCTAAATGAAGAAGAAAAGCAATTATATTACCAGGCCACTCCGGAAACTTTGTTCTATGATGCTAGTGCTGCCCAGAAAAAGTATACCGCTCAAAGCACAACTTTTGCTTTAAGCGAAAGGCTTCAGCCGTTGAGAGAAGCCATCGCGCAATATGGCCAAGCGCTCGATGTGTATTCCAACGCGTACCCTCTAGTCTTGAGTCCAATCTGGGGTAGCATCAGGGTCGTGCTGCATGTAAGTCCTTGATCACATCGTCCAGTAAACTCTAAGTCATGTTCTGATAGACAGCATGTCTAGATCGCTGGTGAGTTTGGCAAGTACTTCGAAAAGCTTGTGGAGATGTTCTCAAGGATCGGCGATGTACTACCACGTTTCCGAGTCTACGAAAGGCTGTTTTCCAACCACGAACGCCTCGTACAGGCCCTTTCGTTGGCTTATGTTGATATTGTTTCTTTCTGCTCAAAATGCAAGGCTGTCTTTCGCCATGGGCAGCGCTCGTCAATGACTAGCCTCAAGGTCACCTTCAAGCTGACCTGGAAGCCTTTCGAGCGGCAATTTGGTCAGTACATTGAGGGCTTTCGTCAGCACCGGAAGAACGTCGAAAAAGAAGCGGGCTTGTCGCACATGATCGAAGCCGCTGACTCCAGGGCCTTGGTCGTTGCAAATCAGAAGCAGATCGACCGGCAGGAAAAGGAAGATATACATCGAAAAACTCTTGCAGCGATACCATCTGTCGATACCAAGGCCAAGCACTTGAAGCTGCAGGGTATCCGATATCCTGGAACAGGCATGTGGTTATTTCAAGATCCTCTGTTTGTCAATTGGCGACGTAGAGATACTTCATCGTATCTATGTTGCCATGGAATCCCAGGGTGTGGAAAGAGTGTTCTGGCGTCCATGGTCGTGGACGCAACTTTGGATTCCGACGAGGCAAAGGTGTTATACTACTACTGCGACTATACAGACCAACGAACACTTCAGATAAATCGAATCCTTGGAACCATACTGAAGCAACTTTTCGCTGCTGGTCGGATCCCAGACGAGATCGCAGTGCAGGTAATTCAAGTGTTTGGGGACAACTCAAGATCATTGACTTTCAAGGAGATGTCGAGCCTGGTATGTTCAGCAATCAACCTGAACTCTGCCGTGACGATGGTCCTTGACGGCCTTGATGAGTGTGAGAAAGAAGTCAAAGAGCAAATGATTGCTTTCCTTGAATGTCTGACCAATCCCAGATCAACGGTAGTCAAACTGTTTGTCTCCTGCCGCGAAGAAGACAACATCTTGAGATCACTTACAAAATTCTCTCGCATTCATGTGACTTCGGCAGCTTCGGAAGACGACATCGTTTCTTACATCTCTGGCTCAGTGCGATCCAGGATAGAAGCCGGCCAGTTGAGATTGCGGAATCCAGAGCTGGAGCAAGAGATCGTATCGGAGCTTGTAGACAAGGCCAACGGCATGTGGGTTTCTGTAGCATTTTTTTGCAAACATACCGCCGCTAATTCCACAGGTTTTTGTGGGTTTTTTTCCAGCTTGATGAGCTCTGCGAGGCGCCTTCCGATTCGAAAATTCGCGAGACGTTAAGCGATCTACCCGTTGGAATTTCCAAAACCTACGAACGTATCCTCTCAAAGATATCAAAGATGAGATACCTTGCAAGCAAAATATTTACATGGATCATCTATGCCCAAAGGCCACTAAAAGTTACCGAGCTCCAGGAAGCCGTAGCGTTCGACATTGCAGATGGAGCCTGGGATGAGGCCAAAATTCCCCATGAGGATCTCATGATCGAATTATGCCGAAGTTTGATTGTGCGAGACGAGACCGACAACACAGTCCGATTTGCACACTATACAGTCCAGCAGTACCTTCGTCTTAAAGAGAGGACCGATGGATGGTACGATCCCAGCAGTCTCGTGTTTGAGAGAGCGCCGGAATTTCTCGGACGTATGTGTATTACATATCTCAGTTTTTCGGATTTTGAAACGCAAATCACTCTTCGCAAGCCCGCTGGTGCACTCGAGGCGCCCGGCATACTACGATCGGGCGGCCCAATCTGGATCCCCAGCATCCTTGGAGTAGGAAAATCTATCGTTGAGCTAGTTTCCAGACTTTCTGGCGTCGACCCTGCAAGATCGGCTCCCGCAGTTGACTGGACAAGACATCTAAAGCCCAGAAATGTGGAGAAAGAAAGCCTACCCGCCGAATACGCAACCAAGTACGCGCTACTACAATATGTCATCGAATTCTGGGTATTCCATACCAAATACATTGCGCCAAATTCTGAAGTTTGCCACAACCTTAGATATTTGGTATGCAATAAAAGTTTACCATTTGAGTTTCGACCATGGGGCCGGAACCAGCATTTTGGTCCTTACGGCTGTGTCTCCTGCCCTACCACATCTGGATCAGACAAGTCGAGCTTCGCATTCATGTCCTTATTCCACTATGCTGCGCAAGCTGGCCACTGGCCCCTCATGGAGCCGTATGCAGGGGAGTACTGTGCCCATGAGAGGTACAACGACGAGACTTTGTTGCTTGCCTGCCGTTACGGTCAGGGTTCAATAGTCGAAAAGCTTCTAAGGGTTCACAACTTCGACAATATCAGCAACAGGGCTCTGAATGTAGCTGCTGCCTTTGGGCATGCCAATGTTCTCAAGCCTCTGCTGTCGGATGCACAGCATCAGTCTAGAATTCAAAGCCCATCGTTCTTGGACGAGGCCCTCATCTTAGCTGCAACTAATGGGCATGAGGAGGCTGTTGAGCATTTGATAGCGGACCATACTAACAGAGGGATCCCTCATATCTTGGGGAGTATAGATGTTCAAGCAGGCTGTAATGCACTCTGGTCAGCTGCAGTGAACGGCCATGAGCTGGTCGTTAGAACTCTTATCAAGAAAGGTGTCGAGTGGGATAAAGATGATGTTGGATCTGGCGGACTTTCGCCTCTTTGCTGTGCTGCGGAACATGGACATGCGTCTGTCGTTCGGACTCTATTGGATGCTGTAAGGCTTCGGGATGACCAAACATTTCAAAGTCTCATCGATAATAGGGACGTACATGGGGAAAGTGCCCTGCACAAAGCGGCAGCTAAGGGTCATGAAGGTATTGTGAAAACCCTTCTCGAATACGGCGCTACTCCTTTAGCGTCAATGCCACTCGAGTGGAAGCCAGGGGACGCGCACCCAGTAGCCGCAATAGCTCTCGCCGCGGAGGCAGGTCGCGAAGGCGAGTTGCTCGTATTGCTGCTACAAGACTTCGAAAATCTTGCCTTTATGGTAACCATTGCGCAGCGTAGACACGAAGAGCTGTTGCGCAGACTGCTCGAGTCGAACTGGAGAGGATTCGGGAGGTCTTCGATCCGTTACGCTCTTCAAGTCGTGCCTAACCACGATATTGGATACTGCGCTAGAATGACGGCTCTCCTGGAAAAAACCCTGGTAAAGATCCTTACAGAAGAAAGTACGCATGATCGAGCAGCGTTGCAAGAGATATAGATGACAGTGTGGCTGGATACACGAATGAATGACAACGCGATTGGTTTAAGCAAGCACTCGTGACAGCAAGTCAGCATGCACATGACCCAGGACCTGTTACAGATCCAGCCATCAGATCGGAATAAAAATTACGCCCACTCCAAAACACATCACGACCCTATCCAACGGCGTACTCAACTCGATATATCAACCCTCTTCAAACACAAATCACCCTTGAAATCACCCATGCGCAAATACCAGCGCCAGATAGCAACATATTTTCTGAGCTCTGTACAATAGTACTTCAACAGCGATCAAAAGCGGCTCATACTCCAAAGAGACCTCCGAAAATATTCCCAAGAGGTATCTCGAGGTTTTGACTACTTTAGTCAGATGGTTGCGACAGCTTTCGCAGGCATACGAAGCGATCATCTGGGATGGTGGGGTTGGTTTGAGTACTGGTATACAACCGCGCTCATGGGGATTGAATATTCTTCGCTAGTTAGTCACACTATTGGAAGACTGCATTAGGAGTAGATGCGTGGCATGGTGGGGCGGGGGGAAGTGGGTGGTTTAATGGAGGGTGCCCAGCCAAGGCTCGTTTTGATTTGTCGGCATTTGATTTCTATCAATGAGTAGGGATGGGTCTTAGGAGGGTGTTTTGGAAAATTGTCAACGCTAGGCTGGTTAGGGTGTTCGGTGTGAGATTGAGGTATAAAGAAAGTGTCAAAAGGTGAGAAGAGGGTGAAATTATCTTATCGGTTTCTTGTATTGTCATGCTGTTATAGGGGGTGCTAAAGAGCGAAGAAATCGCCCTAAATACAAAGTTTTCACGGCCGAGACAGTTTCCCTTCCGTCAAAGTGCTGGTCGGGTGGGAGATTGAGGCATGAGGTAAGTGTGAGAAATGGGTGGAATTGGTCGTCGTCTCTTTGTATTGATATGTTGTTATGGGAGTTGCCAAAGACCAAATAAACTGGCCTTAATACAAGTTCTCACGGACAAGACCTTCACCCCTCCGTCAGAGTGTATCCCATATCCTAGCAGAGCACTCGATTCTACCAAGGCTTAGTAGAGACGAGTGCTCAAGTTGCCAGGACCTGGGACAGACGTAGGACTAGTGGCTTCAGGAGTCTGCAACTCACGCATGCCGATTTTGGAATTATTCCACCTGATCATATGTACGAGAACGCTATCACGATACAAGACCCCATCCAATCATCACCAAACTCCACGCCCTCAAAGCCTCGCCGCACCCGTAGTCTCATAAGTCCCATTATGCCACACCGGCACCTCCATCTTCAACGCATCACCACTATACCCCAGATCCTCCGCGATGAGCATAGCAGCCTTCTCGCCAATAAGCAGTGCGGTACTATACGTGTTGCAGCCGACATTGTCAGGGCAAATGGACAGATCGGCGCATTTGAGACCGGCGACGCCGTGGACGTTGAGGCGGGGGTCGAGGACGCCGTGTTTTACTATCGAGTTGCCTTCTTTGGGGGCCATGCTGCAGGTGCCGAGACCTGGGTTATATGTGTTAGTGGAGAAGTGGAGGAGGGGAGAGGGGTAGGGATGGGTTTACTGTGCCAGGTTGTTTCTACGTGACGTTTCACCCATTCTTCGACGGCGGCGATGTCTTCTTTTGTGTAGGATAGGTCTTCGCGGATGTTGTCGGTTTGGCTGCTGGTTACGAAGCTATCTTTGGGGGGTTGGCCGGGTTTGGTGTGGATGGACCAGCTGCCGTGCTGAATGCCGGCCGTGAGGTGGTTGGGGCCGCCGTAGGCTTTGGTGTCTTGGAGGTTGAGATCTTCGGCGCGGGCGGGGGAGTCGAAGCTGAAGTATCTGTGCAATATCAGCACGATGTTCACGTCGTGGGTGGTTGCAGGAAGTAGTGATGTTGAAGACTTACGGATGCTTGTCGGTGACTTCACCGGCGTAGGCGTCCATGCGGCGAGCCGTCTCACGAGATTTGATGTAGCCCCATACCATAGGCGCCATGTCTCGCTCGTCATTCATGAAGCCAGCGTCAAAGTCCGGAGCTTCGTATGGGTCTGGAGACACAATGTGCGTGCTCCCGCGTGAGAAAGGATATTCCAAGAAATGGAACATGGTGAAGAATTTGCCATGTGGCATCAGGACATGGTCGCCAAAGAAACTGTACAATAATTTAGCTAACAGACCATAGTTATTTTAGTAGTGGAGATGCTTACCCGGAGATGACCGAGTAGTGCATCACAGGCTTATCAGGCTTGTTCTTGAAATAGCTGTCCCAGCCAGGGCGGAAGTCTTGCATGTAATCCTCCTTCAGCTCCCCCTCGGTAGGTCGCACCTTCACACCAGCTTCAATGCCATTGGTAGCTAGAGGCCCGGTACCATTGATGTTCCATTGATCAAAGACTCGCTTCTGGGTCTCTGGGTCGCCTCGGACAAAGTCGTCAAAGCTCTCTGTCTCAGGCTTGGCGCGGTAGGCAGAGAATGTGAGATAATGGTCTTGAAAGTTGAGACCGACGCCTGGGAGTTCGACTTGGCACTTCACGCCCACTTTTTGGAGCTTCTCGGGATCTCCAATACCAGAGCGTTGCAGGACGAGTGGGGTGCTGAGCGTGCCGCAGGAGATGACGATTTGTTTCCGCGCGCGGATGATTGTCTCTTGTTGCTGACGTGGATGAAGTGGCTTCATGGGGACCGTGCGGACAGCGGTGGCGCGGCCGTTCTCAAGGATGACTTTGTCAATTTTAGTGTTACACATAAGGTACAGATTACCATGGTTCCTGACATTCACATCAGCAGAGATCGAAGCATTGTGGTTGTTAAGCAAACCTCATGTTCGAATGGATATACGCATGGGCAGAGTCCGAGCGACGGCCAGTGTCTCTATTGATCCACTTGAGCCAGTGCTCAGCACCGTGTCCAGTCGCCAAGTCCTCAAGGTCATCCGTCGTCGGGATGCCCTGCGATTCCGTGGCTCGCAAGAAGTCCCAGGCAATGGGGTAGGTATAATTTCCAAACGACACTTTAATGGGGCCCTCGAAGCCGTGAATGTCACGGTTATTGCAGGAACGTTGGTAGGTCTCGTGTTTCTTCATCAAGGGGATGAGTTCTTTGGTCTTCCACCCTTCGGCTTGGAAATCGTCGTAATCGGAGGCAGAGGCTCGGGTGTACATCATCTTAAACGTGGCATTAGTGATTGGAGAACCCAGAAGTGGAATGACTCACGAAATTGATGCTTGAACCGCCGCCTAAGATGTTGGCACAGGGAACGATGGCACGTCGCCCACTGAGCCATTTCGACGGCCTAGAATGGTAAAAGGAAGCTGTCTTAGAGTCAAGCTTCATGTTGCGGGGGTAGATCCCCGGTCTTGTTCGTTCAGGTCAGTGGGATTCATGTAGAGAAGCCCAAGATAGGCGTGCCTGTAGACCCATGGGTTGTTGAGGTTGTTCTCGCCTCCTTCGATCAACAGGACCGTAAGGTTTCTATCGAGAGCAGCAAGACGGCCCGCAACGACACATCCTGCGGAGCCCCCTAGTGTACTAATCAGCATCTTGGCTTCGAGGGAGTCGTAGCAGAAACTGTACCTCCACAGACAATAATGTCGACCTCATGGGGAATCGTCATGATGGATGACAGCTAAGAAAATACCAAAAGACACCGTACCAAGCCAATGGCTTCGAATGGAGGAGGAGAAGAGGCTTGAACGTTCTTGAACATTGTATAAGATACAGAACGCAGAGATACCCCACTCCCGGGGACATGGAGATGTGCATCATGGCATGGGATGCTGGATTGTCTGATTGACCCCACGAGGCTTTTCCGGCCTGAAAAGGAAAGTTCAAAACTCAATGGCGCTGATCTGATGGGAATTCTCCGCATTTGTAGCCAGACTTGAGCCAAAGTTGCAAAGACCAGCAAGACGCCAAAGGATGAGGTCTAGGTCGATGCTAAGGACGAAGGATCGCTGCACGACTAGGAAGTCTGCAGCTACACAGTATCCCTCTCATTGGCCAATGGCGCCTGTCCCGGCAAGGAAAAGAATGATGCCTGTGCCAAACCTCTTCACAGCCGGGAGGGGTTTGGAATATTGTTTGATCAACCAATGAAGGAGTTCGATAGCTCATGGGAAGATCCCAGAATATGCGTTGCATAGATTGCGGACGATAGACGCACAACCGGTTTGCTACCCCGCATGGATAAGACGGAAGTCTGGAAGGTGGGGAAGGGTCTCATCGAGATCTTGCGATGTACCTGGTAGAGGCACAAGACGGAGAAGGGCATTGGTTCAGTCATTGGAATCCAAACAGCCAGTTTCCCCAAGTATCATGTGCCTGGGTGTTGGATTGGGCAATACTTGCGAGTGCCTCGAGTGGGGCTTCGTAGACCTTCCTATTCATGATAGGAGCTAACAGTTCTTCCACGTCCTGAGCGGTCCAAGGCATAGTCACCCAGTGCGATTCTGTCACAGCAGATAAGGTCTTTGTTTTGGGCACAACAGCACAACAGAGGGACGTCAAAACTGTCAAAGCGAGGGGACAACGGCCTCTCGGCAGCTAAGCACAAGCGAGAGTGCGGGGAAGACCCTAGGCTATATCTGGTGAGTACTAAATCCTATGGCCTTGGCGCCAGCAGGTAGGGAGATCAGCGAAAGTTATTGATCGCCAAACTTCCATCGTTGGCAACTAGCAGCTAGCCAATACAGTCCACACTCCCAAACAAAGAGATCGCCTAAGCCCCGAAAGCTCCGACTGAAGCGGGGACAAATCAGGGGTAGATGTTTGCTGCTGTCAGTGCTGTACTGAGTGGGTAAAGCGTAACAATGATTTACCGAGGAGCCTGGGGCATCGATATTGGACTAGCATGGGAGGCATCTGGCGGTCTTGGGGCGGTAGCTGGGGTGCAGTAAGGGTTCGTGTGCGTGGACCGACGTATGATCCAGGTGGATGTGATGAGGAGTGCTTAGCGTTGAAATATAAGCAGGTCAAAGGTGCGGCCGCTCGCCATATCCGGATGTGTCTGTTATCAATGTAATGTCGTGAGGCTTAATTCGTTCTACCGAAGAATGCTCGCAGAGGTGCATAGGAAGATGGTGTTCGAGGCGGAGAGAGGTTTGAGGCCACGCTTGTATCGTAGGCGGGAGTGGCTGACATGGCGGTGCCAACCATGATTCTGATTTCGACCCAGTTAGCTCTCAATTATTGCTGCAGCTCTGCACTAGCGCTAGAATCAGCAAGCGATTTGACGATGCAGCTTGTGCGGTACAGCAAGTTTGGACCAGGTTGTTGTTGTTGTTATCACAGTTCCTAACTGTTCCGACGTCCAGCTGAGCTTCCGCCATTTGGTTCCCTCATCAAACACCTCTCGGAAGCGATACCTTCGCCTCCATAGGGTCTCGTATCGATCAGAACCTCATCAACTTGTTTCCATCCATGCTTCAAGTACGGAGGCAAGCCAGCTGGGGAAGATTCGAGGTAGACCCTTGCGCCTGCTCTGTCTGGTGTGACGAGGCCTTCACGGAGAAGAAGGGAACCCAAGCCAAGTCGTTGGTAGTCTGGATGAACTGCTAAGCCTAGCAAGACTGAGCGTAGGTGTTAGCCAGTTCGTGGTCGTACAAAATCCCCATTTTGACAGTGTAGGCATGAGTTCGGCACTTACCATAGTCTTTGCTGTTGTCCACCCACTTGTCCTCAGCCTTGGCAATAGCCCCGAAGAACTCCTCGTGGAGTGCTATGTTATACCCCTCGGATTTCGGGGGTTCCTCCTTATCCATCGACTCGTTTTGAGCTAGCTGGTCGGCCGTTGGGGTAGCAGGATATTGCCATCTCGCCGACGCCACGGTCTCTCTTCTTGTCGTCAGCTGCAATCAACAAGTCACATTCAGGATCCTGATTGGATGGACATATAGCCTACCCGGTATTGTCATTCACGACCTTGAAATGCTTGATATTGTTGAATGACCCTTCTTGAAAGGCTAATTCGTTTCGAGAACGTGCCCACGCGAATAGCGTTTCTGATGATACGTCCCGTGTCAGGAGTCCAATGATGGGATCATCCTTGAAGGCAGCTATGAATATGTTGGCGCGCGCCGAGGAGTCTGCGATAGTAGCAGGATGGACCGAGAAGCTCATCGTGCACTTGTATAAAGTTGATAGAGCCAGAATCGTCGCCAAGCTATCGCCGCCAAGCCGGAAGATTTAGCGTGTGCAGGATCGTTGGGAAACCTTGGCACTGAACACGCAAAATTTCCCCCCCATTTCTGTATGAACTTTTATATAGTAGTTAACTTATTGACTGTTTTATCTACTATAACTGGTTTTAATCTTAAGGATAGATTTAATAGGATTATTTATTACTTTATTTCAACGATTCAAGACTTTGTAAACTTACATTACTAGGGAAGTTAACTACTACTAACGGAATACGCAGACTTCCATTCAGAAATAGGGGGGGAAATCTGCGTGTTCAGTGCCAAGGTTTCCTAACGATCCTACACACGCTAAATTATCGCTCCGCGCTTAGCGCTTCTTTGATCTACTTTATAGCAGTTTGTAAATCCGTTGATTTAGCGCTAGTAGGCCGTAAATTATAGAAGCTCTCCTACTAAAAATAGGCGGTAAGGCCTTAATAATATATAGTTATATTTATAACTTATATACCTCTTAATAGATCTTATAAATTATTTTATATATCTTATTTTTAATATTTTAGACCTTTAGGCCTAGTCTACTATCTTACTACTATTATAATACTATTATATCCTCGCTATTATTATTCCTATTTAATAGTAAGACCTTTATAATATACCTTAATATACTATTTATATAGTAACCTTATAATAGTATAAAGACTTAGTTTATATAACTTATTATAAGATTAAATATATTAATATATAATCTTCTACTATCCCTTATCTTATAATTATAAAGCTCCCCTTATTATTACCCCTATTATCCTTATAATAGCTAGTAAATATAGTAATAAATAGCTATTAAAGTTTATATAAATACCTTATTTTAAGCTTAATTTAGAATTTATAAGGGAGCTTTAAGCTTTAGTTCTAAGTAGAAGTACCTATAAGTATACCTCTAATAATAAGCTTAAAGGTACTATTATTAAGTCTAAGGATAATAACTTAAGACCTAATAATATACTTAAAATACTATTAGCTAAAAGAGTTACTTCTATTATAAAGATATTATTATTAAGATTATATATAAGGCCTTAACTTACCTTATAAATATTAGATCTTTAGTCTAGCTCTTAAATTATATTACTTCCTAATATATTATAATTAAGTATACCTCCTCCTTCTTCTTCTCCTCCTCTTTTAAGTTAAGGAAGCTTCTAGCTAAGCTTTAAATAAGTAATAAACTTATAATAATATATTATAACTACTCTTTAATAAATATTATTTATATTCTTTAAATCTTTTATATTTTTTAGCTAGCTCAATTAGCTTTACTATTAATTAGAGGAGGAGGATAAAGAAGAGATAGGATTTATATAAGAGTATTTTATTAACTTTTACTAATTTAAATAAGTTATTTATTATTATAATTTAGAAATTAAGGTAGATAATCTTTTTATAAGTATAAAAGTAATAAGTAAATTAAATAGATTATAAATTAAGGCTTAAAATAATCCTACTAAATTTATAATTAATAATATATTAAATAAGGATAAAACCCTTAATATTAATTAAAATCTTAAATTATATTACTACTATTAAGGCTTTTACTATTATAAAAAAGATAAAGCTAATTACTTCCTTATAAATTATTATTATAAATAATATTAAGCTTATAAAATTTATTATCTACTTAAAATTAATACTTAAAAAGGATACTTTAAATAATAGGATTAAGGAGTAATTATATTTATAAGATTTTAATATAAGTCTACCTCTCTTTATATAAAAATTTAAATAAGAATAA
>JAABUK010003069.1_pt1 | contig 28722 bp, 39 predicted proteins | sample 5559141 | NCBI WGS metagenome assembly JAABUK01 (sample SAMN10711869, study PRJNA513367) | rock metagenome | isolation source: Antarctica rocks | place: Antarctica: Victoria Land, Pudding Butte nord | collected 2016-01-03
TTCGACCACGGTAGCCCAACTTTGCCGAAGCTCAGACGACCGTCGCCGATTACAGGAGCTGAGCGTCGGGCCTATTTGCTGGTCGACGTAGCACCGTGACAGACACCTCTTGTATTTAAAGAACAACTGTTGACATGTGATCCAGAACTGGGGACTCTGGAGACAAAACTATCGAGCTAATACATCTTTATAGACGAGGACAGTACAAAGCTCAAAGCATACTACTGAATCATGCTCTCTCTCTGCTGGGCAGAACATATCTCCTGAGAGCAGAGACTAACTTGGACCTTTCTCAGGAGAGCAGAGATTCTCGCTGAGACTCTCGTCGAGACTCTCGGCTGAAGAGATACTCTCGCCGGGGAATCATGAGAAGGTGGCTTGAAAGAGGCCAACTTATGAATCGGGGCATCAACTGTTAATGACATATACAAAGTGGAAATAAGCTTTGCCACTCATGGCTTGTCCGGTCATGACAGTGACAAAGGAAGACAAGATCATCCCACAACCAAATCTCTGGTGACTACACATATTTTACAGCTTGTAGACATGAATCACCCTTTGAAGCTCAGACCTCCTCCTTCTCCTGACTGACCTCTTCTCCACTTGCATCAGGGGCACTTGACATCACCTTTGCCCTGATTTGCTTCGCATCTCATGCTTCCTTTCCCTCATCAAAGAAAAGTTCCATTTGATTGACCTTGAAACAATGCCAGCGTTGCTTGGATCAGAAACGAAATATGTCCTTCTTTCCTTCTGTGTATGTGGACGTCCGTAAATGTAGCGCATTCACCTCAAAGTTGACTGCCGGACTGTCCTTAAGACGTCTCAATCTGCAACTCCTTGCAAAAACCACATGCGATGGGAGTTCCCCATTCAAACTCCCTCACTCCTTCATCTCACTCTCATTTGGAATCTTGCGATCAAAGGACACGAGCACAGGTGAGTCTTGCTTGTCAATCGCCTTCTCCAGGTGATGGGAGTCCAGCTTGGACCAAGTCTTGCGGAGCTCATTGGCCAAAGTCCTTGTTGCGGTAAGGAAATCAGTATGTGGATAGATCTTTCCTGGCTCCCCTCCAGTCCCAAAGGGTTCCTCACACCACAAGCTTCATATATACTCTGAATCTGAAAATCCAGTGATGTTACGCATCTTCGCTCAGAAGTGATGGATAGGTCTGAACGGTAGCTTTTGTCAGACATTGTTTTCTATTGATGAGATGAGCCAAGCGAAGTGGAAGCATTGACTTGATAGGATTTGGATGAAGGTCATACAATGGGTGAGTACAGATCTTGTCTCATGCAGACTTTTCTTGTTTCATCTGAAGCCTTCTTTGCTAGCAGAAAGGGTTGGCAGATGATATCATTCTTCACAGCCTGTGTGATTACCTGTCAATATCTGGGCATGGGCAAGATATCGAGAGAGGTCAATGCTAAAGGCCATAAGTTTCGCCAGCAGGCTGGATGCATTGTGGTTGAGTCCTCAATCATCCTTTTGCAACCAATCTAGTAATAGACACCCTAAATGGGCAGCGAAAGACCACTGAGTCAGGGATCCGGCTGAATCCCATTATAACCTGGTGGTGGGATGCCATTTTCGTTATCTTTTACCCCCCTCCCCCCGTTCTCTTTTAGGCAGCGGCCGTTGAGCTGAATTTGAGACTTTGCATTGTTGTCGCTCACCTTCAACTAATGCATCTCACCACAGGCCACATCTGCGTGGATGGCACTCTTCCTTTCATGTACCAAGATGCAACTCTCACTACCAAGAAGCCTTGGTCTTCCCAATCATAGCAATGTTATGGGAAAAATCCAATGGCTTAAACCTTTGTCAGAAACATCATGGGCAATGGCTGCTATAATTCTATCAATCTGGCTTGTCATAAGGTCCTTAAACATCTAGAGTAACAGACTTCTTCCACCTCGGATAGACTCAGATACACAATCATCTCAATTGTCTCAGGCCATATGTCTACTATAAACTCCTCAACCTCATCTATGGCACAGAGGAGTATACAAAGCGGTGTCATTTTTCGTGAAAGGGCAAAGCTCATCAAGCATGCCAACAGGCTGTCAGGGTGCTCTACTACCTACAAGGTTGAATCCTTGTCTTCTGACTCCGTTCCGCAGGGGATCTCCTTAGCTAGCATCGCCTCAAATGTTACCCATACAAGGTCAGATTCGGCATTCCTTGTGACGGGTAGGGGATACCAGGGTGAGGAGGAGACTAGCCTCAAGTATGTTGTGATGAATGGAAAGGCAATGACTGCTGTCTCAATGCCGGCAACATCACCACCTTTCCTTGAAGCTTGTCTGATCCAGAAAATGAGGACCAACTGGAATGTAAGAAACTTGCACAGTAAAGATGATTTTGTTGACTTGGAAGTGTCTTCTGTTGCGGATCATCCTTTTGGGAATGGTATCCAGAAGAAGCATCTATCAGACATTGGCAGATTTGAAGGACCAATGGCTGTGGAAGAAGAACCGTTGACCGCAGATGTTGAGTCCTGGAAGCCGTTCTGGGTTATCATGCCTCCTGAAAACGAACTCATGGTTCTCAAGTCCTCAGACAAGCGTGTTTCCATGACCCTCAGGTCCTCTGACAAGCGTGTTGGCCCAATCAGTGCCATCAAGGATGAAGTTGAGCCAGACACATACAACCTTACTTGGGTTTTCCAGTCTCTGCCAATACCTAGGACGCTTGATGAGGGAGTGGTACGTTGGGAGCTCATTTGAGTATGACTGCTAGACCTAAGGGGACAGATTGTACTTTTATGCAGGGTATTGAATGTATACGCTAGGGAGGTTCTGCGCTTCTCAGATGATACTTCATGAGAGTATCATTTGATATTCTATGCAATACTCGATGCTTATCATTCGGGATACATAAAGCTTCACATAGATTGTCGGGTAGAATTTAATCTGAAGAAGCTTGGACTCATAATACAGGTGTATGAGTATCCTTTGTAGTTACCCGTAGATACTTCCATACCTTTGGACCCTTTGGGATCAATTTGATCTTGAATCTTTCATCGCTCAAGACCTCGCCACTGCTCACCTCACTTTGCCTCACTTTGTCCACTCTCATTATCCCTGGCTCCTCTCCGATCTTCCAAGCTAGCCTTTGCCATCCTACCAATCAACCAGTTCAAGGGCATCTCCATCAGTCTTACTCCAAGCTTGCAAATCGTCATACTCTATCCCGTCTCTGGTCCTAAATTGATCAAGCCTTTCAAGTAGGTACAATTTATGGTTAGGACAGGATGTGAGGTTGAGGTGTACTAGCACTGCCAATTCCCAAATGATAACACAACATGCTGTGCAACGATGATGTTGGAACAACAAGGTTGAGGAATGGAGACAGGCAGGCGAGTTTTGATTCCCATGGGTTGAGTGGTATTCAGTAACATCCATCCCCCTCATATGGTTGGGGCAGGTGGATCCACATGTATTCGGGGCCGATGGATCGATGGGGCTGACCGATACTGTCTCAATTGAGACAACCTCCCAGTGAGACTGGCTATGACGTCTTTTCGGCTTGGATTGGGAGAGGCAGCCTGCGAACAGAGATCGGCACCGTGTCGTTGGATCGAGCACGAGGTGCGCTTGTGTGCCAAGCAATAGCGACTGCAATCCATATATCTATGAAACCATCACCGATCTATCAAGTGGAGTTGACCGCATTTCAGTCGATCAGAGCACCCTTCCTCTTCCCCAACCTCCCCAACTCCACCTCCTCCGCCTTCCTCCCCCCAACACTGCCGCCTAGCTTCGCCAATCTGGGCGGGATCATTCCGGCGATCGATAGGCCTCTTCCTCGGGAGATCGATCGGGCACCTGGACCGCTATAGGAGAGAATCTCGACGGGTGGGTTTAGCCGAGGCCAGGAGACGTAGCTTGTTCCCTGAAATGGCGTCAGCATAGTTTCAAAGAAGAATGATGGGACGAACGTTGCCCCAGATGTAGGAACCGGAGAAGGCGGCGAGGGCGAGCCAGAGGAAGAGGAAGGAATTGATTGAGAGCGCTGCGTGATTTGTTGGTCATATTGGAAAGTGTATTGGTTTGTATTGGTAGGGAGGTAGGGAGGCTCACCTGAGGTACGGGGAAGTGTGAGGGCTGCAAGGATCATAGTAAGAGCAAAGGCGAAGACGTAGGGCATCTGCTCTTGTAAGTCTAGCTCGGCTGACACGAAGACTGACTGCGCGCATAAGCAACGGTCTGGTGTCGGTGAGAAGTGGAATCCCGCCCTTCTTCGCAACCCAAGCACCAGTGAGTATGTCGTACGCGTCCTGCATCGCCGTTAGCACTGCTATGGGGAAAGCTTCATTCACATACCTGCCGATCTCCATCGAAAAAATTATTTCGGACATAACGCATCACTGAGTTCACCCCGTCCTGCAGTGCACCCTCCTTGCTACGCTTTCCCGTCCGGGTAAAATCGGTCTTGAGCGCGCCAGTCCCGGCATATGCTCGGGAAACAGTATCTCCATGATCTGCCCAGACTATAACAGCAGTCAGCGACATGATCCTCATACAATCAGCCGACCTGAGGCTGCTGAAGTCGCATCGCGGCATGACTCACCGTTCCTGAACATGCTCATGAACTCGGGATGGTCCTCCACGCTCTCCTTGAAGCTCAGCACGCCGGCCGCTCGTAACTGCCTCTCCAAAGCCCACTTGCCCAAAGCAGACTGCATGACGTTGGTGCGATCCAGACAATCCATGCAGTTGCTTCGGACAACCCCGGTCTGCTTGCTGAGAACCTGCGTCTCGCCCAAAGCCTGATACCAACCCATGTCTTGAAGGGTAGGAACGAGCCGATCGATGAGCACGGACACACGATCGAATCGCATGCCTTTGCACTCGGTATGGAAGTCGAAGTACAGATACTGCGCGGCGGAGGCGATGGTGGGGTCGGAGGGGGCTACGTTGGACATGCCGCGTTCGAAGGCTTCTTTGACGGGTAACTCATGGCCTTTGTGATTGACTAAGTTGACAAGGGTGACTCGTTGATAGATGTTGATCATGGAGCGAAGGTGGGCTTGAAGTGCGGAAGTCTGCACCGGTCAGGACGAGGTCCCGCCCGCAGTGATTAACTGACTGTTGATGGGATGTCCATTATCTGCAGATCCGGCTTATACCGAAGATTGTTCACCTCTGCCCAAAACAGCGGTGCGCTCCCCCGTGTCTGCACGAAGCTGAGCCTTTCTCGACCATCCACACGTCCTCGCCGAATGGGCTCGCCGTTTGCAGGCAGTGGGTCGAGGAGGACGATCTGCTCCGTTTCGTTGAAGTTGGAAGTATTGCCTTGCGCGTCGATCCCACGTGAGAAGTAGCGTGTTCCAGCGCGATGTCGGGACCGGCGGGACATCAGAAGGAAGAGGAGATCGCGGTTGTTGATGGATGCAGAGCGGAGCTCGATGGCTGAAACTATCAGTCCAGGTCAAAGGCGACAAGGAGCGGCGCACATCCGTAGACGACCGGGAGTATGAAGCGGCTCAGCTATATAACCAAAGGCTGAATCAGCATATGCCCTCCATGCTGAGCAGGGTAAGCGTCGTCTTACGTCAACACCACCAGTCTCCGTCAAATCAATCATCCTCTCCATCAAATACCGATTCCAGAAGAACCTCTCATCCGCCCTCCTCCACATCGGCTGCTTCACCTTCTCCATCTCCTTCTGCCTCTGCAAGGTGTTTGTGAGATCCCATCCATACGAGAACCATAACCGCCCGAACTTGAGGCCCAGCTCGACGAGGGAGATGAGCTCCTTCTCAACGGGGTGATCGAGGATGGTCGAGCTTGTGGATAAGGGGGAGAGGGGGAGGAGTCGGAAGTCGGTCGCGAGGTAGATTGGGTGGGAGAGCAGGCGGCAGGAAGGGGTGCGGGAGGTGATGATTAGGAGGAAGTCGGCTACGCGGGATACGCATCAGCTCAGACTTACGCAGCCTGCCCGAGGGACTTCCTCAGGCTAGGGAATACAAGCATCCGGAAGCTGAGATAGAAACTCACTTGTCGCCAAGCTCAGGACACCGATGATACCGTAGCAAGTGATGACCTTCTCCCGGCCAAATGGAATCTCGGATGACTCTGCGACACAAGGTCAGCATCAGGAAGGTCCTCTCCCAATCAGACCAGAGTACACGAGCAGAAGCACTAGGGGAAAGCTCTGCAGAGCTGGCCAGAGACACCTCTAACTCGCTCATCTCACCATTCAGCCCCATCCTCCCTGTCCTCCTGTCCACATATAAACTCTCCCTCACATCCTTCTCGGATAGGAAGGTCTGCCCATCGCTGTCCAGAGAATGGGTTGGGATGGATGATGAGGCGGGTTCAAAGATGTACGCTCCAGGGGAGACGTAGAGGTTGAGGGTCTCATGGAGCTGGGAAGGATCAGCTCGATTCTCTGCGTCTCACTCGGACTGAAGCGAATCACGAGCAACGGTGATCACTCACAGGAAGGCAGTTGTAGGTCGACTCCATGGTGTCGTTTCCTCAGCTCAGATCGAGGGACAGCAGACGTGACAAACGTGAGTGGGAAAATGCGTGTAGTCCCTAAGTGATCGTGGTGATCGTGGGAGAGTCCACGTCACTTTATCAATCCGTCATCGCGCGCGTCACGCGTCTGCCTGCATCTGTCAATCATACTTTCGTCAGATCCTCCTCTCTTTACTGAACCCTCATCACAACTCCTGGAAGCAAAGCGAGATGCTCGAAGCGAGAGTCAAGCAGGCTTCGGTGCTGAAAAAGCTCCTTGATGGTAAGTCAGTTGTCGTCCCTTATCATCTGTTTCCTCGATACCTCCGCCTTCGTATTAGCGGGACATTTTGGACGGGTTCGCAGATAACATGAGCAGGTGAACGCTAACTGATCACTGCTGTAGCTATCAAGGAGCTCGTCACCGATGGTAATCTCGATTGTACCGAGGAGGGCATTGTGAGTTGTCTCTTTCCAGCCCTCTCCCACATCACCTTCCTCGATGTATCTCTTTATTCCTTCCTGCAGTCCCCGACATGTATTCTTCCTTTCTTTGAGTTCAAAGCTGTACTTGTCTGAGCTGACACGTTTCAGGCCCTCCAAGCGATGGACAACTCACACGTCGCGCTCGTCTCGCTGAAACTCGTTGCCGAGCAATTCGAATCATACCGATGTGACCGCAACATGCCATTAGGCGTCAACGTGCGTAGATCTACAATCAATGGACCCGAGCCAGCTGACTGATTCACTCGTCCTTCGCTGTGATGACAACAGCTTACCTCCCTCACCAAAATCCTGAAATGTGCAAAGGACCAAGATGTGGTCACGCTCAAAGCAGCGGACGACGCGGATTCTCTGGGCATGGTGTTCGAATCTCCAAGTGAGTCGGCTTTCCTCGACGATCTGTCATTAAAACACGAAAAGCATTTTGCTCACAATGTTATGCTTTATTGCAGAGGAGGACCGGGTCGGCGAATACGAAATGAAACTCATGGACATCGACCAAGAACACCTGGGGATCCCCGACACGCAGTACGACGCGACCATCACCATGTCCTCCTCCGAGTTCCAGCGGATCTGTCGAGACCTCGGGGCTCTAGGCGAATCGGTCAAGATCGAGGCTTCGAAGGAGGGAGTGCGGTTCAGCTCGGAGGGAGAGGTGGGAACGGGAAGCGTGCTGTTGAAGCAGAGTGCTGGGACGGATCGGGGGGGTGGAGGCAGGAAGAAGGAGGTCAAGAGGGATCCGGATCAAGATGAGGAAGAGGAAGAGGAGGAGGAGGAGAAGCCGGATGTTGGGGATGAGGGAGGTGAGGGTGACGAGGCTCGGCCAGGGATCGAGCTGATGAGGTTTGATCGGTGTAGAGGAAGAGGTGGACGAAGATGAAAGGCCGAAGAAGCGCAAGGCGCCAAATGGGAAGGCCAAGGTGAGTCGCGCTTCCATTGACCTCCCCAACGCATTGGGTCCCGCCTGCTTCACTCCCTTCCTGTCTTGTCATGCTCGTCATGGGTGCATAAATGCCTCGTTCAGACCTGACCGCCCCCTTAGACCGCCAAGAAGCCCAAAGCCGCGGCGACCGAGGACGACCCAGGAGTGACCATCATCCTCGAGAAACAAGTCTCCCTCACATTCTCCCTCAAATACCTCTCCAACTTTGCCAAATCCGCACCTCTCGCACGTGAAGTCTCGCTCAATATGAGCAACGACGTGCCCTTGCTCGTCCAGTTTGATTTTGAGCAGGGGACGCTGCAATTCTTCCTCGCGCCCAAGGTAAGCTAGACCCACAAACTCGTGACGGCTGGCTGATCAAGGGCGTAGATCTCCGACGAGTAATCAATATTGAGGGATGAAGCCTGTGTTTTTGGTTTGAGGCGATGTTGGGCTTATCTGCGGGCTCTGTCCCTATTTACCGGGCTGAATGGGTCACACGATGCAGTTTTCTCACCTTGCGTATCATCAACGGAAACGCAGCTGCGATCGCTTGACGGCGAAATGCAGGCTTGAGGAACATGCATCCGCATTGTCATGGATGACACCACCAGGTTATAATAGGATTCAGCCAGTTCCACTGGGCTGAATATTGTACCTCTTGCTCAGTGGTATTTCGTTACCCATTAAGCGTGTTTATTACGCGCATGTTGTTGAACAGATTGAGGGAATCTCTTTAGGGATGGAACACAGCAGAATATAAAGCTTAAGATGGTGAGGATGGCTTTGATTTCTTGCAGGTTTCCAATGAATGGACAAGTCTTGCAAACCATCTCCGAATCTGCTCATCCCATTTTATATTCCGCATGGTTCGACGGAGCTATTGAGCAATGCATGAGACCCGCATGAAATCTAATGCATCCGCTCCCTCATAGCCCATCGATGGCTGACGTATTGGATACAAGATCCATGGCTCAGTACAAGTATTTGTGATTAGTGAAAAAAAAGTTTCAACATTACTCTTGGGTGGAAAGTGATGACTTGAAATGTTCAACCGGGTGGTCGCCACTTACGAGACTGAAATATGATGTCTTGCTGCGCTATCCTTTCATTATTCCTCTGGAAGTATAGACCGCTGTAATGACACATCAAGCAGATGTTGTCCGTTATGCAAAGTGAACTGGCATGAACATGAAACCCTTTCTTCTGAACTTCATGGACTTGCTTCCTTTGATACTTAGCTCTTGGTCAGCATTACATCTGAAGAGCCTCCTTGCGTTTTCTCCCCAATTCTGATCGGTCATACACTCTCATCCAATACAGGCCTTAAGCACTGCTTACGGATACTGCTCTTTGCTATCAGTTGGAGTCCAAGAGCCATGTCCACCACTATGACACTGACGGCTACCAGCCCTTCAGAGGATACCGTTGCATTCCAGCAACCAACATCCCCAATCCAAGGATTAAATCCCAAAGATTTGTACAACTTCAAAGAGCCAATATCTCGATTTCAGGTGTTTTATGGCAAACAACTGCCTTACCAGCAGGAACCAACAGTCCCACTCATGGACATCAACGCCGAGAACCTGTCAGACTGGCCAAAGCTTGGTCAGGACCCAGTGATACAATCCACCCCAATGGTTAGCAGAGAGACCCGAGCAGATCTGCTTGAAACCAAGCTGTATGGTAGGGCAAATGGGACTGTGCGCAACAAGGGTGATGTTGAGATTGATGCACAGGCTCCAGTCGGGTGGCAAGTTCGACAAGGTCAGCAAGAGGACAAGGATACTTTGACTGCCAAACCTCCCAGCCAGGTCAGCATTTCTCCCTCTTCTCCCTCCATTGCAACCAGCCCGGCCACTTCGTCATCCGCCAACCATCAGAACATCTTCTATGAGGGACTTCAGGTTTCTGAGAGTGCCCTTTCAACTGTAGCAAAATTTGCCCTCATCGGCACCAAGGTTGGGCTGATGGCTGTTGGAACGGGCGTCACCTCTGGGGCATTCCTCTTGACTGCAGCTAATCGCTTTCTGGGAGGTGGTCAGTGGCTGAAGGGTACTGGTGTGGGTAGTTTGTTGGGATCCTCCACCAACACTCATGAGACATGCCTTTTTAGCACCGCATATACTGCTGGTGTCTGGGCAGGTTTGACCGCTCCAAAGCGAGCTCAGAGATATGCCAAAGCGATAACCAAGTTCACTTCCAACAGGTCAAACAGTCTGATAGACTGGTATCTGAATCTATGAAGAGGATTGTGCGTCTTGCGAAATTTTGTCCTTGGCCGGGATATCCTGCATGAATGTGGTTTTTTTTATGACATATTCGTGACCTGCTCGCGTAAAATCGGGAGTCAGAGTCAGCTGACACCGCATGTTCTCGACGCAGTGTTGTGACGAATATTCCCCCACAAATCGTACAAGTCACGCTTGCTCTGGCGAGCCGACGACTCCTGATTGACCCAGCAGAGAGGGAGATCGTCATCATGTAAACAGTACACAAAGGGTATCGTTACATTCCGAGCATCACGAGCATGGTATACCATTTTCCCGTTCGATTGCGCAAGAAACGCACAACACTGCACACCAAGAATCCCGATCCTCCTTCGTCCTTGTCTGACCGCCGCTAATATTGCCCCGCTACGTCTACACAAGACTGCAACCACACGCCAAGATATCCCTCGCCCAGCGCAGACCCCACCGTCTCCTTCGCGGCAGCTGTTAATCTCGCCTCACTGCGTCTCAGATCAGCTCGCTCCACACGGAAATACTGTGATAGTACATACTCTGCTGATCCGTATATAACCCGTGCGCGAACTTCAACCTCGCCTACGCTCTTCGGCCAACTCCGCACGATCTCGGGTGTGATCAGGAAGTCCAACGCGACCTTCGAAGTAATGGAGGGGAGGAGGAGGATTGCTGTCCCGATGAGTGAGTCGCCGGTGAAGCTGTAGGAAAGGGGGTGGCGGAGGGCGGTGATCTTCATTTGAGAGCGGATGCTTTGGGCTACGGACCAGAGTTTGCCGACTTGGTGTACGAACTGATGTCCCTGGCTCAGCTTCTGGTTCAGAAAGATTTGCGCGGATTGCACATACGGTGGATAGGGATTTGTGCGATTTGTCCTTGATCATCTCCGCCACGAGGTTCTGGACGATGTTGAACAACCCCTCTGTCGCGCTAGGCTTCGCTTTGCTCCTGCCGACGAAGGCGAGCATCGCGCTCTGAAGGTCCGGGACGAAGTCGACGCAAGTAAACGACAGCTCGATCTCATTGTCATAGCTGAGCTGTAGACCAGTCGGCGAAACGACTGTCGGCCGCCACATATGCAGATCTTGAAGTGATCTGTACTCCTCTGCTTGCTCCGTCAGTCCCGCTCTTCATCAAGTGGGAGGAGACGGACCTTGCAGTCGAATGACATCGCTCCTCGTGAATCGATCACATCGGCCCCTTGCGAGGTTGATGGCAGTTGTATGCTCAGCCTTAACGGCGCGCAGCTTGTCGAGCTTGGCGTTCTGGTCGGAGAGCTTGGTGCTCGCTTCGGAGAGGTCTTTGGTGAAGCTTGCGATTGCCGAGCTGTGATAAGCCATGGTCAGTCTGGTCCTACCTAAAGGGATATGGACTCACTTTTGCTCGTTGATCGCCGCTCGGTAGTCTGCGATTTCTTGAGGATCACAAGCTGCGAGCTCCGCTACCGTCTCCCTCTCCTTCTCGAGTTCCGCCTGGAGCGCCGCCTGTCGCGAGCGGAGATCAGGCAGGAGCGCCTCCGCCTGCTCCGATATGCTCATCACACGCTCTTGATCCTACACACTTGATCAGCACACAAAGCCCCTCTTCGGCACTCGGTTTACCTCTCTCATCCCCTCAAGCATTTCCTCCACATCCGGCCTCACCCTCCCCATCAAACTCATCTTCCAATCATACCATCCCGCCCTCGCCTTGAGCTGAGTATTCGTCTTGAACGCCTTGAAAGTCATCTCGAATAACTGCTTGTCCTCGTCCGAAGCGCTTAGATACTCGCGGATGACGGGCGGGTTATCGAGGTCGCATACTTCCTCGGTGGCGGCGAGGGCGGCTTGGCCGAAGGAGATGTCATCTTTCATCTTGTTTGTAGCCTAAGAGAATCAGCTTGACTATCCTTATCTCCGTGGAAGGGGACCCACCCAGGAGTACATATTGAGGAAGACGGATTGGATCTGCGCCTCCGCGTACTCGGCGAGACTGAACTCCCGTTCTAACCCTACGTCAGCAGTGCGCTAACCAGCCTATAGTTGGGAGTTACCGCCCGAATGGCTCTGGCCAAGAATCCCCCTTGCAACGCTACTCCGCCGCCGGTTCAGACCCGGAAGACCCTCCATGAACTGCACCCCCGCCATCTCCAAGAACGCAGTGAGCGAGATCGTAGGCGGCTGCTCCCATTCCTGCTCGTTGCTCAATCCACCCTCGACCTCCTCACCGAGCATCCGACGAAGTGCGGGACTACGAGCAGGGGACTTGGTCATTCGCATGGGCGTGCCAAGGGGTTTTCTCGGACTGGTAGCAGATCTGATTGGGCTCGCGGCGAGTACAGAGGTCGAACCGAAGACTCCCTCCGCGCTGTCAATGCGGCTTCGCTTCGCACTGCCGTCCATTCCATCCTCCTCCCTCGCTCGTTTCCGCCCTCCACTCGACGTCGTCGACCCGAAGCTGAGCCGTTTCGCCACTGCACCTGCCGCGTCCATTCCGGACTTCCTAGGGGTAGTCTTGAACGGGCTCGGCGACGGCGCGAAGACGTTGCGCTTCTCCTTTTGCGCCGAAGACATGGTAGGACGCGCGAACGACGGAGTGCCTGATGCCGGCCGGGTGAGAGGTGCCGGTGAGTGAGGAGAAAGTCCGATTATCCCACCAGCAGCAACGGTCATCTCCATCCCCTCATCCGCCGAAGCCCGGACGTTGCCAAACGAAAACGTCATCGTCCGCTCCTGCATCGTATCCTCCGCCGATCCAGATCCGGAACTGATACTCTCATCCGCCCCAATGATACCGCCAATCGCAAACGTCTCGTCCATCTCCGTCTCCAATTCCCCCTCCATAAGTTGACCGGGTATCAACCTCCGACTGGACGAGCTCGGTGACATCGGCACGCTATACCCGATCGACGCTCGGTCCGATACCGCTCCGACAGGTGGAGAATGAGGCAGTAAGCCACCAATCGCGATGGTGAAGTCCATAGTCTTCTCCTCTTCTTCTCCATCTGTCTCGACTACGCTCACTTCGGACGTGATCGAGGTGTTTGCCGGAATGGAAGGCCGTCGCAGGATTCCGCCGTAAACGAACTTCGTGACATCCATATCCACCTCCTCCCCCTCAGCGTCCTCATCATGCCCTTGTGCATCATGCGCTGCGCAATGTGGCTGAACATCGCCCGCCTCGCCTCCATCGTCAGAGTCGGAGCCCTCTGATTCCGTCTCGAGGTCCATTGAAAGCTCGCCTTCAGCTTCCCCCTCGTTAACGAATATAGAAGGGATATTTGGCACGGAAGACCGGCGAGCTTGCGCACGTTGCAGTCCAGTCATCGGTTGAGGGAGGTGAAAGGTAATAGGTGTGGATGGAGCATTCGTCGAGCTCGTCGAGGCGTTGAGCGGTTTGGGATCGAACATTCTGGGTGGACAGACATTGAATATAAGCTCAGGGCCGGATGCAGTGGTCCGATCTGGTCCTGAGAGTAAGAGAACGAGGCTGACTCACCGAACATGTGCATTCGGCGCAAAGCTGACCCGCCTCTTCATCGTATCCCCGCTTATCTCGTCTCCAGTCGTGATAGGTATCGAAGAGAAAGCGATCGTTTGAGCATATTGATGGTTCATCGTGTAGCTCATCGTGTCGTCATTGCCAGCAAAAGTCATCGCACCCTTTAGGATCGACTTCCGTGGTTGCTGTACCCAGCCTCATGAGTCAGATCAACAAAGATCAGCGGAAGAAGACAACCCACCATACTCCGCCGAGCCGCTCGTCTCGGACTCATCTCCTTCCCCTTACCCAGGTTAAACGCTACTCCATTCAATCCCTCTCCACCAATACTCGCCACGACTCGCTTCTTGGCCTTCAGTTGGCGGTTGGTGACTGGGAGTGTGACGTGGTCCATGTCGAGGTTGAGATTGTGCTCGGAAAGGGAGAGGGATTTGCGTGAACCAGGTGATCGAGCGGCCAGAGCCATGGCGCCGAGCTGAACTCTTGTCTTAGAGCTTCACCTTGAATCCAGTCGTGGGGCTAAAGCGAGTAAGGGGAAATAGACGACTTTGAGGAAAGAGGTATTGACGATGTTGCAAATCAACAGAGGAGGGCTTGTTTACACGGAAGCTTCGACTCCGCCCCATCGTGGGAAAGTAAAGACAGCCGCCAGTGGATGTCACGTGACTCTCCTTGGGTGGGGATATCCTCGACGTCTCTTGTTCACCACACGGACGCTTACCTTTGGTTTGGGCAGGCAGCTCCATAGGGCAGGGACCTCAGAGGGCCCTCAGTACGACCGGCGAAATGGTTGCCATCGCTACTACCCAAGGGGGAGTCGTCGACCCTATGCACGCTTATCGGGCTAGACGGGATCGTGAAAGACGGATGTACGTCGGCATAAACCCTTTCGATGCAAACATCCAAGCCTGTGTCTGATACGGGCTGGTGTTGCATGCGGTGATTGGCTTCTGATCACAAGCTGACAGGAGTGCACGGCAGAGTCTTGAAGACGTACAAGATCCTCGGCTTCATCTCTTCCGGTGAGCTGTCGTACTCGAATGCGACCCCTTCCTAGCGAGAGGATCTCGTGCCGTTTGACAAGCTGACTTCCACCCAGGTACCTACGGCCGAGTCTACAAAGCCATCCTCCTCCCACCTCCCAGATCTGCCAAATCCGTATCCGCACTGCCATCCTCCACCCGCGCCGCCTTATCCCTCTCGAAAATCAAAGCTGCACCTTCCGGCTCATCGAATCCAGACCCGCTGAACAACCCTGAGCTATGTATGCGGCCCGGCGACCTACCCGGGAAGGAAGGGGATGTGTATGCGATCAAGAAGTTTAAGCCGGATAAGGAGGGGGATGTACAGACTTATTCGGGGATCAGTCAGTCGGGGGCGAGGGAGATCATGGTGAGTTGGACCGTGAAACCTGGTAGAAGGGATAGCTCGGCGAGCTTCCTCCACGTTCAAGAGCCTTGCGATCTGCTGATTCGCTTTGATGTCTTAGCTGAATCGAGAACTCCACCATCGAAATCTTGTGGCGCTGCGTGAGGTCATCTTAGAAGATAAAGCGATCTATCTGGTATTTGAATACGCTGAGCACGACTTCTTGGTGAGTTTCAGCTCGCTCTATGTAGGCTGCCCTCGCCATACAGCGTGTGAAAAGTGAATGGTCCAGCTGATAGTATCAGCAAATCATACATCACCACTCCCAAACCGCATGCTCCCCCATCCCTTCCCAAACCCTCCGTCGCCTCCTATACCAACTCCTCAGCGGCGTCCACTTCCTACACTCAAATTTCGTGCTCCACCGAGATCTGAAACCGGCAAACATCCTCGTTACTTCGTCCGGAGTAGTCAAAATAGGTGATCTCGGTCTGGCTCGAATATGGCACAAGCCGCTTGCACAGGGGGGACTATTCGGCGGGGATAAGGTGGTAGTGACGATCTGGTACCGGGCTCCCGAGTTGATCATGGGTGCGAAGCATTATACTGCCGCCATTGGTGGGTTTCCCATCCCTATGGCTCCTGGTTGAATGGTCCGCCAGGTGACTAAGGCTGACAAAACCCTGCAATGATAGATCTCTGGGCGATCGGTTGCATTTACGCCGAACTCCTGTCTCTCCGACCCATCTTTAAAGGCGATGAGGCGAAGCTAGACAGCAAAAAGACACTGCCCTTCCAACGCGATCAAATGGGCAAGATATGCGAGGTCCTTGGGCCGGTCAAGCGTTAGTGCAACCTCTCCACACCGATTCTTGCGGCAGATGCTGATGGAAGACAGCTGAACAATGGCCCAGCATAGTACACATGCCGGAGTACAAGACCTATCTCTCAAGCGCCCCGTCCATCGCTTCCTCCACGTCATTGCGCCCACTCATCCTTAACAGATACCCTACACCTACGCCTCTTCCGTCATGGTACCATTCCCGCTCAAACTCGTCGCAAGGCTACGACTTGCTTTGCAAGCTATTCGAGTGGGATCCGGCGAAGCGGCTCACCGCGAAGGAATCGCTTGCACACCCATGGTTTCAGGAAGACGGCGGAGTGTCAGCCAGGTCAGTCGTTCTGCCGTGACCTACCTGTACCAGGGACTTCATCCCTGTCAAACGCTGACGACCTGCTAGGAGCGTGTTCGAGGGAAGCAATATCACATATCCGTCACGAAGGGTGACGCATGAGGATAACGGGGATGTCAAGATGGGCTCGTGAGTCTCTTTCTTACGGTTTGAGTCGTCGGCTGATAAGAGTCGATGCGGTAGACTGCCACCATCTCTGGCACCAAGATTACCGTCCAGTAGCAACTTCCGGCCTGCCTCGGGACCTATTGCAGCGGGACCGACGAAGCGGACGAGATTACGATGAGTTCATGACGACACCAGAGATCGACAGCCTACAATCAGCCAGCTTGTTTAATGATGCAAGATTTGCACATCCTCTCTTGCGCGACTCTGTTGGGGGGGAGCCGAAGCTGAAGTCAATGACGGGGATGCGACGAACGGAGGACCACTCTTTTCTCACGATCCCATCTCTCCTTTCCGCAAGAGCCGACAAGCGCCTTTGCCCACATCCCGAGCGATCTCTTTCCGCGCCCCCAGCACCTCTTACACGAAGCTGAACAGAAGAAATCAGCACTTCAGCATTCTTGTAATTTGCTCCGGCTTCCTCGTTAAGGAATTGATACGTTTTCCCCCGATGGGGATTTCGAGATAAGCGGACTTCTCCGCGGAGCTCGTCACGGACATGTGCCTCCCATAGTAAATAGAACCCCCTTTTTTTGCACCCGATGTTTCACCCCGGAAGCCCGGTCCCAGCTCCGAGGTAGGGGATTAGGAGGTAAATGGTGGCAGGTCAACCCCCCAAGATATTTGCCGTCCGAAGTAAGAGATTTCTGTAGCAAGGTAGAATCGTCCGCTAACTTCTGCATATGACCCACCCCTCTATCTTGGCTCGACGCCGGCCGTTTTCACTTCTGACTTCTGACTTTCGACTTCCGACACCCTTCCTCCACGCTATACTTGACAACTCCTTCGCCATGGTCTACATCTGTTGTATGACAGGCGTATCCGGGATCTCCTTTTCTGGGTTCACGTCCAAGTGGTACAGCGCTTTGGCCTCCTTCTCCAGGACTGTCGAGTGCAGCGAGTCAGCCAATAATTCAACAATCCGTATCGCTGAGCGGAAACGAAACCTACATCGAGCATTATCGATCTTCGCCTGATCTGGGTTGACGAACCAAAGTACCGTGTATCCCCCGAGACCGAGCGGGAAGAGGAAGTAGAAGGCTGCATTGTTGTTGCCGTTGGCTCGGTTGATGATCGCCGACGAGATGAACGGGCCGATGAAACCGGATGTTTTCTACATCCGACCAGTCAGCGCATGACCACCTTTCTAATGCGGAAGGGTATATACTCCGACGGTGTTGAAGAGGGCGAAGAACATGAATACCTTGGGAGCGGGGACGACCTCGGAGATCATGGTGATGTTGTATGAACCCCAAGCGGCTTGGGTGAAGTTGTATCCCGCCAACGCCCAAAATTCCCACGCTGAAATCCGTCAGCACGAGACTGTGCGTAATCTGATGGAGAGCGTACTGTTGTGGTAGCCAATGACAGTAGTCCAGTTGCCGACGAACCCCCAGAAGACGCTATTGAACTCGAGTATCAGCTGACATTGCGAAAGGGACGAACGAGCTTACGGGAAAATACTGAACGCGGCACCGACGAGGATCATCGTCCTGACCGACAACCTCCACCTCTGTTGAACCCAATTCTACAAGATGGTCCCGGTCCCACCGGTGAAGTAGAGGATCAAGGTCAGTGCCGAGAACAAGATCGTGCTGAAGTGGACCGTCCTGTGTGGATTGATCAGCATGGTGCGCAAGCTTGCATACAAACGATCACGTACTCGTTCTGAAGGATGCCCGTGACGGTTCCAGCGGTTCCGACCACTAGATGACTGCTCAGTCGGATGATATGGCGGATGAGAGCGGAGTACTGACTGTCTTGGAGCAGGAAGAAGGCGACGAGGTACAGGAATGTCTGCCTCAGATCCCAACAGCATTTCGCGGCCTGCCAAACCTGACTTCGAATACGTCAACAATGAACGTGTTGGTGAAGGGAGCCTGACGAGGCTGACTCACGTAGGTCCGGCGAAGATGAACCTTCCGCCCGCAGGAAGCTGTTGACCGGGACGATGCTGTTCGACGAGGAACCACGGGATGGTGGTGATAACGAGGACGGCGCCGAATAGGCCGAGAATACACTGGTATCCCCTGTCGAGTTGCGCCGTCGTATCGGTACCGATCTTGTATGCCATACCGGTGGCTATGGCCAGCAACACAAGGTTGCCACCAGACCCGACAATGTTGACGTAATTGTAGATCTGGAGAAGCGTCTCAGTATTCGTCCAGGTTGAGACGGCGAATACATGCCTTCGACCGCTCGAGCATGTCGAGTTCGGCGTGCACCTCAGGACTGAGTACTATCAGCGGGAAAGCACGAGTCGAGGTGTGACTGAGAACATACCTTCTCGTACCGTTCAAGACTTCCTGCTCTGACCTGATCATCTTCGGCAAGTCCCTGACAATACCCGGAAAGGCAGCCCAGTAGAACGTGTTGGCGACATTGATCCAAGGGTACAAGCCCACAGCACGACGGTGAATACTGAGGCGGTGTCATCATACACTTAAGCAGTGAGAAGCCCGCTTACCGATTAGAAGCCAAGGCCGCCAATTCCCGTAATCTGCGTATGGTCCCACGACTAGGAGAACGACCAGCTGGATGGCAAAGAGGATGCCGTTTAGGTCGAGGACCATCGAGTTGACTGTAGACCTGTCAGCGTGGTCACGAGCCAGCTTTGACATTAAAAGCTTACGCGCAATGTTCTTCCCTCCCCAGTACACATTCCCGCTTGGGAATTGTTCGCTCAGCAGAGCCTGCTGAATGGCACCTCCGTAGTTGCCGATGCCTTTGAGGCACATCAATCAGTGAACAGCTCGGACTGCTTTATAATAGACGGACCGACACCCTGGCCGCCAATGTCTAAGGGGAGGACGGATCTTAGTCAACCAGTAATACCTTTTCGGCACCAAGATAATTCACAGTAAATGATGTACAACCAATACTCCCATTTCGTGGTGGTCTTCCTCTCACCCGTCTGAGGGATGGTCGATTTCTGCTCAATCACCGCCAAACCGACGCTGTGATGGGCGTCGTTGAGAGTCGGGTGGTGGACAGGATTGACCCTGCTCCTCGAAGTGGCCAATCCAACAGAATCCTTCTTCTCGTCTTGTGGTGTTAACTTCTCGTCGTTTGACGCGGAAATCGGCGCCATGGGCGCCGTGGTGATCCCGTATGCGTCCTCCCTCGACATCTTGGTGTATCGAAGTCAGGTGTTCTAGAACGATCAAGTTTTCGGAAAGAGGGGTACCAGGGCGTATGGTTGTCTATATGAGGTCCATTTGAGTCGATCGATAAGCGAAACGCTCCAGACGTGCCGCATGACATCTTGTTTCCGGGAGAGAAGCCGGAGGGGGAGCGGCGCTAGTGATGAGAGATAAAAGTGGGAAGGGCAGGATCGGCGAGGAAGCCGGAAGAATCGAACAAAGCTAAGACAGGTGGGGAAAGCTGACATTATCTGAAACCAGCTGTTCGGGTAATCCGAAGGTCCGTTACGTGTAGCAAGATAAATCCACGTCAAGAACTCCGACGAGCAAAATTCAACTTGTCGAGACCGGACCAAAGAGTGGCTTGGTTATGCTGTTCTTCTATTTAATCCCTCGCTTTGCCCAACCGCGCTGCCCAAAAAGGGCTTGTGGTGGTGAGCCCCAGTATCCCCCTAGATCTGCGACAGATTTAGTATTGAGATTCTTATAGCTAGTCTTGACTGGGCTCAACTTTGTCAAAGGTTGGCGACCTTTGACTGACCAAAAGGCTGGAGGCAACTGTCATGAACCAACACGACCTGTCATGAACCAACACGACATACCTATTCTTTGCGACTCTACAAAGGGGTGCGAAGTCAGCTCGTAGTATCCTAGATTTGCCCAATTGTATTGGGGAGTTATTCATTGGTTGGACAACCAGGCTAGCTTGGAAGAATTCCCGTAGCCAAGGCAATCTAAAGATGGGGGATGACAAAGGGTGCTCACACAGCGCAGAGCACTATTGCCCTCAGCAATCACCCTTTCGTCAGATTGATCCTTACAAGCGGGATCAAGATATTAATGATTGAGCTCTTTAGAGATCTTGTTCGTCTTTGCCACTCCTTTCTTCCCTAAGAACCACGCTCTTCTGAAATGGGTTGTCATTTGTCTGCCTTGATACTCCTGCTGGATGTCCTTATATTGTGGTACAGTCCTCGGCTGATTTACTGAGCTTTGTGTGATTGTACAGGGTTCTCCATGAACTGGTCGCGCTTTGGACAGCAACCTGGTTGATAATGTGGGGATCATGTGAGTCTTGGTGATGTGAACTGGGCAGTGTAAGAGTGACCAGATGAGACCAGAGGACTGCTGAACCTGCTAACAACAGTCTATGCCAAACCTACATTAATATGAGATTGAGACATGGCTTCAGATCCTTCAGGAGTCTGCTTTCAAATTCCTGTACCAACTGTCACGGATCCTGTCACGGATGACGGATCGGATCAGGGGATGCCACAGACTAAGACTGGAAACGGAGTGTCTCTGACTTGTCACTGGGGATATTGGGGCTGTAACCCAATGAGGTGGACTCTAGACGACTAGAGGTGTGGTATCAAGAACCACGGTCGACATATGATCCAGAGCTGGAGGCTTTGTCTCCATTTTGTATGGACCTATGTAAATAGAACGGCTCCAAACATTGGTCACAGTCTGGATATTCTTGGGTGATACTCAGGCAAGCCTTGCTACCAATCTGGTCTGCCATAGGACAAGGCTGATGCACGGGCCGGTGTCATCTTGTCACTGGAGCAGTGGGATCACAACCCAGTGAGAATGGACTTGCACCAGAGTTTAATAACTAAAGAATTGTCAAAATCTGCGAGACCAGGGTCTGGTACGGAAGTCCAATACGGAAACAGGGAAAGGGTATAAACATGTTGCAGGCAGAGACCTCTGCAGGAACTAGGCTAGAAAGAAGCTTCAGGCTCTCTGATGTGAGTTTTCAACCAAGATACTCATTGAGGTAAGGGAAGACTTTCTGCTCCACATATAGTTGCTTTGTTGACCAGACCTACCTCCATGAGGTTCTATGGTGAGTAGAGATATATTGAGCGGTACATAGTGCTTCTCTTATTGGTTGGTAACAAACAGACCAAACCAGCCATGACCGCCATACACAATGCATGCCATGGAGGATGTGGCTTTGCCACCCGAGGGTTTTGTCAAACTTGCTAGATTGCTATCACGGTGCTACGTCGACCAGCAAATAGGCCCGACGCTCAGCTCCTAGAATCGGGGACGGTCGTCTGAGCTTCGGCAAAGTTGGGCTACCGAGGTCGAACTTGGCTGGAATAACTCGAGGACACGCGTGGGTGTAGCCGAGTTAAGTGCCGGTCGAGTAGCGTGGGCTAGGGATGCAGAGGCTGTGAGTAGGCTAGGTAACTATAGTGACTTTTAGTGACTTTTACAATCTCGAATCGCTGGTTCTCCCCGACTCTCAAGTCCATCCCTTTTATACACCGTCTTCCAGGCCTATCTTCGGTGATGGCGGCGATGTTCGTCGATGTTCGGCGAGATTATGGCGGTGTTCAGCGATGTTATGCGGTGTTCGGCGATGTTATGGCGGTGTTATGGCGGTGTTCGGCGATGTTATGGTGTTCGGCGATGTTATGGCGGTGTTATGGCGGTGTTCGGAGATTATGGCGGTGTTCGGCGATGTTCGGCGAGATTATGGCGGGACCTGGATGACGCCCCTGAAGGACGAGCTCTACCGCATCCGTGGGAGGGGCCCTCCGCCCGATGACCCTCCGAGCTTCGATTCACGATCGTGACAATTGCTGTCAGTCATTCTACAGGCTCTCAACCCATTTACGACCCCTATCGCATTTCGTGCTTGTGCCCAAAGCAGCCAGACCAGGATCCCTTCACTTGTGCCAGGATAAATCAGAATTTGCCAATCAAGTCAAAGCCTGAAGTCCACATAAGTCCTGCCAGCAACCAACACTTTGCCTCTTGCTGGAGTCCTTCTCGTGCGTCGTTTTTCACGATAGCACCCTTCCGACCCACCACATTCCGGAAGCATTCTCCAGCATCTCCTCACCGTGCAGCGAAGTGTTCATCACTACCAGAGTATTCGATTGACCACTCGTAGCAGACCTGATGCGATGTTTGCTCTTCCAAGTCTTAAATACCCAAATCCCATACTCAGTCCGCCAACCGCCTAATCGTCCTCCTCTCCCGTTCCCCAACGACCTTGACGATCCCCTCATCGCACATCCCCTTGATTATCTCCGCAAACTCTGCATGGTCGACTGGGACGGACGATTGCGATTCGAGGGATTTGATGGCTGCTGTCCACCTCAGTCCCGTACGGCCTGCTTTGTCGACCAGTGCCAAGATCTATGAGTCCCATCGTCAGCACACTGCCAAACCCACGAAGGAAGGCAAACCCACCTCTCGCTTGAGATCCCCCCTGATGCGTCGAGTAGTCGAGCCCGCCCCAGTATTGATCAAATCAAGATCGATTTGTCCCGTCAAGGGATCCGTCTGGTTTACCGCAGGTTCACCGCAGCTCAAGCATGAGAGCGATTTAGACTGGACTCACTGCACTCTCCCTCAACGCCGACCGGATCAACCTCCCGGCCTCAACGACATCCACCAGATCCACCGTATCCGAGAACCGCATCCTCGCATGCGCCTCGCTCAATCGGATCATACTCTCCAATTGCCTCGTGGTCGCTGTGATCCGCTTCTCCTGAGTCCGTGCGTCTGTGCCGACTTTCCGCATCTCGACATAGGAGGTGACGAGAGCGTTTCCGGCTACTTCCGTGATGACAGGGTGGATCTTGGCTCGGGCGTACGTGATGTACGCGGTCAGGGTTTCCATCGGCTATCAAAGTCAGATCCGATTCATCCTGCCGACGAAGGACTCACCAGAATGTCGAAGCCGCCAGTATCCGGTCGATCCTCAAGGTACAGCCCAACGAGATGCTTCGCCAATCTTCGATCGTTCATCTCGTCCACCTTGTCCAGGACTAGGTACAGCAGATCGAATCTCGAGATCAGCGTCGGCGGGAGGTCGATGTTCGCCGGGATGGGTAGCTTGGGGTCATAGCGCGAATTGATCGGGTTGGCGGCCGCCAGGATGGAGGTCCGGGCGTTCAGAGTTGTGATGATTCCTGCTTTGGCGATGGAGACGGTTTGTTGCTCCTGTCCTATCGTCAGGACACACACCACCCACGTGACACTATGTCTGGGCGGAGACAAGCAACTCACCATGACTTCATGCAGTACACTCCGGGTAGCATCGCTCATCTTATCAAACTCATCGATACAGCACACCCCGCCATCAGACAAGACGAGTGCGCCACTGTCTTATATCAGCGGCCTTTCACTTCGATCTGAGCGACAAAATCACCTCTCGAGTACAAGCTGCTTCGAATCCGGGTCCCTCGTGATATACGCCGTCAAGCCCACCGCACTCGACCCTTTACCCGAAGTATACACCCCCCGCGGCGCGATCCTATGCACATACTGCCCGATTCCACATCAACCTTTGCCCTTGTATGAGTGGTGAAAGGACGTACGCTCAAGATCTGACTCTTACTCGTCCCCGGATCTCCCACCATGAGGACATTTATATCCCCCCGATATCTCGGTCCCCCTCCACCCCCACCCCTCGCGATGCTCTTGTTCGTCCCTCCAAAGAGCTGGAGCAGGATCCCCTTCTTGACGTCCTCCATCTCGTAGATGCTCGGCGCCATACTGCGGGCCAACATATCGTAGATATCGGGATTCCGACTGAGCTCGAGCAGTTTCGCCTCCATCTCTGCTGATGCAGAGTAGGGCACTTCGTCCTCGTCCATCGAGTCTGGATCAGTCCTCTCTGGTCGGGCGAGCGATTCATCCTCGTCGTCTTCCCCGCCCACGCCCACTCCGGGAGGTCTCCCTTCGCCACCTCGCGTGGACGGGTCATACCCCATCCGAGCGGTGTTGGTTCGCTTGACATGCACAACATCGAGATACGTCTTGAACAGACTCTTGATACTCCTCTGTCGAGGGTTGACCCGTACGGGGATAGACCGGAAGATACCAGTGATAAAGACACGATCACCCGGCTTGACGAGATCGACAAGCTCGTCATAGACGCAGAGCGAGACCGTATGTGGTGTCTGCCCATCAGGAACAGCATCAGGCGTCTCTTGAAGCCGGACGACTTGCTTGTCGGTAAATTCGGATCGGTTGTGGATGAGCGACATCGTTCCCTTCGAATTGCAGACATCGCGAGGGCACCGGTCGGGCTCAGAGATCCGCCCGCGGTCGATCTCGGCTTGGACGGTGTGCTGGCAGACTAGGCAGCGGAAGAAGGCTGCGGCGAGCGTGAGCGAGCTCTGAACGTCGCGATCCGAAAGCACACACCAGTAGTCATATCCGGGATGACTGGCGTCGCACGAATCACCAACCCCTTAACACTGACCAGCTTATCCGTATCTGCTCCTCATCAGCCCCACCCTTTCCCCTCAAAAACTATAACCCGTTCATGGAAGAAGAACTCACCTCCCGGATTGAGATCCCTCATATTAACGCTCCGTTCCCCCCCATACGGTCTAACCTTGAAAACCCTCCCCTCGACTTCCCTCACCTCCTCCTCCAACACCCTCAACTCCAACTCCCCCAACCTACCCTCCGCATACCGGTTCTGAGCCCCCTCTAACTCCTCCTCGGCAGTCTCGATCATCACGTCCCTCAACACCTGATCCATGATGGGGATCACCTCTTGCGGGTAATTCACCAGCTGGTGATATAACTTCTTGGTGGGCGGGTAGGAGAGGAGGTTGATCGCGTCAAGGTTGAGGTTGGTCTGGCCCGTCTCCCTCAATTGCTTCAAGTACCTCTCATACAGGACTTCCTCCGCCTTGTTGCCAAGTAGGTTGTCGTACAACGGCATCGTCGACGGCGCGATCCCACCGGACTCGATGACGGACTTGGCGACGCTCGTATTATACATCGCCCGGTATTTCGGTTTGAAACCCCGAAGAAAGTTCCGGAAATCATTCATTGATTCCTGTAGCGAAATAGTCGTGCCCCAAATGAACTTGACCATCCCCCCATCGCCATCGCCAGTATCGAGAGCCGGCTCACCATCAATGGCGGATAGCGTGGGAGCGTGTGGGAGCTCTCCGTCGGCAATATCGGTATGAGCAGCGGGAGAGGAGGCGCGAAGTGGGTCGGACGGAGGGGGTTGGGCGGCTCGGCGAGCGAGTGAGGGGGAGGATAGGGGGAAGGAGGAATGAATGTCCCCGCGGCGGGGTCGACGGGGTGTCGAGCCTCCAGATCTGTACGAATGCACTCGTCAGCATTATCCGCCAGGAGCTCGTGAAGCTCTGGATGGGGTAACTGGAGAAATGACTAACGCTGGGAAGAACAACGGCGTCTCCCCTCTCACCCTCCCGACTGATCGGTGCAGACTGCTAGGAACATGTCGACTCCCAGCAGACGAGGTCGGGAAGTGCAAAGGGCTGCTCGAACCGGGAGCTAAGGACACGGTTCCATCAGAATGCACGGATCTGGGACGTAAGAGCGTTACCATTGGCGCGATTGCGAATCGCCGATGCACGGGGTGTAGCGGCTACCGAAGAGGTCGGGAAATGTAACGGTGATGAAGAACGAGGATTAGGGGTCGACATCTTGGCCAAAAGTCGAACTGAAACGGTCCGAAAGATTGGCGACGAGATAGGATAAAGAGATGAGCTGTCCGAATGGACGCGACGCGTCGAAATGGGCGCCACGTCATATGGAAACTCATGTCGCCGTTATCACATATAGCTTGGTCATGCTGTTCTATGGATAGTTGGCCTGTATAGATAATCCGAAGGTCATCTACCGATCATAGAGACGACTTCGACTTGAGCTCGCCCTTGACCGCCTTCGACATGCTCTCCGCGTAGTACTGCGCATACAAAAATCAGCTGCTCATCGTCCAACTACAGACTGCAAGGAGGATCGCTGCGTGGCAGTCGGGCTCTTGCAGCCTGACATACCTGGATGTTGTGCTCGTTCAACCCAGCCATCGAAATTCGGCCATCCTTCGTCATGTAAACATGGGCGTGCTCAGCGAGATCGGTGACTTGATCGGGGTTCACTGCTCGACGTCAGGAACCACCAGACATCCTCAAGTGCGCAGACGCACTGCCAGTGTAGGAGAACATCCCTGCAGAGAGTCATATCAGCAAGACAATCATCAGTATTCGATTTACTGACCTATTTGAGACTTGATATGTCCCCATTCTCCCGGCGTCTTCAGCTCAAGCAGCAGGTCGTACAGCTTCGATCGCATCGCGATAATCCGATCAGCCATCTTCTTGACCTCTCCGAGCCTGCAGAAGTCAGCTCGGCAAGACACATTGAGGGCACTCACCATTGCTCGTAGAGTTCAGGTGTGCCGAGGATAGTGGCGACGAGTTGAGCACCGCTGTTATGAGAATCATCAGCAATCACCCTGCGCACGAAGCTGTTCTGGCGCACTGCAGGGGAGGACTGGAGTAGAGGGGCCGAATGACCCGCTTGACCTGTGACAAAACCCGCTCCTTTTCCTCAGGTGACGCGCAGACCATCGAAAACGTCCCGGCTCGCTCGCCATACAGGCCGAGATTCTGCAATGCTCAGGCGTCAGCCTCGTAAACGATGACCGAAGCTTCCCAGCTGTGGATACTCGCGAGGCGGACTGACCTTTGCGAATGATTGGCAAAGAACTATTTGATGCCCCTCCTCGACGAAGTGTCGGACAGCAAAGGCGTCGCCGGCCACGTCACCGGATGCGAAGCCTTGGTATGCCTGTCACGCGATTAGCATCAGAATAATGCAGTCCACGAAACCATAGCGAGTTGAAAGGATCAGAAACGAGATTCACCATGTCGAAAAGGGGCAGGTGCTTCTTTGCCATGATCACCTGACTCAGCTCCTTCCACTGCTCCTTCGTAGGATCGATGCCGGTAGGGTTCTGCGCGCAGGCATGGAGGACGATCTATAGCAGATAAGCGCTTGCCTCACGGAGAAGGATGGAAGGACACATACGACCGAGCCAGCTTCTGCTTTCTGCACCACGAGTTCCGCTTCAGCTGCAGCCTCAACGTCGATACAGCAGACGCACCTCGATATCCTCCTTCATCCCCTTGAAGTCCAGTCCCACCGTCTTCTTGTCAAAGTACCTAGACCACACCCGTGAGTCCTCCGTGCCATGCTATCGCACAGACAGAACCCACCGATACCGCACCACCTTCAGCCCAGTCTGCTCCACGATCGCCAGATGATTACCCCAAGTCGGGTCGGGAAGATAAACGGCTCTCGGGCCGGAGTAGAACATGGATAGGAAGCCGGTGGCGATTCGCAATGCTCCTGTTCCGGAGATAGACTGAGAGACCGCCACCTGATCCCTATCGTCAGCTCGGCAGAAAAAGGTAACAACACACGAACCCGACCCTCGGAAAGGGGTTTGCTATCCTTCCCGTACGCGAGCTCCGAAGCGAGCTTGGTGAAGTCTCCGGCGCCCTGACTCGGTTAGCAAAGCGATGACGGGAAGCAGAGGAGACGCACGGTGATTGGAAGATACTCCTTGTCCAGGCGCTGTCCGTGTAGGATATCCTCGGCCTTCAGGACAGATTGAAGGACGTATGGCTTGCCGTTCTCATCACGCTGCAGCATGATTAGGCGTCAGTCCAGTCCGTTTCGGGGTGCGCTATTCCGACAGCTGATGGTGAACTCACATATGCGCCTGTATGGGTCGACGGACAAAGGAAGAGGGCAGAAGTAGTGTCGGACAAGACGAGAATGCCAGTACAAGTGAGGATAGGGAGGGAGATGACAAGATTATGTTGTGAGTGTGGAGGACGTCTCGGAACGAGAACAACGCACCGACACCCAGGTTGACCTTGTTCTTCGCTGAATCCTTCTTGAACGCGTCGGTGACACCTGGAAAATATCGTAAGATACGGCTTGATGGGACACGTAGAAGAGATAGTGAGGATGGGAAGAAAGCTCGCGAGGGAGCTCGAATGGGTGTAGTGGGCCAGGTGAAACGACGAGAAGGCCAGGGAGGAAAAGGAAAGGAGGCGTACCGAGAATCGGATCGGGGGGCCTGGGTAGCTTCGTGAGCACAAATTCTGAGGTTCATAACGCAGGCTGAAAGCTTCTGTGCTGATGCAAGGGAGGTACAAGGGAGTCATTAATCACCCTTGCGGCACAGATGCCCAGAAATCTGTCATGTCTACCAATGTAGAAGACAACGTCAGCTTTGCTCCGATGGTGCTGACATCCACCGGAGATCAAGCTCTTCTAGCCTGACATTCTCGCAAGAGAACGAGAAGCACTCACTCGCCCTCCTTGTCGGTCGGGAAGATTCAAGTTTGATTGGTTGCAAGCAGTTTCCAACCTCGACATGGAGAGATACGCAGTGTAACGAAGAAGGAAGCCCGAAT
>JAABUK010003070.1_pt1 | contig 28720 bp, 22 predicted proteins | sample 5559141 | NCBI WGS metagenome assembly JAABUK01 (sample SAMN10711869, study PRJNA513367) | rock metagenome | isolation source: Antarctica rocks | place: Antarctica: Victoria Land, Pudding Butte nord | collected 2016-01-03
GTGGCTCGGCAAGCGGGCATCGTGGGTGAGTGTCTTTGGGTGTGATGATCGGCTTGGGTCCGTCCGATGGCTCCAGTATACCGAAGTCCACTCAAAGAGCGAAACCCTTCATGCAACAACGCCAAGCTGCAATGCAACCATTTTCTTTCGACCCCTACGGCCCGTGTCCTTCCGCCACGGGGAAGTCTACCTCGCCAGTGAGGCGGGCCAGGATTGCAGCAATCTCCACGAGCGGCCGATCCGGGACGAACCCGACCGACCGGATGACTCTCGACTCATCGACCCTCGCGAGCCATGAGCAGACCGCCGCGCATCGCTTGTTGAGCCCCGTCCGGGGATGACGCGGTTGTTGCCAGGGCAGCAAGACGTGATCATCGGGGAGCGGGTCGGGCAGGAAGGTCGTCACAGCAATAACTTGAAGGGGTAATGATGGGTCGATTTCCGCCGTCGGGGTAATGATGATCGCCGGTCGGTCTTTCGGGTTCCGGCCTTGAGGATCAAGCAGGGCGGATATCAGGACGATTTCGCCATATGCTCGCTTCAGCATGGCAAATCGTCGTCCTCGTGGTCGTAATTGATCCGCGAGGGGGCAAGCCGGTCGATGAGGGCGTCGAGCTTCGACCGGTCGGGGGTGATCCGTTCGGCCTCCCGGCGCGATGCCTCATCCTCCGAGTCGTCCCATTCGGCCCGACCGATCGGGGCTCCCGCGATCCGCCGGATCGAGAGGCTCGACAGGACTTCCCCCCCCGGCCCGTGGACGACGACCTCGGCGGTCGATCGTCCCTGGGCCAGTTCCCACGCCTTCGCGACCGCCAGGCCTTGCGTCGGGTGGACGCTTATCATCCCGCCATCCTCGACCGCCCATTCGCCCCCCTCGGCCGGGGTGACGTGAAAAGTCCTGGTATTGTCCATGATCGGCCCCCCTCAGTTCCGCCATTCGTCGATCAGCGAGGCGATCAGCGCGGTCCATCCGGTCTGGTGCGAGGCGCCGAGGCCGGAGCCGTCGTCGCCGTTGAAATATTCATAGAACAGGATGTGATCGCGCCAGTGGGGGTCGTCCTGGAACTTGGGCGAGTCGCCGAAGACCGGCCTCCGGCCCGACTTGTCGCGGGCGAAGGTGGCGATCATCCGGTCGGCGACCTCCTTGGCCATCGAGTTGAACGGGACGCCCGGGTTGTCGGACCCCTCGACGCTGTTGCCGAAGGCCTTGCCCAGCTTCCGGAGCGACTCGATCAGGAGGAAGCTGGTCGGGAACCAGAGCGGGCCCCGCCAGTTCGAATTCCCTCCCTTGATCCGGACCAGGGCCTCGGTCGGCTCGTAGGAGACCGCCTGGCCGTCGAAGTGGAACGGGTGCTCCTTGTGCGCCTTGGAGAGGCTCCGGACGCCGTAATCGGAGAGGAACTCGGTCGGGTCCATCACCCGGGCGATGATCCGGCGGATCTGCTCCTGGTTGAGGATCGTCAGGGCGTGGGTCACGCCCCCCTCGTGCTCGGCGGTATGCACCACCCCCTGCACCTGCGCCGCCCGGTGCTTGAGGAACCAGTGGAAGTTGCTCCGGAACACCGAGAACGGCTTCATCCAGTCTTCTTCGAGCCGCTCGACGGCGAACAGGGGGATCAGGCCGACCAGCGACCGGACCCGGAGCTTGTGGTATCGGCCGTCGGGATACCGGAGGACGTCGTAGAAGAACCCATCCTCCTCGTCCCAGAGCGAATAGTCGCGGTTGCCCATGTGCTTCATCGCGGCGGCGACGTACGTGTAATGCTGGAAGAACTTGGTCGCCAGCGCCTCGTAGGTCGAATTCTCCTTGGCCAGCTCCAGCGCGATCCGCATCAGGTTCAGGCAGAACATCCCCATCCAGCCGGTGGCGTCGGACTGCTCGATCGTCGAGCCGTCGGAGCACCGCTTCGACCGGTCGACCACGGTGATGTTGTCGAGCCCGAGGAAGCCCCCCTCGAAGACGTTGTTCCCCTCGCGGTCAACCTTGTTGATCCACCAGGCGAAGTTCATCAACAGCTTGTGGAAGCAGCGTTCCAGCCAGTCGCGGTCGGCCTTGCCGGAGGCGATCCGGTCCATGTTATAGACCCGCCAGACGGCCCAGGCGTGGACCGGCGGGTTGAGGTCCGAGAACTCCCACTCGTAGGCCGGGATCTGGCCGTTGGGGTGCTGGAACTGCTCGAACAGGAGGACCCAGAGCTGGTGCTTGGCGAAGTCGGGGTCGACCAGCGCGAACGGGATGCACTGGAAGGCCAGGTCCCAGGCGGCGAACCAGGGGTATTCCCACTTGTCGCAGACCGTCATGATCCGCATCGAGTTGATGTGCTTCCAGTGATCGTTCCGGATCGTGGCCCGGGCCTTGGGCGGGGGGAAGTCGGGGTTGTCCCCCTTGAGCCAGACGTCGACGTCGAAGAGGTACGCCTGCTTGGTCCAGATCAGCCCGGCCAGCGCCTGACGCTGGATCCGCTTCTCGTCCTCGGACGCTTTGGGAGGGTGGATCGACTCGTAATAGGCGTCGGTCTCGGCCCGTCGGAGGTCGATCATGGGGTCGACCTCGGCCAGGGGGTCGCCCAGGATGCAGGTGTCGGTCAGGCGGAGCCGGAGGGTGACGGTCTGGCCGGGCCCGACGGCGTCGAACTGATAATGGATCGCCGACTTGGAGCCATAGCTGTCCCGCTTCAGGCAATCTTCCTTGTCGACGACGTGGCGGTGGAAGGCGTCCTTGACGTGGGGGACGACGTTGGGGACTCCGTGGAGCCGTTCGAGGTTGGTCTCGTTCTCGGTGAACATCGCCGCCCCGCCGGCCGGCGCGTAGAGGTTCCGCGAGCCGATCAGGTAGCTCAGCGGGACGTTGGTCAGCGTCTCGATCATCGAGTCGTCGGTGACCAGGCACAGGTAGTTCGGCTTGCTCTCGCCCAGGTAGATCTTGGCCGACTTGCCGGGCTTCGCGGTCCAACCCCAGGTGTTGCGGAACCAGAGGTGCGGGAGGATGTGCAACGGCGCCGGGTCGGGCCCCCGGTTGGTCGCCCGGACCCGGATCACGATGTCTTCGGTCGAGACCTTGGCGTACTCGATCTCGATGTCGAAATAGCGGTTGTCGTCGAAGATCCCGGTGTCGAGCAGCTCGTATTCGGCCTTGTCGGTCCCCCGGGCGCGGTTCTCGTCGATGAGCTTCTGGTAGGGGAATTCGCGCTGGGGGTACTTGTAGAGGAACCGGGAGTAGGAATGCGTCGGCGAGGCGTCGAGGTAGAAGTAATATTCCTTGACGTCCTCGCCGTGGTTCCCCTCGGGGTTGGACAGGCCGAAGAGGCGCTCCTTGAGGATTGGGTCGCGGCCGTTCCAGAACGCGAAGGCGAAGACGATGAGCTGGTACCGGTCGCAGAGGCCGGCGATCCCGTCCTCGCCCCATCGGTAGGCCTTGCTCCGGGACTGGTCGTGGGTGAAATAATCCCAGGCCTCGCCGTCCTCGCTGTAATCCTCGCGGACCGTGCCCCAGGCCCGATCGGCGACGTAGGGACCCCACCGCCGCCACCCCGTGTGGCCGTCGGTGACGTCTTCGAGCCGCGCGTGCTCCTCGGTCCTGGTTCTCGGCATGGTCGACCCCAATCTCGATCGGTCAATGGTGACGGCCTGGTCGGGGTCGGCCGCGCGATCGTCGCCGATTCGCGCCGCCGGACCTCATTCGGGAAATTACGAAACGAACCCAACTCGCCCCATCTTGCCGGTCGGGAATCATTTGGGGCGAGAATCGGTCCCTTCTATACTATCGCCCGCGGGACGACGGATTAACCGTCTACCTGACTCAAACGGCGTGCTGCTGGGCGTAATAGGCGGCACCGATCAGGGGGACCCGGGGGTTGAGGGCGACGCTGACGTGCAGGTTCTTCATCAGCTCGGAGAATCGCCCCTTGGCGAAGAAGCCCTTGAGGAACGCGTTGTCCCGGGTCAGGGCGGGGAGGAGCTTGGGGGCGATCCCGCCGGCGATGAAGACGCCGCCGACGGCGAGGGCCTTGAGGGCGAGGTTGCCCGCCTCGGCGCCGTAGATGGTGGCGAACAGGTCGAGGGTGGCGACGCAGTTGACGTCCTTGCCGGCCAGCCCGACCTCGGCGACGACCGCGCTGGGGTCGCCGGCGCGGAGCCGCTGGGCGAGCCAGTCGGGCTCGGGGGCGTGGCCGGTGTCGCGGAAGAACGAGTAGACGTTGAAGAACCCGGGGCCCGACAGGACGCGCTCGTAGCTGACGTGGCCGCCGAACCGGGACCGGAGATGGCGCAACAACTCGACCTCGACGTCGGACTGGGGGGCGAAGTCGGAGTGCCCGCCCTCCGAGGCGATCGGCTGGTATTTCTCGCCGTCGAAGAAGAGGATGGCCTCGCCCAGCCCGGTCCCGGCGGCGATCACCGCGATGTTGCCCCGTTTCCTCCGCGAGGTCCCCGGGTTGAGGACGTGCTTCTCCTCCAGGCTGAGGTGGAGCGTCCCGTAGGCCGCCGCCTCCAGGTCGTTGAGGAGGGTGGCCCTGTGCGTGCCGATCGCCTCGGCCAGCGGGCCCTCTTCGAGGGTCCAGGGCAGGTTAGTGGTCTGGACCCGGCCGTCGACCACGGCGCCGGCGACGCCGAAGCACGCCGCGCGGATGCCCGAGGCCGGCTTGTCGCCGAGGAACCCGGTCAGGACCTCCTCGAAGGTCGCGTGCTCCCGGCTCGGGAACGTCGCGTCCCGGACCTGGCGGAGGCCCTCTCCATCGGGCTCGAACAGCGCCAGGACCGTCTTCGTGCCGCCGATATCGCCGGCCAGGATCATCCGCATGTCCCTTCGTGACTGGGTGGTGGGTTCAGCCCGCGACCACGCGCCGCGCCAGGTGCTGGGCGACCTTCATGGTCTCGCGGAAGATGGTATCGGGCTCGCGGTCGGAGAGCTGTCGGCCGATCAGCTCGGCGATCCGGAGGGGGGGGGCGGCGACGGTCCGGGGCGCGACGGCCACGCCCTCGGGCGCGACCGAGAGCCGGTCGCCGTCCTCGGCCTTGAAGTCGAAGACGCCGGAATTCCCCCCGGGCCCGCACGAGATCCGGACCCGACGGATCTCGGGCGGCCCTTCGGGCATCCGGTCGATCCGGAGCGTGACCGGCCCGTGCGGGGCGCGGAACCGGACGGCAATTTCCAGGTCGGGCCGGAGCTTGCTCGACTGGTACTCCCAGCCCAGCCGGGACGCCAGCCAGCTCGACACTTGCCAGGCCTGGGTGACCGCGTGGGGCCCGTGCTCGATCAGGACGTCGGAGATGCTCGACAGGGCCCCGGGCGCCGAGGCCGGGTCGAGGCCCTGGGTCAGGAGCCGTCGCCAGGTCTTGAGCCGTCGCCAGTTCAGGTCGGAGGCGACCCGGAATCGGCCCCGGCCGGGCCCCCGCTCGAACGAGTCGAGCCAGGCCGAGGTGGCGGCGACCCCCCGGTTGGGGTCGGACCAGCCCAGGCTGTCGAAGACGAATTGCTCGGCGTGCTCGGCCAGGTGGCGGAGGATCGGCCCGGCCAGGGGCGGGGGCGTCGGGCAGGCCCACCAGAGGTTGGTGGGGAGGTCGCCGACCAGCAGGCCCCGGACGGCGAACGGGAGCTTCTCGACCGACCGGCCGCCGGCCCGGAGCGTCACCTGCTCGGACACGAACCGGGCGTCGGAGTCGAGCCGGCGGACCAGGACCGACGCCGTGACGTCGCCCTCGGTCGCCACCGAATCGGCGTGGAGCAGGAAGACCCGGGCCGGGTGGATCGCCACCACCTCCGGCACCAGGGCCTCGGCCCGGCACGACTGGTCGTGCTCGCTGCAATAGATGATCAGGTTGGACAGCCGGGCGCGGTGCAGGTGCGCGTGCGCGTCGTTCTGGGCCGCCTGGAGCCGTCGGCTGAGCTCGGCCTCGACCTGGCCGAGCGGGACCTCGGGCGGCCCGCCGTCGGGCGCGACGACCTCGGTGGTGGCGATCGCCTCCATGTTACAACGTCCTCCATTCCCGGCCGTCGCCCTCGATCAGCCGGTCCGCCTCGCGCGGGCCCCAGGTCCCGGCCTGGTACTGGGGGAGGAACCGGACATGGCTCCGCTCCCAGTGGTCGAGGATCGGCATCACGAACTCCCAGGCCGCCTCCACGGCGTCCCGGCGCATGAACAGGGTGGGGTCGCCGGCCATGACGTCGAGGATCAGCCGCTCGTAGGCCTCGGGGGTCGAGCCGCCGAAGCTGGTCCCGTAGTTGAAATCCATCTTCACCGGGTAGATCCGGACCTTGGGGCCCGGCAGCTTGGAGGCGATCCGGAGCGAGAGGCCCTCCTCGGGCTGGATCCGGAGCGAGAGGACCGTCGGCTCCAGGGGGACGTCGGGGTGCTGGTTGAACAGGATGTTGGGCACGTCCTTGAACTGGATGGCGACCTCGCTCGACCGCTTGGGCATCCGCTTGCCGGTCCGGAGGTAGAACGGCACGCCCGCCCATCGCCAGTTGTCGATGTAGATCCGCATCGCGACGTAGGTCTCGGTCGTGATCGGGTCGGGGATCGGCTCGTCCCGCTTCCGGTAGAAGTCGACCACCTCGCGCTCGTAGTCGGGGACCTGGTGGCCGCCGACCTCGCCCCGGATGTACTGGGCCCGGACGACCGACCGCTCGACCTCGGCGTCGGTCAGGGGGCGGAGGCATCGCAGCGCGACCGATTTCGCGTCGCGGACCACGTCGGGCCGGAGCGACCAGGGGGGCTCCATGGCGATCATGCAGAGGACCTGGAGGAGGTGGTTCTGCACCATGTCGCGGAGGTTGCCGATCCCCTCGAAGTAGCCGATCCGGCTGGCCTTCAGGGCGCCCGTGGCCGGGTCGTAGTGCGACAGGCCCTCCTCCTCGGCCACGGTGATCTGGACGTGGTCGATGTATTTCTGGTTCCAGAGCGGTTCGAAGATGCTGTTGGCGAACCGGAGGACCAGGAGGTTCTGCACCGTCTCCTTGCCGAGATAATGGTCGATCCGGTAGGTCTGGTCCTCGTCGAAGGCGTGGGCCACGGCCGCGTTGACGGCCTTGGCGCTCTCCAGGTCGCGGCCGATCGGCTTCTCGACGATCACCCGGGTGAACGCCCGGGCCTCGTCGGAGGGCATGACCATCCCGGCCGCCTTGAGCCGCTCGATGCTGACCTGGACCAGGGTCGGCGGGATCGACAGGTAGAAGATCCGGGCGCCCGGGATGCCGAACTGGTGGTCGACCTCGTCGAGCCGGGCCTTGAGCCTCTCGTAGGCCTCGGGGTCGTCGAACTTCCCCTCGACGTAGGAGATGCAGCGGGCGAAGTCGGACCAGTGCCCCTCGTCCAGCGGCTGGCGGGAGAAGTGCTCGATCCCGTCTCGGGCCCGGTTGCGCAACCACTCGTCCGGGTCGCCCTCGGCGCCGAGGCCGAAGCCGACGACGGCGAAGTTGGACGGGAGCAGGCCGTCGGCGTTCAGGTTGTAGACGGCCGGCAGGAGCTTCCGCCAGGTCAGGTCGCCCGCCGCGCCGAAGATCACCAGGGCGCAGGGCTGGGGCAGGAGCGAGCTCGGCGTCCCGAGCGTCAGCGGGTTCGTCATCACGGCGTCGGCGGTAGACATGGATTGACTCGCTCCGGTGCCTTGCCGAGGGCGGATCCTCGGGCTGGCGGATGGTCGATGGCCCGGGATCGGGGTCGGGATCCGCCCCCCGATCATCAACCATCAACCATCGACCATCAACCCCGATCCCCGGCGGGGGCCTCAGCCGCCCGAGGCCCGCTCGACGTGGCCGCCGAACTTGTTCCGCATGGCGGAGAGGATCTTCTCGGCGAAGGTGTGCTCCTGCCGCGATCGGAACCGGGTGTAGAGGGCGGAGGTGAGCACGTCGGCGGGCACGGACTCCTCGATGGCGGCCTGGACGGTCCATCGGCCCTCGCCGGAATCCTGGACGAAGCCCGTGTAGTTGGACAGGCTGGGGTTCTCGATCAGGGCCATGGCCGTGAGGTCGAGCAGCCACGACCCGACCACGCTCCCCCGCCGCCAGACCTCGGCGATCTCGGCGACGTCGAGGTCGAAGCGATGCTCCTCGGGCAGGTCCTTGGAGTTGGCGTTGCGGAAGATGTCGAACCCCTCGGCGTACGCCTGCATCAGGCCGTACTCGATCCCGTTGTGGACCATCTTGACGAAGTGACCGGCGCCCGAGGGCCCGCAGTGCAGATAGCCCTCCTCGGCGGTCCCCGGCCTGCTGCCCCGGCCCGGCGTGACCCCGGTGTCCCCCTTGCCGGGGGCGAGCGTCTTGAGGATCGGGTCGACCTGCTTGACCGCCGCATCCGGCCCGCCGACCATCATGCAATAGCCGCGCTCGATCCCCCAGACGCCGCCGCTGGTCCCGACGTCGACGTAGTGGATCCCCTTGGACTTGAGCGAGGCGGCGCGGCGTACGTCATCCTTGAACATCGAGTTGCCGCCGTCGATGATGATGTCGCCGGCCTCCATGTGCTTGGCCAGCTCCTCGACCGTCGCCTCGGTCGGGCCGCCGGCGGGGACCATCACCCAGGCGGCCCGGGGCTTGCTCAATTTGGAGACGAAATCCGCCAGCGAGGTCGACCCGGTCGCCCCCTCGGAGGCGAGCTTGCCCACGGTCTCCTGGCTGTGGTCGAAGACCACGCACTTGTGCCCGGCCTTCATCAGCCGGCGTACCATGTTCCCGCCCATCCGTCCCAGGCCGATCATCCCGAGTTGCACGATGAAAGCTCCTTGTCGTTGCGGAGGTCCGATCCCGCCCCGGGGAAGTTCCCGGGCCGGGCAGGAGGAAGCAGGGGCGCCCCTGCGACGGCGGCCCCCCCGACGTCGGGGGGAGTGGATCCGGACCGCGTCGGCCCCATGTCGTCGACTGCTCCGGAGTCCCCCGTCAAGGTGCCGGGGAGGTTGTGGGCCGATAGCCCCGAGGGCTGTTGAAGTCCGAGGGGAAGTCGAGGTCCTTGAGGACCTCATCGATCGCCTTGACGACGTCGGCCGGGAGTTCGAGCCCGTACCCGTCCGAGGCCCGGCCCATCGCCGCCAGCGCCAGGTATCGCTGGGTGGCCGCGTCCCAGGACTCGGGGCGGGCAACCCGGCCCGTTGACAACGATCTCGCCATCGCCTCGACCTTCCGGCCATCCCACGGCTCGGCCTCAAGGGCGGCGATCCAGGCCGGAAATCGCTTGCGGATCTCGCCGGCCAGGTCCTCGACCGTCTTCGCGTCGGGCTCGACGAGCTGCATCCGGGCCCCGAGCTTCCTCCAGGGGGATCCGTCCGAGGACAGGTCGACCTCCTTGTGGTCCTGGGCCAGCCCGGGGAGCATCGCCGAGAACCAGGACGACCACGGTATCTGTCCCGGACGGCGGCCGGCGGGACCCTGCGCCTGGCGCCAGCTCGGGCTGGTTAGGTCGTGGTGGCAGGCGAAGCATTCCGACTCGGCGAACTCGGGCCAGGGGGAGGCCGTCGCCTCGTCGCCCCGGGAGTCGCGGGCCCGGTCGGCGAGGAGCCCGAGGGCCGCCCGGGCGGTGACGGCCTGGCCGACGGCCCACGAACGGGCCTCGAATTCCCCCCGGCCCGGGTGCTTTCCCCCCGCGGCGCCGGTCTTCTCGTGGGCCTCCCGCCAGTGCTTCGGGTAGCTGGCGAGGTACGAGGCGTATTCGAAGTTGAGCCGGGGGTGCCCGGCGGCGATCAGGTCATGATTGACGTCCATCCCCGCGGAGCGGTCGCCGACGTGGCAGGAGACGCAACTGGCAGCCCGGGCGGCCGGGCCCGACAGGTCGGTCAGGCCGTCCCTGGCCTTGACGTCGGCGGATCTGGCCCGCCAGGCCGTCGCGAGGTGGAGGTCCTTCCATCGCTGGGCGGGCCCGTGGCACGCCTCGCAGGAGACGCCCGCCGTGAGGGAGACCGCCCCCGGCCCGGCCGGCGCGTGACAGGCCAGGCAGGCCTTGGCCTCGCGGGCCGAGGCGGTCCCGAGGGTCTTCTCCATCTTCCGGGCGATCTCGTCGGAGCGCCCCTCCAGGAGCACGGCATAGGCCCGGGAGTGGGGATCGTAGGAGCGCCAGGTGGTGTACTGGCCGTCCTCGATGAACACGTCCCCCCGTGACGGGTCGGTCGGGGCGACGGCCCCGTGGCATCCCCGGGCCGCGCACGAGCCCATCCCGACCCGAAGGAAGGGACCCGACGGCGCCCCGGGGAGCGTGGCCGTGACGGGCCCCGGCGCGGGGTCGGCCCCCGGCGCCGGCGGGCCCGAGGTCGCCAGGGCGGCGGCGACCGCGACCAGGCCGATCGCACCGGCCAGGAGGGAGGCCCCGTGCCGGGGCCGTCTGTCCGAATGGGATATCTGCATGATGGATGGACCCGGATCCGAGGCCGTCATCGCCACACGACTGACGAGGTTGCCAGACGCGCGTCATCGACGCAAGGGGCTGCGGCCCCGGTTTTACCCATTCCACCGCCGTCATCCGACGATGGGCCGCCGTCGCGGCAAGAAACCGGAAAAATCTCCGGTGCCGCGATTCGCATCGGTGAGAATTGCCGTCCCGAAACCAAGAATCTCGGCCCCGATCTCCGGGCCATGCCGGATCCCGGGCCGCCCCCGAAATCGAGGGCGATCGATGACACGGCGGCCCGTCCGCCCGGCCGCCGGCCCGGGCCGGCCGGGGGCGAAAGCCCGATCCGGAAGGGGCCCGACCCGCGCCATTTCCGGAGTTCACGAAAGGCGGGCGGCGGGGGAGCCTAACCTATTGTGGGCGCGGTCGGTCTTCGTTAGGCTCTCGCTCTTGCTGTCCGGCGGGATGACACCGGGACGGGATCCGGCCCGCGACCGGGCCCGGGCATCGCGTTTGCGATGGCCCCACCGACCATGTCCGACACCTCGACGCCCCACGACCCCGGGGTCGCCGACAGGCCTCCGCCCGGCTACGTTAACGACAGGCCCGAATCGAGCCGAGGGGCGGGGATGTCCCCGCCCGCGATCGCCGGGAGGAAGGATAAGGGACCCTGATGCCCCAGGTCTTTCATCGGAGCATGAACACCGTCTCGCGGGTCTCGATCGTCGTGGCCGCGATGGTCGGGGGGGCCGTGCCGGTCCTCGCCTACGTCGTCAACAAGTCGCCCAACGAGACGCTGGTCCGCGTGGTCCGCGACCAGCCCATCCCGTTCAGCCACGAACACCACTCCCGGGGCCTGGGGATCGATTGCCGCTACTGCCACACCTCGGTCGAGGTCTCGGCCAGCGCCGGGATGCCCCCGACGTATACTTGCATGAGCTGCCACTCGCAGATCTGGAAGAACGCCCCGATGCTGGAGCCGGTCCGGGCGAGCCTCCGCGAGGACAGGCCGATCCAGTGGAACCGGGTCCACCAGATCCCCGACTTCGTCTACTTCAACCACGGGATCCACGTCCAGAAGGGCGTCGGGTGCACCGAGTGCCACGGCCGGGTCGACCACATGCCGCTGGCCTGGAAGGAGAAACCGCTGACGATGGAGTGGTGCCTGGAGTGCCACCGGAACCCCGAGTCCCACGTCCGGCCCAAGGAGGCTGTGTTCGTGATGGACTGGGTGGCGAGCAAGGAAGTCCTCGACGAACACGGGGTCAAGACCCGCGCGGAACTGGGCGGCAAACTGGTCAAAGACTACGGAATTGAGGTCGGGCGGCTCGATAACTGCTCGATTTGCCACCGATGAGAATGCCACGCGAGAATCCCGGCGACGACCTGGTGCAGATCCAGGCCCAGCTCGCCCCATCGAGCAACGGCCCGGACTACTGGCGGAGCATGGAGGAGCTGGCCGGGACGGAGACGTTCCGCCAGTACCTCCACCGCGAGTTCCCCGACGGGGCGGCCGACTGGGCCGATCCGGAGAGCCGGCGGACCTTCCTGAAGCTCATGGGCGCCTCGCTGGCGCTGGCGGGCGTCTCGGGGTGCGCCATCCGGACCCCCGAGAAGATCGCCCCCTGGGTCAAGGCGCCCGAGCAGGTCGTCCCCGGCCGGCCCCAGTTCTACGCCACGTCGATGACGATGTGCGGCCTGGCCACCGGCCTGCTGGTCGAGAGCCACTCGGGGCGGCCGACCAAGGTCGAGGGCAATCCCGACCACCCGGCCAGCCTGGGCTCGACCGACATCTTCGCCCAGGCGGCGACGCTCGGCCTGTACGACCCCGACCGCTCCAAGGTCGTGCTCCACATCGGCCAGGTCGGCACCTACGATGACTTCCTCGCCGCCCTGACCAACGAGATGCAGCGGCTCCGTCCCAAGCAGGGCGAGGGCCTCCGGATCCTCACCGAGACGGTCGGCTCGCCCAGCCTGGCCGACCAGATCAAGGGGCTGGTCGCCGCCCTCCCCAAGGCCCGGTGGCACCGATACGAGGCCGTCAGCAAGGACGCCGCCCGGGCCGGGGCCAGGCTCGCCCTGGACGTGAAGCCGCCGGATAACGAGGGCGAGGCCGAAAAGAAGGATCGGGAAGGCGGCAAGGGCTATGTCGATCCGGTCTATCGGTTCGACCGGGCCGACGTGATCCTGTCGCTCGACGCCGACTTCCTCGCCTGCGGGTCCCCCGGCCGGGTGGCCGACGAGCGCGCCTTCGCGGCCCGCCGCGAGCCCAAGCAAGGGGCGATGAACCGCCTCTACGTCGCCGAGGCGGTGTTCACCAACACCGGTGCCGCGGCCGACCACCGGCTCGCGATCAGGCCCAGCCAGGTCGTCGACCTCGCACTGGCCATCGCCGCCGCGGCGGGCGTCGAGGGGGCCACCGCCCAGGACCTGCCGGCCGACATGGCGAAGTGGGCCGCCGCCGCGGGCAAGGACCTCAAGGCCCACGCCGGCAAGGCCCTGGTCATCGTCGGCGACTCGCAGCCGGCCTATGTCCACGCGCTCGGACACGCGATCAACCAGGCCATCGGCGCCCACGGGCCCGAGGGGACGGTCGCGTTCATCGACCCGATCGAGGCCGACCCGGTCGACCACATCGCCTCGCTCCAGGAGTTGGTCGACGACATCCGGGCCGGCAAGGTCGAGACCCTGGTGATCCTGGGCGGGAACCCCGCCTACACCGCCCCGGCCGACCTCGGCCTCGATCAGGATCCGAAGGAGCGGGAAACGAGCCCCGACGGCCTGTCCCGGTTCGCCCGGGCCCTGAAGAAGGTCCCCAACACGATCCGCCTCGGACTCTACGACGACGAGACCTCCGAGCAGTGCTCGTGGCACGTCCCCGAGGCCCACTTCCTGGAGTCGTGGGGCGACGGCCGGGCCTTCGACGGCACCGCGTCGATCGTCCAGCCGATGATCACGCCCCTCTACGACGGCAAGTCGGCGCACGAGATCCTCGCGGCGATGATGGGCGATTTCGACCGGTCGCCGCTGGCGGTCGTCCAGGGTTACTGGCGGGCCAGGAAGGGGGCGCCGGCCGACTTCGCCCTCGCCTGGAAGGCCGCCCTGCACGCCGGCAAGTGGGAGAAGACCGAGGCCAGGCCGAGGACGGTGGCCGTCAAGCCGATCTCGGCGTTCGGCGCCCGGCCGCCCGCCGGGGGGGGCGACACCGAGATCATCTTCCGCCCCGACCCGACCGTCTGGGACGGCCGGTATGCCAACAACGGCTGGCTCCAGGAGCTCCCCAAGCCGATCACCAAGCTGACCTGGGACAACGCCGCCCTGATCGCCCCGGCGACGGCCAGGAAGCTGGGCCTGAACCTGGTCGGCGACAACGGCAAGCTGGTCGACGTCGGGTACAAGGGCGGGACGCTCCGGCTCCCCGTGTTCCTGGTCCCGGGCCAGGCCGAGGGGACGGTGGTGGTCCACCTGGGATACGGCCGGACCCGCGCCGGCAAGGTGGGGACCGGGCCGGGGTTCAACGCCTACACCATCCGGACGTCGGACGCCCCCTGGGGCGGCCCGGGCGCCTCGATCGGCGTGGCCGGCGGGTCGTACACCCTGGCGGGCACCCAGCCCTGGCGGAACCTCGAAGGGCGGAACCACGTCCGGGCCGCCTCCCTGGCCGACTTCATCAAGGACCCGAACTTCGCCCACGAGGGCGAGGTACTCGAGGACGAGTCGCTCACGGAGCTGTACAAGTACGACAGCTATGCCTGGGGGATGGCGATCGACCTCAACTCCTGCACCGGCTGCAACGCCTGCGTGATCGGCTGCCAGGCCGAGAACAACAGCCCGGTGATCGGCAAGGACCAGATCGCCGCCGGGCGGAGCATGCAGTGGATGGAGATCGACACCTATTTCCACGGTAAGATGGACGACGACGGCCACCAGCAGGAGCCGATCGACGCCTATTTCCAGCCCCGGACCTGCATGCACTGCGAGAACGCCCCCTGCGAGCTGGTCTGCCCGGTCGAGGCGACGGTGCACGACGCCGAGGGCCTCAACGTGATGGTCTACAACCGATGCGTCGGCACCCGGTATTGCGGGAACAACTGCCCGTACAAGGTCCGGCACTTCAATTTCCTGACCTACTCCGACCTGGTCACGCCCAGCCTGAAGCTGCTCAACAACCCCGACGTGACGGTCCGGTCGCGCGGCGTGATGGAGAAGTGTACCTACTGCGTCCAGCGGATCAGCGGGGCCCGGATCAACGCCAAGGAGCAGGGCCGGCGGATCAAGGACGGCGAGGTGGTGACCGCGTGCCAGGCGGCCTGCCCGGCCCAGGCGATCCACTTCGGCGACATCAACGACCCGAAGAGCAAGGTCTCCGCGATCAAGAAGGAACAGCGGAATTACCAGATGCTCGGCGAGTTGAACGTGCGGCCCCGGACGACCTACCTCGGCAAGATCCGCAACTACAACCCCGAACTCGTCGAGGCGTGACGCGATGCCGCCCAAGGAAATGAACCCGGCCGGGTCGCGCGAGCTGCCGGTCATCGGGACTTCGCAGACGATCGGCTCGGTCAACGACACGATCTCGGACGCCGTCTTGCGGCGGCCCTACACCCGGGGATGGCTGCTGGGCGCCGCGATCGGCTTCGGCCTGGTCAATGTCCTGTTCATCGCGGTGGCCTACCTCCTGGCCGTCGGGACGGGGATCTGGGGGATCAACCGCCCCGTCATGTGGGGCTTCGCGATCATCAACTTCGTCTGGTGGATCGGCATCGGCCACGCCGGGACGCTGATCTCGGCCATCCTCCTGCTGGTCAAGCAGGAGTGGCGGACGTCGATCAACCGGTTCGCCGAGGCGATGACCCTGTTCGCGGTCGCCTGCGCCGGGATGTTCCCGCTGCTCCACATGGGGCGGCCGTGGGTCTTCTACTGGATGATGCCGTACCCGAACACGATGGCGCTCTGGCCCCAGTTCAAGAGCCCGCTGGTCTGGGACGTGTTCGCGGTCTCGACCTACGGCACGGTCTCGCTCCTGTTCTGGTACGTCGGGCTGATCCCCGACCTGGCGACCTTCCGCGACCGGGCCAAGAACAAGCTGGCGCGGATGGCCTACGCCGCCGGCGCGATGGGCTGGACCGGGTCGGCCCGGCACTGGAAGCGATACCAGTCGGCCTACCTGATCCTGGCCGGGCTGTCGACGCCGCTGGTCGTCTCGGTGCACACGATCGTGAGCTTCGACTTCACCATCGGGATCATCCCGGGGTGGCACTCGACGATCTTCCCGCCGTACTTCGTCGCCGGGGCGATCTATGCCGGGTTCGCCATGGTGCTGACGCTGATGATCCCGCTCCGGAAGTTCTACGGCTTCCAGGATTACATCACGATGCAGCACATCGACAACATGGCCAAGATCATGCTGGCGACCGGGCTGCTCGTCACGTACGGGTACTTCATCGAGACGTTCATGGCGTACTACGGCGCGAGCAAGTACGAAGGCTACATGATGTCGAACCGGATGGGCGGCCCCTACGCCCCGTTCTACATCCTGCTGCTGGTCTGCAACTGCCTCATCCCCCAGACGCTCTGGATCCGGCCGCTGAGGCTGAACCTGGTCTGGCTCTGGATGGTCGCCATGGTCGTCAACGTCGGGATGTGGCTGGAGCGGTTCGTGATCGTGGTGATGAGCCTGCACCGCGACTTCGTGCCGGCGGCGTGGGGGATGTACTACCCGACCATCTGGGACGTGGCGACGTATGCCGGGACGATCGGCCTGTTCGTCACCCTGATCTTCCTGTTCATCCGGTTCCTGCCGGCGATCGCGATCTCCGAGATGAAGGAGCTGGCGCACCACGTGAACGAGCCGGCGGGCCACCACCATCCCGGCCCGGCGGCCGGGGGAGGGCACGGGTCATGAGCACGCACACGCACCCGCACGGGGAGGTCGAGGTCGGGGTCTACGGTCTGATGGCCGAGTTCCTCCACCCCGAGGACCTCCTGGTCGCCGCCCGCAAGACGGCCGAGGCCGGATACAGGAAGGTGGACGCCTACTCGCCGTTCCCGGTCCACGGGGTCGACGAGGCGATCGGGGCGAAGACCCTCCTGCCCTGGCTGATCTTCGGCGGCGGCCTGTTCGGCGCGATCAACGGCCTCGGGATGCAATATTTCGCCGCCAACATCCACTACAAGATCAACGTGGGCGGCAAGCCGCTGGACCTCACCTCCTGGCCGTCGATGATGCCGGTCACGTTCGAGCTGACCATCCTCTTCGCGGCGGCGACGGCGGTCTTCGGGATGATCCTCCTCAACGGCCTGCCCAGGCCGTACAACCCGGTGTTCAACGTGCCCGGCTTCGAACGCGCGTCGCAGGATCGGTTCTTCCTCTGCATCCAGTCGGACGACCCGAAGTTCGACCTCGACGAAACCTCGCGGTTCCTGGAAGGCCTGGAGCCCAAGTCCCTCAACGAAGTCCCGTTCTGAAAGGCCGCGGATGCGAATCGGGAACGACCCCCGGACCGATGCCCGTCGTCGGACGCCCGCGCGGCGCGTCGCGGGCCTGATGGCGGCCTGCCTGGCGATCGGGGTGGGCTGCCGCAAGGACATGTACGACCAGCCGAAATACGAGGCGTATGAGCCGTCGACGTTCTTCGCCGACGGCACCTCATCCCGCCCGATCGTCGCCGGGACCGTCGCCCGCGGCGAGCTCCGCGCCGACGTGATGTACTTCGAAGGGAAGACGGCCGAAGGCAAGGACACCGAAGTCTTCCCGTTCGCGATCGATCGCGAGGTGCTCGAGCTGGGCCGCGAGCGCTATCAGATCTACTGCACCCCCTGCCACGGGCGGCTGGGAGACGGCCGGGGGATGGTCGTCCGGCGCGGGTTCTCGCCGCCGCCGTCGTTCCACGCCGATTATCTCCGGAAGATCCCCGTCGGCCACTTCTACGACGTGATCACGCACGGCTACGGGGCGATGTACTCGTATGCGGCCCGGATCCCGGTCCGGCACCGATGGGCGATCGCCGCCTACATCCGGACGCTCCAGTATAGCCGGGACGCCCGGGACGAGGACCTGACCCCGGACGAGACGAAGGCGGCCCAGGCCGACCCGGAACCATCCACCCCCGACCGCCGCAAGAGCCCGGCCGAGGTCCAGAAATGAAACCGAACGGAACCCTCCTCCCCCTGGTCGACCGGGTCCGGGCCCGGGCGATGGTCGTCGGCGTGGTCGGGGCGGCGCTGGCCGTGCTGGGCTTCATCATCGACCGGGCGCACTTCGATCGCGCCTACCTGTTCTCGTTCGTCTTCTTCCTGGGCCTGTCGCTCGGGTCGCTGGCGCTCCTGATGCTCCACCGGCAGGTCGCCGGGGCCTGGGGCTTCCTGATCCGCCGCCCGCTCGAATCCGGCGCGATGACGCTCCCCCTGATGGCCGTGCTGTTCATCCCCGTCCTGGTCGACCTCGACCGGATCTACCCCTGGGTCCGGCACATCCCCGGCCAGCACGAATCGGGCGGCCACCCGTCCGGGTCGAACGAGCTGTCCACCGGGGATCAGCCCGTCGCCGGGGAGAGCCCCGTCCGGGTGGCGAACCGGGGGGCCTCCGCCGGCGCGACCGGAGCCCGCCGCGACCCGCTCGAGAAGCGGACGGCCGACTACTTCGCATTCAAGAGGATGTGGCTCAACCCGACGTCGTTCACCATCCGGGTGGCGATCTACTTCGCCATCTGGATCGCGCTGGCCCTGGTCTTCAACATCGGCTCGCGGCGGCAGGACGAGACCGGGTCGACGAGCCTGGCCTATGGGCTCCAGGCCCTCGGGGCCCCGGGGCTGGTGCTCTACTTCCTCACGACGTCGTTCGCCCTGATCGACTGGGGGATGTCGCTGGAGCCGGAGTGGTACTCCTCGATCTACGGCGTCCTGGTGATGATCGGACAGGTCCTCTCGACCATGGCCTTCATGATCCTCGTGGCGACCCTGATCTCCCGGAAGGGCGAGACCGAGGGGCTCGACACGCCGGAGACGTTCAACGACCTGGGCAACCTGCTCCTGACGTTCGTCATGTTCTGGACCTACATCTCGTTCTCGCAATACCTGATCATCTGGGCCGGCAACCTCACCGAGGAGATCCCCTGGTACGTCCGGCGGTTCCACGGCGGATGGCGGTTCGTCGGCCTGTTCCTGGGGCTGTTCCACTTCGCCGTGCCGTTTCTCATCCTGCTGCGCCGGCCGACCAAGCGGAATATCAACTCCCTCTGGATGGTCGCGGCGATCGTGCTGGTGGCCCACCTGGTCGACGTCTACTGGCTGATCGTCCCCTCGTTCGGCGAGATGCCCGCGGCCGGGGCCGAGGTCTCCTACGGGCCCGGACCCTTCGTCCCGCTCCGGCCGAGCTGGCTCGACCTGGCCGTCCCGGCCGGGATGGGCGGGATCTGGCTGGCCGCGTTCCTCACGTTCCTCCGTGGCCAGCCGCTGATGGTGGCCCACGACCCGATGCTTCTGCCCGCCCTCAAGCAAGCAGGAGGCCACTGATATGCACGGGAGCCATGAAGTCCCCCGCGATCCCGAGAGCGATCGCCGGGGACATGAGGTGCGCGACGTCGCGGTCCGGCCGATCCTGTATTTCGTGATCGGACTGGCCGTCTTCGGCGGGGTGCTCCAGACGGTCATGAGCACGATCATGCAGGGCTATGTCGCGGCGGACACCCGGGCGGCGGTCCCGTCGGCCGACATCCTCAGCGACCACGGCGATACGGCCAAGGCGCCCCCCCTCCAGCGCGACACGACCGCGGACATGAAGAAGATGTATGCCGAGGAGGACGCCATCCTCACCTCGTTCCGCAAGAACAAGGAGACCGGCAAGGTCCGGATCCCGATCGACCGGGCCATCGAGGTCGTGGTCAAGCGGGGGCTCCTCACGCATCGCAAGGACGCCCCGAAGGGGACGGCCGACCCGGAATTGCAGTATCCGAAGCGGTCGAAGCCATACCAGACGACGAACTGAGCAAGGAACGACCATGGACCGCGCCGAGCCCCGCCCCGAACCCCGGATCGCCCGCGATCGACGGCCCCGCCGTCGGCCGGGCCCGGCGATCCGGGCGGGCCTGATCCTCGCGATGGCCGCCTCGGCCGTCGCCGCGACCGCCCCCCCGGCCCCCGCCCAGCCCGGCGGGGCCCTCAAGGACGTCGCGTTCGAGCAGAAGAACAACGCCCAGATCCCGCTCGACATCCCGTTCCGCGACCAGGATGGCCAGCCCGTCCGCCTCTTCGAGTTCTTCGGCAAGAGGCCGGTGGTCCTGGTGATGGGCTATTCGAACTGCCCGCTGCTCTGCTCGCAGGTGCTCAACCAGCTCACCCGGAGCCTCCGGGCGCTCGACCCGTCGGTCGGCAAGGAATTTGACATCGTCACGGTGAGCATCGACCCGGCGGAGAAGCCCGAGCGGGCGGACCACCAGAGGCGGGGCTACCTGAAACGATACAACCGGCCCGGGTCGGAATCGGGCTGGCACGCCCTGACGGGCGACAAGGAGTCGATCGACCGGCTGGCGCGATCGGTCGGCTTCCAGTACACCTTCAACCCCCGGCTGAACATCTACGCCCACGCCGCCGGCTTCGTGCTCCTGACGCCGGGGGGCAAGATCTCGCGCTACTTCTTCGGGGTCGACTTCCCGGCCCGGGAGATCAAGCCCGCCCTGGCCGAGGCGTCGGCGGGCCGGGTCGGCTCGCCGATCGAGAAGCTCCTGCTCTACTGCTACGACTACGACCCGAATACGGGCAAGTATACGTTCGCCATCATGAACGCGATCCGCGTCTTCGGGGTTGCCACCGCCCTGGCCCTGGGGACCTTCCTGTTCGCGATGGTCCGGCGCGATCGACGGATGGCCCGGGCGACCGGGACCACGACCCCCGAACTTCCTCCAGGACCGGCGATCCTTTAACCATGTGGGACTTTCCTCTCTTCCCGGAGCGCGGCTCCACCCTCGCGGGGCGGGTCGACGCCGTCTTCTTCGTCCTGATGGCCGTGACCGTGTTCTTCACGGCCCTGATCGGCTTCCTCGTGATCTTCCTGTCGATCCGATATCGCCAGGGCTCGAAGGCCGACCGGTCGCACGCCTTCAGCACCAACCTCAAGCTCGAGGCGGCGTGGATCGGGATCCCGCTGGTGATCGTGCTGTTCATGTTCGCGATCGGCACGCAGGTTTTCTTCGAGCTGTACAACCCGCCCCGGGACGCCACGCCGATCTACGTGGTGGGCAAGCAGTGGATGTGGAAGGTCCAGCACCCGCAGGGGCGGAGCGAGATCAACGAGATCCACGTCCCGCTGGGCCGGCCGGTCCGGCTGATCATGACCTCGCAGGACACGATCCACAGCTTCTACATCCCCGCATTCCGGGTCAAGCAGGACGTCCTGCCGGGCCGGCTGACGTCGCTCTGGTTCGAGCCGTCGCAGGTCGGCCGCTATCACCTGTTCTGCGCCGAGTATTGCGGGACGGACCACTCGCGGATGGGCGGGTGGGCCGTGGTGATGGAACCCGCGGCGTTCGAGCGGTGGCTCAAGGGGGCGCCCGACGGCTCGGGCGGCGGGAGCTCCGACGCCGGCCCGTCGATGGCCTCGACCGGGGCCCGGCTGTTCGAGAAGTACCACTGCACGGGGTGCCACGGCGCCAATTCCCAGTTCCGGGCCCCGAAGCTCGACGGCGTCTACGGCGGCCAGGTGCCGATCATGGCCGAGAATGGCAAGGACGTCACGTTCGTGACCGCCGACGATCGCTACATCCGAGACTCGATCCTCCTGCCCAAGTCGCAGGTGGTGGCCGGCTACGACCCGGTCATGCCGCCCTACAAGGACGTCCTCAAGGAGGAGGAGCTGCTCCAGCTCATGGAATACATCAAGTCGATCGGGCGGAAGGAGGGCGTGCGATGAGCGTGATCCAGGAGCAGCAGTCCAGCGACCTGGTCGCGGAGACCTACCCGAAGCGGAACTACCTGACCAGCGAGACCTCGGTCAGTTCCTGGCTCCTGACGACCGATCACAAGCGGATCGGCCTGCTCTACATGTTCTCGATCACCGCCTTCTTCTTCATCGGCGGGATCGCCGCCACGCTGATGAGGCTGGAACTGGCGACGCCCCGGGGCGACCTCCTCCGGTCCGATATGTATAATCGGATGTTCACCCTACACGGGGTGATCATGGTGTTCTTCTTCATGATCCCGTCGATCCCGGCCACCCTGGGGAACTTCTTCCTGCCGATGATGATCGGGGCCCGCGACCTGGCGTTCCCCCGGCTCAACCTCCTGAGCTGGTACATCTACATCCTGGGCGGGATGTTCACGATCGCCGCGATCCTCTGGGGCGGCGTCGACACCGGCTGGACGTTTTACGCCCCGTACAGCTCGATGTACTCCAACAGCAACGTCCTCCTGACGGCGATGGGCGTCTTCATCGTGGGGTTCTCGTCGATCCTGACCGGCCTGAACTTCATCGTGACGGTGCACAGGATGCGGGCCCCGGGGATGACCTGGTTCCGGCTCCCGCTGTTCGTCTGGGCCGAGTACGCCACCAGCCTCATATTTGTCCTCGGGACGCCTGTCCTGGCGATCACCATCTTCCTGCTCGGGCTGGAGCGGGTGATGAAGGTCGGCATCTTCGACCCGGCGCTGGGAGGCGACCCGATCCTGTTCCAGCACCTGTTCTGGTTCTACTCGCACCCGGCGGTTTACATCATGATCATCCCCGGCTTCGGGGTGATCAGCGAGATCATCCCCTGCTTCTCGCGGCGGAAGATCTTCGGCTATCGGTTCATGGCCATGGCCATCATGGCCATCACGCTCCTCAGCTTCTTCGTCTGGGGCCACCACATGTTCGTGAGCGGCCAGTCGATGTACGCCGGGATCATGTTCTCGTTCATCAGCTTCCTGATCGGTGTCCCCACGGGGATCAAGGTCTTCAACTGGACCGCCACCCTCTACAAGGGCTCGATCTCGGCCGACACGCCGATGCTCTACGCCCTGGGTTTCATGGGAATGTTCGTCATCGGCGGGTTGACCGGGCTGATGCTCGCAACCCTGGCGATCGACGTCCATGTGCATGACACCTACTTCGTCGTGGCCCACTTCCACTACATCATGGTAGGTAGCACGGTGATGGCCTACCTCGGCGGGATCCATTTCTGGTGGCCCAAGATGACCGGCCGAATGTATCCCGAGATCTGGGGCAAGCTCTCGGCCCTCCTGATCTTCGTCGGGTTCAACCTGACCTTCTTCCCGCAGTTCGTCCTGGGATACCTGGGGATGCCCCGCCGGTACCACGAGTATCCGGCCGAGTTCCAGGTGCTCAACGTCCTGTCGTCGGCCGGCGCCTCGATCCTCGCCGTCGGCTACCTCCTGCCGTTGATCTACCTCCCCCTGTCTCTGAAGTTCGCGGCGCTGTCCGGCCCGAACCCCTGGAAGGCCACGGGCCTGGAGTGGACGACCCCGTCGCCCCCGACGACCCACAACTTCGAGGAGACGCCGATCGTGACCGAAGACCCCTACGAGTACGAGATCCAGGAGGGTCCGAGTGTCTAACGCCGCAGCACCCGCCCTGCTGTCGCACTTCGACGACTTGCAGCAGCAGGACGACACCACCAAGCTGGGGATGTGGGCCTTCCTCGCCACCGAGGTCATGTTCTTCGGCGGCATGTTCATGGCCTACATCCTCTTCCGCAGGGCCAGTTACGCCGACTTCGCGGTGGCCAGCAACCTCCTGATCATGCCCGCCGGCGCGATCAACACCGCGGTCTTGCTCATCAGCAGCCTGACGATGGCCCTGGCCGTCGACTTCGCCAAGCTCGGCAAGATCAGGCCCCTGCTCCAGTGCCTCGTCATCACCATGGTCCTGGGGTCGATCTTCCTCGGGGTCAAGGCGTTCGAGTATTACACCGACTACGTGGAGCACCTGATCCCCGGCCTCGGCTACGCCCCCGAGACCGCCCACCTCCACGGCGAGGATCCCAAGAAGGTCGAGATGTTCTTCGTCCTCTACTTCGCCATGACCGGGCTGCACGCCCTGCACATGGTGGTCGGGATCGCGACGCTGGGGACGCTGGCCTACATGATCCATCGCCGGCAGTTCGCCGACGGGACGACGGTCGAGGCCGTCGGGCTCTACTGGCACTTCGTCGACCTGGTCTGGGTGTTCCTGTTCCCGCTGTTGTACCTGATCGACATCAACCACGGGGCGTCGACGCATCCATGAAAACCGACGCGATCCACCTACATCACTCCCATCGGCCGCTGTACATCAAGGTCTTCTCGGCGTTGATGGTGCTGCTGGTGATCACCGTCGCCGCCGCGTACGCGCCGCTCGGCCAGCCGGCCAACCTGATCGTGGCCCTGACGATCGCCGTGATCAAGGCGTCCCTGATCGTGGGGTTCTTCATGCACATCCGCGACAGCGACCGGGTAACCTGGATGGTCGCCGCCTCGGCGTTCGTCTGGATGACGATCATGATCGCCCTGATGCTCGCCGATTACGACACCCGGAACCTGCTCTCCATCCCCGGCAAATGAGGTCGGGCGGCCCATCGCGGCCGCCCGGGTGACCCCGACGTCCGCCGCTCCCGGGATATCCGGGCGCGGCGGACGTTCTTCGTCCCGCGAACGATCGCCGATCGGGCTTCAACGGGCCCTGGCCTGGGCCCGGTAGAAGTCGAGCCAGGCCTTGCCGTTGGCGGCGGTCAGGCCGTTGAAGACGGCGTCGATCTTGGCGGGCTCGGGCGAGCCCGCCTTCTCCCTGGCCACGCCCTGGTTCACCAGCCGCTCGGTCTCGCCCTTCCAGTTGCCGGTGGCCAGGCCGTTGGCCAGCGCCGAGTAATACCAGACCCGGGCGTCATCGGGATGGGTGGCCTGGAGCTTGGTGAAGGCGGCCTTGGCCTCGGCATACTTCGCCTGCTTGAAGAGGTCGGCGGCCTGCTCCATCGCCCGGCCCTCGACGTTGACGTCCTCGGCCGGCGCCGGGTTCGGGTTCGGGTTCGGGTTCGGGTTCGACGCCTGGGCCGGGTTCGGGCCCGCCGCCGGCCGGGCCGACGCGGGCCGATTCGCCGCGGCCTTGGCGGCTTCGACCTCCGCGGCAAGTTCGCCGATCCGCTTGTCCATGGCGTCGACCCGGGGTGCGATCGTCAACCCTTCGCCCTTGCTGACGGTGTCGAGCTTCTGGTTGAGCGAGTCGAGCCGGGCGGGGAAGTCGGCGACCGTCTTGGACAGGTCGTCGAGCTTGTCCCGGATCGACTTGACCTCGGGCGCCGGGGCCGACTGGGCGGGCATGGCGTCGACCTTCCGGGTCAGGTCGGCGAGCGTGGCCTTGACCTGATCGACGTCGGTGGCGACGGCCTTGACCTCCTCGGGCGTGACCGCCGGGTGATCGTGCACGCCCACGGCCTTCTCGTCCTTGGCCTGCTTCATGTAGATGTAACCGGTCCCGAGGAGCGAGCCGACCAGCAGCAGGAAGTTGATCCCGACCATCGTCGAGAGTCGCCGGTGCGGCGACCCAAGATCCGGGTCGTCGGGGGGGACCGGGGGGACGGGGACCTGCAGCAATCCGCCGGTCCGCCGCGGCGCGACATCCTCGAACGGCTCCGCGGATGCGGTGTCCGACCTCATCGGCTGCTCGGGGTCTCTGATCGGTTCGGGGGATTCGGTTCCGTGCGACATGGGTCACCTGATCTCTGGTGGGTGGGACGGCCGGGCCAGGCAGGCCATTATAGGGGCGGCGAGGCCCGACCAAGTAACAGATTCACGCACAATCCCGCCGTTGGCGGCGATCGATGGGCGTCATCGGGTCCCGGCGGGCGGCGGACCCGGCGACGGCGGGGGCCGGCCGATCGCCCTGCACCTTGCGAAGGCCCCACCGTGACCCGACCGTCATCGACCGCCCCGGGCATCTCTCCATCGCCACCCGTCGCGGGCCGCGGCCACTCCTCGCGGGGCAACGTCCCTGGGCCCCTATGGGCCGGTCGAGGCGGGGGGGCGGGCCCGGAGCATCGGGAGCGGGACATAAAAGATCTTGTATCGTCGGCCGTCGGAATAGGGCCGGCCGGCGGGGTCTTCGACGAGGACCGTCGCCCGCTTGGTGATCCGGTTGACCCGCCCCACGCGGGTCGTCCCGTCGTGCTCGAAGGCGACGAGATCGCCCTGGCGGATCTCGTGGGCCCGGGCCGCGACCTCGCGCGGGGTGACCAGCTCGTGGACGAAGGCGGAGTGCCCGAAGATGTCGCGCGCGAGCCCCTGGAACGGGTCGGCGGCGCAGCTCGACTTCCCCGACGCCAGGAACTCGGCGAGGTGGAGCAGCTCGTGCTCGAAGATCCGCTGGAGCGCCTCCAGCCGGTCCCGGCAGGCCAGGCCGCCCACCGTGACGACCCGGTCGACGTCGCGGAAGGTCTGGAACAGGAGGAAGGCCGAGACCGCGATCTCGTACTCGACCCGGCCCGATGCCCGGGGCCGGCGGACGATGGTCTTGCCGGCCGCGTTGGTCATCCGGTCGGAGAGCCGGAACCCGACCTCTCCGGCCCCGTCCTCGCGGAGCATGGCGCCGAGCAGTCCGCCGAAGGACCCGGCGTCATAGAGGTCGAACAGGAGCCGGAGGTCGGCGACGCCGAGGGCGTCGAAGTTGCCCGACCGGACGTGCTCCGAGCGGTCGAGCACGCCCCGGTAGACCCGCCCGCGGAGGGCCTCGACCTCGGCCGGGTCGTGGCGGATGGCCCGGAGCCGCTCCATCCGGTCGCCGATCACGGGGCCGGGACGAACTGGACGGCGTCGGCGATCACGTGGCCGTCGGTCCCCTCGGTGCCGACCTCCACCCATCCCGTATCGCCCGCGTCGAAGGCGTATACGCCGAGGACGATCGGCGCCCCGCCCGCCGAAGGCCGGCGCTGGTCGACGCGGATGGTCCGCTCGCCGTCGGCCGACCGGATCATCACGGGCGTGTTGGTCGCCCGGTTCGGGTTGGGCGTCGAGAACAGCCGGACCTCGTACCGGCCCGCCCTGGGGAGATCCGGGGCGAACCGGATCCGGGCCTTCCCGCCGCCCCGGCCGCCGTCGTGGAGGTAGCCCTCGCCGACGAACGGCCCGACCGCGGTCGACGCCTCCCAGTCGCCCGACCTCGTCGCCCGGGCGTCGTCGACCACCACCCCGCCCAGCCCGGCCGGGTCGAGCCGCCGGGCCCCGGCGGCGTCCGCCCCCGGCAGCTCCTCGGGCGAGAGCACGGCGCCCTGCCCGGCCAGCTTCGAGCAGAGCCGCTCGAACGGGATGGCCTGCACCGGCACCCCCTCGTCGACCGCGAGCGCCGCCGCGACCCCGCAGGCCTGGCCGAGGATCATGTAGACCGGCTCCATCCGGATCGTCCCGTAGGCGACGTGCGAGGCCGAGACGCAGACCGGGACCAGCAGATTCGGGCACTCCGATGGCAGGGGGGTCAGGCTCCGGTAGGGGATCGCGTAGGGGCGGACGCGGACCTGGAAATCGCCCTCGTTCAGGGCCGACCCGTCCGCCCGGACGATCCGCCGGACGTGGTGCGAGTCGGTGTTGTACGACCCCAGGCCGACCGAGTCGACCTTGATCCGGTCGTCCATGATGTCGGCCTGGGTCATGACGTAGGCGCCGAGCATCCGGCGGGCCTCCCGGACGTAGAGCTGGTGGGGCCAGCGGTCGGTGTCGACGAACTCGTCCCGGGCCAGGCCCCAGCGGGCCATCTCGTCGTGGAGGGGCCCGGGGACCCGGGGATCGTTGGCGAGGAAGTAGAGGAACCCCTGCCCATAGGCCACGTGGTCGTCACGGATCGCCCGGCGTCGGGCGTCGTCGGCCTCGGGGTAGTCGCGGTTCCCGCCGATGTGGTCGGTCGAGAAGGGGCCGTTGTTGTTGGTGTCGGTCTTGCCGTTGGGCATCCGGACCGGGTTCATGAGCTGGCCGACCTTGAGGTCGGGCTTGATCGCCAGGTATCGGGCGAGGAGCTCGAATCGGGCGGGATCGTAGCCGGCCGGCCTGGGGAACGGGGACCGGTTGTCGGGGCGGTCGGTCATGCAGAGCCGGAAGTTGTACGCCTGGGTCTCGCCGTCGCCCGATCCGGCGACGCCCACCTCGCCGGCCTGGACGCCGGGCAGGCGATTGCCCGCGGCATCGAGGGCCGGCACGGCGACGGGCCACTGGTGCGCGGGGCTCTGCGCCTGGACCCCGGCGATCGACTCGCCGTACTGGTCGCGCCCTTCCCGGCCGACGGCATACTTCACCCCGGCCCGGGCCATGAGGTCGCCCTCGTAGCTCGCGTCGACGAACACTTTCCCGATGAAGACGTCGCCCCGGGCCGTGGCGATCGAAACGATCCGGGGGCCGTCCTTCTCGACCCGGCCGAGCGGCGAGTCGAAGACGACCCCCACCCTGGCCTCGTCGAGCATCGCGCGGAAGACCCGATCGGCGACATGGGGCTCGAACCGGAAGCCGTCCGAGCAATCCTCGACCTGGGGCGATCCGGCGCCGTAAGTCGCGACGTAGTGGCGGTGGACCCGGCGGAAGAATTCGCGGGAGACGCCGCCGACCGCCGATCGGTTGCCGGCGTCGGTGGCGCCGAGGCCGCCGGAGACCATCCCGCCGACGTGCCGGCCGGGTTCGACGATCACCGCCGACTTTCCCTCCCGCGCCGCCGAGACCGCCGCGACGACTCCCCCCGCCGATGCCCCGTAGACCACGACATCGGCCCGGAGCGGCTCGGCCGATCGGGCCGGCCCGGCGGCGATCAGGGCCAGGCCGACAAGGGACGGCCATCCGGGGCGATTCATGGGCGATCCTCCCGATCCGCCGATCCGGGACGTCCGGAACGGGGACCGTCATTAGACCGCCCGCTCCGGCACCCGGCAAGCCCCGGATGCCGGCCGACCCGCCCCGGGACCGGTCGCGGGCGGTATGATGTTTCCGGTCAACTTCCCGATGGCAAAAGCCAGCATCTACCGGAAGGCAGAGGTATCGCCGTGAGCAAACCCGTGCCCGAGCCCGTCCCCCCGGGGCGCATCCATGAGCTGGCGTCGGCCGTCGTCCAGGCCGACCGCTTCCCGCACCTGGCATCAATCGACGGCGACAGCCCCCGGGTCCGACCGGTGTCGCCGGTCCGGACCGACGGCTTCACGGTCTACGTCGCCAACCTCCGGGGGTACCACAAGACGGCCGAGATCGCCGCCAACCCGAACGTCGAGCTCTGCTACCTCGACGACCATCACGACCAGGTCCGAATCTCGGGCATCGCCGAGGTCGTGACCGATCGGGATTTGCTCGGGGAGATCTGGGACGCCAACCCCTTGCTCCGCAACTACCTGGGGTCGATCGACAACCCCGACCTCGTGGTCTATCGGATCACGCCGTCTCGGGTCCGGTACATGAAAGAATGGGCGCTCGAATACCAC
>JAABUK010003071.1_pt1 | contig 28720 bp, 30 predicted proteins | sample 5559141 | NCBI WGS metagenome assembly JAABUK01 (sample SAMN10711869, study PRJNA513367) | rock metagenome | isolation source: Antarctica rocks | place: Antarctica: Victoria Land, Pudding Butte nord | collected 2016-01-03
GTCACGCCCGCCCGCCCCCCCCCGAAAAATCACAACATATTGGCAAAGTCAAAGCGTTCCGAAACCTGCGAGCACCGAGGAGACGGCAATATGAGACACAAAATCAAGGGTTGGATGGTAAGCTGTCGAGCGAGGTCTATCACGGCAGTCAATGAAGTATCGCTCCGCTGGACGATGCAAGGTTGTCATCAGATCGAGGCCAACTCTCACTCTAGGCCTATATCCACGTAAGTAACCACGGCTTCTCAGTCACAGCGCTCAGCACAGCCTTTGTAAGCGGCGGATCTCGGCCTAAGCCTCTTTCGGCTAATGTGCGGCTAAGCTTAGCAAAGTCAGTTCTTCAACAGCAAAGGGGGCTTGTTTCTGGGGCTACTTCGTCTGTCCTACTCTACACCTTGCCTTACACTGGAGATCCCATCATCCCTACACCGTTCTCGAACACGACGAGTCGGCCCGTGGGACCTTGAAATTTTGCGTGAAGATCCATTTCGAAGTTGGAAAGCACTTCACGATAAGACGGTATCATTTATCATCGTGATTGGGGCTCAGGGCACAGCGCGAAGGATGCTGTCTGATAGTCTCTCGGAATACGGGTCTTGGACCGACCTAAGGCTTGTTGAATGCAGATCTCTTACTCGCTGGGGGACAACATATGCACGCATATATATATATATGTCCCTCATTATTTGTTATCTCCTCATACTTCCCAAGTCCATTTCCATACCACTTGAAAACATCCATTCAAGTCATTGAAATCAACCGTTATCTCACTTCCCTGTCATATCCTTTTCCAGAGTCTCTGAACCTCAACATGACAATCAAAAGGCGATGCCTTCCTGGGACGGGACGACCACGGATGGTCCAGGCCGGCCATCAAGCTATGCCCTGGGCAATGGACAATGTGCAGATTCGAGGGCCCCCATATCCGCTGTCAGCAACTGGGAACACAATGACTCCTCCGGAACCGAAAGGCCGAGCCGAGCACCATTCAGACCCCTTGGTGCACCTAGAAGCACAACTAAGCGGCGACGACGACTGGAATTCGGATCCAGCCCACCGACCAGCCAATCATCCACTTCTTCAACAACGAGCCTGAGCGCGCTGGCATCTCCCCTGAACACGCCGCGGGGTTGTATGGAACCAAGCGATGCTTCCTCTGGGCTCGAACCACGGTAGAAGGGCTCGTCAGCCCGTCACGCGCCTCCGATACAGGCAGGCCAAGATTGGATCAACGCCTGGATGAATCTCGTCAGGGAGGAGGGGGGGGGGCCCAATCCGCCCGACTTCCTGGGCTCGCACTACTACAGGGATGCAGCGATCGGGTACGTACAGTCCATACATGTCAGACAGCCTGCGCCTCAGGGAGTCCATTGGCCTGGGTTCCGAGCCACTTTCCAGCCCATCCTCTTTCATATTTAGGCCCCCATCTCAGGGAGGCATTCTAGATAAGCTACTAGGCAGTTGATTCTGTCCATTCAACTCGATTCAATACAAAAGCATTTCTACCCGATTCCAGCTATTTTGCTTGACCAATACATCAGCGGCCACCCCCAAAGACCCCAATCGTCGTCTCCGAGTAATGCGTCCATAGCACGGGACTCCAATAAGCGTGCTCTGCTCGGGGCTTCAATAAGCTCGTGCACCTGGCCAACTGGATGGACGGAACGAGTTTGGATCCTTTTGGAGGATGCGCTGTGCTGTGCGGGTTGCAAGAGAGGCAGCTGGCCGGATTGGTTTTTTTCTGTTCAGCCCCAATGGCCACAGCCCATGGAAAAACCAGAGGGTCACTTTCACGGACGTTGATGGATAAGTAAGTGCATGGGGGGCGAATCAGCCCATGCATGGCATTTGTAGGCGGCTTGGTTATTAACTAGTGTAATCGATCATGGCTTCCAAAATGCCCCAATACCATTGCGATTTGATTAGGGGGTTCGAAATTTTAGGCCACCGCTTTCAGTCTTTGATCAAAAGACTAAGACTACGGTAGGAGGCATAAGTAATGTATGTGGGGCACTAGTAAAGTCGAAGAAAACGCTTAGCTTACAGATATCCCTGCTGCCCTTGTACGATATCCCTGTTGCTATTCTAGGTATTCCTTTCTACTAGATACTAAACAGGCAAGGTCTGGATTAGGCGCTTTGTGGTGTTGTATCTTTACATAGCGTTACTAAAGTGGACCTACATTACTTATGCCTGGTACCGTAGTAAGCACTGACCCAGAAAGATGACCAGGGGGGACCGCAAACGCTAACTAGGCCGATTTAGGAAACCCCTTTCTACGGCGGCCTGGCAATCAGTTCAAGTTTAGATCAGATTATAAGACCGCTGCCACTTCAAGATACGCGTTGTCACCCCCCCCCGAAGCCACTCAACTGTTCGAGCAAGCGTCAGCGCGTTTCTTCGCCTTTTGTCTGGGAGACCAGTGCAGTACCACCACTGTCCAGATGTAAGCCATAGTTTATCCGCTTTTGATTATATCTATTAGTTTAAGAGTGGGAGTGAAGTGATTTGCCTTTTTGAGAGCAAGGAAGCCGTTCTGCAGGAACTCTTTGATTTCGCCCCATGGGATATCATTGTCCAGAAAAAGCCCCCAGATTCTTATCATAAATACAAGTCTATTAAAGTACACAGATGTACGACAGAAGCGGAGGCGACACAGGAAAGACAAGTTTCGCGACATGAATATCTGTGCGAGAGGATGTTTGCCATCTCAGTAACTTAGATCTTGTGCCACATACACAAATGAAGTTTACCGCACAATGAAACCAGTAGAGGTTCATCTCCTAGTTAGTGATCTATCAAAGAAGTTAGCTGGTAACCTCAGATTGCTAGAGTTGAACCTAAATTACTGACCTCGATGAGCGCTGGGCCAGCGGCTGTGGTATCATCGGTGACAGTCGTGTTGCATCCGGTGAGCACTGCGTATGACTGGCCGCTGAAGCCAGTAGGGATAGTAACTGAGTAACCACCATTGACTGGCGTGGCGGGGACAAAGGTAGGGCCAGTAACGGCGATGAAGGCAGCGTACACCGCGGTGGAGTCACTGACAGGCTTGAGAGTGTAACCAGGGGTCAACAGGGTGACGGTGCTGCCAGCGGTGATTGGCTGAGGGGTGCTGGGGTCAAGGGTGAGGGTTGGGAAGGCCTTGACGGGGAGTTTGGGATTGTCCGCGGGACAAGATTGGATGAACGCGGCAGCCAGAGTGTAGACCTCGTCGATGGAGAGAGGAGCGTCAAAGGGCTGCGGAAATGGTGATTCCGAGAGAGCGGCACGAAGGTATGACGAGTGGCGAGCCTCGACAGTGAGGATGGAGCCGGCCGCGGTAAGGTAGTCCTTGCTCATGATGTCGGCAGCGGCACCGAGGTACGCGGAGACACCAACGCCTTCTAAAACTGAGGCAGTGGCCACGAACATTTTGACATCGGTGATGCCAAAGGCGTACGTGCACTCTTTGACGGGAGTAGCACCGGCAGCTATATAAACCGATGTTCAGCATTGAAGTTTACCAAGAAAATCTTTCAACGAACGTCTTCGAATGGATTGGTCGTACCTTTGAGGGCCGTGGTCAAGAAGCTAACATGGATGGTCTCGTCGCTGGAGACGGTCTTCAAGTTATTGTAGAAATCCTCGTCGAAGCCAGCGTCGGCGAACTGCTGCATCGTGAAGTTGGCGAGACCTTCGCGGTAGAACTTGTCCTCGAGGTGCTCAAGTGTGAGGGCATAGTTGAGAATATCGGCTGATGGGACATGTTAGACATGGCCTTTTTGCATCTCGACCGGGAAGGACTTACCATCAGTGATAGCAGGTGCCTGTCTCGCGACGAGAGGGGCAGCACTGACCACAGCGGCCACAGCAGACAGAGCGATGAGAGATTGCGAGACCTTCATCCTGACTTTGCCTTGATGGTACAGAGAAGGGGGAGTGTCGACGACGAGTAACACGACAGCGAGTAATGTGAATGCAGACGAGAGACTTGGGTTGAGAGGGGAAGACTGGCAGAAAGATGGGAGTGACTGCCATTTTATGCGATGAGCTGAGAGACGCCAAACCAATACTTGATATTGGCCGGCCTACCTACTGAGGGTTGGAATTCTACCGTGTGATTTCAGGTTCGATTGCACGTAATCTAACTTGCCGAGCTAGGGCAAGGCGCCATAATGCATCCGGTGGAAAGGTGCAGTGTGATTGGTGTGATGAAATTACTCCATGCCTCAACGGGCATTCTTCCAGGATCGGACCACTAGCTAAGCGTGGGCGTTCTCAATGGGGAAATTGGAATGGTCGGACCCCGGAGAGCAACATCTGCTGTGGCCAAGTTTGTGATGTTGTTGTTGTTGTTGATGTTGTTCAGGGGCAACTAGTAATATCAAGCCTCCTGAGCATGGCAATACTAATTACCACAAGGAGGTGGTAATGTCGCCAGCCCCGAGCTAGCTATGCCGCTATAAGAAGTCGCTCTCCTCTTCCCAGTGCCCATCCAATGCAATATAGTATTGTTCCTGCACGTCCATAACAGCGATCACCAACACTCGTTCAACATCCGTTCTCTCCATCAGACCCTCACAATGAAGTACCTTCACCTTGCCATCGCCATGGCCGGTAAGCCCTTCCAGACCGCATCATCTCTTCCGTAGAGTGCATTATCATCACTGACCTTTCTTTTCCGCAGCCCTCCAGTCTTACACCTGCGCCGCGGGCAGCACACCGTTGAACGGCAGCACCGTCGTCTGCGAGTCCTGCCCCTCAACCACCGCCGCGCCACAAACCGTCACTCGCTCGTCGGCACCCAAGACCTCTGCCTCCGCGCCAGCCTTCACCGTGATCCCCAACACCAATGCCACAAGCACCACCGTTCCCTTCACCGGCGCGGGAAGCCAGATGGCTGCCGGAAGTCTGAGCGGCGTCCTGGGCATCGCGATCGCGTTTGTCTACGCTGCGTTGTAGCCTTATTTCTTCAATTGGCCAGGCGGGGCGCCAAGGGTCGTGGAATGAGGGCGCGGACGATGATGTGGGGGGAGTGGCTGTTGCTGCTCGGTAAACCATTATTTCTGCAGTGGATGGCTTTAATCCGAGGTACTACGGCAGGCGTCGTGGGACGTTTATTTGATACCTTCCCGCCCATGTAGGAGGATAGCATCTCTGTCCAAGCGAGGATGTGAGCCACGGGCTTTGTTTCTGGTAGCTCTCTTAACGCAATCGGAAAGTGTTAAAACAATGCTCGCTGAAATGGAGGACTTCCTTACCTCACCATGCGTAGGCTTCATTATTGAACGGCCGACTCGGTTGAGCCAGCCCAGCCAACGGAGCAGGGGCACTGCTGGTCCGAAGACGGGACTGTGTACATCCGACGTGGACCTTCCACATCGGGGCATGCAGACTCGTAGCTCGGCGCTTGCCAGCGCTAGTACAGCCCTAGGATCCATTGAAATTGCAGACGCTTACTTGGCATGGTTGCATAAGGCTGAGACTGCGGGTGTGCAATCTGAGCAATTTCCGGCTTCCCTTTTTGGCCCCACTCTCTTCATATCTAGCTTCATTCAAGAGCAACTCTCCACAGATTCTAGGCAGTTGATTCTATCAATCCAAGTCGATTCCACCAGCATTTCTAGCTAATTCGAGCTGTTCTCGCTGTTTGCTTGACACAATCTGTTTTCCTACCAGTTTGCTCGTGCTGAGCTACGATTACTTCCGCCTGGAAGCCGAAGAAGGCAATTCGACGTCAGGGTCCTGCCCAGATTGGGGATGACGATGGGCGATCGACCGGAACCGCCAGAAGCCGGGCGGCGCTAGCGGGCTCAATGCGGATTGGCGGAGAAGGAGAGGATGTCCCAACGGGGAAGGCACGCCATCTCACCCCTGCCTTCCTGCTGTAGGTCCTCCTTGGCGGCTTCCTCAGCCGAGGCCCGTTTTCTTCCTCCTTGCTCGTTTGCGCATTGCCAACCCTCGGCCGCGAATCGAGAATTGCTGCAGCTCTGATGATAAACTGGAACAGCTCCTATGGGCCAGAAGCAGTCAACCAAAGAAAGCTGATATTGAAATGTAGCTGAACTTCTGAAGATTCTAGAGATGTAGATTAGGTTCCTTCTCGAAGTATTTCGATTGAGTAATTATCTTACACATTACTTATTCTACAGGCTTCTATTACTTTAAAATCCAGTTTCGTACGGAATTAGGATGACCAGATTCCCGGCTATCAATTAATCTAGATTCTATAATTAAATCTGCTCATATTGAAGCACTTGATGTTGATAGTCAGAACAGCAGCAATTCTCAGCTTACCGCCAAGGATTCGCAACACTTCTGCCACAGGCAATACGCAGAGGAGATACAAGGATTCGGAGATAATCTGTGGCTTACACCAGCGCTGCATGATGGATGCATCAAGAGACGCTGCTATCCTTACTTCCGATGCATTCATGAATTCGTATCGCGAGTCGGTCAACTTCAAGATGACCGCAGTGATCTTGACGCGTCGACCGACGCGACGTGGAAAACGACGTGCCAAAAAATCTGACAATCCATCTCCTCTCCACCAGCAACATGAATTCGTATGAATTACAGAGGCTCGAAAACATCAAGCACAACCAGCAGTGACCGAAGGATCTCAACGTAGACCGATCTCTTCGTGGTGTCGATACGGAGAAGAAGCCTGTAGCGAAGCGGAAAAAGCTTGAGGGCGCACCGTCGCGAACGTCCGCTCGGATTGCGTTGTCGAGTAAGCCTTGCTACAAAGATGATGCTGGCGTAAAGAACCGGACATGCACGCGTGTGCAGCTAGAGAAGATCTCTGTCTCGCGTGAGGTTCCTTCCGTTGTCTCCAACTCGAGATAGAGTCAATTCGCACGGGCTGGACAGAGTGGAAGCCCTGCGTTTGTACCAAGTCCCAGTAGAAGTCATCCGAGAGGGATGCTTTGGCGGCGCATACTTCCTCCTGGTATCACGATTGAAGACGACTACAGGGAGCTACCACGGTCGTGGATTAATGGCCTTGGCGTTTCCATATATCTCACGTCGCCGACCTACAATCTGTTGTAGGTCCTCCTTGGCGGCTTACTCAGCACAGGCCTATTTAGCTTCTGCAGAGTTCTCGTAGCTAGCTTCCTTCATACACTCCATACACTCATTCATCACAATCCTAAAGTCAACAAATCCAAGGTCGCATGCCGCCAAACCGTTAAAGAGTGGGAGGCTGCAGGCTGGATCGATCGTGACTACGATGTACGAGGCTGGTTTGAGTGGTACACACGTTTCTGTCGAGGCCGCCGATGTGAGCATGACGACAGACAGGTTTCGAGACGGAGGAAATGTGTCGGAGATACTCGACGCTGGAGAAGAATGCTCCTAAAGAAATAGGTGGCATTATGTGTGCAAGAAGTCCTTAACGGTGGAGCAGATGAAGATGCGCCTGAAGTCAGTCCGGTAATGCACCAGACGTGCCATCATTGGGTCTTTGAAGTCAGGCAGAATGTTCTGGATGAATACAAGTCGCGTGGACGATGAAAACGGCTGGGCCAGAATTCCCACACTTCCCTGGTCCCGCACAACGACTTCTGGCGCCTGCCAGGACCATTTACGACTTGTTGGGTTTATATCCGAAGCCCCAAGCTTGAAGGTCATCCTCTGGCGATGACTTTCGTTCAATGGAACGCTGGCCTGTGAAAATGCTCATCTGAAAGACTTCTTGTACGAACAACCGAATATCAGAAAGGGTGCACTAGTGCGTATGGACGAGGAATATGACATACTATCTATACCCACCTTCGAGAAACTGAGAATACTTTACCATAATCAGACACTGAAGACGACTTTTTGTTTGCAAGGCGCCATGTTCCTTCGAGTGGTGATTTACAACTTCAAGGTCCTCGGGTCCTAGATTGAAAAGGTGCTCCGAATTATAACCTCATCTACAATCTGTTTCAAATTCAAATATCACATTCTGTCTCTTAGCGGAGTCTTCACTGCTAGAGGAACGAGAGCGTCCTCCATTGCATGATGTTTGTTGAAAGCGTCAAAGCACGCACACAGTAAAATTCCCTCATTATCAAATGTCTTACGCAGGAATCTTAACAATCTCTTAAGTCACTCCTCTAAGACGGTCTGCTTGATAAGCTCAGGATGGAGTTCAGACGTGGATCTTCTTCCTGGCGGCATGGTGCAGGAAACCTCGATCGGATGGAGCAAAGTGCATGTTCATCCACAGCAGTGAATCACACCGCCAGAATATCACGGAAGGTGTCTCTTCGCCACAAATTAGTTGGCGTTCTACACAAAACCCGACCAGAGAGGTCGGCCATGGCTCTCACTGCCGCATTCTTCCAGCAAATTCTTTGCTGGTCCGCCAAACCTCAACAGCTCCTGTCATCCACAACTAATTCTCTGCAGGGGCATGCTCATGACCTTCGGCGCTGTCTTCACTTATTACGCTAACCATCTTCTCGCCCATGTCTCAACTCTGAAACTCTGTCTCATAGGCTCAATCCCTCCTTTCCTGGCTCTTTCCTGCTCTATCCTCTGGGGCCGCCTCTTTGACTCTGGATACCATCTTCCCATCAACGCTATTGGAGCCGTCTTCTCGACTGCCGCGCTCGTCGCGTTGATGTTTACAGGTGGAGATGGGACGTATGGCTCAGGAAGCTACACCGGCGTACTCCTCTCGACTTTTCCCATCGGACTTGGACAGAGCTGCTACTTCGTCACGTTCAGCCATGTGGCCAAGACATGGTTCCCGCACTGCAAAGGGCTAGCGATCGGCATTGGAGCAAGTGGTGCAGCAGTTGGTAAGAATGGCCTCTCCGTCACACGCAAACAGCGCTGATGGGCGCTTGATAGGCGGTAGCATAATGCCACTAATCTTCAAATTTTGGGCCTCCCACTCCGGCTTCGAAGCAGGTATTGGCGTCCTAGCAGCCCTGAATGGCGCCCTCGCCCTCTTTATTACTTCCTACGCCCAAGCCGGGCCGAGCTTCAAACCACGAAAGTTAGGAAAATGCTTCGAACTCGAAACTTGGATTCCGCGTGCAGCTTTCAGGTCGAGGTCCTACCGCGCTCATGTCGTTGCGATGTGCTTCGTCTATTTCAGCATTTTGAGCGTCCCATTCTTCTTGGAGAAATGGGCGGAGGCGAATGATATTGGGATCATGGAGGATGCAAAGAATGGAACCTGAGTCTTGAAACTGACGGGGAAGGACGATATCTACCTAGTGTCGACGTTCAATGCGTTCCAGGTCGGCTTTGCGGGTCTTTGTTAACCGACAGGTACGTCTGAATATCAGCCTCGGCTCCAATTGCTCAAGTCAGCTGACGCCTCCCAGCATCAGTGCACGCAAACTCCACGCTCTCTCCTGCACGTTCTCTTCTTTCTTCATCGCCCTCTTCTGGTTCACTCCCGGCAATTACGCGATGGCAATGCTCTTCTGCGGTCTCTTAGGCCAAGCTACGGGACTCCAAGTCTCACTTCCTGTCAACGACATACAGGATATCCTCGGACCTACGCGAGGGGAAAGATTTGGACAGTACACGGGGATGACTTATCTATTGGCGAGTCCGTTCATTCTAGCAGGCCCGATGATCACGGGGTTATTGGTTGATCGCTTTGGTATCAACGTAGTGGCATACTGGGCTATTGCCGGTTTCTGTGGTAGCGCCGTGTTCTTGATGGTCAGCTTGAGGGCCGATGATGTGGAAAGGATTGATGAAGATGCAGGGAGGAGAAGGAATTGATGCTTGCCTGGTGAGCTGTTTGATTGGGATGTTGGTAGAGAGAACATGCGAGGGACTCTGGGCTATTCCGTGTTTCCTTGTTCCATATTGGTGCCGAGACAAATTAGGCTGCACTATTCGATATGTCGGTGTGTGGATTTGCCAACGGGTTGGTAGAACCTCTTCCCGCTTCCACCAATGGCACTTGACGGAATATCATACGCTCCTTCGAAACACGAAGGTGGTCCTCGAAAATGCTCCCATACCGGTGGAAATGTTCCCCTTGCTGCAGGATACGTACTGCCCGTATCAAAGAGTTCTTCGTTCAAATGGAGTGGTAGGTTTCTTTCCGTTGAGCCGACACGACAGGAACAGCGAACGATACCTGGGGGGGGGGGGGAGATTAAAACTGCTGCCTAGTGAAGCACACCTGGACTGTACTTCAGCTACAGTATCCATGAATCAAGCAAGTATCGGTTTCTGTTCCCTGTCGATAGTTGCCAATCAGAGAGGTTATGCGTCTTGAAGGAAGCGAAATACGACAGCGCTGAGGTGCCAAGCTTCTATCCACGATGCTGATTTAGATTTAATGACTCCACAGCACGGCAGAAGGTACCTTATCTTTCTGGTGCAGAGATCCAGCATAATATGCGTCGTCATCGATTTGGCAAGCCACAACCCTCGTACTCGTCTAATGTGCGGTCGAACCGTTGGGCTTCATGCACAGTCCTTGTCCAGTCGTGTTTTGGCAGCTCCCAGATAATCGTCCGCGTATGCGCATGGTGTGAAGCTGAGATCCCTCACCTCGAACGATCAGGCAGACTTCAGCCTCTCTCATACAAGATCAATTGATCTTCATTTCTCTCCGCACCACCTCTATCTTTCTTTCGTTCATTGTTGTCTATCTTGGTTAGACTTACTGAAGTGCATAGGTTTTCAACCTCCTCCACTTAGATCCGATCAAAGTTTGCTTCCGCCATGTCCACCTATCAGTGTACCCTTGACACTTGTCGCCTCGAAGATTCCATATACAACTATCAACCTTCTCTGGCAGCTAATGCCTCCTTCCTCGCATTCTTCGCCATCACGGGCGTCCTTCACATCGTTCAAGGCATCATTACAAAAAAGAGGGCTTTCTGGATCGCAGTAGCTTTAGGATGCGCAGCCGAAGTCGTCGGATATGCCGGCCGCATCATATCACATTCGAACCCATTCGATCAGAATGGCTTCTTGATTCAGATATGCTGTTTGACAATTGCGCCTGCTTTTTTTGCGGCGGGCATCTACTTCACCCTCGGCGATATCGTCAAGGTCATCTCTGTCCGCTCAAGCAGGATCAAGCCAAGCGGCTATGCGGCCATCTTTATACCATGCGATGTTGTCAGCTTGATCTTACAGGGGACCGGTGGAGGCCTGGCCAGTGTGAGAAGTCAGAACAACGAAGATCCGGCTATAGGGACGCATATCATGGTTGCAGGGTTGAGCTTTCAGGTTGCAAGTATGGCCTTCTTCATCGTGCTCGCCCTAGAATACGCATGGAGGGTACGACGAACGGAGAAGGATAGACCCCGATTTCCAGTTTCGAAGACCAAGCTACAATTGTTTATCGTCTTTTTCTCGCTGGCCGTGATTTGCGTATTCATTCGGTGCATTTATCGTGTTATCGAGCTGAGCGAGGGATGGGGTGGCGCTTTGATCAAGGACGAGACAACTTTCATTGTTCTTGAAGGAGTGTAAGTGCCCATCATCTCGCCACTATAAGTACTATACTGACGCATTCTAGGATGGTACTTGTTGCAGTCTACTCTTTACATATCGGACACCCTGGGTTCCTGGGTCAAGGCAATACAGAATCTTCTCCCGCCATGGTTGAAGAAGCGAAGAGGTGATCCCGATACTTCACTGATTACCCTTGGGTACCATAGCGCAGAGTTTTCATTCGACAGTCTCTTCAAATATAAATGATGTCGCACGCACCTCATACTCTACAGCCTCAGAGCTCTCGTGCACTAATGACTGGCGCTCATCTTTTCTGAGCATACTACAGCTCCACCTCATACAAGCATCCATTACCAGGGTATTTTCGTTCCCTGCTGATGAAAGCCAAAGAGTTCCTTTCAACAACACCACACGCCCCTCCCCCCCCCCCAACCTACTCTCTCCTTCCATGCACGATCTCCAGATATGACAAATGGCCCTTTAGTGATTACAATACACTCTCCATCCCTGTCGACACTAACCGATCGATACCCAGTCTGTGCACACCAGCACACTCGGGTGCCAAAAAAAACCCCCCTGACAGGGCAAAATGAGAGATCTGTATGCCCAAACAGAAAATACGAAGCTCCAGATGCAAAACAGAGGACCTTACCGGATTAGCTCTGATCTCAACCATGTACGCATCTGCCGTAATTAAAGAATAATTAAACTCTACGATGATGGACCCCCGCGGGTAGGGGGGGGGGGGAATCCTGGGGGACGAAAAAAAAACATCCACGCAAAAGTCCAACGTTTTTCCCCCGTAGCAATATTGACTGGGCATAATTATTAGATGAACCCGGAACGACGTGGGAACACGCGCAAAGCATCCAAATTGCTTTGAATAATTGCCTAACTTGGTGCTTGAACCGTAAATTCCTCGGGTGAACGAACAAGGTTTCGTTTTTTTATTTCATTTTGTGCAACTTTTTCCCCCATACCCCCGGTTTGCTCGATGATTTACAGCCAGAGAACTTGGCTAGTTAGTTAGGGCTAGCCTAAGTTAATCCCCAACCAAAGGTTGGGTATCAGCAAGGAAAAGCGGCACTTCCATCTTCGGAAAAGAAGAGCCAAATCAAGGGTATCAAGTCCTCGAGTATCCCAAAAAAAACGCCCGCCCACCCTGCACATCCAAGCCGTTCCCCCCCCCCCCTCTCCTCCCTCTTCTTTTCTCTCTGCTTCCAAAACATCAACGAAATTAAACCTCGGTTTCAATCCCCGGCTCGCGATTATGATGCCCAAACAAACCGCCCACCCTCTCCTTACCCCTACTCGCCCTCCCGACCATCCAATCCACAGTCCTCACCCCCTTCCACTGCATCAGGCCCCGATGCCTCCGGTGCAGACTCTTATGATGGTCTTTATAATCCTGCAGTTGAGCTGAGGGCCCCCTCTTCCCATCCTCGGGGTCGTCATGTCCGCCTAGGACTTTCATGGCTTTCTTCTTAACGCCGGATGTGGCTTTATCGGCGGCGTTTTTGAGAGGGTTGGCGTCCGGGTCTGAGTCTGAGTCTGATGAGGAGGAAGACGAGTCGGATGTGTCGGTCTTTTGGCCTTCTTCAAGGTCGGGTTCATCTCCATTCTCGCCCTTCCCTTCTTTGTTATCATTCGCCGTGTCTAGAACTTCCATCACATCCTTCAGATCTGCCTCTTTCCCCCTCCGCGCAAGACCCTTGTGGAACCCGCTTAGCCCGCGCCAGAACTTCAGCGTTATGTTGAACTCGCCGAGTGGTTCCTCATTCTCGTCCATTCCGTCGTAACCGACGCAGGATTGGGCGCGTCTGATTCCGGCTTTACTTCCCTTCCATACCTGCATGGTGATGGTCTTTTCTTCTTCGTCAGTGATATCTTTGAGCCATAGGATGGCGAAGGCGGGCGTGCTGTCGGAGAGCATGGCAGATCTGTAGAATTCGACCATGAGGGGCGTGCTGTAGCGTTTCTTTACTGGAATGAAGATCGCGGTTTTGTGGTGCTTGGGTTTCCAAGTGCCCTTGTTTTCGTGGTCTGGGGCCATCTTGGCGCTGGCGATGGAGGTGTGGAATTTGATTTTGAGGGTTTTGAGCTCATCGGAGAGACGGTCGCCGGCTTTTACGTCGGTAAATTCGAGGGTGCCGTAGTCCCAGCCGAGGAGTTCGCGGGGTGCTTGGAGTTCGATGGAGCGGAATACAAGGCTGATTCGAGCACGGCCATAGCCGATACCGCCGACGAGGGGGAAAGTGTCGACGACCTGCGATCGCTTCTGAAAGAGATGGGACAGGGGCAAATAGACAATGCCGAGGAGCGGATCGTTTTCGTGGACACGGGAGTCTCGAATACTGATCATGACTTCTGTTGAGTGCCAATCTCGAACGAAGCGTTCACAGCCGGCGTTGAAGAATGGTTTAGAGTTCTTTGGTTTTGTCCGAGTCTTGAAGATTTTGGTGTGGTTGAGGATGATCGTGCAGTATGATGATGGCAGTTCATCGGAATTTTCGTCTTCTTCATCAGACTCGGAGACGGTCTTTTTGTTTGAACGGTTCTTGTTGAGCTGTTCGAGTTCGAGACCAGTAATATTGTGGATTTGTATTGACAAAATGCCGCTTGGAAACTCTTTTGGGGGTGGTGATGTTATAATCAGGGCATCCTCCCTCTCTTTGAAGTCTTGAACTTTCTGTTGCGAGATCTCCCCTGACTCGTCCTTTTCAGTGGCTTCTCTCAGCTTACGCTCGGCCGTCTTGCTGACCTTTTCTTTCAGGTCTTCGACACTCTTGACGTCTGGTTCTTCGGTCTGCGCTGCAAGCTGTTCTGCTGTGATGTGTGCCTTCGCGAAACAGCCAACGCTCCAACAAAGTGTACCAGGCATCTCCTCCTCACCATCTTGTCCCCTGAAACGATCCTCGCGGTCACACATCTTTCCTTTCGTTTTTGAACTCTGCATCAATTCTTTAAGATCAACTTCTACTCGGCCAAGATCATCGTCCGCTGTCGTGCGATCAGAGTCCCAGAGCTGCAAACGGAGCATTTCTTGGGCATTGAGCTCCTCGGTCGTAACCAGAACATATGCATATTCGTCCCAAACTGGTGTTTGTTCGTCAATTATGATTCGAGTCGACGCAACAGGCTTGCCGAACTTTCCCCATCCAGTTGTCACGTACGCGTCAGAAGAGCCCTTCTTTAGTGGACCCAAGCTTCCGTCGCCTTCTTTGAAGCCCGTGGCTTTTATGATACGAACGACGACTACGCCATGAGCAGCTGTATCTTTCTTGAAGTCATCGCCAACCAGCATATCCTTCAGGTCCAATGTCAAGCTTTTCGGCGCCACATACTCTGCAAGAGCTGCGTCAATTGAAGATTGTACGAAAGATGATATCAACGGCAAATCCATGATGTTCAAGCTGTGCTTGCTCAAAGGTACGCAGGACAGGTCGGCTTTTGGTTGTCCCAAGAAGGTAATAGTAGCAAGGGAGAAGAATGGTGGATCTGGCGTGAGCTGCAATCTAACACGCATCGTTCCAATGATACCTCGCATCTCGACCCAGACAGGCAATGCTATGCTGCCCGGCAAATAGAACTTGAGATACAGGTGGGCATTGTTGGACTTGGTTCGTAATGATTTTCCAGTAGATCGAGCTCTGTATGCAAAGGCGATCTCCATGTTCACGAAGTCTCCTTGCTCGGCTTCCATACCGGAAGCAACATTTTCTTCTTCCTGTTCCTGAGCTTTGTTCTTGCCTTCACCATCTTGAGCAGGAGAGTCCTCAACGTCATGCTGGATCTCTCCTTGTCCTGGTGCGGTTCTGTCGTTATTACCACTCTTGCTCGTGAGATTTCCATGGGCATCGACAGAGCGCGAAGCGGCGCCGGTTGGAAGCCAACGTATACCCAAAACTCGTAACGCCTCACTCCCTTGGCCCAGATCATCTACGCTGATCATTCTTACAAATTTCGGCAGCGAAGCTTGCATGACATCTTCAAGAGTATCGGCGAGACTAGTAAAAAGGTCTGGATTGATTAAAGGCCAGACCGAGGCGAACAAGGCATTCAGCCATTGTGTCGATTCTGGAGTTTTGTCGTGATCCTCAATCTCCTGACCCTCTCTCGATCGAGCGGCATCCCACACTTCGTCCTCCCATATTTCTTCCACTCTTTTGCTGACCCAGCCGCCGATGCCCCAGATGATGAGGCCTCCAAACAATGATGCCACAATTACCGTCATTAAAATGGGGATGGAGATCCTTCTCCACTGGCTAGCGCTGTCTTCAGTACTGCGCGAAGATCGAAGCGAAAACAGTTGGCTGGCTACTAATACCAGAGTCGCACAAATGACAACTGAGCCGATGCCAACCCTTACGGCAACTTGATATGTCCTCATCAATTCAGATCGCGTCTCATCAAATTTAGGAGGGGGGAAGAGTTTCTCCATCCCTCTGTGGCCAGCCTGCTCTTCCCGTGTCTCTTCGGCCAAATGACTGTCTGTTTTCGAGGCTCCGGTAAGACCGGTCTCGGTACGATGACCAGACCCAACGGAAGGCTCATTCTGGGGTGCTTTCTTGAGATCTTTTCCGCTCGAATCGTGGATAAAAATTGGTAGATGTGTTACAGGATCTGTTACTTCTCGACCTCCATCATCCCTCTTCATGTGCTTCATGGCCTTCCTCTTTTCTCTGGGATCAGAGCTACTTGCAGCAGCCTGCGATGCCGTTTGGGCCTGCCCGCCATCCTTTTGGTCCTTATTTTGCCCATCAGATGCTTTGTTGTCGTCCTTGGGTGGTGCTTGAGGAGGCTTGTCCGAATCTTGCTCTTCTTTGTCAGGGACAGGCGGCGGCTTGTCGGAGTCGCTCGTGGCATGTCTATTCTCAGAGGGATAAGGATCTCCAGGAATCTTTTCCGCATGACCATGGCCGAACATCTTCTTCACAGCGTTCTCTGCCCGATGGAAAGTCCCTTCTTCCTCCTCGCCATTCTCGGCTTGGACATCCTCTCGCCTTTTCACATTGGACTCCAGCTCGCCACGCTGTTCTCTATATTTCTGTACAGTGGGAACGGGATGAGAGGGAGTATAAGGACCTCCATATTTCTTGTGACCATCTTCCTGACTGAAATCGCCAGGGTTTGACATGTTGAGCTTATGGCAGGCTTTTTGCGTGACTCAAATAGGTTTCGCAGCCACGGAATGGTGTGACCCAGCCATCCTCGTAGATAACGATCAAATTCGAAGTAGACTTAGCATTGACAATTACTTAACGAAATGCACCTCCTTCATCTCAGCTGCGGCAGCACGAAACCTGTTGTAGACCCAAATCAGGTTGTCGTCATTCGTCCAGGGTGCACTGCCAAGATCTGGGGAAGCCGCACTTCAAGTTCGAAGTTTGGCTAAACATCCAAAACATCTCCACCTCCTGCATGCGAAAGCGCTCTATTAGAGAAGTGTCTCGAACCTGTCACATCGCGCTCAATCATACAAAAATTCTTGACCACTTCGAAGCTAATAGATTCGAAACCCTCTTCCATTCTATTCCAGTCTTCGATGAGTGGGGCTGCACAAGAATTACAGCCAACATATTATCAAATATTGCAGTTGCCCCCAAACGGGAGACCCGTTGACGCCTTCAAGATAAGACTCGCCTACCGCCGGGCTTTATTGCTTCATCATCCCGACAAGAAGTTTCCCTCCTCCACCACATCGCTCCCTGTTGCGCAGACCTCAAATCATACCTATTCCATTGATCAGATCACTGAAGCCTACAACACGCTCTCTAACGCTGTAAAGAAGGCAAATTACGACAAGTCATTTGAAAGGAACGCGCACGAATTAAACAAGAGTTTGAATACAAATCAGCATTCTGGTGTGGCAACATATGACCTGGAGGAGCTATCGTACAATCACGGTACTGGCACCTGGTCTCGAAAATGCAGATGCGGAGACGAAACAGCATACACCTTGACCGAGTCTAATTTGGAAAGGGAAGCTGAGCATGGCGAGATTTATGTCAATTGCAAAGGATGCAGTTTGTCCATCAGAGTGTTTTTTGATACTGCTTCAACCGTCAGCGACGTGGAGAATATGTCCAGACGATGAGACTTGCCTTAGACGTTGTCGCCGATAGATCATCCTATGCCTCTCAGCATTAGGATGTCCAAGCCCTCCCGCAGCGTCCTCGCGAAAACTTCGACACTGACGTGCCGCTATCGACCATGCATGTCTCTGCTATGACGTTATGCAGGTGTTGAGAGCTAAGCGTCCATTCTCAAGATCACTCTGTTAGGAAGCAGGCGATATCGTGCTGTGAAGTTGGCCGTGGCATCACGTTTTTGACGTGGCAAACGGGGAGATATCCGGGTCATGGAGTACTGTTTGTAGAGCCGAGTCTCCCAGATCGTAAGTGGTCATCGCTATCCAAGATGCACCATAATCGTATACCATTTATTGAAGTTGCTCTGTCAGTCAACGGACACTCAATCCTTGGGTGTTTCCCTGCCTCATCGGTCTCCAAACGTGATAGACCCCAACGCTTAATTTTTATATTCTTGAACCACTTTTGAAATGAATTTCAATTAGTGGCAGATTACACACAACCACGTTTTAATCACACGACGGGATAACAGCCATTATCGACAAAATGTCCAAGATAGTACACATAGATTCTACAGCGCAGTTCAGCTCCCTCATCGCCTCCTCGAAAATTGTCGTTGCAGATTGTAGGGAAGAAGCCTGCCCCCCATCTACGGCATTGAGCTGATCAAAATAGTCCATGCAACATGGTGCGGTCCGTGCAAGCAGGTTGCCCCAATGTACGAGCAGCTATCGGCTCAGCTTTCGCGACCAAACAAAATCACGTTCACAAAGATCGACGTTGACCAACAACAAGAACTGGCGCGAGCTTATGGTGTTACAGCGTGAGCCACATTGCCAATACCGTTCCATCTACGCTTTCTGAGCTCTACTTCCTACAGCATGCCCACCTTTATGATCTTCAAGAACGGCCGGAGCATACAGACCATCCGAGGTGCCGATCCGAAGCAGCTATCTACCGCAGTCCAAAAGCTTGCAAATGAAGCAGAAGCAGCAGGGAATGTCGCTGATGGTGGCTTTGCGGAATCATCTGGAACCTCATCTTGGGTGGCTGTCGAGCCAGCAAAAGGATACACCAACGTCACAGATCAGATCGACATCAAGGGTCTAGAGCTACTCAATTTCGACGGCGATCTTGGTAACGTTAGGACGCTGTTTGACTCGAAGAAGCCTACAGCTCTGGGCGACGGCAAGAGCTCGAGTAAAGATTGGGTAGAGAGCGACACAGATGATCAACTCATGCTTTACGTCCCCTTTCAATCCACCTTGAAAGTACACTCCCTGCAATTTACCTCTATACCCTCAACTTCGAACGACGATGAAGCGCCCATGAGACCTAAGACAGTTCAGATCTACACCAACCGATCACATGTCCTAGGGTTTGAGGAAGCGGAGGATACACCCTCTACGCAATCGATCACACTCGAATCAAGAGATTGGGATACCAAGACAGGTACAGCAAAGATAGATCTACGATTTGTCAAGTTCCAGAACGTATCCAGCTTAGTGATATTCGTGGTAAATGGTGATGGAGAGGGAGAAAAGGTTAGACTTGATAGAGTGAGAATTATTGGAGAGACGGGAGAAAAGCGAGATCCTGGGAAGCTGGAGAAAATGGGAGACGATCACGATTGAATGAGATAGATTGAACGAGGTAGACGACTATGAGCATATCGCAGTAAGGAGCAAATATTGGCAACATGGGCCCATAGATGGGTGGATACTGTTACCATCTCCAAAGAGACTGGAACACAGTCTCTGTCTTTGCTGGCAACTCCTTTCTCCTGTAAATAAACGCTTTCCCGTCATCAGCATCGCGGTTTCAGACACCGCTCTGGCCCAGATGGATTTGTCCGACCCCACACTCAAGTAGAAGCGTAGGACCTTCAGCGTGACCCACCGCAAGGTGAAGATTGATCGGTGAGCCAGTGCCAGAGGAGATCGATATGCAATTTTCTTCTTCTGTGCCATCAATGACACCTGGTATACGCCACATACAGAGGCAGTCCAAGCAACACGAGATTATTCATGATGGCGCCGCACGAAGAAAAGAAAAGAGAAGATTAGAGAATCGCAGGAAGTGAAAATATTACCACCTAACTAGTGTGCCAAGACAGAATCTGTGCCAAGCGAAAAAAAGTTCACTGCTGCTATCGGTAGTGGCGGGCTTTCAAACTCCTCGAGGTTCTTGATCTCGTCTTTTCGAAACAGGGCAATGATGAAGTGCTGCCTTTGGCAGTGAATCGAAATAGGAAGAGGATGAATGCTCTGTCACTCATTGAGCTTGATATCAACTTTGACAACCTTCTGAGCCTTCGGAAACAAATGCACAGCTCCAGCGCAAGTGACTTTGTCTGCAGATGAGTATTCCCATTCATGGCACCAACAATGGCAGAGCTCCGATCATTTCCATCTGCCGTCGCCTCTTTTCGTACATGTGTACTTTTCAAGCGTTCAAGAGGCTAGACCTCTCGCTCACTTGCTGATACATTTTGGTGGTCAGACACCGCAGTCTCTTTGTTGTCTATCTTGTCCTCTTTATTGCCTACGGTGGATACAAGGGTGCAATTTGAACTTGGCATGCACTGCTTGGTCTTCGTGATTTTCGACGATAACTATCCTGCTGAAAGTACCTCTTTCCGAAATTCCCTCTTGATGCCTGTATGAATAGTAGTTTGCTTTCAGACATCCATTACTTGGTTCATTGGTCAGCACAGCATCATGGTTTTGAGATGATGTTTCTGGCTTCTGTTGTACTCTTCGGAGGATTGCTAAGTATAGGAACGAAGATGAAACAAAATCAACAGCAGCTTGCTGGATTTCTCAGCTCCACCGTCACATGGAGGCTTCTGGGTAGCAGGCACATGTTCGACGTAGCTTCGCGAGAAAGACTCTTGGCCGCAAAGCTGTGACTTTCTAAAGCTGTGACTTTCTAAAGCTGTGACTTTCTAAAGCTGTGACTTTCTAAAGCTGTGACTTTCTAAAGCTGTGACTTTCTAAAGCTGTGACTTTCTAAAGCTGTGACTTTCTTTGGCTGAGAGCAGATGCCATTGAAGATCTATTATACAAATTCACAGACCAGCTGAATAGACTTGCAGAATTTGATGTGGAGCAAGCGCACGTCAATCATTTAACAAAGCATGTTTTGGGCGCTTTTCTTGCTTGTACAGTGCCAGTAGTTAGACTTTCACTTCATGGACTTGAGAAGAAGCGGCAGGGACGCCCGATTCTCGCAAGAAGCTTGCCCATTATCACTGTCTTGTTCAGTTTAACTTCAACGATAGGGTCCTCTGGAGCGAGGCATTTGAGAGTGGAGTGGTTTAACTCCGCGCAAAAGTTTCGGGTTTATGGATACGAGTACAATTAGGGTGCTGGAAGCATTATTTGGGTACTAACGCAAGACCCCATCGCCTGATGCAGCGGACTGACCTGTTTCAAAGATTCTGATCTAAATCGACGATTGTTCTCGACGCCACATTACTACCATATGGAGGCCGTTTCCCCAAGTTACTTGCACCTGTCCGGAAAAGGCACAAGGCGAACGCAGAAACCTCCAGCCTCTCAACACATAAATTACGGGAGAAATCCGAGCCCTCGGTTCGTGACAGATTGGTGGACCTTGTCTTCAAGCATAAAGTGGAGTCCGTATCCCAGCCCAACCAAAACTTCCCATAGGCTTCCGCCGGACTGATTCTGGAAGCTTACTGACCGCTTACTACGGTAGGAGGCATAAGTAATGTAGGTCCACTTTAGTAACGCTATGTAAAGATACAGCGCCACAAAACACCTATCTCAGACCTTGCCTTTTTAGTATCTAGTATGCAGGAGCGCTTTATATAGCGACAAGGATATCGTACAAGGGCCGCAGGGATATCTGTAAGCTGGGCGTTTTCTTCGACTTTACTAGTGCCCCTCATACATTACTTATGCCTGGTACCGTAGTAGTAGCTGCACTTTGTCATCCTTAATGGACCGTAACCATCACCTCTCCGTGATTGATCATCTCGTCTTGCTTTGTCCAGCTCAAACGAAGGGTTTAGCACCCCGCCGACAATTGATCCATTCTATCGCTGAAGTGCTCTACACTGTACATCACTCCGTCCCCACAAGTAACAGCTGGTGTGCTCATAGCTTAGTGTCTTGCAAAATCTTCTTGGACAGCCCCACCCAAGCACTGATGATTGACTCATCAGTGGAGCATTCAAATAGTTTCTCCTCGTCTGTCCATTGACAATTGTCACCATTCAGATCTTCTTCGTCTCGACTACTACGGTAGGAGGCATAAGTGTTCGTAGCTCCGCGCTAGCATTTGCTAGTATTCTGTATGAGATAGCAATCCTTTGATTGGCTAAACGAAAGCTTATGCCTTTGGTGCCCATCCAGAGCAGAGTCTGATGCCAAGATATAGTGAAGCTATCGCTAATCAAGTAAGAGCCCTGGGTGATTACTTGTTTCGATACAGTTTTACTAGTGCCAAACTACGAAAACTTATGCCTCATACCGTAGTAATGCAGCGAAGGCATGTGCCTGACGATCTCTGATATCATCCTACTACGTATGCATTATTCAAGTTCATTTGCTTCTCGTCTTGATCCCGCACTAACAACAACCAGTTGGCTCTAATGAATTTACGAGGACTCTGCGCTACGCCATGTATCTCAGTGCCTTTCACTAAGACCTCTGAAGCGATCACAATTTGTTCCATTCCAAAGACGGATGAATACATAGTTCTGACACTCATGCTCGAGGTTACAATATTCTTTCTAGAGCGTTCTACTTCATTCCGACATCTCAATTCGGTACACCCATATCTTAGATCGGCGAGCAGTGTCAAGATTGACATAATCTGGGCAAATGGGGGAATGACGTCTCCAAAGGCTTTGTCCGACTCCAACACCTCTCTCGGTGTAATCCCTGTCAAAGCCGGCGCCGGGGAAAGGATGCAAGTCGTGGCTGCCGCTAGTCAGACCCCTATGAAAGGAAGACGGGCTGCCATGCGTGGCTTATGCTCCGGCCACCCAAGCAATGTGATAGCGTGGTGGGTCTATGGAAGTTCCCCGGACCCTTCTGAGTTACTGTTCCCTAGAATGTCCTGGAAATGGCACTCGTGGTAAAGGAATTGAGCTGAATATTTCAACGGACCAGAAGCTAATCGGTTGACCTATACGCACTAAGCGGCTCCAGACAATTGAAAGAGGTGGTGTCTCCGTCATGAACTCATTAATCGCTTGCGGACATCCAAACGAGAACAATTTCATCTGATAAACGAAGCACAGTTGGTTTCCTGAGACCGTGCATGCATTTATTGTTGAAACCTGGTCCGAAGGCGTACCTTGCAGTAGTCCCTGTTCCTGCAGAAGCGGCGCGGCCGGTTGGAAGCTTCAAGGGATTTGGGTTGGCGGGCTTGGCCCTGATTGAATCGATCGAATCGCAGGCTGGTGTTCTCGAAGTTGAGAGTTTGCTGGCGCCAAAGTCTATCTCACGCACGATGACATTATTGGCTCAGTACCAAAGCCCAAAGCATGCTATGTGCTTAAAGCGGCAGGTACCCCAACTCGGGGTGGCAAGTACTGGCTACTGCAACCCACGAGCCCATGAAATTTACTCGCTTCGCACGAATCCTATCTTTAGGAAGGCCTGAACATTAATCTCACGCTCACATCAAGGCGGTTTTGGGTCAAGTCTACGTGATTGCCATTGGACAGAGAGACATTTTAATCTGGAAATGCAGCCCAGAAAATGTCTTCCCACGCTGCTGGACACTGCACCTCTCCAGAGGCTCGGAACCTGTTGGTCCTTATCGCAGCAGCGGCCCGGATATCGATAACTTTGATCGGAGGCGTCTCTGAAGTTGTTGATGACGACGACGTTAATTGATGGTGACGGCCATATCGCTGTCTCACACCTCACACCTCACACCTCAGACCTCAGACCTCACACCTCACACGTTCAAGACCTGAAGGCTGGTGGATTTTGCATCATGGTAACAAAGGATGTCTGAGCCCTGTTGACAATTTTTCTGGAATCGTACCTGTAGACCTGGCGATTCGGGACCGATCTCCTCATCCTATGAGCTGCGTCGGTGGATTTTATCAAACAGCAATTGCAGGCCATCCTCCTTCGTCCACCCTAGATTGGCCTCTGCAGTGGCCTAGTTCGGGCGACTCGCCCATTTTTTTGACGGACCTCCGCTGTACCTGCATGTCGCTGAAACAGCAGCGCATCTGCATCGTGTGCTAAAAGGCCTAAGTTCCCCACAACACCTCACGCTTTTATTGTCATTTGTGCCGATCATGGTCCCTGACGACTTCTATAATATCCGGATCGTCTCTTTCATTCTGCATCACGGTCTGCAGACCATGGGTTCGATAGAGAGCTGCTCACTCTAAACATATTTGGACTGCTGAGATCCTGACGAGGGCTGGTGCCACGTAACTACCGACCTGCCTATGAGTGGTTGAGGTTCGTTTTTAGCTTCTCGTCTCGGGAAGAACACATGCGAAATATGGGCCATTCTGCTTGTTTGGGCTTAGACGAGGTGACCACCAGAAATCTCGAACACAAATCGGTTTGCTTTGAGACTTTCGGCCTTCCACGGAATCTTATCGGCTGGAAGAGGATATAGCAAGTCGAGTTTGACTCCCTCTTTGTTCATGCTGATTCGCTTTTCTTGGTTGGCAAGCCAAGGCGTAAGGATGCTTGGCCGATCACAAGCACTCGACCACCAAAGAATTTGGAACCTGTCAGAACCAGGGAAGCCGAAATATCGTATCACAGACGCTGTGATTCGAGCAACAGCAGCGAATGCATCGCGTCTCGCCTACAAGTACTAGGGGTGAGTAGTAGCTTCAACACGCCCATTGCTGATCCAATCGCGGACTCGGATAGTGCCCATCACATTGAACAAGATGCAAGAGGGCTCGCTATCTGCCCCATATCTTTATAGAGAAAGGCGGATGCAGCTACTCAAACACACGGACCAAACATCGTTCTGCCTACGCATAGGCGTCGTTGGCTGTGCCACAAAACAACTCTGCAACCCTGCCACTCCCTAGATTGGTTGTAACTAACTCAATCACCAGATGTTCCGACAACCAACAATCGACAAACATCTTCGGAGGCTCGTCAACGGGCGAAGATCTGGCAACACAATTCTTCAGGGCACTTGCTGGGGAGGGGAGCAATGTCAATCGCAATTTCCCAGGGATCTTACTACGTTAGTCCGCGTCTGGCGATGTCTCTTCAGCCAACACCATCATGGGCTGCCGGCTGTGTCATGCAAGCTGTGTGATGGGGTGGCTTAAAGCAGCATTGGGCGGTTTGCCGGCCTAACATGCTCTAGAGGCGATGGCTGAAAGCTGTGTCTAGCTTGTTCAATCGAACAGTCGGCGCCATTTCGAAATGCTCTTAGTCCAGTGACCAGGGGGCGATCAGCAGTGGACCCTCCAGCCCATCCACATCCCGGATCCAGCCCCAAACCTCGTCCCTAGTCCTCCGCTTCTGTCACCTCTGCTTTCGTGCTGGTTCCTGGCCCGGCTCGTTGGTGGTTGCTGGTCTCAGGTCGAAGATCTCTTTATCCACCGTGCCCACCCATCTCGTCTCCTCTTCCCATACCATCGGACCCTCACTCGTTCTGACGTCCTGCCTTTTTTTGCTTTTGATCTATTCATTCCTTGATTTTCATCAATCTTTAGGACTTTTCCGTGATTGTGCGGCTTTACTGTCTTACTCTCCGAATTGATCCAGTCCTTCCTTTGGAACACCAAAACCCAATACCACGATCGATAATCCAACCCGGCATACCTCACCGACACACTCGACTCAGTCTCCGAGACATTACCTGTACTCATATTAGACAGCTTTCGGGACATCCGAAACTGTTGTCCAGTCACCCATTCAAGACATTTCCTTCTGAAACCGAGCCATCCGTGGAAACCGCACAACTAGTCAGCATCATCTACGAAGCACAATCAGTGCCTAAGCAACGAACACCACCCAACAGGTCTCCCAACTAATCAACCATTTCATACTACTCAATCAAGTCTCAATGGAGCACACATACGCCATGCAGCAACCTCAGCCTTCGTGGTTCGTTTACCAACCAGCAAATGATCCCCAACATCGACAACACGGCCACTTCATGCCGTCACCCAGTGAACAGCAGGTCTACAATGGCCACATGCAATATCAACACAGCATGCCGTACCAACAACCGTACATGCAGCACCCAATGCAGAATTACCAGCAGCCATTGCACCCCAGGCATGCCTTTCACGGTAGCATGGCAAACACCCCGATGGCATCTCCACAGCCGCGTCAATTGAAGCCTTCGATGGCCTTCAAGCAGGACACATCATCACTGCGACCATTGGACACAAACGTGTACTGCATTGCATCCTCATACTCACCGTCTACTCCCCCGCTATCGACTTCTGGAAGCACGATTAGCAGCCCACCTTCGAGTTCGATGCCTCTGCCAACACCTGTCGATGGTCCATATTTCGGGTTCCAGCCGTACGAAGTGGTCAAGGAGTGTCGGGAAGCCGAACCATGTGCTGAAAGCTTTGCGAATGGTGATTGGAGCCGCTCAGACTCACCTCCAATGACCCCTGGTAAGTGCATACATTGTCCGCAAAGCACAGCCAATCCAGATATCATGAAGATTTGTGAAAGGGTCTTTTGAGTTTGGATGCATTTGGTGGGCTCCAGACATGTGCTGATTTTTGGTTGTGTGGCTAGTGTTCCTCCACCCGTCTTTGGGGTCAACTAGCCAGCTAGAGCTGCCTGAGCTTTTCTCCGCCAACATTTCTTGTCCATCTCTGTCGCCTTCGCCCTCGCCAATTCCTTGCTCAACTCCACAACGCTCAACCTCCACCAGCTTTGACTGCTGTGACCCCCGACACCTTACAGTTGGATCTGGAGAACCTGCTATCACTGTCTCCACTCCAACCGAATTCCCTCCTCTGCCTACGCTTGGCGTTGAAGACGAGGACCACAAGTTTGCGCTTGCAGGTGCTGCGCGTACTCCAGAATCACTTGAATCTTCCTTCACCTGCACGCTCGAAGATACACAGACTGCCCTTCCTGCCTTCGAACCATTGGTTGAGTCCGACTCCGACGACGACTTCAATCCCTTTGTGGCATTCACCACCGCAGACAACATTGTGTACAACGGAGACAAGAGACAGAGAGTCGTCTCGTTTTCCGAGGAGGACGAGTTCTTGGGTGAGAGTTTCGAGGATTTTGAGGAAGACGAAAGCTTTGCTGTCGCCAGCTTCCCTTCGCCCCCTGAATCCACAATTTCACATGCCTCTGAGGCTGCGATGAGCATCACCAAGTCCAAGAAGAAATCTCCTCGCAAGCTCGAGAAGGCTTCTACTCTCTCTGAGAGTGGATCCGATTACGCCGACTCCGTTGACATGGCATCCGGCAGCGTTACTAGCCGAACGAGTGGTCAAGATCAAGCAGGCTCTTCTCAGCCAGCCGCCTCGTCAACCGCCCAAAGTCAAACAAGCTCAAACGATGGGCATGCTGTTGCATCTTCTTCAGACGCCCAAGGCCAAACACCCCCGGCTCCCATTAATCGCCGCGGCCGGAAACAATCCTTGACCGAAGATCCTTCCAAAACATTCGTATGCACTCTTTGCTCTCGCCGCTTCCGCCGACAAGAACATCTCAAGCGTCATTATCGCTCACTCCACACCCACGACAAGCCATTCGAATGCAACGAATGTGGCAAGAAATTCTCGCGCAGTGACAACCTTGCACAGCATGCTCGCACTCATGGTAGTGGCGCTATTGTGATGGAAGTTCTCGAGCACGGAGAGATCCCACCACACATGGCATACGATGGGGAAGGTCATCCTGCCCTTGGCACCGTCCTTTTCGAAGCAGCCCAAGCCGCTGGCGCTCAATCCACAAGCAGTAGTGGTTCCGAGTCTGGACGCTCTCTTCACAGCTCTTCACCATCAAGTGAGGGCAAGAAGGCACTGAAGAAGAGGAAGAGGGATGACTCCGAATAAATGCCTCTTCTACGTTGAAACAAAGGACGGCGTCATAGACAAGGTAACAACGACGACATGCGATCAAGTACTAAAGAACATTCTTCGGTGATTGAGCTAGCTGTCTGACTCACGTCGTCAGCAGTGATCCTCATCATTTCCTCTAGGGCAGGCAACGGGCGGCAGCAATCGAACATATACAAAAGCCATTCAGAACTTCCAATCTTCAAGGTGTATGCTTCAAGGAGTCGGACGTGCACAACAACGAGACAAATTAGATCTTTCACAGCTGGCAACAGAACAAGGCGAGGCGGGTGCACAGGTGGATGTCAACGAGAACAATCTGCGATTTTCTTTTCTCTACTTCTTGTACCTCTTCTATCAGACTTTGTTTTCCTTCTCTTTGCTTGTTGAGGTTGCTGGTTGAGCTCTAAGGCGATGTGTACTTTTATCCACCTCATCTACACCCCGCTTTTCCTCTGATCTTTCCCGATCATGACATGTATGTCTACACCCCCAAGGTCGATGCCTCGACGACGACGAATCTGAGGGGGTAGCTTATAGCTTTCTTTACTAGTCAGTCAAGTCAGTAGGTACACTCGTTCAATAGCTTAACGACCAGAACCACTTTGCGGGCAACCCTACTTCGCGGGCCATTTTGCAGGGTCCCACATCGTAAATTCATCGCATTGCAGGGCCGTCTACCATCGCTCAATTGCCATATGACTGGAGCTGTAGCTACTTCCTATTCGAGTCTATTGGATAGCATACAGAGGCGGAGAGAACTCTCCGAATCGTGCGTTATACGCACCCTGGTGGGTGGCTCGCCGAGTGGCTCGCGAAGTGGTCCTGGCCGTTTAGTCAGAAAAGATCCAGAGAATATCACATTTGAACCTATCCCTTGTGTCACTGGATGGGTGCCCTTCCAGTGCCACAAGGGATAATCATGCACCTCTACTTCGGACAATGCATTCTCACCTCACTTTGATCTCATCTAGGCTCCGTGCGCAGTCTAGGACGCCTACTTTCCTATTGACTCCGACGTGAACGGCCTTTCATCTCGAATCTCGCCGCTCCTCTCACTCCTCGCATTCCTTGGTGGCCCCCTCGATGAAGGGTAGAAGCCAAAAAGTTCTTTTTTCTCCCCTTTCCTTCTTTTCCTCAATAAACCCCAATCATCTGTGAGTTGACTCAACCCAAACCCTCCATG